>VFSW01007637.1_pt1 | contig 15661 bp, 11 predicted proteins | sample 5358111 | NCBI WGS metagenome assembly VFSW01 (sample SAMN11554181, study PRJNA540505) | mine drainage metagenome | isolation source: sediment from site ElyBrook_90M | place: USA: Ely Copper Mine, Vershire, VT | collected 2017
TTTTCAATTCAGCCCCGAACAGAAGATGTTCCATGAGATCGTACGGAGATTGTCGTTAAAGTATTTCGCCCCCAAGGCGTTCACCTGGGAAACGGGATCGGGGGGGGCGTACCCCTGGGAAAACGCCAAGATCCTGGCGGAGAACGGGCTTATGGGCATGCGACTCCCCGAGGAGGAGGGGGGACAGGGGGCGACGCTCATGGACTGCGTGATCGCCATCATGGAGATCACGAAGGTCTGCCCCCACACGGGGGACGTGTTTCAGGCGGGCAACTTCGGCGCCATTCAGCAGGTCGCCTTCCTCGGCAACGAAACGCTGAAAAAGACCGTCCTCCCGAAGCTCCTCGCCGGCGAGACGATCATCACGGCGGCGATGTCCGAGCCGAACGCCGGGTCAGCGGTCACCGACCTCAGGACGACCGCGCGCTTCGAATGCGACAATGTCGTTCTCAACGGCAGCAAGATCTTCAACTCCAACGGCGACAGCGCGGGATACTTCTGCGTCTGGTGCCGCTTCGGCACGGGCGTCGCGTCGTCCGGCGCGGTCATCGTCCCCGACGACGCCCCGGGCTTTTCGCGCGGGAAAACCGAGCATCACCTGTCGGGGGAGCACCACTGCATGCTCTATTTCGATGAGTGCAAGGTCCCGAAGGAATACGTCCTGATGTCGGAGCAGGGGTTCAAGAAGATGATGCCCGTGTTCAACGTCGAGCGGATGGGCAACTCGAGCCGGTCCCTGGCGGTGGCCGAGTTGGCCTATGAACGATCGCTGCAATACGTCAAGGAGCGGAAGCAGTTCGACCGGCCGCTGTGCGAATTTCAGGGCATCCAGTGGAAGCTGGCGGACATGAAACTCCGGATCGAGCAGGCGCGATGGCTCCTGTACAAGGCCGTGGTCGAGGCGGATCGGGGTCTGCCCTCGGCCCTGGACAGCTCCTTGGCGAAATTGGCCTGCAACGAGGCCTCCGAGTTCGTCTGCCGGGAGGCGATCCAGATCCATGGCGGCTACGGGCTGTCCAAAGAATATCCTTTTGCCTACCTCTATGCGCGGTCAAGGGGGTGGGTGATCGCGGGCGGTACGGTGGAAATGCTCCGGAACAGGATCGCCGTCGAGATCCTGGGGAGGAATTTCGACCAGCGGCCGCCGAAACCCGCAGTCGTCAAAGCATAAAATCCCTTGACAAACAGGGGATCCGCTTGTTTACTTTTCCAAAACCTTGTTGCGCTCCGCATGATCAGGCAGGGATAGAGGAGGATACGGGAAGACACAGTACAAAAACAAAAATATAAGGGGGGAAATATGACACGAAAACTGTTGATCGGTGTGCTCGGAGTATTGTTGTGCTTTAACGGGTTCGCGTTTGCCCAGGAGCCGAAGTTCCCGACCAAACCCATCCACATGGTCGTGGGGTACGCACCCGGCGGCGGCAGTGACATCATGGGCAGGCTGATCGCGCCGTACATCACCGAGGCGATGGGCCAGCCGGTCATCGTCGAAAACCGGCCGGTGGCGGCCCAGAATGTCGCCGCGGTGTATATCGCTCGATCACCCGCCGACGGGTATACGCTGTTCATGAGTTCGGCGGCGTTGGGCGTCAACGTCAGCCTGTATGCCAAGCTCAATTACGATCCGATAAAGGACTTCGCGCCGATAGCGGTTTTCGCGAGCAGTCCGAATCTGCTGTTGGTGCAGCCTTCGTTCCCTGCCAAGAACGCGGCCGAGTTCATCGCCCTGATAAAGAAGAACCCCGGCAAATACAACTATTCCTCGTCCGGCACGGGCAGCACCCAGCACCTCTCCGGAGAGATGCTGAAGCTGATGACCAACACGGAAATTACCCATGTTCCGTACAAAGGTACGTCACCTTCGATGACCGCACTCGCGAGCGGGGAAGTCGATTTCTCCTTCAGCAACATCCCCGCGGCCCAACCGATGCTGTCGGCGGGCAAGATCAAGGCAATCGGAATCACCAGCGCCAAGCGATCGGCCTTATTCCCCGAATTGCCGACCATGATCGAAAGCGGCCTGCCGGGTTTTGTCACCCAGACCTGGTATGGGCTCCTGGCGCCGGCGGGAACCCCTCCCAGTGTGGTAAACGCGTTGAACGCGGTCGTCGTGAAGGCCGTGCAGAAGGAAGATTTTCGCGCAAAGTTGGCACACCTCGGCGCCGATCCGATCGCCGAGTCGCCCGAGTTTTTTCACAAGTTCTTACTCGAGGAAATCGACCGCTGGAGCAAGGTGGTCAAGGCGGCCAAGTTAAAGGTAGAGTAAATTTCATCGGTACCATAAAGGGGCTTCGATGTTCTGAAAAGGGGCTCAACATTCCGGCGTTGAACCCCTTTTTCTTTTGTGCTCGCGGCAGTCCGAGGATATTGAATATCAGGTGTTTGTCAATTATTTATTATAATCAAGCCTCTTCAAATTTAAACCCCTTTTCCCGAAATAATCTCAGACAGGCATCTACAACAGCATCGTCGTAAAGGACTCCTCTGTTCTTCTCGATTTCATTCAGGGCTACATCAATGCCCAGGGCTGGGCGATAGGGTCGGTAAGAGGCCATGGATTCCACCACATCAGCCACAGCCATAATGCGGGCCTCCATCAGGATCTCATTCCCTTTCAGCTTTCTTGGATAGCCTGAACCATCCATTCGCTCGTGGTGCTGATAGACAATTTCCGCCAGGGCCCAGGGCGATTCCACCTCCTTCAGAATCTCATATCCATGCCGGGCGTGTTCCTTTATCAATAAAAATTCGCTTTTCGACAGTTTCGTAGGCTTCGCCAATATCTCCGCAGGGATCGATAGTTTCCCGATATCATGAATGGAACCGGCTATTCGGATGCCTTCGATCTTTTCCTGAGAAAGCCCCATCTCGGCGGCAATGGTGTCGGCAAGGGCCGCAGAGCGGATCTGGTGACCGGCGGTGTAAGGATCTCTTGCCTCTACGGCGGACACCAGGACCTGGATGGTCGCTCCCACTGCCTTCCTGAGCCGTTCGAGGGTCTGCCGAAGTTCCTCCTCTGCCTGCTTGCGGTCGGTGATGTCACGAATATTACATTGTACCAACGTTGCCCTGTCGACGAGATAGATATCCGCGCTGATATGCTGCCCGGACTTGGTTTCTATCAGAACATCAGTGTAATTAATAATGCCGATCCTGTTCAAATTTTGCATCAGCGTCTGGAAATCACCCATATCGAGCAAAACACCGATGTCCCGAAGCTTATGCCCGATGCTCTCCTTTTTGGTGTAGCCCACCATCTTCTCGGTGGCCGGATTCGCATGGGTTATTTTCCCTTCGTGTTTTTCGAGAAGCACTATCCCGTCACTTGCGGTCTCAAAAAGACGCCTGTAGCGCTCTTCGGACTCCATTAATAAGTTTTCCAGTCGCTTGTGCTCGGTAATGTCGTTCCCGATGCAAAGGATCTCGGTAACGTTACCGAAGTCATCGCGAACAGCCCGGTTCGTCCAGGCTACCCATATCCGTTCGCCATTCCGGCGTATGTTCTCATTCTCATTGTTGATATAGTTCTCCGGATTTGTTCCGATATCTTTAATCATGGAATCAAGATCACGCCTCCCGGACTCCGGCTTCGGTACGATCGTGCCTACAACGCTGCGGCCGAGCATCTCTTCTTCGGTATAGCCAAAAAACTTCTGTGCAAACTCGTTGAAAAAAAGAACCTTTCCCTCCGGGTCCATTCTTAAGATAATGCTGTTCGCGTTCCGGACAAGCTCTTGATATTTAGCCTCGGTTACTGTCAGGTTTTTTTCAACCTTCTTGCGCTCGGTGATGTCTTCAATGGCGAGGAGGATCATCTCCGCGCCGATGTCTTTCCTATGTATCCGGCGGGCATTGAGCAACATGATTTTACAACCGATGTCCCGGAAATCATGGACAACCTCGAAATCGTCGAACGTTTCATTTTTAGGAAGGATTTCTTCAAGCAACTCGCGAAGCTTTGGGATGTCCCATTGCTTGTTTCCAAGGTTATAGATGAAACTTCCGATCGTATTGCCAGGAGTTACTTTAAAGGTTCTGTAAAAGGTGCGGTTCGCCGAGAGTATCTTCAGATCCGCATCCAGGACCAAAAGGGGCTCTCGAATAGTTTCCACAATGCTTTCGGCATATCGACTGGCCTCCTCGGCTGCAAACTCAACCGAGATACTCCCGGCTATTGATTTTTTCACTACGGCATTTTGCGAGCGCAATTCCGTGAGTTCTTGTACGGGCTGCTTCTTTGTCTTATTATCATCTTTCATACGATCACCCATTAGAAGAGATGATGAAAACACAAACCCCGCTCTCTTTTAAGACCCGGGATTCATTAATTCAATCCATACAATTCTGACGATAAGGGTTGAAGGACATATGACCAAACAATCTTATATTCTTCATTTATGACATAAGCTAACACGAAGACCCATCGAAATCTACGATGAAAATAATAAACTTGGTTGTGAAGTCTTCAGGAGGGCAACCGTAGGCTGCATGAGCTGGAAACACACTGTCGGATAGCATGTTTCATCCCGCAACAGATGCACGTTTCGGCTGCATTCTGCCTACCTACCTTCCCCGGCCGGATTAGTCCGCCTCTCGCTTTGTATCTGAACGCGGTGAGCGCCAGTTAATATTCTTGACGTAACGGTCTGCAATCTGTACTTTCAGCGGGTGACGTCGGGTTTTAAACCGGCGCGGGACTGTGCAATACATTCAAACCGCAGACCGTTTGCGCCTGGGTTGTTGAAGAGCAGCTTTTAAGGAGGATACGGAATGAACGCCGAAAAGGTAAAAGAGATAGAGGAAAAGATAGCTGAGCTGAAGGCGCGGTGGCCGGCCCATTCTGTGCGACCCTCGATGTGGCAGGAACTCGATGATCTTGAGGAAGAGCTCAGAAAGGCAAAGGAAGAGAAGTAGAATTTCAAAAAGCCCTGTCCGCTACAATGAGACAGGGCTTCAATATCAACTGTGTTTTCCCTCTGGTAAAAACCCAACGCATTAGCGGGTTATTTGGGTGCAATCCTCTTGGTCTTGGTTTCAACGCCCCTCAAATAGTCGAGTAGCGCGAAGGGTCCGCACCCTCGCGCCGCTCGACTAAGATCCTACAGCTTATGAACATTCCCAGCAGCGGGACCTTTGGCATTGCTGACAACATCAAAACTAACCTTATCGCCCTCTGCCAATGATTTGAATCCCTCTCCCTGGATTGCGGAATGATGCACGAATAGGTCCTTGCCGCCTTCCTGCTCGATAAAGCCGAATCCCTTTGAATCATTAAACCATTTCACTTTTCCTTCTGACATCTTTAATCCTCCATTATTGATTCATCTATTTCTTGATAAGAACTTCAAGCCCTGCGACACATGCGTTGCTGACACCGTAGCTGGCCTCTTTCTGACCAGGCATTTTGTCCCACCCACCCTTTTCAATGAATTCGGATCGTTTATAGCTATCGATCGCTTCAAATTCCTTGAGCTTTTCTTGGCTGTTCGGTTCCTTTATGTATTGGGCGACGCAGATCGCCGCCTGACTCGCCAAGACCGCCGTGTCGGATATCTTCTGGTTAGTGCTGGCGGTTACCCAACCACCCCATCCAAATCCGATTATCATCGCGACAACGGCCCCGCAAATCAATCCCCCAATCCCAAACTTCATCTTTACTTCCATCTCTGCTTTCATCGATCATCCCTCTCATCATTCGATTGTTCAGATAACTTCTCTTTTTCTCCTGCTCTTTTGCCTCCTTAAGAGTTCATTCTTTTTAGAATATTACTTACGATGCAATTCCTTTGCTTTTTTGCGCCATTTAAAAACAAAAAACCCTGTCACATTATAAGAGACAGGGCTGGGAGTTTTTTCACTTCCCTATATGGGAAGGACAGGTATTCAATTTTTCTTCGTCTATCAGTATGTTGATTGAAACGTACTCCCATTCTCACCAAAGTCAAGATATATTATTCCAAGAGAACGAGCGATATTAGATACTGCTTACCGGTTGAACTCATGCCATATATAACATCTGCCATAAAGTCCACTGCCGCTTACGCGCTGCGTAAGCGAGTCAGGCGCACGAACAGGATCGCGGCGAACGGCAGCGCGAGGCCGAGCATGACCTGGATGATCAGCAAGTCACCGAGCTGGCTGTAGTCGGCCGGGATCTGGAGCACGCCGCTCGCACCGTCGCGGACCTCGCGGGTCACGATGAATATCTCATTCAGGTACTTGGTGCCGAGCTGGCTCAGCGACAGCGCAAGATTGGTGAACGACGCCATCACCGCGAAATAGGTTGCCTTGAGGTTGGCGGGCGCGGAGTTGGCGATCCAGGCAAGCATCGGGATCATCGCGATCTGGCCGAGCGGCGACTCGAGCGTGGTATCCACGATCACGATGGTGCGCGCATCCACCAACCCGCCGGTCATCGCCGCGGTCCAATGGTGGAGGCCGTAATAGAGACCGACGATCGGCAGAGCGAGCACGAAACCGGCGAGAGTGAGGAAGCCGACGACATAGGCGATCGATCGCTCAGCCATGAAGCGGCGGAACAGGAACATGCCGCCGAGCGTCAGCGCGCTGCCGATGAGCGACAGCACCGAGAGGAACTCCTGGTCGAAGCCGAGTTTGTCGATCATCCACCATGTCACGCCCGCGCCGGGCGAGGGGACGGCGCGGAATACGAATATCACGATCGCGGTGCCGACCAGGGTCGCGCGCGCCTCGGGATCGAGGGCGCGCGTGAGCTTGACGATCAGGAACGCGACGATCGCGAGCGAGCCGGTGAAGACGATCTCCTCGCTGTACGGCATCCCGCCGAGGCCGACTGCCAGCGTGAAGGCCACGAACAACAGGCTGCCGCCCAAAATCCACCAATTGATCGGCGTGGGCTCGCCGCGCGGGCTGAGCATCGCTTCGACCTGCTCGCGGGTGTAGCCCTGACGGCGCAGGTGGCGGGCGCTGCGCCGCTTGATGAGCATCGCGCTCACCACGCCCAGCACCGAGATCAGCGGGATCGCGAGCGCCATGAGGTACACGTTGCGGTAGATGAGCGCGATCTCGGCCGGCGGCAGGTGGTGCACACCGGCGAAGAGGTAGAGGTTGATAAACGCGACCAGCACGCTGCCGCCGATGATCGCGACGCGTCCGAGCGTCTGCATCGTGGTGTTCATGAGCTTGCGGGTCGCGGGGTCGATGGGCGCGCCTTTCGCGTCCACGCGCGGCACTGCCTCGACGGTCATCGCGTCGGCGACCGCATCCTGGGTCACGTAACCGACAGGCGCAAGAAGCGTCGAGAGAACAAACCATGCTTCGGCCGGCATGATCGCGGCCATTGCCGCGCGCTCGCTCAGCAACCCGACCATGATGAGCAGGCTCATGGCGATCAGCCCGGCGCCGAGGTAGATCAATCCGCTTTTCCAGCGCCAGATGAGATCCACCAGGTGCCCGAGCGGCATCTTCAGCGCCCAGGGGATACCGGCCCAAAAGCCGAGGGCGGCGAGAAACGAGGCAGGGAGGCCGAGGTATTCCTTGACGAAGAACGTGCCAACGATGCCGGTCAGGCCGGAGACTCCGGCGGCCATGTAGACCATGAGCGGGGGCAGGTAGGACAGCCGCAGCTCCCTCCCAAGTTCGAGGACATTACGGTCTATCCAGCGGTAGGCGGCGGTAAGCATAGGTTCCTTATTCTGGCCCGGTCATTTGCCCGTCACAAGGGTTTCGTGAATCCACTTTCCCACCGGGGCCAACTGAAAAGTTGAGTTCAATGGTGACGCCGGCGAACCTCATTCCCCGCTCTTCTTCAATCTGAGCAACTCAAAAAGGGAATCCTTGACATCACAGGCAAAGCCCGTGAGCCCTACGAAGGCCCCCCCCACCTTCCCCTTCGAAGCATCCCACAAGGCCCGCGAGATCCGTGCGGTGCCGCTCTTGACGATGGACCCGAGGAGCTTTGCAGCCTCGGCGGTTGCCGCACGACGAAGGGCCTGGCGGTCGGAGACGACGAGGGTGCCGCAGTAGCGCCTCGCGATGATCCCTACGCGAAGTGTGAGAAAAGCATTGGCGGCCCCCGTGAGGATCGAGTTGACGACGATGGAGGCGGCGGCCTGGACGCCCGGAACAGAAAGACTCAGGGCGCCAAGGGCCGACGAGAGAATGGGCTCGATCTGTTCGCTGATCTCCACCTCGTCGAGCTCGCCCGCGACAAGGGCCATGGCAGCCACGTTGGCATAGAGATTAATCAGGTCCCGCAACGCCGGCCGCTGAGAATAGACGCTGGCGATACGCCACACCATCCGGAAATGGGCCGTCAGGACGAAGACCGTATCCAGCCGACCGCTTTGGGAGATGGCCGTGCTGACGAAGACAGCCGCGGCGCTATCGCGGATGATAATATCGCATTTGCGGTTGAGATCCTCCAAGGCCTTCTCGATCCCGGTACGGCTCGAGAGGTCGTATCCCTTGAGGCGGGGGTTTGCGGCGAGCCGCCTCCGCAGAGCTTCGAGGTACATTGAGAACTGCGGCTCGGTCTCGCTTTCGAGAGGCTTGAGCGGCTTCGGCAGTCTGATATAGAACACAACGGCCGCAATAACGAAGGCGGCATAGAGCCCGATCAGAAACCACAGAACGATCGTACCCAAAGCCGGGTTCAGGCGCGAGGCGAGCTCCACCACAAGCGCCGTCTGGTTGATGACGAAGAGAACGAAGAAGAAAAGGATAAGGGCGCCCACAAAGAGTGCCACGTTTTTGATTGTCCTGTACATTTTGAACTTATCCTTGTACCCGTACAGCTTCTTACCATGTAAAACGTCATATTTGAAACGGTTTTATTCGTATACGAGTTCGGGGATGGAAGATGATCGGTGTCTGCTCGAACAAGTCCCGCGTTGACTTTCAGCTCCCGCGCTTCTACAATCCACCGAAGAAATAGCAAATCTGAGTAAGGCGAGGTTGATGATGAAGCGTTGGCATCATGTGTTATCCGTCCTGCTCCTGCTCATCGTGGCCGCTCTGCCGGCCAGGGGCGCGGGGCTGGAAGACAAGGTGGTCGAGTATACCCTGAAAAACGGCATGAAGCTGCTGATGGTAGAGCGGCACAATTCACCCACTATCGCGGCCTGGATCCGGTTCAAGGTGGGGAGCGTCGACGAGCGGAGCGATGAGCGGGGAGTGGCCCATCTGTTGGAGCATATGCTCTTTAAGGGGACCAAGACCCTCGGCACTACCGATTATGCTGCCGAAAGGCCTCTTCTTGACCGGATCGAAGTAACCGCCCAGGCCTTGATCAATGAGAAGGCGAAACGGGAGAAAGGCGATCCCGTCAAGGTCGAGAAGCTCGGCGAGAGGCTTACCGTCCTGGAGAAGGATGCCTCAAAGTACGTGGTCAAGGAGGAGTTCGCCGATATCTACTCCAGAAACGGCGGCACTGGCTACAACGCCTTTACCAGCAAGGATGGCACCACCTACCTGATCAGCCTGCCGGCCAACAAGCTGGAGCTCTGGGCGGCCATCGAGTCGGACCGGATGCAAAACGCCGTACTGCGCGAATTCTACACTGAGCGGAGCGTGGTGATGGAAGAGCGGCGGCGTTCCTATGATGCCGAACCCGAAGGGAAGCTCTGGGAGACCTTTCTCGCCACCGCGTTCTTAGCCCACCCCAACGGTCAGCCGGTGATCGGCTGGATGTCCGACATCGAGAACCTGACCCGCACCAAGGCGGAAGGCTTCCTGCACCGTTATTATGCCCCCAACAATGCCATTGTGGCGATTGTCGGCGACATCGACGCCAACAAGACACTGGCCCTGGTGGAAAAATACTTCGGTAACATCCCGCCAGGCACACCGGTGGGGCCGGTGGCGGTGGAAGAGCCTGCGCAGCAGGGGGAACGCAGGGTTGAGGTGATTGGCGATGCGAATCCTCAGGTCTATCTCGGCTTCCACAAGCCGACCCTCCCCCACCCGGATGAATACGTGTTCGATGTGATCGACATGGTGTTGGCGGACGGCCGCACCTCCCGGCTCTACAAGAAGTTGGTGATTGAGAAGCAACTGGTGACCGGCATCGGCGCATTCACCGCACCAGGCCACCGCTATCCCAACCTGTTCATCATCGCCGCCACCCCGCGCGCCCCGCACACGGTGGCCGAGGTGGAAGCGGCCATCAAGGAAGAGATCGAGCTCCTCAAACGCGAGTCGGTGAGCGAGCATGAGTTGGAGCAGATTCGCAACAAACTTGAGTACGAAGAGGTGCGCCAAATGGGCTCCAACGGCGGTCTGGCCCGTAACCTTACCGAGTACGAGGCAATTGCAGGAACCTGGCGCTACCTGATCGAACATCGCAAGAAAGTGGCTGAGGTTAAGCCGGAAGACGTGCAGCGTGTGGCCGGAAAGTACCTGACCGAAAAGAACCGCATTGTCGGCTTTATCACCAAGAAGGAGGCGGCGCAATGATACGGCGTATTTCGAAATTCACTGCGGTCTTCCTTCTTGCTTGCGCTATTTCGGCCTGCATCGAACCGGGCGCCCGGGTCGACCCGCGTACCATGGCCTTCCCTCCCCTCTCTTTCAATGTTCCCAAGAGCGAGCGGTTCCAGTTGGACAACGGCACGATCGTCTACCTGATGACCGATCACGAGCTGCCGTTGGTGAACATAACGGCTTATATCAATACCGCTTCCTACTACGAGCCGGAGGACAAAGTGGGGCTTGCCGGGCTCACCGGCGCGGTCATGCGCAGCGGCGGAACGCAGCAGACGCCGGTTGAGAAGCTGGACGCGGAGCTTGAATTCCTGGCCTCAGCGGTAGAGTCATCCATCGGCTCTGACATGGGAAAAGTCTCGCTTGCCACCCTCAAAAAAAACCTGCCGCGGACCCTTGATCTGTTCGGTCAGGTCATGATGCAGCCGGTATTCCGGGAGGATCGGGTAGAGCTTGCCAGGAAACAGATCATCGAGGGGCTTCGCCGCCAGAATGACGACCCGAAAGAAATTGCAGGGCGTGAATTTACATGTGCCCTCTACGAGGGGCATCCACTGGCCCGCGTCCCAACCATCGAGTCGGTCACGCGCATCACCCGTGATGATATGCTGGCCTTCCATAAGCGCTACTATCACCCGAACAACGTGATACTGGCAGTATCCGGAGACATTGGCCGGGAGGAACTGCTGAAGAGTCTCGGCAAAGTCTTCAACGGCTGGCAGCGCGAGGAGAGCGTCTTGCCGGCCATTGCCCCGCCGAAAACGGAGCTGAAAGCGGCGGTCCTCTTTGCCCACAAGGACGTGAACCAGTCGGTGATCCGCCTTGGCAGTCTCGGGATCGAGAAGAGCAACCCGGACCTCTACGCGGTACGGGTGATGGACTACATCCTTGGCGGCGGTTTCACCTCGCGGCTGACCCAGGAAGTCCGCTCCAACCAGGGGCTGGCCTACCAGGCAGCGAGTTATTTTGATGTGGGTCGCCGTTTCGTCGGCACCTTCTGGGTCGAAACCGAGACCAAGTCTGAGTCGACCGCCAAGGTGATCTCACTGATCCTGAAGATCATGACCGGCATGACCAAGGTGGCGGTTTCCGATCAGGAACTCTCCCTGGCAAAAGACTCCATCATCAATTCTTTCATTTTCGGTTTTGCCAGGCCGGATGCCGTGGTGAATCAGCAGGTCAGGCTGGAGTTTTTCGGCTATCCGCCAGGCTTCCTGGACAACTACCGGGACAACATCGCCAAGGTGACCAAAGAAGATGTGCTGCGGGCTGCGCAGAAGTACCTGAAGCCCGATGCGCTGACCATCATGGTGGTGGGGGACGAGAAGAAGTTCGACAGGTCGCTAAGTATGTTCGGGCCGGTGAAGGAGATCAAACTGGAGATAAAGTGACCGGAAATCTGTGTCCAACGTTGAAGGGCGGGGATTCATCAATCTTTTTTTTCGTTCTATTTGCCGCTAAACTTTTTTGAGCGGATTGAGGTGCCGATACATCATTTTGTCCCTCATTCAATGGTTTGGTCCAATCTGCCGCCTTGCAGACTTGATTTGTTAGGCTGGTTTCTTTACTGGCTTACAGCTTCGGATAAAGATGACCGACGGACTCAGACCGATCCGAGTTCCAACATCATCAAGCATCTTTTGGAAGTCCTCACTGCTCACACGGATGCCTTTTCCCCCTTTGGGAGGATAAGGGTCATTGAAGGCTATGATCCTCGCCGGCATCCGTCACCACGACCCAATGAGGGATGTCCAACTGGTGCACCACTCCCATGTGTACCAATGCGATCGGTATAAGGCCTTCACTGCAGGACCTGGCAACCCGCTCGACCGTCAATCGGCCATGCTCCACAGTCAGGCCGCGGCCCAGAGCGCGCTTTCTGTTCTCGGCAATCCCGAAAACAGCTAATCTCGCATCTTCCGGCGTAAATTTATGTTCCCGTAACCTGTTTTTCCATAAGTCAGGGTCGATCATCCTCCTGCGTTGTGTCGCCAAGTGGACCTCACAACCGGCATCGAGCAACGGGACGCTCATACCGAAAGGGTCAGCACCTCTTACTCCGATCATGTTGCATTGACGCCATACCTCAAACTCCAGGGTGCGGTTCAGCTTAAGATGGGGCTCAAAAAGCTTGAAAATCATCAGCACACAAGCGGGACCACAGGTGAATTCAGCACTTTGGGCGTAGTAGGGTATTTTGAACCTCACGGAAAGCCTTTCTTTTGACCGAGGTTGAAGCTCAATTTTATTGACTTATATCTCGGATCATGAGCGTAACAGGACGCAGAGACCTATCCGCAATTGACGACCGAGTGCTGGTCAAACGTGATTTAACGTGAATGGTTACGGTTCAACCGGGTATGTTTACAACCGCAATGTTTGACTCATTGATATTGCCGTTGATAAATATTGAGCAGATTCAACGTTTCAAGAACGCTTGCCGGCGTCAACATTGTTACTTGCACAACCCCCGGTAACCTCCCGATTTGAATATCTCCCGTAATCGTGGCGCGATTCTTGACTTCCGCAAGAGAATATCCCGTGAGTGCGGCCATTCTCGTTAATCCATTCGCTGTAGCCGTATTCAGATCCGCACCGGAACCTACCACCTGCACCGGATACACATCTGTTTCGATCGGGAAACTATAGTTCCGGCAAAACCGAGCCGCTTCACTCTTTTCCTCGTCGGTATAAGGGCGGGCCAGCAGGGGCAGATTCTCGCAGAGCGGCAAAACGATGGGACCGTCAATGGTGAGGCCTTTAATAACGTTAACTTCGATAATGACTTCCGCGGAAACGTCTGTCGTATGGCCGGCTACTTCGCCGTCGCCCATCATGGCGTGAACATCGCCCACATATATCCCCGCCTGGGCGACCTTTACCGGGACAATAACCATGGCCCCTTCGCCGACCTCATTAATATCCATATGGCCATCGGTGCGTTGCAAAAGCTGTTCGGGAGTAAGGGCGTATTTATGGGGGGCATTAATCAGGAAAGAGCCAAAATCACCGGCATTGTGCGATGACGGCAGTGCCACCGATGGGCAGGACCCGATATTCCCCACCATTGGGCGAACACGGGTAAGAACGCCCCACAAATCACCTTTCGCCAGAAGGTTGGAGGAATACTGACATGATCCGGTGGGAATGGCGCTGAATTGCTGAGACTGGCGGGCAATCTCCTCTGACATCTGTGGCGGAACAGTAACCCCGATGGTTCTTTCGGCATTAAATAACATGGTATAGCCATTGTCGAGATGAAAGGGCTTGACAGAAGTTTTACAGGCCGCACATTTGATGGCGTCTTCGCCAATACCTTCAAGATAGGTCTTCGGGTTGATCAGGCCGCAACCGGGACACTGCTTGGCAACGAAGGGGTCGCCCACGAAATTCCCCTCAATAAAGCTATCGGTCCCGGAGGTCGTTGCAAGGGACAAAACGGTGATCTTTTTAATCTTGAGACAGACGCTGTCGCCGATTTCAGCCCCTTCAACGGCAATGGGGTGGGTAACTTCATGCCCGCTCGCATAGTCGGGGGTAATCATCGCTCCCCAGCACCCGGGCGAGACGCGGGCCACGATAATGCCGCCGTCCGCGACCAGGCCGGCCATCGGTTCTTTTGGGTCCAATACCCAAGCCATTTTGGACGTGTGTACAATACGATCAGCCATCTGCAGTCCTCCTTTCTCGGTCTAAAACGAATTACGGATCGGGATAAAATTCATGGCAACGAAATTATTCAACCTAACACGTTCAGGAAGACAAAAATATCCCCGATCATCGGAAAAAGCAGCGTCACTCAATTCATCTCTTGCTGAGGGGGTGGAAGGGAACCGTCGTTTGTCGGCGGCAGTTCAGGAGCCGGCGCCGGTGATACGGGCGCGAGGTCGAGTCCCCCGTGGTCCGGGCAGTACACGGTCGGCTGAGTTCCCATGACATAGAATTCCTCCTGTTTTTTCGGACAGTCCGGGGTGGCCAGATCGCCCGTCGTCGGATCGATCAGGACGGATACGACCGACTCGGGTTTCGGAAAATCAACAACGGGTTTCCCGGCCAGGGCCGAGCGCATGAACCGTCCCCAGATGGGTGCGCAGATCGCCCCGCCGGTGAAACCTCTCCCCATTGGTTTGGGTTTGTCGTAACCGGCCCAGACGCCCGTGATCAGTTGGGGCGTGTAGCCGATGAACCAGGCGTCCCGGTAATCATCGGTGGTCCCGGTCTTCCCGGCGGCCGGGCGTTCCTGGCTGAAGCCGTGAAGCGATTTGGCAGTACCGTAGGTCAGGACGTCCCTGAGCATCGAGGTTGTGACATATGCGATAGCCGGGGAAAGGACTGGGTTGACCGCAGGGGGAATCTCTATCAAGTTGTTTTGGTACCGCTCATAAATGCGGATGATGGTCCTGGGTTCGGACCGCGCGCCCCCATCGGCCAAGGGGGTGTACGCAAGCATCAGGTCGCTCAGGGTGACCTCATCGGTTCCCAGGGCCAGGGAGAGGTCGTTCGGTGAGCGCAGGGGGAGTCCCAGCGTTCCGGCAAACCTTACGAAATCGGCAACCCCGATGGCCTCCAGCAATTTGACCGTGATGATGTTGTCCGAGTAAGCCAGGGCCTGCCGGAGAGACAGATTCCCGTAATGCTCATTCCTGTAATTCTTGGGTTTCCAGGTTTCATGCTCGTTTCGGGGGTAGGCGACCGGGTCGTCATTCCAAATGCTGCCGGCCGTAAACCCTTTTTCCAGAGCGGCGGCATAAATCAGGGGCTTGATGGCCGAGCCGGGCTGTCGTTTGGCAAAAAAAGCGCGGTTATAGGGATTCCGCTTGAAATCGGTCCCCCCCACCACTGCCAGAATATCCCCGGTATGGGGGTCCAGGGATAACAGTGCACCCTGGAGCTGGGGGGAAATCCGCCTGACGCCCTCGCGCAGGACCCGCTCGGCGAGTCTCTGCAGGTTCAGATCCATGGCCGCGGTGACGTCCAGCCCCCCCTGTTCAATGATTTCTCTTCCGTACCGTTCGATCAACTTGCTGCGGATATGGGCCAGGTAATACGGAGCTTCCCCGGGTTTCACCACGGCTACGCGCTGGACGCGAATCTGTTTTTCCCGGCTCCGGGTAATCATCTTGAGCTCAGCCATGCGTTTGAGGATGAGGTTCTTCCGATCGCGGGTGATTGCTGGTTTTCCCCAGGGGTT
>VFSW01007638.1_pt1 | contig 15661 bp, 16 predicted proteins | sample 5358111 | NCBI WGS metagenome assembly VFSW01 (sample SAMN11554181, study PRJNA540505) | mine drainage metagenome | isolation source: sediment from site ElyBrook_90M | place: USA: Ely Copper Mine, Vershire, VT | collected 2017
ATGCCGCCGGGAAGAAGCAGGAGGCCGGTGGCGTCGACGACCGTTTCGGCGGAAGTGGCGGGGATGTTGGCGCGGATTTCCTTGATTGTTGGGCCGTCGATGAGGAGGTCGGCGCGGAGGGTGGAGTCGGCGTTGACGATGGTGCCGTGCTGGATGAGGACTGTGGACATGGTGATCATCCTTACTGATCCAGTGTGAGCTAAACCCCAGAGACAACAACAACGACAACCGCAGATCCTTCGCTTCGCTCTGGATGACAAACCTAAAACCTATTTCACGGATGGCACAATGTGATTTGTCATGACTGATGTGGATCGGCAATGCACGCTGCGCCGCGGGTGCGTTCTTCCCAGGTTTCGGCAGGAACGCCTTTATCCACGCGGACCATGGTGATGCAGTTGTCGACGGGACAGACTAACGAGCAGAGATTGCAGCCCACGCACTCGGTTTCGTCCACTCTCGGGATGCGGGCGAGCGGCGTGAGATACGGACCGTGAGTTGCGGGATCGACTGAACGCTCGCGGCGGGTGACGGGCGTGACAGTGATGGAATCGCGACTTGAACGCTCGTGATCGGACGGCCTGGTGTGCAGCTCGGCGTGGCCGTCAACTGGGCCAGTGGCGCGATCGAGGTGGATGCACTGGTGCGCGCCGTCCCAGCAGGCGATGTGGCAGAGATCGCAGCCGATGCACTTCTGCTCGTCGATGCGGGCGACGATTTTGTAGTTGAGGTTGAGGTGCTTCCACTCGGTGACGCGCGGGAGCGAAAGGCCGCGGAAGTCGTCGAGGGCGGCGAAGCGTTTCTCGCGCATCCAGTTCTGGAGTCCGTCGATCATGTCCTCGACGATGCGGTAGCCGTAGTGCATGACGGCGGTGCAGACCTGGACGGTGCCGCATCCGAGGAGGATGAACTCCGCCGCGTCCTGCCAGGTGGCGATGCCGCCGATGCCGGAGAGCGGGAGTGCGGATTCGGGATCGGACATAACTTGCTGAACCATGTTGAGCGCGATGGGCTTGACGGCGGGGCCGCAGTAGCCGCCATGCGAGCTTTTGCCGTCGACGCTGGGACGCGGCGTGAAGGTGTCGAGATCGATTCCGGTGATGGAGTTGATGGTGTTGATTGCCGACAACCCATCGGCTCCGCCTCGCTTGGCGGCGCGGGCCACGGTGCGAATGTCGGTAATGTTGGGCGTGAGCTTGACCAGCACCGGCGTGCGGGCTTTTTCCTTCACCCACGCAGTAATCATCTCCGCGTACTCGGGTACCTGGCCGACGGCCGAGCCCATGCCGCGCTCACTCATGCCGTGGGGACAGCCGAAGTTGAGCGCGCGACCGTCGGCGCCGGCGTCTTCGGCGCGGACGACGATTTGGTGCCAGGCCTCGCGCGTGGAGGCGACCATGAGCGAGGCGATTATGGCGTGTTCGGGGTAGCGCTTCTTGACTTCGGCCATCTCGCGCAGATTTTCTTCGACGGTGCGGTCGCTGATGAGCTCGATGTTGCTGAAGCCCATGATGCGCTGGCCCTGCCAGTCGGTTGCGGAGTAGCGCGAGCTGACGTTCGTGATGGGCTCACCGATGGTCTTCCAGACTGCGCCGCCCCAGCCGGCGTCGAAGGCGCGCATGATCATTTCGCCGGTGTTGGTAGGCGGCGCGGAGGCGAGCCAGAACGGGTTGGGCGAGCTGATGGCACCGGCAAAGTTGCGGACCTGAAGGTCGGGCTCAGGCATGGGCGGCCTCCGCTGCGGCAAACATGGCGAGGGCAGCGCGCTGGCCGTCGGCTACGGCATCGACCACCTCGCGACCGCCATTCACGCAGGCACCGCCGGCGAAGTAGCGGGGATTGCCGGTGCGGCCTGTGGCAGTGGCGGCAACAATGCGGCCGCCGTGGATTTCCACGCTCCGGAACTGCTGGACCAGATCGGCGAGTGGCGACTGGCCGATGGCGGGGATGACCATGTCGCAAGCGATGGTGAAGTGCGAGTCTGGAATGGGCAGGAGAGTGTGATCGACCTGGCGGACCTGCACGGTGTCGACCAGAAGGCGGCCATGATCACCTGGGCGGATGGCAACGGGCTGGCGGCGCCAGAGGAACTGCACGCCCTCTTGCCTGGCGTGCTCGAATTCGAAGTCGAAGGCGGACATTTCGGATTCGCCGCGGCGGTAGAGCAGGTAGACGGTTTCAGCGCCGAGACGGCGCGCGGCATTGGCAGCGTCAATGGCGGTATTGCCCGCGCCTACGACCACGACTGTTCCAGCTACCCCGCGGATATGGCCAGTCTTATAGCCGGCGATGCGCTCGAGGGCGTTGACGCCGACATCACTGTCTGCGCCGGGAATGCCAAGTCGCCGCAGGGCGCCGAGGCCGACGCCGAGAAAGATGAAGGCGAACTCGGACGCGATGGATGCGAGCGCGGGAGCGGACTCGACGGCGACGCCGAAACGGAATTCGACGCCGATACGCTGAATGAGTTCTACCTCGCGAAGGCTATCTGCCGCGCGCAGCTTGTACTCCGCGACGCCGTAGGTGTTGAGGCCCCCAGGAAGCGGACGGCGCTCCAGGATAGTGACGGAAGCGCCCTGACGGCGCAGCTCCGCGGCACAGGCCAGCGACGCTGGGCCGGCTCCGATACAGGCGACTCGCAGTGGGAGGTTTGCGGCGGAGACGGGAAGGTCTTCGCCCGAGGCGTGAAACGCGTCCATGGCGTGGCGCTGCAGGAGAGCGATCTGAATAGGTTCGCGATGATGACGATGCATGACGCACGCGCCTTCGCACAGCACCTGCACGGGACACGCGCGCGAGCAACTACCTCCGAGGACATTGGCTTCAAGAATGCGGAGAGCTGAGCCGCGAAGGTTTCCGGTGGCGATGCGCTTGATGAATCCGGGCACGTCGATGTGCGTGGGACACGCGGCGGTGCAGGGCGCGTCGAAGCAATAAAGACAGCGATTGGCTTCGATGGACGCGGCTTGAGGCGTGAGCGGAGGCTTGAGGTCGCTGAAGCGGCTCCGCAGTTGGGGATCGTCAGGGAGTTTCGCGATGCTCATACGAATCCTCGAGCCGGTGGAATCAGGAAGCGACCAATGGACCGTAGGTATCGGGCCGGCGGTCACGAAAGAACTGCCAGGTGCGGCGGACCTCGGCAATCTCGTCCAGGTCCAGGTCGGCGGTGAGCACTTCGTCCTTGTCGCGCGAAGCCTGAGCGACAATCTGACCGCGGGGGTTGGCGAAGTAGCTCGATCCGTAGAACTCGCCGATGTTCCACGGCGGCTCAGTGCCGACGCGGTTAATGGCCGCAATGAAATAGCCATTGGCAGCGGCGTGCGCGGGCTGCTCCAGCTTCCACAGGTATTCGCTGAGGCCGGCGACGGTTGCGGAGGGATTGAAGACAATCTCCGCGCCATTCAAGCCGAGGCATCGTGCGCCCTCGGGAAAGTGGCGGTCGTAACAGATGTAAACGCCAATCCTGGCGAAACCGAGATCGAAGACCGGATAGCCAAGGTTGCCGGGCCGGAAGTAGAACTTTTCCCAGAAGCCGGGAGCAACGTGGGGGATGTGCGTTTTGCGGTACTTGCCGAGGTAGGAGCCGTCGTTGTGGATCACCGCTGCGGTGTTATAGAAAATGCCCTCCTGCTCCACCTCGTAAACGGGAACGATCATGGCGATGTGCAGTTCCCTGGCAACCTGCTGCATGAGGCTCACAGTTGGCCCGCTAGGTACGGGTTCGGTGGTTTCGTACCACTTGATCGACTGCTCGGCGCAGAAGTAGGGTCCGTTGAAGATTTCCTGCAGGCAGACGATCTGGGCGCCATCGGAAGCGGCCTTGCGAATAAGGCCGAGATGCTTTTCGATCATGGTCTGCTTTTGCGCGGCAAGTGGCTCCGTGGCGGCCAGCGCGGTAGAGGCCTGGATGATCGAACATCGAACCGTGCGGGGCATAAGGACCACTCCGGCAGAGCAGTGTGAGTCTTTGACGTTAATCGAAATTGGCCGGCTGAGCAATGGATTAATTGATTTGCGGAGCCAGGTCAGTACTCGATCCTAGCCGGGGAAGCGATCCAGGCGGCCATGCTAGTCCATGCCTCGTCGCGCAGAAGCTGGGCGGTGGGGATGGATCGCTTGCCGGCATCCTTTTGGAACTCCGCGTAGAGAACGGCATCGTCGAAGCCAGCGCGAGCGGCGTCCGCGGCGGAACAGCCATAATAGATGGCGTCGAGGCGCGCCCAGAACGCGGCGGCCAGGCACATGGGACACGGCTCGCAACTGGTGTAGAGCTGGCAGCCGGTGAGGGAGAAGTTGTTGAGCGCCCTGCTGGCGGCGCGGATGGCGATCACCTCGGCGTGCGCGGTAGGATCATTGGTTGCGGTGACTGAGTTGGCGCCCTCGCCTACGATCCGGCGGTCGCGCACAATCACGGCTCCAAATGGGCCGCCGCGGCCTTGCCGAACGTTTTGGGAGGCCAGCGCAATGGCGCGGCGCAGAAAATCAGGATTCGGTGATCCAGGCGCGGCCAACTTGCCAATCCCTTTCTTTGCAGCCAAAGTAAACACAGTATGGCACAGGCATTTCAATCAACCCGCGTGGAGACGCCTCGGGGGCGTATTGCCGCAACGCTGCTGGTGGAAGGCGGGCGCATCGTCGAGTTGCGTGCCTGGGACGATGTTCCGGGGGCCGTGGAACTGCATGATTTTGGGAGTCACATCCTGATGCCGGGACTGGTAGACACGCACGTTCACATCAACGAACCAGGGCGGACGGATTGGGAAGGGTTCGAGACCGCAACGCGGGCGGCGGCCGCGGGAGGCGTAACGACGCTGGTGGACATGCCGTTGAATTGTGTGCCGGAGACTATTGACGTTAGCGCACTGGAGGCCAAGCGCGCGGCAGCGCGCGGAAAGGCATGGGTCGACTGGGCCGCGAGGGGCGGGGTGGTGCGCGGCAACTCCGGGCAGATAAAACCGCTGGCAGCAGCGGGTGTATGCGGCTTCAAGTGCTTCCTTATTCATTCGGGCATTGAGGGGTTTGCCTGGGTGGATGAGGCGGAACTGCGCCTGGCTCTCGAGCAGTTGCGCGGAACCGGCTTGCCGCTGCTGGCACACGCGGAGTTGGCCGGTCCAGTGGATGAGGCGACGCGGGCCTTGAATGCCTCGGGCGCAGATTGGCGCAAGTATTCAACCTACCTGGCTTCGCGGCCGGATGAGGCGGAGATCGAAGCTATAGCGATGTTGATTCGATTGGCGGAGGAGTACGGCGCACACGTCCACATCGTGCATCTCTCGAGCGCCAAAGCTTTGCCTCTGCTGGACGAGGCGCGCAGGCGAGGAGTCCACATCACGGTCGAAACCTGCGTTCACTATCTCTGGTTCACGTCCGGCGGGATCAAGGATAGCGCAATGGAGTGCAAATGCGCTCCCCCGATTCGTGACGCGGGCAATCTTGAATCACTTTTGCAGGCGCTCCATTCCGGACTTATTGACATGGTAACCACGGACCACTCTCCCTGCCCGCCCGCGAGGAAGTAGCGCGAGGACGGGCGATGGGACCTGGCCTGGGGTGGCATTGCCGGCCTTTGGTTCGCCCTGCCCCTGATTTGGGATATTCTCCACCGGCGCAATTGGAGCTTCGATTGGATCGTGAAATGGATGGCAGAAAAGCCCGCAGGGCTGGCCGCGCTCCAGGGCCGTAAAGGTGCGCTCGTCCCAGGAGCCGATGCGGACTTCGTCGTATTTGACGATCGGCCGAACTGGACGATCAGGGTCGAGGATGTCAATTTTCGTCATAAGCTCTCGCCGTATTGCGGCGAGAGAGCGCGCGGGCGGGTTCTGGAGACCTGGTTGCGCGGTAAGCGCGTATACCGGCACCTTGAGTTCAATGGCGAGCCGCGCGGCAGAGAGCTGGTACGTGGATGAAGGATCAAGCGCGGAGAGCAATTGAAGCATGCCGCCGAATCGCCGCCATGACAGAAGAACCGGGACGCATCACGCGCCGTTTTCTCACCTCGCCGGTACGCGAGGTCCACGCTTTCCTGCAAGACCGCATGAAGGGGTTGGGGATGAGCGTGCGGACGGATGCCGTGGGGAACTTGCGCGGGCTGTGGTCTCCTGCTGGTGCACACGAGCGGCTGATGATGGGATCGCACATCGACAGCGTTCCCGATGCAGGGGCTTTCGATGGCGTGCTAGGAGTGATGATTGCGCTTGAATGGGCGGAGCTGGCGCAGAGGATGGAGTTTCCGATTGGGATTGAGGTCGTCGCCTTCTCCGAAGAAGAAGGGGTGCGGTTCGGCGTGCCGTTTCTCGGCAGCCGCGCGGTGGCGGGGCGATTCGATGATGCGCTGCTTGGCCTCAAGGATGTGAATGGGGCTACGGTTGCGGACTCGATTCGACAATTTGGACTGAACCCCGAGGATATCCCGGAAGCCGCAATGGATCAGAGTGTCGTTGCGTTTGTTGAAATTCACATTGAACAGGGTCCCGTGCTCGATGCGGAAAACCTTCCGCTCGCGGCCGTTACTGCCATCGTCGGTCAGTCGCGGGGAACATTGGTATTCCGGGGACAGGCTAACCACGCGGGAACCACGCCCATGGGCTTGAGACGCGATGCACTGTCAGGGGCTGCGGAATGGATTTTGGCCGTGGAAGAGGATGCCCAGGGGACTGGTGGACTGGTGGCGACCACGGGAAAGATCGCGGTGCAGCCGGATGCGTCGAACGCCATTGCCGGCGAGGCGCGCGTGAGCCTGGATGTGCGGCACGCGGATGATCGAATTCGGCGCGCCGCCTTGGAGGAGTTGATTGCGCGAGCCCGAAGGGTTGCGGTCCGGCGCGAATTGGGGATGGAATGGACGCCTCTGGTGGACGAGCCGGCGGTACCGATGGAGGAGCGCCTCACGACATTTATGGCGGACTCCATTGAGGCGGCAGGCTTTCCGCCGGTTAGAATGACGAGCGGCGCGGGGCACGACGCGATGGTGATGGCGGTGCGGGTGCCCACGACCATGCTGTTTGTGCGCAGCCCGGGTGGCATCAGTCACCACCCCTCGGAGACAGTGCACGAGGACGACGTGGAAGCTGCCATTTTGGCCGGTCGAATATTCCTGGAGCGGATGGCAGCGAGCCTCGGATAGAATCGAGCAACGGAATTCAAAGTCTCTTTTTTCCCGCTGAGGTCGCATTGCATCATCTGGGCGCAACGCGAAGCAGTCTCAAGAGCGATCATCTGTTGCAGACGCCGGACACGTTTGTGCGTACGCCATTGCGCGGCGCGGAGGGCGTGGAGTTTGTGGTGCACGCCGCGCCGAGGCTTGGAGCCGGTTTTACGCAGATGACGGCAGAGTTTGTCGCGGACGGCGCACTGCCGGACTCGCCCGCGCAGCGATTCGTTTATGTGCTGGAAGGAGAACTTGAACTCTCGGCTGACGGAACTGCGCATCGCCTGGGTAAAGACGGCTTTGCCTACATGCCGCAGTGCATGCCGCACAATGTGCGCGGGCGCGCAGGGACACGGGCCGCAGTAATTGAAAAGCCATATGCGGCAGAGGCCGCCGCGGGCAAGCCCGGAATCGCATTGGGCTGCGAGGCGGATGTGGCGGAAATTCCGCTGATGGGCGACCCGGCGCTGCGGGTTCGGTCCCTCATGCCCGACGACCCGGCATATGACTTTGCCGTAAACACGATGACCTACGATCCTGGCGCGGGGTTGAGCATGGTCGAGAGTCACGTGATGGAACATGGGCTGTTGATGCTGGAGGGCGGCGGAGTCTACAGGCTGGGCGACTGCTGGTACCCGGTGCAGGCGGGTGACTTCATTTGGATGGCCCCATACTGCCCGCAATGGTTCGGAGCGATCGGGAAGAAGCCGGCGAAATACCTGATTTACAAAGACTGGCGCCGCCATCCTCTGGGAGGGTGAAGCATGACGACCGCACGGCCCGATCTTGCAATCGACGGCCTGATGGCCGAGCTTGAGGAATTGGCTAAGATCTCCGAAGCGCCGGCGCCGGTGGTGACGCGCGTCGTCTTCAGCGAGGCGGACCTGCGCGCGCGGGCTTACTTGAAACAGCTCTGCCACGACGCCGGACTTGTGGTGCGGGAGGATGCTGTTGGCAATACGTTTGCGCGCTGGAACGGGAGCGATCGGCAACTGACGCCGATAGGGACCGGATCGCATATTGACGCGATTCCGAATGCCGGTAAGTTCGACGGCTGCGTGGGCGTGTTGGGCGGGCTCGAGGCGATCCGCGTGCTACAGAAACTCGGATTCAAACCGCGCCGATCCATCGAGCTGGTGATCTTCACGGCCGAGGAGCCTACGCGATTCGGCATCGGTTGCCTGGGCAGCCGCATGATGGGCGGCGCTCTGACGCCCGAGCATGCGCGCGCACTGCGCGACAAAGAGGGACGCGACCTGGAGGAACTTCGCACACGCGCCGGATTTGCGGGGCCGCTGGAATCAGTCGCGCTGCGGCCCGGCTACTTTCACCAGTTCATCGAGCTGCACATTGAGCAGGGACCGCAGCTCGAGCAGGAAGGGCTTGACCTGGGGCTGGTCACGCACATTGCCGCGCCGGCCAGTCTTAGGATCACGCTGCTGGGCGAAGGTGGGCACGCCGGCGCGACGCTCATGCCGGCACGCAAGGACGCTCTGACGGCTGCGGCAGAGCTGATCCTGGCACTGGAAGAAGCGGCTCGTTCGAGCGGGGCGATTGATACGGTCGGCACAACCGGCGTGTGCGAAGTGTTTCCCGGAGCGGTGAACAGCATCCCCTCGCGCGTGCGCCTCGAGTGCGACATTCGCGATATTGATGAGGCCCGTCGCGATCGCGTCATTGAAGCCATGCGCATAGCGTGCATGAATGTGGAAAGCCGACGCTCGGTCCGCATTCAACTCGAGTTGGTCAACGCCGATCCGCCCGCCGTGTGCGACGCTGCGATCCTCGATGCGCTCGAAGAGAGCGCCATTGCCGCCGGGCGCAAATTCAAGCGGATGGTAAGCCGCGCTTATCACGATTCGCCATTTATCTCGCGCATTGCGCCGGCGGCCATGCTGTTCATTCCCTGCCGCGGCGGCGTGAGCCATCGGCCGGATGAGTACGCATCTCCGCAATGGATCGGCTCCGGCGTCCATGTGCTCGCACGGACCCTGTCGCACCTGGCAAGCTAACCGCCGGCACGCGCTTTCCCTTGGCACGGAATCCGCTCCGTTGTATCCTAACGCTCAATCACAGCGCGTTTTTTCTCTTCCCGAGCCATGAGCGACAAACCCACAACCCGCATCGTTGGCACTTCCGCTCCCCGCAAGGAAGGAGTGGACAAGCTGCTGGGCCGCGCGCGCTATGTCGATGACATCGAATGCGAGGGGATGTGGCACGGCGCCACGGTGCGCAGCCGTATTCCCCGTGGCCTCATCCGATCTGTCACCTTCGATCCGCGCATCGACTGGAGCGAGTTTGCGATCGTGACTGCGGCCGACATTCCCGGGCAAAATCACATTCAGCTCATCTTCTCCGATCAGCCCTGTCTTGCCGACGCCAAGGTGAATCACTGCGAAGAGCCAATCCTGCTCATCGCCCACGCCAACAAGGTAAAACTGCGGGAAGCCGTTGCATCTATCCGCGTCGAATACGAGCCCTTGCCTCCTGTCTTCACCATCGAAGAGAGCGAGCGGCAGGACGTGATCGTGTGGGGCGAGGACAACGTGCTGAAGAGTTTTCTGCTCGAGAAGGGCGATGTGGATGCCGCATTGGCCCGCGCGGCGCACGTCATCGAAGGCGAATATCGCACCGGCGCGCAGGAGCATCTGTACATCGAGAATAACGGGGTCATCGCCGAGTATGACCGCGAACGCGGCATCACCATCCGTGGCTCGTTGCAGTGCCCCTTCTACGTGCACAAGACGCTTCTCTCCGTCTTCGGGCTTCCCGAGGACAAGGTCCGCGTCATCCAGACCGAGACCGGCGGCGCATTTGGCGGCAAGGAAGATTACCCCTCGGTCATCTCCTCGCACGCGGCGCTGCTGGCCATGAAATCCGGCCATCCGGTCAAGATGGTCTACGACCGCATGGAGGATCTTGCGGCAACGACCAAGCGGCATCCGTCGCGCGTGCGGCATCGCACGGCGCTTGACGCGGACGGAAAGCTGTTGGCCATGGACATCGGCCTGGCCACCGACGGCGGCGCCTACTCCACGCTCTCTTCCACGGTCCTCTCGCGCGCAACACTGCACGCGCCGGGCCCGTATGCGTGCCCCAATGTCCGCGTGCGTTCGCGGGCCTGGGCCACCAACACCGTTCCCTATGGCGCCTTCCGCGGCTTCGGCGCACCGCAGGCCATCTTCGCCATCGAGCGACACATGGACGAGATCGCAGCTGCGCTCGGCATCGCTCCCGTTGAGCTTAGGCGAATAAACTTCTTGCGCACCGGCGACACCACGGCCACCGAACAGGTGATGCGCGATCCGGTGATCCTGGATCAGCTTATGGAGCGCGCCCTGCGGGAGAGCGAATATCGCGAACGCAAGCGAAAGTTCGCCGCCGAGAACCCCACCAGCACCGTCAAGCGCGGCATGGGCATCGCCGCGTTTTATCACGGTTCGGGATTTACCGGCTCCGGTGAACGCTATCTCAATTCGCTCGCAGGAATCGATGTAACAGCGCAAGGCAAGGTACGCGTTCTGGTTTCAAGCACCGAATTCGGCCAGGGCACAAACACCATCCTCTGCCAGATTGCCTCCGAAGTCCTTGGTCTCGATTACCACGACGTGGAGATGGCGCCGCCCGACACCCAGATTGTTCCCAACAGCGGCCCCACGGTCGCGTCGCGCACCGCCATGGTAGTGGGCCGGTTGATTGAGCGCGCCAGTATCCAACTGCTGTGCGAATTGCGCGAACACGCCGGCCTCAGCCAGCCGCGCACGCAGGCGGAATTCTTCGCGGCATGCGAGCGTCTTCGCGCCGAGCGCGGCGCCGTGGTTTCGATGCGCCGCTATGAGCCTCCACCCAATGTTTACTGGGACGACCAGAAGTATCGCGGCGAGGCCTATCCCGCCTACGCATGGGCAGTTCACGTCGCGCAGGTGGCCGTGGACACAACCACCTGCGCCGCAGAGGTGGAGGAGTACTGGACGGCGCAGGATGTTGGCCGCGTCCTCAATCCCATGCTGGCCGCGGGTCAGGTGGAAGGCGGAGTGGCGCAGGGTATCGGATACGCGCTCTACGAAAAGGTCGTTTGGCAGAGCGGCCGCATGGCAAACAATCAGATGACCAACTACATCATGCCCACAGCCGAAGATGTGCCGCCGATTCACGTCGCTTTCGAGGAGGTACCGTATGTACATGGCGGTTTTGGAGCCAAGGGCGTTGGCGAGTTGCCCCATGACGGCCCCGCCCCCGCAATCCTCAACGCCATCCGCGATGCGACCGGTGTGAGCTTCACCGCAATACCTTTGCTTCCAGAGGATATCTTTACGAAGCTCGTAGTCCGCCGCACCATCGAGGAAACGGCAACCGTATGACCGTTGACTTCGTCGCCATCGAGATCCGCGTCAACGGTGAGCTGCACCGGCTGCGCGCGCCCGCCATGAAGCGCCTTCTCGACGTGTTGCGCGAGGACCTGCACCTGACCGGAACCAAGGAAGGATGCGGCGAAGGCGAGTGCGGATCGTGTTCCGTGCGCATGAATGGCGAGCTCGTGAACAGCTGCCTCATTCCCGTGCTGCAGGTGCAGGGCGCCGAGATCCAGACCGTGGAAGGCCTGGCGCGCGGAGAAGTGCTTCATCCGTTGCAACGCGCCTTTTTAGAGTGCGGAGGAGCGCAGTGCGGCATCTGCACCCCGGGAATGCTGATTGCGGCGGCGCATCTTCTCGCCCGCAATCCGCACCCCACTCCGGCGGAGATTCGCGAAGGACTGGCTGGCAAGCTCTGCCGCTGCACCGATTTCATCCGCATCTTCGAGTCGGTGGCGGCTGCCGCCGAGAGCGCGGGTGCCGGGGAAAGCAGGGCGGCGCATGCGCGGTAATCCCGAAGCGCATCGTTTGCTGGCCCCGGGAAATCTGCGCGCGGTGCTGGAATTGATGGCCAATGCGCCCGGTGAGTGGACGCCAATTGCGGGCGGAACGGAGCTGATGGTCGCGCACGCGGCCGGGCGTCTGGCCGCGCGCAACCTGGTCAGCCTGTGGGGCCTTTCCGAGCTGCGATTTATCAACGTGCAACCGCGGAGTATCGCCATTGGAGCCGGTTCCACGTTTCAGGATCTCCGCGCCCATCCCGCGATCGTCGAGGATTTTCCGCTGTTGGCAAAGGCCGCAGGCTGGATCGGAGCCATCGCCAATCAGACTCGCGCCACACTGGGCGGGAACCTTGTGAACGGCTCCCCTGCAGCCGATTCTTCGCCAGCCCTACTGGTCTACGATGCGCAGGTCGAGCTTGTCTCCGCGCGCGGGAACCGCACGGTTCCATACAGCGAATTTCATACCGGCTACAAAACCAATGTGCTTGCCGCAGATGAGATTCTGCTCGCCGTTCATTTGCCGCGCCGTTTCGCGCATCATCGCCAATACCTGCGCAAAGTGGGAACACGCCGCGCGATGGCAATCGCCAAAGTGGCGCTTGCCGGCACCGCCCTCCTGGAAGGCGCACAAATGCGCGAGATCCTGCTCGCCGGCGCGAGCCTCACGCCCTTCCCTGCCCGGCTTTACCGCGCCGAGGACGCGCTTTGCGGCCGCACGCTCACGCCGGAGCTGATCCGCAACGCGCGCGCGGCGCTGCTGGGAGACGTCGCGTCCATTGACGACATCCGCTCCACGGCTGAGTACCGCAGCCATGTCGCCGCCAATTTGCTTGAGGAATTTCTGCGTTCCTTGATGCTCGAGGAGCGCAAATCATGAACGCGGTTCTGGACCGATGGAACAACGCGGATGAGCCCGTCGCTCTTGAACCCATGTTGTCCTGTTGCGGCTCCCGCCGATGGGCCGCGGCGATGGTAGCGCGCCGGCCAATCGCCACCCTGGACGAGCTGAGCGCAATCGCCGACTCTGCCTGGGAGACGATGCTGGAAGCGGACTGGCGCGAAGCCTTCGCGAGCCATCCGCGCATTGGTGAGCGAGACATGGCGCACGCAGGTTCACGCGCCGCCGGATGGTCTAGCCAGGAGCAAGCTTCAGCGCAAGGCGCAAACCAGCCCGTGATGGCAGCGCTCGCTGACGGCAATACGCGCTATGAGGAGCGGTTCGGATTCACTTACATTGTTTGTGCAACCGGAAAGACAGCGGATGAGATGCTCTGTCTCCTCGACCGCCGGATCGCGAACGGCCACGATGCCGAACTGCGCGAGGCAGCCGAGCAGCAGCGCCAGATCATGCAGCTTCGTTTGCTAAAGTGGGTCACGTCATGAGCGTCATCACCACCCATGTGCTCGATGCGGTGCTGGGCAAACCTGCCGCCGGCGTGCCGGTTCGTCTCGAACGCCAGGAAGGAAACGCGTGGCTTCTTGTCTCCTCCGCGCAAACGGATGCGGATGGCCGCTGCAGCGACCTGGCTCCCGCGGCCGTCGAAGGTGTCTACCGGCTCACGTTTTCCACTCAGGAGTATCTTCATCGCCAGGGCCGAACCAGTGCTTTTGTTGAGGTGCCGATTATGTTCGCCTGCGGCCGTGAAGCGCATTACCATCTCCCGCTGCTGCTGAGCGATAACAGTTACACAACTTATCGAGGAAGTTGAACGATGGCGCGTTTGGGCGAATACCAATACGGAAAATCGCGCGTGCGCATCTCGCGCGTTACACGCCAAGGCAGCCGGCACGAATTCCAGGAGTGGACCGTGCGCGTGCTGCTCCAGGGGGAGTTCGAGGCCAGCTTTACCCTGGCGGATAACACGAGCATTCTGCCCACCGACACCATGAAGAACACCGTATACTCGCTGGCACGCGAATCCCATGCCTCCACCATCGAGGAGTTCGCCATCGAGCTTGGGGACTATCTGCTCCGTAATCATGCGCACATCTCCGGCGTGACCATTGAGGTCGCGGAACGCGCATGGGAGCCGCTGTTGCTCGATGGAAAGCGAGAGGAAACCACGTTCAAGCTCGGCGGCCCGGAGTTGCAGACGGTGCGGGCCGAGCGCTCGCGCGACGGCCAATGGCGCGTCACCTCCGGCGTCGATCAGTTGACGATTCTCAAGACAACGAAGTCGGCATTCACCGGCTACATCCAGGACCGGCTCACTACTCTCAAGCCGGCCACGGATCGCATCCTCGGCACCTGCGCTTCCATCTGCTGGGAGTATTCGGCGCCGTCTTCCGATTATGCGCAGGCGCGCGCCCGCGTTCTCGATGCGCTGTTGCGCGAGTTTGCCGCGCACCAAAGCAAGAGCGTGCAACACACGCTGTTCGATATGGGGAAGTCCGCTCTGGCCGCGGTTCCGGAGATCGTGCGCATCAAGCTCAGCATGCCCAACCTGCATCATCTCCTTGCCGATTTGACGCCCTTCGGCCAGGACAATCCAAATCACATATTCATTCCTATCGACGAGCCACACGGACATATCGAGGCCACCATCGAGCGCTGACGGGATCACGCGAGCCGATTGAGATCCCCAGGCAGATCGATGTCGATTTCGCCGCCTGCGAATGGCACTTCAGTCACCGTCTGATGCGGGTCTGCCAGAATTCCCTTCGCGCCCTTGTCGCCTTTGAGGGCCAGCAGGCGCGAAAATAGCGTCCGCGGAAACACAGCCGGAATGCCGCGAACGCCGTCGTATGCGGACGCCACAATCTCCATGTCGGCGCTCGCGTCGAAGCGCTCGAACAACATGCGCAGATGTGTGCCTGTCAGCCGCGGCTGATCGCAGGTCAGCATGGCCACCCCCGCGGCATCGGGAGCGCACGCAGCCAGAGCCCGCAGTGCGGCGCGGATGGAACTCGCGATCCCCTGCCGCCAATCGGGATTCAGAACCACGGCCACGTTCTCCATCGAAACCATTGCGCGGATCCTTTCAGCATGAGCGCCCAGGACAACCAGCACGGGTTCCGCATTGGCCTCGCGCGCGGCGCGCATTGTGCGAGCCAGAAGGGTCTCGCCGCCTACCTCAACCAGTTGCTTGGGGCGGCCGAGACGAGAGCTGCCTCCGGCAGCCAGGACTATAGCGGGAATGGTCATCGCAAGCAGTGTATCGGTTGCCGTTACGCCGTCTGCAACATGCTGCGCGAGCGACCTCTGCACCAATCCGAGCATTTTCACTACAATGCTGCCTATGATCGCTCCACTTGGCACCATACGCACTCTGCGCAGCGCTCTGGCCAACCGCCTCACCGATCCCGTGCGGCTCGCCGACACAGCGTTGGCTAATGCCAACCGGAATCCAGGGAGCAACACCTATCTCTGGCGCGATCCAGCCTGGACTCACTCCGAGGCGGAGCGGGTTTCTCAGGCGCCGCCGAGTGAAGGCGGTCCGTTCGGCGACGGCCGCGACTCATTCTGGGGCTTGCCCATCTCGGTGAAGGATTGCTTCGATCTGGCAGGCTCCCCAACCACCTGCGGGACCAGGTTCTATCGCGATCTAAATGGAGTCGCAAAGCGCGATTCCTGGGTGGTGGAGCGGTTGCGCGCGCGCGGCGCAGTCATCGTCGGCAAGCCGCATCTGCACGCTCTCGCCTACGGCATCACAGGCGCG
>VFSW01007639.1_pt1 | contig 15660 bp, 13 predicted proteins | sample 5358111 | NCBI WGS metagenome assembly VFSW01 (sample SAMN11554181, study PRJNA540505) | mine drainage metagenome | isolation source: sediment from site ElyBrook_90M | place: USA: Ely Copper Mine, Vershire, VT | collected 2017
ATGGACTTTAGGCATGCAATATGGCTGGATTTCAAAAGGCGAGCGTGAAGACAGAACTGCGCAGGTTCATCATCGTGGACGCGGGATTCAATTCTCGGCTTGTTTTTCAGCTGCTGGTTTGTTTTCTTCACGGTAAATGACCGGCATTCCTGACATCTCGAAATGGTTCTGAAGCAATCTGCTGACCAGTTCCACCTGTTGCGAAGGCGTCAGTTGCTCCCATTTGCCGGACTTTTTGGCCTTCTCTACTGCTTCCCGAAATACATCGTGCATTTTGTTGTCCTCTATCTCAGGTAATTAACAGATACTTTCCGCGGGCATCATTCTTCTCATCGAGTGTCAGTCTGCTTTGTCCCTCTTGAAGAACTTGACGGTTTTCTGGAGCTGCCTGGTCCGGAACGTCAACTTCCCGGTACTGTTCAGCCAGGCTTATTAGTTTTGGTATATCGAGGATCAGGGCCACGGTTCCGTCCCCCAGGAGCGTGGCCCCGGAAATGCCCTCTACGTCGCGGTAGAACGCGCCGAGCGACTTCAGGACCGTCTGGTGCTGGCCCACGATTGCGTCAACGACCAGGCCGACGCGCCTCTTGCCCGCCTTCGTGATCACGATCTGCTCGATCAGCGGCGCCTCGCCGTTGATGGAAAATTGCTCCCGCAGCCGGATGTAGGGCACGATGTGGCCCCGCACGTTGATCAGGTTCCTGTTGCTCTTGCTGAAGGCGTTGTCGCGCGTCAACTCCACGCACTCCTCGACGAGCGGGAGCGGGAAGATGTAGCTGTCAGCGCCGATCTTCGTGAGGAAGCCGTCGATGATGGCGAGGGTGAGCGGCAGCTTCAGCGTAATCGTCGTGCCCGCGCCTTTTTCGCTGCTGATCTCGAGGACGCCGCGGATCGCGTCAATGGACTTTTTGACCACGTCCATGCCGACCCCGCGCCCGGAAATGCCGGTGACCTGCTTCGCCGTTGAAAAGCCCGGGGTCAGGATGAACTGCCACAGCTCCTGCTCCGTGATTTCCGCATCGATCCGGAGCAGGCCCCGTTCCACTGCCGTGGCGCGGATCGCATCGACGTCCAGTCCCGCGCCGTCGTCCTGGACCCGGATCAGCACATGGGCGCCGGAATGCAGCGCGGAAAGATGGATCGTGCCCTTTCTCGGCTTGCCGGCCGCCATGCGCTCGTCGGGCCGCTCGATGCCGTGGTCGATGCTGTTCCTGATGATGTGCACGAGCGGATCGCCCAGCTTCTCGATGACGGTCTTGTCCAGCTCGGTCTCGGCGCCGTCGGTCGTGAGCTCGATTTCCTTGCCCAGCTCCGCGGAAAGGTCGCGCACAACACGCTTGAACTTGCTGAAGGTCGTGCCGATGGGCAGCATCCGGATGCTCATGGTATTGTCGCGGAGATCGGCAGTCAACCGCTCCACTTCTTCGGCGATCGACTGGAGCGCGGAATTCCCGAGGGTCAGCGCGGTCTGGCTCAGGCGCGCCTGGACCGTAACGAGCTCGCCGACGAGGTTCACGAGGCTGTCCAGCTTGCCTGTCGCCACCCGGATGCTTGATGAAGCGTCAACGCCTTGCCGCTGTTCCCGCGCATCCTGTTGTTCCGCCGGCGCAATCTGCGCCTTGTCGCCGCCGGCTGGTCCCTTCTCGTCGCTCAGGGGCAGGAGAAGGTCGGCGCCGCGCGGACCGGAAAAAGCCCTGGCTCCTGTTTTCCCGGATGTCTGCTTTTTGAACGAAGCGACGATCTGCTCTGTTCTTTCCGTGTCTGCCTTGCCGTCCCGGTAAATGACGTCAAACAAACTTGTCAGTTGATCGCTGGCCAGGATGGTCAGGTCGATGATCTCCTTGGTGACAACGATTTCTCCCTTTCGCACCAGATCGAAGTATGCCTCGATTTCATGGGCGAACGATGCGATATCGTAAAATGCGCACATGCCCGACGAGCCCTTGATCGTATGCAGGACGCGAAATGCCCGGTTGATCGCCTCGCTGTCCGCGGGACTGTTCTCCAGCTCAAGCAATGTGGCCTCGAGCTCTGCAAGCAGCTCATAGGCCTCTTCTTTGAAAGTAAGCCGAAGTTTTTCTACGATATGCTCCATGGAATCATCCGAGTCATCGTTCATGGGGCCCCTGCTCTCTTCCACGGCTTCCTCCGATTATGACGCGTGCGAATGCTCTCGGTTCATTTTAAAAACAGCAAGCCTCCTCTGTGCTGCTCGAACAGAGGAGGTGAGGTCGAAAAGTTGTTTTCCCGCGGCTTCCTGATCTTGTATTTCCCGGAGAGAGCCGCAATCAATCCGTTGCCGCAGGGCCGGCGGTCTCCTTATTGATCTCCGCCGCCTGCACCAGGGCCAGTTCGTCAATCGAGAAGACTTTGTCTATGTCCAGGATGATGATGAAACGGTCGTTCTGTTTTCCCATCCCCCTGATGAATTCCGTGTTGAGCCTGGTCCCGATCTTGGGAGCGGGCTCAATGTGGTCCGCCCCCAAATCCAGCACCTCTTCCACCGAGTCCGCAAGCGCCCCCAGGACCGTGGTCTCGCCGTCGACCGCCACCTCGACGATGATGATGCAGGTGTGCACCATCTGCTCGGTCCTGGCCAGCCCGAACTTGAGCCGGAGGTCCACCACCGGCACCACGCTGCCCCGGAGGTTGATCACCCCGCGCATGAACTCCGGCGTCTTCGGCACCCTGGTGATGCTCCTGAAATCGAGCACCTCGCGCACCTTCCCGATGTCCAGGGCAAACACCTCGTCGTCGAGTGTAAAGGTGAGATACTGGGTGGTTTCCATGATCGCTGCCGTCGTCATCAATCCCTCCGTCAATATTTCTCGAACTCGCTGTCTTTGGCGTCGCTGCCGTTCCCCTTGAAATGTCCGTCGCCCAGGTCCAGGTTCGCACCGGCGTGCGCAAGCGGGGCATTTGAGAGCACGGCCGCGGGCCGTGGCGCAAGATGGGTGATTCCTGTCTTGTGTACAGGAGCGACAGGCCGCGTCTGCAATGTCCTCATTCCGCGGCCCGGATCGATCTCGCCTGTTTTGAAGTACGAGATCGCGCCCTGAAGCTGTTCGGCCTGGGACGAAAGTTCTTCAGCCGTGGACGACATCTCTTCCGCGGCGCTCGCATTCTGCTGGATTACCTGGTTTAACTGCTGGATCGCGGAGTTGATCTGGCCCGCGCCGCTGGTCTGCTCTTTACTGGCCGCGCTGATCTCCTGGACGAGCTCGGCGGTCTTCTGAATGTCCGGAACGAGCTTGGCCAGCATAGCTCCTGCCTTTTCCGCGACCTCTACGCTCGTGGTCGAAAGCCTGCCGATCTCGCCGGCCGCCGTCTGGCTGCGCTCCGCAAGCTTTCTTACCTCCGAGGCCACCACGGCGAAGCCTTTGCCGTGCTCTCCGGCCCGGGCGGCCTCAATGGCCGCATTCAAGGCGAGCAAATTCGTTTGGCGCGCGATCTCTTCGATGATGGATATCTTGGATGCGATCTCCTTCATCGCGCTTACCGTCTCGGCCACGGCCTTGCCGCTCTCTTGCGCGTCGGCGGAGGATTTGAGCGCGATCTTCTCGGTCTGCAATGCGTTGTCGGCGTTCTGCCTGATCGTTGCATTCATCTCTTCCACGGAAGACGATGCCTCTTCCGCGGAGGCCGCCTGCTCGGTCGCGCCCTGGGACATCTGCTCGGAGCCGGACGAGAGCTGCTGGCTCCCGGAGGCCACGTTGTCGGAGGAGGTCTTGACGTCCGAGACGACCTTCTTAAGCTTATCCGTCATGGCCTTTATGGTCCCGGACAGCAGCCCGATCTCATCTCCCGATTCCGGCGCGATGGTCCGGGACAGGTCTCCCGCGGCAACTTCCTCGACAACGGCCCGCAGACGTCCGATGGGACCGACCGCGAGGCGTTGAAAGAGGAAATAGAGGATGAAAGAAACGATGAGCATGGCGCTGAGGGACACGATCATGATAATGGTCTGCGACTGACGCAGTACGTTCCTGATATGGGCCGCGGAGTATCCGATCTTTACCGTGCCGACCTGCTCGTTGCTCTGCATGATGGGGCTGGAAAACTCCAGAACGTCCGTTCTGTCCGCCTTTTCCTTTTTCTGGCTGGTCAGCGGCTTGCCGTCCTTGTCCTCGACAATCGCGTAGACGATATCTTTGTCGCTCGCCGAGATATATTGAACATGGTTTTCGAGATAGGAGATATTGTAACTGAGTATCGGCTCGGCTGATATCGCGGCAAGAAATTTCGCCACGTTTGCGCCCTTCTCCCTGAGTTCGGCGTTCAGCGCATTCTTTTCATGCACGCTGAGCATGGTCCCCATGACGGTAAAGATCAGGACCAGGGCCAGCAAAATGCTGAAGAGAAATTTTTTTGTGAGGGTCCACCGTGTTATGCCATTCTTTTCCATGTGCCGTTTCCTTTCTCGCTTACGCATCTCGCTTGCGCAATTCCCGCAAGCGACGCCCCGGCGCGATCACGCAAAGGCGTCTACATCGCGCCGGCGACCTTCGCCGCGGCGCGCAGGCCGTCATACTCCTTGTCTGCAACCGGGATGAAACCGGTCAACCTGGCCAGTCCGAGGATCTTTTCGTTCTGAGGATCATTCGGCTTCAGCTTGAGAAGCGCCGCGCGGACCTTGTTCGCCGTCGCTTTATTCAGCTTCGGGCCGGCAAAGGCGGGCCAGTTCGGCAAATAGTCGGTGTACCCGATTATCCGAAGCTTGGAAAAACCGGCGCTGTCTTTCATCTTTTCGAATTCATCTTCGCGGACCGCGCCGGCATCGGCCGTTTTATCGAGCACCTCCTTGATTATCCTGTCATGTCTCTTGGCAAAGGGAAGGACCGTGAAGTCTTTGTGCATTTCCAGGCCTGCCTTGCTCAACAGCAGGACCTGGAACAGATAGGCTGCCGGAGAATCCTTGGCCATGAAACTGATCTTTTTGCCTCTGAGGTCCTGGAGGCTGTTGATGCCGCTGTCTTTTCTGACGATGACGATCCCGCGAAGGCGGGTGCCGCTCGTTACATCCGACGACAGGGCAAGGGGCTCAACGTCGACCTTTTCCTTCACCTGGACATACACAAGGGGGTTCGCGAACCCGATGTCTATCTTCCCGGCCTTCACCGCGCGTTTGAAGTCGTCAAAGGTCTTGGGCACCACGATGCTCACCTTCTCCCCTGTTTCTTTGGCCAAATACCCGGCAAGGGGCGCGTACATCGTCTGCAGTTCCGCTGCGCTGAGTCGCGGCAGGGTCCCGAACCTGATTTCCGCCGAAGCGGGCCCCGAACCCAGAACAACCGTGATTGCCGTCAGAACCGCCACTCCAATCATTCTCAGGATGCTTCTTTTCATTGTCTTCCTCCTCGTTATGGGATCTATATGGTCGCGGCCGCAGCCGCGCGCATTTTGATGCTCTCGATCAGGGACGCCTGACGGTCGCGCCGCTCACGGTCCCCCGGAGCGACGCTTTTCTGGATTTTTTCCTTGAGCCTTCGATTCTCCGCATCGAAGCCGGCGATGACGGCGTCGGGAAACCGGAGCGGTTCGCCGGTTTTGGCGCTTGCCCGCTCATATCCCAGCGCGTCAAGCTGGGGACCTGCCACTGATTCGAATATCCGGATATCCTCCCCGGTCATTGCGGACAGGTATTTTCTGCTGTTGCTCGTCATCACCGGGTTCGTGACGTTCTGCCAGAGATCGGACGATGAGGCGGCCCGCTTTGCCTCTTCGGTATTATGGTAGTCCAGCATGGACTCGCGGTACGCAAGCCCCAGGAAGCCGCAGATCCCGCGCGCGGCTTTTTCGGGGTCTTCGATCAACCGCTCGTACGCCACGCTCAGGAACCGGCTGGGGGGGATTTCACGCCGCAGCCGCAAGGCCAATTCCTGGGTGGCGGCCCAGTCTTTGGCGATATGGTAAAAGTGTTTTTCACCGACAACCGCCTTGTGGAACGACACCGCCACGTCCCTGCCGTCGCGGTAGAGATAGATATATCTGGGCTCTTTGAAGTATGCCTCGATCTGGGCAGTGTAATTGATGTTGGCAAGACTCTTGCAACACCAGGTCTTTGCCCCTTTCGCATCCGCGCACGTGTCGTACACCGCCCCGTGCACCGCTGCAAGACTGCGCTCCCGGCACCTGCGCGCAACATCCCGCCGGTCCAGCGTGACCCCTTCCCAGGGGACGGGGTTCAATTCTACGAGCCGGCACACGTCCTCTACCAATTGGAAGAAGTTTTCGTCGACAGTCAGGTCGCCGTATCCCGGGACCAGGGGCATCATGCGCTGCAGGATATGCGGCGGATGGGGTGCGGCGATTTCAGGCAGCTGGTTGATCATCAGCCTGAGCAGATTGGAGCCCGAGCGCTGCGTTCCGATCATGAATATGGGCATCATGGGGTTGCTCTCCTTCCTCTCTCATTAGTCAGTTACGAATGAACTTCTGCTCAACATGGATAGAAAAAACCTTAAACCTTCGACGGGATAACAGGATTTACAGGAAGTTATTTAAAGCAAAATCCGCACTTACCCGATGTTATCCTGTAATCCCGTCAAAAGCTTTTCCGGCTTGTCCGGGTTAGGGATTTGCTTTTTTGAATACGGACCAATGCCGGCCTAATGCAGCAACAGCCCCGCCACGCCTGCAACGGGAATGATCCATGCCGGCTCCACTTTGAACCGCAGCAGCGCGACAAGGGACAGGCCGAACGTAAGAAGAGAGATCGCGTTGATCCCGCTCGATCCCGCTACCGTCACCCCGGCGGCGGCGATCATTCCGATGACCGCCGGCCGGATGCCCCGCAGAGCCGCCCTCAGGATCTTCGATGCCTTTATCCGGTCAAGGAACCGCGTGCAAAGGATCATCACGGCGGCCGGAGGGCCGAAAATCGCCGCGGTAGCCGCGGCTGCCCCGCCAAGGCCGGCGACCTTGAAGCCGATGAATGCCGCGCTGATCAGTATCGGACCCGGCGTCACCTGGCCGAGAGCAATGGCATCGATGAACTCCTGCCGGGTGACCCAGCCGTATTTAGCCACGACAACCTGCTGGATCAGCGGAATGAATACGTACCCTCCTCCGAAGAGCAGCAGACTCATGCCGCCGAAGGTGACGATGAGTTTGCCGACCGCGGCCCAGGGAAGGGCGCCGAAATAAGCGGCGCCGATTGCGCGGAGAGGGGCATCTCCCGGGCTTCGCTTCTGTTCTCCGTTCCGGACAAGCGGGGTTTCTTTCCGGCTTGAAGACGGGGCGTCTTGAAACAAAAGCACGCCAAGAAGCCCGCTGAGCGCCACGATCCCGAGGGTGACAATGAAGCCGCCGACGCCCGCGAGGAGGCCGAAGGCAACAAGGGCAATGACCGCCTCGGGCAGGCCTTTTATCGTTTTGACGCCCATGTTCCACGCTGCCGCGAAAATAATCGCCGCCACCGCCGGGATGAACCCGGTGAATATCTTTCCGGCAACGGGCATCTGTCCGAACCGGAAGTAAGCATAGCTGAGGCCCGAGAGAAGCAGAAAGGACGGCAGGATCACGCCCGCGGCGCTTGCGAACGCGCCCAGGGGACCGCGGATCCGGTACCCCGCATAGGCGACAACATTCACGGCAACCGGGCCGGGCAGGATCGTGGCAAGAGATATGCCGTCGAGCATATCCTCCTCGGTCAAAAGCTTCCTGCGCTTGACGATGTAATTCTGCACAACGGATATCAGCGCCATGAATCCTCCGAAGGCAGTGCATCCGATCTTGAAAAACAGGAAAAACAGGGACGCTGCTGATGTCTCCGGCCGGTTCTCCCCGGCCTGCGCAACACTCTCCATATTCAAGCAAAGCCCTTCATTCAGCTCGGTATCCTTCATATCACCTCGGCCCTCTCCCCCTCCGGAGCGCCCGACGTCAAGTCGGTCTTTGAGCGCTTTTTACTCATCACGCGGCTGCGCCGACCGGCAGGCCCTTCGGCTCCCGGCGCCTCTCCTGAGCGATGAAACCTTTCTGTACAAGCTCCCCGATGATCATACGGGCGCTCTCATCGGGCGTCATGGACGACGTGTTTATGCGCAGATCCGGAGAGCGGGGCAGCTCGTAGACATCGTCGACGCCCGTAAAGCCCTTGAGGTCTCCTCTTTTGGCCTGGGTGTACATGCCCTTCACGTCGCGCTGCTCGCACAACGAGACGGGCGTATCCACGAACACTTCGATGAACCGCTCCCGTCCCACCATGGCACGCGCCTGTTCGCGGGCGTGGGCGTAGGGGCTGATGAGGGCGCAGATCGCAACGCCCTCGTGCCGGACCACTTCCGAGGCCACGAATCCCACACGCAGGATGTTCGTGACCCGGTCCTCTTTGCCGAACCCAAGCCCTTTGGCGAGGTGGGTCCTGACCACGTCCCCGTCCAGGAACGTCACTTTCCTGCCCTTGGCCATAAGCATGGGCAAAAGCGTTTCAGCAATGGTGGACTTGCCCGAGCTGGGCAGGCCCGTGAGCCATACGCAGAAACCCTGACGGTCTTTCGGGGGGTTGGCGTCGGAAAGGATCTGCGAAATCTCGGGGTGCGTGAACCACTCGGGAAGCTGCGTGCCGCGGAAGAGAGAATCCTCGATCACCGTCGTGGCCGAGACCCGAATGTACTCGTCCATGCCGCGCGCCACGCGGCCCGACTCCTCGTACTGCTTGCTTTGCGGCAAATAGATCATCTCTTTATGCCGGATCATGCGCACTCCGATCTCGGACTCGAGCTGGAGGAAGAGCTCCTGCACGTCGCGGCTGTCATAGAAAGCAGTCTTGTAAGAGCCCTCGCTCAGGCTGTGAGGGTCGCGGCCGACGATAAGATGGCTCACGCCGTAGTTGCGGTTGATGATGCCGTGCCAGAGCCCTGCGCGGGGTCCCGCCATGCGCACCGCCAGGGGGATCACATTCAGGACGGTCCTGCCGCCGTCGTAGTAGTTCTCGATCAGCGTCTTGTAGCACCTTATGCGCGTGTAGTTTTCCACGTCTTCTCCGTGGTTCGTAAAGCCCGCAACGGGATGAATAAGGAGCGAGCCGTCTATCTGCAAGGCGGCCTCCTTGGTGAACGCCTCATGGGCCCGGTGCATGGGGTGACGCGGCTGGTACGCTACCACGTTTTCCCGGCCCATGGCGGCAAGCAGGCTCCGGACCTCGGCGGGGGTCTTCCGGAGGTCCGGCAAGTCCTTGTGGCGCGGGAGGTTGAAGACCGTGAGCGGCCCGGAAAGGCACCAGCGGCCCCACGTATGCATTTCGGAGACGAGAGGATGGCGCGAGTCCGTGGTGCCGAGCACGGCAGTTGCTTCCTCCTCGAGGTCCCATGGATAGACTCCCTCGAGTCTCATGACGGCCAGCATCTCGTTGGTGGGGCTCCGGAGCACGAGCTCGCGTCCGAGCTCGAGGCCGTCGGCGCTCTCTACCGGAAGGGTAAGCGGGATGGGAAAAAGCACGCCGTCCGCGAGACGCATGGTTGCGAGCACCGAACGGTAGTCCTCCTCCGTTAAAAAACGGTCGAGGGGGGAAAAAGCACCCACGGCCAAAAGCTCAAGGTCGCACATTGACCGCGCGGATATCTGGACAGAGGGAAGGTGTTTGGCCTTCTCGATCAATGCGGCCCGGGCTTCCGCGCTGACGACGAGATTTACGAGCCTGTTGCCGTACGGTGCGATCAACCCTGTTTCACGCTCATGCGTTGCCATATTCTCCCCTCCTGACCAGGCAAGATGTATTTACTGAATCATAATGTACCTGAGGAAGAAATATTGTCAATCGGGGATTCCCTACTTTTTTACTTCGAAAAACCTAGAGGCTTTTGAGAGTCCCGCAGATCGCAAAAGAATCGCCCGCAGCGATGACAGTTATTGAGCGGCGGATTTACAGGCAGGTGGTGAAAAATTCAGAATGGAAAATTGACATCAACCTTAAAGCGGCAGTTGGACGCAGATGAACATAGAAAAAGCACTTAGACACAGAAGAAGCGGATTAACATATGATAAAGGCGGATAAATTCGAGAGCAAGGCAATCACCTGTTGGGGGAACTACTATTTGAAGAAAAATCCGCCGTTATCCGACTCTTATCAGATTTGATCCGTGTCAAATGCCGTTTTTAGGTTAAAGTGAAGTAATGCCTTCCCGTATGGCAAACTTGGTAAGTTCTGCAATACTATGGATGTTGAGCTTCTCCATAATGTGCTGGCGGTAGGACTCCGCCGTTTTTACACTGACTCGAAGCATATCGGCAATTTCCTTCGTTTTCTTTCCCTCTGACAAGAGTTGCAGGACTTCGCGTTCCCGGGTTGTTAAACTGGAGAGAGAGGACAATTCATCTTTCGGGATTCGATGAACGTAGTCTTTGATGACGATTTCGGCTATTTTCGGACTGAGGTAAGTGCTGTTCGAGGCTACGGTGCGTACGGCCTGGACCACTTCCTCGAAGGCGCAGTCTTTCAAAAGATATCCTGTTGCGCCGGCATTGATCATCTCAAGCACCGTTCGCCTCTCGGTATGCATGGACAGCGCTATGACCTTTGTTTTAGCGCAGCTTGACAAGATTTGCTGTGTTGCATCGATGCCGTTCAGGCCGGGCATGGAAATATCCATGATAATGATATCGGGCATCAGGTTCGCCGCCAGCTGAACGGCGGTTTTGCCGTTATCCGCTTCTCCAACAACAGTAAAGTCCGGCTGTTCCTCGAGTAATGACCGGAGGCCTTCACGCATCAATCGGTGATCGTCCGCAAGTAGAATCTTTATTCCCATGATTTGCTCCCTCCTGATTTCTCGTTAGTCAGTTATGAATGAAATTCTGCTCAAAATGAAAAGAAAAAATCTTAAACCCTTGACAGGATAACAGGATTTACAGAAAGTTATTTAAAGCAAAATCCGCACTTACCCGATGTTATCCTGTAATCCTGTCAAAAGCTTTTCCGGCTTGTCCGGGTTAGGTAATTTTATTGGACCGGCATGGCCAGGATTACCGTAGTTCCCGAACCGGGCTTTGTCTCGATCTCGCAATAACCGCCCAGCCGCTTCATCCTCTCGCGGATCGTAAACAGGCCGAACCCCGATTTTTTTCTGTCCACCGTCGACTGATCAAAACCCGTGCCGTTGTCTGCGACGGTGACATAGATCCTGTCGGCTGATCTCGACATGGCAATTTCGACGTTCTTGGCTTGCGAGTGTTTGACAATATTCATGAGAATTTCGCGTACACACCTGAAGAGAAGATAGCGGTTCTCATTGTCGATCTGCATCGGCCGGCCATCGTCCCGTACTTTGATCGACAGCCCATGTGTTGTTTCGAACGCCTCTGCAAGCGATTCAACAGCCGGTTTGAATCCGATTTCTACAAGAATAGGCGGATTGAGTTCTACCGTTAAGGACCGCGTATACTGAATTGTCTTCCCGATTATCTCCCGAATTTCCTCGACCTGCCTGACCATGTTCGCGTCCGAGAGATTTCTCTGGAGCAACCCCAGTTTGAGCTGTAAAACCACAAGATTCTGCCCCACATAATCGTGCAGATCAGCGGCTATCAGGTATCTTTCCCGCTCTTCGACCCGCGATTCGAGCGTTGACATCTCGGTCGCCGCGGCATAGAGTTCCTTTTGATAGTTCCTGATCTTGTCTTCCATGCCTTTTCGCTCAGTAACGTCGCGGGTGACGACCAACACAGCCGACTGGCCGCGGAATACAAACGGGGCAGCCGCTACCTCGGCGTCCACCAGGACGCCGTTCGGTCTTCGATACCTGACATGGAGGTAAGGAACGTTGATCCTCTTTTCCTCGACCTGGAAACATATCTGCTCAATAACGCCTCGATCGTCCCGATAGACAAAATCATTCATGAGCCGCCCCAGGACCAGCGCAGAGTGTGCGGCGCCCAACAGGATCGCTCCCGCCGCGTTCGTAAAGACGATTTCCCCGTCCTGCAGGACATAGATCCCGTCCGGGGAAATTTCGACAAGCTTGCGGTAGCGTTCTTCGCTCTCACGAAGCGATTTTTCGGCCTGTTCGCGCACCCTGACCATGATATTGAATGCCGATGCCAGGTTGCCGATCTCATCCCTGCTGTCCACCTGGACAGGTTCGACGTGAAGACCCCTTCCCAGCGCCTTGACATTGTCGGTCAGCTTTACCAGCGGATTCGTAAGTTTTCTAACCGAAAAAAAGACGATAACCGAACTCGAAACGATAAAGATCAGCATGATAACCATATTTTCGCGCATTATGGTTTCGATTCGCTGCCGGTATGCGTCCTTGCTCAATACAATTCGAACATATCCAATAACCTTACCCGCGCTGTCCGGCGTCGATCCTTCGAAATAAAGAGTTTCGTCTTTTTTCGCGGTGGATTGCAGCATGACCGGCTTGATAAATGCGAAGTATTTTTTGGACTCGCTGATGCTGAGAGACTCCTCTGTCCGTAGGCCGGCGACTGCATTGACGGAAATAGCCTCTTTTTCAGCGCCGGACGAATCTTTCCCTTTTGCATAGAGAATTTTAAAATCAGCGTTGTAGATTGATATCGCGACAACATTCTTCAGGTTTAATATGCTTTCCGTTGAATCCTTCAGCATCTTCCTGTTTTCCGAGTAAACTCCTACCATTGCATTTCTGCCGAGAATTCCCGCGAGCATTTCCCCTTGTTCCGCCAGGCTTCTTTTTTCCTTCTGTCCTTCACGGATCACTCCGAACAAGGTAAATACGGACAACACGAGAATAATGGCGGCGATGAAGGAGATGAGCATCTTGGAGGCGAAGCTGTGCCCCAAAGTATGTCGGAAGTTTTTAATCAACGTTATCCACGTCTGCCAGGGACCCTTCCTTAATTGAAAGTCCCAGCTTTTTTGCCATTTTTTTATTGATTGTCAGGTGCGATTTGCGGGCGTAGACGCTGGATCCGGCTGCTTGTCCGGCTGATATTCTGTTGACGATTGAGGCGACTTGCGCCCCCATGTCGTAGGGATCTATATCCAGCGAAGCAACAGCCCCCATTTCTACGTATTTCCTGGAAAAAGTAAAAATCGGCACGTTATTCTGAAATGAAAACCTCAGCATGTAGTCGACGATCTGCGCGACAACCACCGTCGGATCGGGGACCATCCACAAGACATCGATCTTTGACCGCATCTCGCTTAAAGCGCCCAAGACCTGCGAGGGATCGTGAAGTTGTTTCGTCACGAGTTCCACTCCGAGCGCGCGTGCGGCCTTAACCGCGTCTTCCACGAACGCTGCTGTGTTCCGGGGGTCGTAGATAAGGCCGATTCTCTTCGCTTTGGGGAAGAGGGCCTTCATGGTGGATAAATAGGTCTCAGGCGAGATGTCTATGCTTACACCGGAAATGTTCGGACCTAAGGGAGATGAGACCTCGGAGGGCATTACCATCGCGTATATTACCGGAAGGTCAGTAATCGTTCTCACCCTCTTGAATGCCGCGGTGCCGATGGCGACGACAGCGCCGGGGTGGCTGTCAAGGATGTTATTGCGGTCCTCGTCGTCCCTGAATTTCATTTCCTGTACGTCGCAGCCGCAGTCATCCCGCAAGCCTCTGAGAAAATCCTGATAGGGTTTCAAATCAGCGCTTTTGACAACGATAATTTTTGAGCTGCCTGCGTGGACGGGAAAACACGGGAGAATCGTCGCAAGCACTACGAATGCAATGAGAATAATCTTCAGGCGTGATCGGATAGGTGATCGGACATAGTGCAGAGAAGTGACCACGGCAGTCATTGATAGAGGCTTACAGATCATAGCGGATATCCTGGAATACGAGCGCGCCAAGAGTCCGGTCGAAGTATTCTTTTTGACAATGTATGCCCTGCATGTTCCCATCGCGCATGGCCTTTATATATTTGCACCCGCCGAAACAGAGGGGCAGGTACGCGCATTCAAGACACGTATCATTTTTCCATACGTCGAGTCCATGGGACGCCTTGTAATCGATTAATCCGTATTCGAGGTTCCCTGCGCGATATTGTTCCCTGCCGATGAGCCCCGGGCATTTGTAGAGCGCTCCATCGTAGTTCACCACGAGATTGTCTTTAAACTCTACAAAGCACATGGACGGCATGATCTTCGGAGTTCGATAACCTCGCCGCAGGATCTCTTCGCGCAAGAAGAGGCTTGCGTCACTGATCCAGGGCTCATTGTTCGACTCGCACCCATCATGGAAATCGGCAGGAGCAAACTCATTGGTTTCGTTCATGACGGGATCGAATTTAATGAAGGGGATCTTATCGGGAGTGAGCCCGGCGGCAGCAAGATCGTCAAGAAGGCGGGGAAACTCGCGGAAATGCTCCTGTGTATAATTGCCGCCGATTTGAACAAAGGTCATGCCGCACACTTCTTTGATGTTCCGAAGGATCGTCTCAAAGGAGCCTGTTCCGGACTTGAAGGGGCGGTACCTGTTGTGGATATCCGCCGGTCCGTCGAGGGTGACTTTCACGCCCTGCAGGCCGAGAGGTTTTAATCGCTTCACAACAGCAGGCGTGAGCAACGTGCCGTTGGTCACCAGCGTAAAGCTGTATTTCAATCCCCGCTCTTGCGTGAATGCGCGTATGCGGTCGGATATCGAGATAATCCGTTCCAAACTTAACAGAGGTTCGCCGCCATAGAAGACGATCTTGATGGCCTCCTTGCCTGACAAATCGCTCCTTTTCACAAAATCGACAAACCTGTCCGCAGTTTCTTCGGACAAAAAGAATTTACCTTTTCGTTTGCCTTCGAAACAGTATGTGCAGGCAAGGTTGCAGTCCAGGCTCATGACAACGATGTACTTGAAGGCCTTATCGATGTCATCCAACTCCCGAATAAATCCCTGCATCTTGAGCTTTTCTTCGTCTCTGCTCTGAACAGCGATCCCGAGGTCAACAAGCATTCCTGCTTCCTCTTGGGAAAGGCTGCCTTTCTCAACATCATCGATTAATCCGGAAGGTACAAGGGCTGCAGCCGCATTCTGCGTGGAGTAAGCTATAACGGAATCAGGAGAATCCGTGGATGGGTATAATTTCAAATACTTCGATAAATGCATGGTAATATCCAAAAACGCTAGCTTTCTTACTCTAACTCTTTACTCAGAATAAACTCGAGGGAGAGCAGAGCACTCTCCCCCGCTCAATACTAATCTACTTTACATCATGAGGGGAATAACTGCACCGGCGCAGCAGACAGCCTCCAGCAACTCCTTTTTTTCCATCCCCTTCTTTACGACAACAATACGTTTTTTCATCGCTTTTCACCTCCTTTTCAATAGGTTAAAGGTCCACTGCTAAAACAAATACCGCACCCCTGCTTCCATCCATCTACCCGGGTTTTCATAGATGTCCGTGAGATATTGATCACTGTCGAAAATGTTGTGAATATCCGCAAAAGCTTCGACTGCCACGCCGCCTACTCGAAGGTCTTTTACAATATGGAGATCGACAATGAATGAATTATATTTCCCGTTAAACGCGGGGGCTGAATTCCAGTAAATATAGTGCCCGTTGAGCAAGGCTTTAAGCGAATTGTCATCATAGCGGAGACCTACATCGTAAGTCCGCTGTGGGACATTCGGCATTGTCTGTCCCGTGCCAAGATCTTTTGTGCTCATGAACATGGCGCCCGCGGAAAGCGAGGTGTGATAAACAGGTTCGGTTTTTAATTCGATTTCCATGCCCTGCCTTTG
>VFSW01007640.1_pt1 | contig 15660 bp, 13 predicted proteins | sample 5358111 | NCBI WGS metagenome assembly VFSW01 (sample SAMN11554181, study PRJNA540505) | mine drainage metagenome | isolation source: sediment from site ElyBrook_90M | place: USA: Ely Copper Mine, Vershire, VT | collected 2017
AAGAATATCAAGCGTCAAGGCGGTTGGCGCCATGACGGTACAGTGCAAGGCTATATCGACGAAGCAGGTCAGTTTGAAGAGAATGCAGCGGGAAGTTTGCTGCGTCGACGTCCTGGCGCTAAGTAGCAAACCATCAAACGAACTTTCATCAGTGAAGGCCAACGGAGGTGCGCTGAAGAACTCCCGCGTACTCAAAGTTGCAGAATAATACATTCGTTTAAATCAATAAATTAACTGCATTTCTGCGAAAAAAACCGGAATCTCGGCCAACCCTCCATAATGAACGACCCCGCAGCAAGCTGCGGGGTATCAAATCCGAACATGGTGAAATCATTCGCCGCAAGCGGCGGGGAATTCGACCCAAAGAGATTAATCCAATAAGCAGCGCTAATCAATATGTAAAAAGTTCTTTACCATTTGGCTGGATGGTATAGAAGCTGATGCCCCCCAAGATTTGCCAATCGTACAAAATTGGCCAAGTTTGGTTGAAGCGTGACTAAGGAATCCTGTAGCGGGATCAGGACATTTGTGTCGAGCAAAAATCGCAGGCGCAACGGCAAAATCGATCTCCTCCTGAACGCACAAAACAAGCATTGGGTATAGCGATTACCCATGCAAGCAAATCAAGATTGTGGATATTAAACTACCTGAGAGATTCTGAGACGAATTTTTAACTCATAGAATCAAGAAGAACCGCAAACGCTTTGCTGGCCTGCACGAAACGATAGTTGCTGCCATATGGTTTCCCGCATATTTCAGTCCTACCTTGTCCAAAAACACGTGTAATCCATTTTTTGATTTATGGGTATGATTCTCGAAAGAACTACCATTGGTTCTATGCCTTTTCAAAAATATCTAGATAGGCGCGTAGTCCGTCACGAGCATTGCCAAAATCAAGATGCTGAATTAGTGTTGCGTCACAATCTTTGGAAAAAGTGTGTACAACTATTTGAACAGACATAAATTTGTAGCGAGCCGATTTGAATCTCCGCTAGTTTTCAACTCAAGGTTGAGTAAAAATAAAGTTCACGATCTAAAAGAGCGCTGCTGTGATAAAACATAATAATAGGCAATATCACAAAAGAAAGTTATGGAAGCAGGCGATTGTTCCCGGGCTATGTAAAATCCCTAGGAAGTGTTTCCAATTGCGCGCTGGTCAAACAATTAAACACGTCGCTTCAGGATGGCATATCCTCAGTCGAAAAGGAAAAATTATTAGGAAGGTACGTGGGCATGGAAAAGTTAGACTCAATCAGGCCGCATCTCCAATCGTGGGCAATGGTTGGTTATCAGTGGGCCTCATGAACATTGCGCCATGTACTTTTGTAATGATTAAATCAGTTTGGAATGTTCCCGATATTCCACAAACGGATGGAAATTCATATTTTCTATTTAATGGGGTGGGTGATGAATCCGGGAATTCAATTTTGCAAGCGGTTCTTGCATTTGGTTCAAATGGCCAAGGCGGAGCTGATGGTCAATGGCAAATTAGCAGTTGGTACCACGGGCCATCTGCCTCAACTTTCTCACATACAGTAAAAGTAAATCCTGGTGATGTCATTGTTGGCGTGATAGCGCGCTCTCTTGGGCAAAATGGGCCGACATGGTCCTGCTATTTTGAAGGCTTCGAAAAACAGACCATGCTGCCTGTATTGGGAGCACCAGACTTTAGTATTGCATACCATACATGTGAAGCTTATCAAGGGTATCAGATACCAGCAGACCCGCCATTACCTTTGAATCCGCCAATAATTTTTAAGGTTGAGTCTGTACTCTGTTCAGACAACAATGCTCTTACTGGAGCTACTTGGCAGTCTGAGGGTACGTTCGGTGCGAATATTCTTAATCCGTCACCAATCGGGCAAATTGGGATTAGAGTAATGTAAAGTTAAAAAAACGGTTACACAAATGCTATTAAATCTGAAATAGTAATCACATTATAAAAATTAGTTCTATATTTTCGATTGATGTTGTTAAGACCAAAGGGGAAACATAATGTTTAATTGGATTAAGCCAAGGATTTTATTGCTTCTGATTAGTGCGATTACAACGTCTGCAATGGCTAACAACCTTGACATTGGTTCCATATCCAACGCAAGACTTCTGATTGTTTCGCGTTTGCCACTAAATACTGACGATGCAAGTGCTGACTGGACTAATCTGGTCGACAAAAAAACAACCCTAAATTTCTACTGCGATGCAAGTCCAGACGCTGAACTACCTCAAACATTTGGTTCAACTGGCGGAAAGAGAATTCCAAGCTCAGGAGAAATGGACATCTGCACTACGGCAAGATTTCTTTCGACTAAAGGAAATTTTATACGAGTAGTCTATGTTGATGTGCAGACAAGGCCAGACAAGGCCGCTATTAATGCAAATCCTTCAAATTATCGGAAAGACGAATGTTTGGAGCTTTCTTTCGATGATCTTTCAATTACTCAAGCTGCCCGCAAGACGGCCATCCAACAAAATCTAAATGATTTTGCGAAGTTCTTAATCGACAAAAATTTCACGCCACTTGCCGCAGCAGCTGCACCTTCTGCGCCACTATTGTGTACCTATGTTTGGAAGGATATCTCCCTTACAGATAACGTAGGAACGGTAACAATTAAAGCTGCCGCTCCCAAAGCAACTGGAGATTCGTCTTCTGTCACAGCCGTTGTTATTACAGGAAAGGACGAACATTGGTTTTTAACTGGAGATGCAGTAGTCACTTCTATTAAGCAATTGAAATATGACACCACTACGCATTCGCTTACTGAGCAAAATGTACCCAGTCAATTGTATTTGGGCATTAACTATATGCGAGGTGACTTATATACTGATGTACCAGGAGCTTCTTGGGATCGAGTAGTTTACAAAGTTATGGTCGCGGCTAGTAAAACACCATTTAATTCGATAGGCCTTGGCCTTGGCTATCGATTTGCTGATGGAATTTTTACAAACGAGAAAACATCAAATAGCGGCTTTGAAGTTTGGGCCGGTCGCTTTTGGACAAAAGAAGATCAAGTAACTGGTACTGTCGTTAATACTGATTCTGTGTACGCTGGGAAGTGGGCTTTTGGTATCAGTTACAGTCTTGGTACTCTTATGAATTGGATTAAATGAGTAGGAAGGCTGCAGTCACGCAAGAAACCATGTGATGGTTCTTGAATATTTTGCAACAGGAGTACTCTGATTTCGAACGCAAACATTTTAAGTATAAGGCGCGAAACGCTCTACTTGATTGCGTTCGCGGCAGAACTCTTATCGGAACAAGCTGATGCACTGGTCTGGAAGAAGGCCGGAAAAGTAATAAACGAGACAGGAGATGAGGCTGAAGGCGAACGAGACATTCATTCAACGCTCTAGTCAACCTCCTGCGGTCCCAGGAAGCTAATTCTGTCTAATTTTGCATTGGATCGATTTTCATTCTTATTTCCGTTGAACACGATCACTACTAACCGCGGACTATCGCATGGTAGAAATTCTTGATGCGCTGAAACAGATAATGGATAGCTCTTCACAGCTATCAGGTTGGGCGCTTGCCATTGTTGGTGGATCCGTGGCTGTAATCGTCAGCACCTCCTATCGCCGTCCAGAAGCTTTACGGTGGAGGCTCCTCTATCTCCTATTTCTCCCAGGATGGATATGCATTGGCTATTCTCTTTACCTCGGAAACGAATTAGTGGGGAAGTACCTCGCCGCTATCACTGTTCGCAACAAGGAGCTGGTTGTAACTATTGCTTCAAATGTCAATGATATTTACTCAGACCAACGCGTTTACCTTCTATACTCACTCGTGTTTTTTGGTCTCTGGCTGCTGATTTATCTACTTTCTTGGATATTCGTGGAAACCTTTCACAAAGGAGATAATAAATGAAGAATGTTGTGGCGGCTTTGCTAATGTCGATTTTTGCAGCCGTCGTCTCGGCGGCAGAGTGTGATTGTAGTAGCTACCCATTTAAGCCTAATCCACCTTGCTTTGGGATTTGCGTCGCTAGATTGTCTTCACACAAAAACATGGATCTATCAGCAGTGAAGAACATTGATTCTGGAGTAGCAGTCGGAATCAAAGTTCTCTCCGATGGAAAAAACGATGGTGAAGCTGATTTTAAGAACATAAATGGGAAAGCAGATTTAGAGCGTGAAGCTTTGAAGTCTCTGAACGCTAGATATCAAGACCAATGAAGTTGTAGTTGTTGGGAAGTGGAGGCAGAATTGCAAGATACTGACGCTATGGAGAAAATCGGGTTAACTCACCGAATGGGTCTCTAAAGCTCAAAGTATAAATCAAGGTATAAAACAAGCATGCTGCCAAAGAATGTGGGGAGACAAAAATCTACGATTGCTCTGTTGTGCGATCTGGTCTCCCACCCCAGCCGGGCGGGGACAGATTCTCCCGAGCCAGTATTAAGCGTCATCTCCAAATGGCTGCGTGTAAACGGCGTTTCCCACCAGTGGATGAGCAATGCGGCTGGTCTGCCTATAGGCCTTTACGGCGAAATCCAAGGAGGGCGGCCCGGCCCCTCTTATCTTCTGGATGCAACTGCGGACACAGCACCTTTCGGGGACACGAAGGCGTGGAGCTATCCGCCCGAGCTCGCCACCATCGACGGCGGTTGGCTGTATGGGAGGGGCAGCGCGGATAGCAAGGCAGGAATCGCAGTGTATTGCCATGTTTTGGCCGATCTACTGCCAGAAAGAAAGAGCCTCGCCGGAACACTAGGTTTCGTCTTCGACGCGGAGGAACACACGGGCAGCTTCGCCGGCATCCGCCATTACATGGCAATGCGTAGAGGCGAGCCTCTGGATGGGGTGATGATCGGCTATCCCGGCAATGATCGGCTGGTGACAGGGGCACGAGGATTTCTGCGGACCCGTCTTTCCATTCACGGAGTGGGAGCCCATTCAGGATCTTCCGGCATCCATGGCGTTAACGCCATCGAACGAGCATGCGCTCTGCTTGGTGGCATCAAAGCTATAGACCTACCCTCATCGGATGAGACATTCCTCTTGCCGCCCAAGCTTACTCCCACTGCAATCCGTAGCGGCAGTAGCTTCTCTTTAGTGCCGGATCTTTGCAGGTTGGAACTGGATATCCGTCTTACCCCAACCTTCGACGACGCAGCTGCGCGGGCGCTCTTGGAAACAGCTGTGGCGCGTTTGGATGCAGACAGGACGGCTCCTTCTACCAGAATCAAATGGTTTCCAGGTTGGCCAGCGTACCAAATTGGTGCAGCTAACCCCATGGTGCAGGCTCTAACTCAATCCGCCATAAAAGCTTTCGGCCACGAGATCAAGCCGGAAGTGGCTGGGCCTTCTAGCGTAGCAAATTACCTGTCCACCTTGGGCATTCCGGCCACGGCAGGACTGGGTGTGACCTACCGGGGTATCCATGCTCCGGACGAGTGCGTCCTGCTGGAGACCTTGGAACCCACCTATGTTGCCTACAGGGAAGCTTTGATCCATTTGTTACGATGAAATCCTCAGAAAATAGACTCACAACAATTATCCAGAGGCCAATATGAACAGAAACCATCCCAATGCTGCGGCGGCAAATGATTACCGCGCGCAGGAATTGCGTATCGCCTTGGTTATGAATGGCGGGGTGAGTTTGGCGGTCTGGATCGGGGGGGTGACCCAGGAAATCAATCGTCTTGTGTGTGGAGATACGGTATACGGGCGCCTAAGTAAGGCCCTCTGCCTGCGTCCTCGAGTGGATATCATCAGCGGAACTAGTGCTGGGGGGATCAATGGGGCGCTGTTAGCCCTAGCCATGAGCCAGGGTAAGTCACTCGAACCTTTGCGCAACATCTGGCTGGAAAAGGGTGACATCCTCACATTACTGCGTCAGTCAACTCAAAACGACCCTCCCTCCCTACTGGATGGGGGTTATTTTTACAAGGCTATGGCGGAGAGCTTCCAAGCCATTCGAGATCAGCCGGGCAAAGGCTTGCAGCCCACTAGCGTTGTGCCCATTGAGCTTACCCTAACTACAACTGTGCTGTGCGGCGAGGTACGCGACTTCCCGGACGACATGGGTTCTGTGATCCGTGATGTTACTCACCGCGGTCTAATTGCGTATTACACTCCGGATCCGCCACTCAAAACGATGGCAAACCCGCCAGCGATTACGACTTCAAACCCGCCAGCGAAAACAGTCCAAATCTCCACCTGCCACGGCCGATAAAAGCAAAGGGTTCGGAGCTATTGCGCCGAACCCTTTTGAATATGCCTGAAATGGGGATTTCGCTGTACATTTTGCTGATCTCATGTCTGTCTGTCAATGCGGACAGGTGCCAGGCTCTTCGTCGTCATGTATCCCTCACACTTCCCACGGATTGATGACGGAGACACCGGCCGCTTCGAAGGGGGCAGTGTCGCGCGATGCCACAATGAAACCTCGGGAGGCCGCAATCGCAGCGATGTAGCCATCAGGTATTGGGAATCCTCGCCCGCCAGTCTTTGCTGCCACGGCCAGCTCGGCATAGTGCCGAGCTGCGTCGATGTCGAATGGCAACACCCGATCCCTGAACAGTCCCATCAGACCGTCGAGGACCTCTGCCAGCATGTCCTTGCGCTTACCGGCGGGGAGTGCTCCGATGCCGAACAGCAGCTCGGCCAGCGTGACGCTGGACAAGTACAACGTTTCAGCGGCTTGGTCGTTCAGCCAGGCACGCACGGCAGGGTGCGGATCGGGCTTCATCGCCTCGGAAACGACATTGGTATCGAGGACGATCATTCAAACCTCAGCGGTTCGGCTGGCGTCTTGTCTCGTACCTGGTTGAAGACCTCGAAATCCTCGTTCGTCAGGCCGATCTTGCGACCCAATGCCGCCAAGGCTTCCCCCAGGCGAACGCGGTTCTCCGGCTTGACTGCGCTTGCCAGAATCTCGCGGACTTCAGCCTCGGTGCTTTGCCCGTGTTGAGCGGCCCGCACCCGTAGCGCACGGTGTACATCGTCGGGCAAGTTTCGTACTGTCAGCATTGCCATAGCATCACCTCGTCAATTTGCATTCATAGCATTCATTGTAGTGTGTTGCATTCACTACCGCAAGAAGCATCGTCTAAGTGGCGGTTTTGTGATTGTTTTCGATGGCCGACTTTGGATCGTAATGAGTGGCGGGTTTGCCATCGTTTTGAGTGGCGGAATTCATCGTAATCCGCACTAATGAAGTTTCGCCGTGGGCCGGACATATCAGACGACCCCTTCGCTAAGCAAGACATCGTTACCAAATTGGCCGCAGCCGCCCGCGCCACTGCATCCTTCCCTGCAGCCTTTGAGCCATTTTATCTGCCGTCTTCTGACGAAAGTGTGACTGCGGGAGGTGAAGCTGTACCTTGCCTGAAGGGACATACTGACTTCAACAAGGACTGGAATCAGGGCTGTTACGTAGTGGATGGGGGCGTACTGGACAACAACCCACTGGAGTCCGCCATTGAGGCCGTATTCCGTCAGCGGGCCGAAGGAGAAGTGCGGCGGGTGTTGGCCTATGTAGTACCTGATCCTGGCCATATCCCGGATCCGCCATCGCAGAAACAGGATCAGATTCCGACCTTGGTCAGTACTACCCTTGCTTCTCTGGTGAGTATCCCGCGAGTGGAATCTGTTTCCGATCAGTTGCGTGCCATCGTCAAGCACAATCAGGACGTGTCTCGACAGCGTAACACTCGGCTGCTGGTGGCGGACTGCGTAGGAGCAGATCAAGTTGCGAATTCTGTTTTTCCCGGCTATCGGCTGCGTCGTGCACAGAGCGCAGCTGACTACATCGCTACAGCGTTGCTGGAAGGAGCCGCTCGACAGCGTGACGCCACGGGACAGAGCATTGCTCTGGGCCGTAGAGTCAAGGAAAAAATCGCGAAAGTCATTCTTCAGTTGAACGGAATTCCATGGCTACCAGATACTTTTGTTTATGACTTGGATGAAACGGGCTGGCACTGGGGCCTGTTCACCTTGCAAAGCACTATGGCCGTGGTACTAGACTTGCTGCGTAGGGGCGTAGGGCTTGTGCCTGCACGCCATAGCGACTCCACAAATGCAGTCTGGCAGGGTCTGATGCAGGCTCGGCACAGAGCCTACGACCTAGTGGAAAAACTTGCTGGGTTGCGCGAACACGATCAAGGGTACTGGCTGAATCGCGGTATCGCCCTAGCTCCTATGTTGGCAAAATTTGAGCAGGGCGGCGGCAATGCAGAGCTTTCGAAATTGCTACTTATCGAGGTGCGAGGGTGGATACAGTTGTGGGATACGCAATTCGGAGACCAAGAATCCTTACGCCCGCCTCACGAGTTCACTTCAATGGCGAGAGATATTGGACAGTTATTTTTGGACAGCGCGCCCTTGCTACGGGACGTGCTTGCCCTTGGATCACCCTTGCGGGGACCTGAGAAGTATAAAGAGTTAAGCACTTTGATCGACTTCTTGGTGCCGGATCCGATATCTCTATCTATGAAGGACTCTTGGAGGCGATTGCTCACCATGGAAGTGATCCACTACGCCTTCGGATCTGATGTAACTCAGGATCAGTATTTGGAGTTGATCCAATTCAGTGCCAACGTGCCAACCTCTTTCGGCGGACCGAATCGACTTGAACAGAAGCTGGCGGGAGTCCAAGTTGCCCACTTCGGTGCTTTTTATAAGCGTTCTTGGCGCATCAACGACTGGATGTTCGGACGGTTAGACGGAGCTGATCGTATCATCCGCATCCTCTTGGATCCCAGCCGTCTCGCTCGTCTCTACGGATCGGAGCTGGGGGTGGCTGCTGCTTCGGAGACTGGGATCGAAACCGTTCTGGCCTTCCTGAGTGAAGCAGTGCTAAATGGGCTGGCGCGGGATGACGACCGCACCCTTCTTCAGGCCCACTGGGATCAGCGAATGCCAGCCATGCGTCAGGAGTTGGCATTTCTTAAGGATGTCGACAGCCTGCCTGAGCAGTTGCCCGAGTGCGCCGCTATGGTGCTAGAACGACTGCACCTTGACATTCTTCGTCGTGAACTTCCGGCCTTAGGAGACGCAGTTGGAGACGACGAACTGGACGGTGCGGACGGTACCGGAAATGGATCCAAGTTCCTCAAGCGTTTCCGTAGCTATATGTTTCCGGACGCAGGGAAGCTTTCCTTACGTCCGCCAAAGCTGACTGGTGCTCCCGATCTTTCCGCTAAACAGTTGGTGGAGCTGTTCAAGGGGGCGAAAGTTGGAGAAGAGAAGATAATGGAAGAGGTGGGCACTGATCGTTTCACCGTTACTGCAATTCGTACCGTAGCAGTGATGGTATCTGCCCTGTCCGGGAAAGGATCTGGGCTTAAGCTGCTGCGTGGCATCTTCGCCGTCGTGCGAGTGCCACTCGTGGCGCTCGACATCTTGGTACATGTTCTGATGAAGAAAGGGCGAGTATTCGTAAGCCTGTATGCCATGGCTATGGCGGCCAGTGCAACGGTACTTCTTGCAGCGCCTCTGGCCGACGCACATTGGCAGGGATCCGTGACCATGAGTGCCATTTTCATTCTCGCCGCTGGTTTCCTAGTCCTGCTGCATCGCCACCCCAGATTGTTATTTGGCATCGCCTTGCTGGCGATGATCTTCTGGAAAGGTGTGCCTCTAATCCATTGCCTTCTGGGCTGACTTAGGAATTTCAACCGATTGTTGATGAACCTGTCCCCAATGGTGAAAAAAGCAGGTACACCTTGCGCTTCAGATCAACTTCCTTTTGCAATGGGAACGATTCCCCACAGCATTGCTTGTATTTCAACTTGTTCTAAAGTGGCGAGAGTGGCTTCGGTTTCCAAAAAAATGCCCTCCATAACCTGAAGGGCATTCTGCTATTTCCACACTTTATTTGAACGGCTCGGTCCGAGACCGTCTTCTCTTTTACGTATCTGTCTGGCATACAACTGATGCCTCGCATTCGCAACTGGAAGGATCTGAAGTTCTATCGCCCGGAGAAGGACACGAAGTACCGACACATCAACCATATCAATTTGACCGGCGACTACGCTTGGAAACAGCACAGGCGGGTCGAGAAAGGCGGATTCAGGCCGTTATTGCCGATTCCGAAGGCTTAACGTACTTTAATTTCCCTTTCGTCAAACGCCCCCTATACCATCACTGCGGGTTCCTATCCTGTTACGTGCGCGCAAATCGCCAGCTCCGCGGCGACCTATGTCAGCAACTCTGGCACTGCAACAATCACGTTGAATGCACCCGTTAGTAGCGTCACGCTCGACATGATCAGCCAAGCCAGTGAAGCTAGTGTGAGCATGGTCTTTCCGCCGACAACGGCGCTTTCGCCGGTGGGTGTCGGATGTATCGTTGTCCAGTCGGTTGGCGCGAACACGAAAAACTATCCGTTCGACGTCGCACCCGAGACCAGCACGGTATTCTCGCTCCTTGGGCTGCCGCTCGGCAGTAACACATTCAGTGCTCAGGCGTACCCCACGCCGTGTACGCAGACCAGCGGAACCAGTGCGACCTGGTCGAGTACTGTGGCCCCGCCGACCAACATCGTGGCTGGTACGCCAGCGATCGTGTCACTGACGATGACCGGGGCATCTATCGGACCAGGTACCTTTACGGCCACCGGCACACTCAATACGGCGCGTTATTTCCACACCGCCACGCTGCTGCCCAACGGCCGTGTGCTGGTCAGCGGCGGATATGGCACAGCAGGCGTTCTTGCCAGTGCCGAGCTGTATGATCCTGCCACCGGGATCTGGACCGCCACCGGCTCACTCAATACGGCGCGTGGGTCCCCCACCGCCACGCTGTTGCCCAACGGCAAAGTACTGGTCGTCGGCGGATACAACGGAGGCTCTCTTGCCAGTGCCGAGCTGTATGACCCTACCACCGGGATTTGGACCGCCACCGGTTCACTCAATACGGCGCGTTATACCCACACCGCCACACTGCTGCCCAACGGCCGTGTGCTGGTCAGCGGCGGAGTCGGCGCTACAGGCTATCTTGCCAGTGCAGAGCTATACGATCCGTCCACGGGCCTATGGACGGCCACCGTCTCAATGGCGGCGGCGCGTGAAAACCACACCGCCACGCTGCTGCCCAACGGCCTGGTGCTGGTCAGCGGCGGATACAACTTAACGACAGGCGCTCTCGCGAGTGCCGAGCTGTATGACTCTACCACCGGGATTTGGACCGCCACCGGTTCACTCAATACTGCGCGTGATCTACACACCGCCACGCTGCTGCCCAATGGCAAAGTACTGGTCAGCGCTGGACAAGGCGCGGCAGGCTTTATTATTGCCAGTGCCGAGCTGTACGATCCGTCCACGGGCATATTGACGGCCACCGGCACACTCAATACGGCGCGTGATGCTCACACCGCCACGCTGCTGCCCAACGGCCTGGTACTGGTCAGCGGTGGAACCGTCCTGGCAGGCGCTCTTGCCAGTGTCGAGCTGTATGACCCGACCACCGGGATCTGGACCGCCACCGGCACACTCAATACGGCACGTTGGGGCCACACCGCCACGCTGCTGCCCAATGGCAAGGTGCTGCTCAGCGGCGGATATGGCACAGCAGGCGTTCTTGCCAGTGCCGAGCTGTATTGGTAAGCCTGCGGTGTAGAGGGTTAGGCAGGACGAAATCAGATTTACTTTTATAACGAAAATAATTGAGCTTATTGTTTGATCTGCGCTGAGCCTGTTATTGACCTGGCCAATTTTATCCGTGAATCAGCGGCATATTTCACATGCGGATATTGGGGCAGTCGATTTAGTCGAACTCTACTTCCCGGCACGCGGGAGTTCTTCAGCGCAATGTCGTGACATCTAATACGAGAGTAGAAATTTGTGTTGACCGCAGCAATGGCCGCACGGTGATCTGACATCCGAACCAACGGTTCGGCAGTACCGGCAAGATACTACCTGATCTGTGTTCAGTGACTTCTTGGGGTGAGCGGAACAATGTAGTTAAGCGCGCGCGCCAAGGCTACTTTATTGTTTACACCGAGCTTGGCATATACCACCTGAATATGGTTACGCACAGTGAAGGGAGAGCATCCAATTGTTTCTGCGATTTTCTTGTAACTGTGCCCTTGGGCTAACAGCCGTGCAACGCCATATTCGCGCGACGAGAGATCATCGAGCCTGGACTTTTCACGCACCACCATAAAAACCATACCGGAAACTCTATCCGCAAACACAATGATGGCCGTCCCCGCGTAACGCGCTCGGTCTGACCCCGCTAGGCTGTTGACTAATAATTCCGGCAGTTTCGGCCCCGTCCATCCGGGCCACTCCAGTTTCAGCAGGCGCCGAAAATTGGCGCTGGCATCATGCACGATATGTTCCCGATCGACGATGGCCATTTCACGTTGCCGTGCAGGCCCCGCAAATGCCAGTCTTTCCAGATGCCGGTGTTGCGCAGCGATGTAGGCTTCAGTGAGGTGTGGCATCAACCTTTCTTTAAGTAACCGCTGTTCCTCGGTAAAGGGGTTGTCGATGTCTGCACGGTAAAGTGAGATGATATTGAATAAGCCGGAGGTGGGATCAATAATGCCTGTAGAGAGGATGTGCAACATACCCCAACACTCGACATGAGCGCGTGCGGAATTGTATTTGGGTCCAGCTGCGATGAAATCGTTGATACTCACCTGCGCCGTGCGCCCCGGTTGGGCTGCAACCTTCTCGGCGACAAGATCAAGTCCTCGAACCGATTCATAGGCCCGCATCATTTCCGGCGACTGCTGATATAGGTGGACGCTGTTGATAAACGCCCCCTTATCGTTAACGCCACCCATTCCCCAAAACCCTGAATCGAAGCCCAAGGCGGGCTTGATTAAGTCTAACGTCCATTCATGAAACTCGCTGAATGACACTGCGCCGATGCCGCGATATAAATCGAGCAAGATCTTGCTGAACTGATCGGTCATTTACGCCTCCTCCCCTCAGTATGAGGGGAATAGTACATTTGCACTATAGGAGGCTCCTTCAAGGAGTGTGAAAATGAATAATAAGCTCGAATAAACTCAACCATCCATTGGAACCGGGAACATTAAAAAGGGAGATTACAAATGAACAACAAGAAACGCATTGCGCTGACCTTGCTGGCCGGTTTAGGAATAAGCGGCGCAGCCGAAGCCGGGAACCTTCCCTATTACGTCGCAACCCAGGCTACTGCAAGTAGTGGAAACTTCGCTCAGTACCAATACAATTTTGATACGATTCATGGTGGGCTCTATACAAGCCGGACGAACTCTGGCTCGCAACATTTTCTGTCCGGATGCAAAAGTGGCTGCAGCCAAAGCGGCAGTGACGTTAATTCGACACGCAATCCGCTGCTTACATCGAGTTACGATCAGGCTTCCGCCTCGCAACCTTACATCTACGTCGGGACCAATAAGGTCAAAGTCGGTTTCCAGAGTACGGCTTCTGCCAACGCAAACCTTGCAGCAGGCACTATTGGGGTCTCGGCGACGGGGCAAGGGGAACTCTACGGCAACCAAGGCGGCAATGGTTCTGCGACTTCATATCTGCAGGATCAATTGAAGTTCAATGTGACCGGTGCCAACGCAAACACCACCACAGATATCGGTGTTAAATTCATCCTTGATGGAACTTTGTCTGCTACCGCCCCTGCAGGGATGTCAGACGTGCGCGCAATTGACAGCTTTGGCAACGCGGTCATTGATACCAGCGTCTCCGATGGGAACCTTAACTTGGCCTCATCCCTCCACAACTTCACACCATTCATCTCAAACTTTTCACAAAGCGGTTGGGCTTCATACACACTTTCTGATAGCAATCCAGGGCAGATCACATTCAGCGGTATCTACGCAATTCAGGGTGCCAACCAGAGTTTAGGGCTTTCCATGTTCATCAATACCAATGCACAAATGTATGCATCGTCCAACTACAGCAACACGAACGGAATCCAATTAACCCTGCCCACTGGTGTTACCTACACATCCGATTCAGGCGTTTTCCTTGCGAACATTTCACCGGTTCCCGAACCTGAAAGCTACGCCATGATGCTTGCTGGTTTAGGTCTGATTGGTCTCATGGTGCATCGCCGTAAGAAGAGTGATTCTTCGAACATGATGTTTATGGCAGCATAATCAGTACGCCACATGAAGCAGTAGTATGGGACTGTTCCCCTCACTGGTTTGTAGTTTTGGTATCTCTGCTTTTCGTTCCAGTATTGCTGGCCGTTGAGCTAATCGCGAAGATGTCAGCTTGAAGAGAATTTTATTGAATGGCGTTACTTTGTTCGATGCCGCAAAAACAATTCTGATATTGGCACATCGAAGGCAATTGCAATCTTTTCGATGTTGTCTATTGAAATGTTGCGCGAACCTCCCTCGCAATGGGTGATGAAAGTTCGGTGCAGACCAGTTTCAAATGCCAGAAATTCTTGTGACCAGCCGCGCTCGGCGCGTATAGCCCAGATGTCCTTAAGCTTTAGCGGGGACTTCTGTCCGATAAGTTTACCTTTGTTCCATGGCTCGTGAGATTGAGAGGTGTTCATGGCCGACTCCTTAAGTGATTGAAGGAATCGCTTTGACAACAATGCTCAGGAACTTATTCATGTCAGTGGCCGGAACGAAACTAAAGCAGACTGTTTTATGGTAAGTTTGCCAACAGATGAAGGATCGCTATGTGGTACTTTTGCTTAGCGCGTACTTTCGGCCATAACCAATGGGATGGACTCCACCTCACCTAAACGGCATCAACGTGCCAAACTGGAGTTGTGACACAACCAGTTAAACGTGAGAGGAGTCCACCATGAAGATTATCCGAGTTGGTGTAGATTTGGCAAAAAACGTCTTTCAGGTACATGGCGTCGATCGCAATGAGAAGCCTGTTTGGCAACGCAAGCTGAAGCGTGACGACTGGATCAAGATCCTGCTTGAGAAGATCGAGCCAGGATGCGTAATCGGCATGGAAGCCTGCGGTGGTGCACACCACTGGGCCCGTTTGCTGCAAGCCAAAGGCTACACAGTAAAGTTGATTGCACCCCAGTTCGTCAAACCATATGTGAAGAGCAACAAGAATGACGCCAACGATGCAGAGGCAATTTGCGAAGCGATGAGTCGCCCCAATATGCGCTTCGTATCGGTCAAAACCGTTGAGCAGCAGGATATCCAAGCAGTTCACCGTATCCGTGCTGAGTTGATGGGACAGCGAAATGCCAAGGTCAACCAGATACGGGGCCTGGTATCTGAATATGGTCTTGTTGCGCCAACACAGGTATTGCATTTGCGTGAAGCGATACCGGGATGGCTGGAAGATGCGGAGAACGGATTGACGGGCCGGTTCCGAAGGCTACTGAATGGGGTGTGGGCTGACTTGTTATCCTTGGATCAGCGCCTGAAGGAACTTGATCAGGAGATCACTGTTCTTGCTACGGATCCTGTTGCACAAAGACTACAACAACTACGTGGAGTCGGCCCGATGATTGCCACGGCCTTGCTTGCAACAGTGGGAGATGCATCGCAGTTTGCCAACGGAAGACAGATGGCCGCCTCGCTAGGGCTGACACCGAAGCAGAACAGTTCGGGAGGTAAAGAGAAGTTACTCGGCATCAGCAAGCGTGGAGATTCTTATGTCCGATGTCTCCTGATACATGGGGCACGATCGATGATCAATGTGTCGAAAGGAAAAGATGATCGGCTGATATGTATTGACCCGTCAAGTAATTCAATAATAATTCCTCAAATCATCTTGC
>VFSW01007641.1_pt1 | contig 15659 bp, 17 predicted proteins | sample 5358111 | NCBI WGS metagenome assembly VFSW01 (sample SAMN11554181, study PRJNA540505) | mine drainage metagenome | isolation source: sediment from site ElyBrook_90M | place: USA: Ely Copper Mine, Vershire, VT | collected 2017
TACCTGTTGTATCAACTGCCTGCAACGCATCAATCAACTGAAACACACGAGTAAGTTGCTCCCTGAGCGGACCTAACTCATCTTCATCAACGTGTATCCTCGCTAATCGTGCAAGATGCTTTAATTCTTTATCTGATAAACTCACAATTTTATATTTCCTTTACTTTAAAGCCATGCCTTAATCAGGTATCATAATAGGCTAAAAAGTCTATCTACAAGGGACAGTGTTTATGTTCGAATTTCTACGCGGGTATTTTTCCAACGACTTAGCCATTGATTTGGGTACAGCCAACACTCTCATATACTCTAGAGGCAAGGGGATTGTTCTTAACGAGCCCTCCGTGGTTGCCATTCGCCAAGATGGTGAAACCCAAGGCAAAAAAGTGATTCAAGCTGTAGGCCTTGCAGCTAAAGCCATGTTGGGGCGTACTCCCGGCAATATCACAGCCATCCGCCCTATGAAAGATGGTGTGATTGCTGATTTTACCATTACCGAGCAGATGCTCAAATATTTCATTAAGCAAGTCCATGAATCAAGGCTCCTATCACCTAGTCCTAGAATCATTATTTGCGTACCCTGTGGTTCGACACAGGTTGAAAGACGGGCGATTAGAGAATCAGCTATTGGTGCTGGGGCAAGACAAGTTTATTTAATTGAAGAACCTGTGGCCGCCGCCATCGGCGCCAATCTTCCCGTGGCTGAGGCCACCGGCTCCATGGTCGTGGACATCGGTGGGGGGACCACCGAGGTGGGGGTTCTGTCCTTAGGCGGGCTGGTTTTTTCCTCCTCGGTTAGAACTGGTGGCGATAAATTTGATGAGGCCATTATCAATTATATCCGCCGTAATTACGGCATGTTGATCGGGGAAACCACTGCTGAGCAGATTAAGAAGAATATTGGCTCCGCTTTCCCGGGTTCAGAAGTCAAAGAAATGGAAGTCAAAGGGAGAAATCTTGCTGAGGGAGTACCTCGCACTTTTACTATTTCAAGTAATGAAGTGCTAGAAGCCTTGACTGATCCGCTCAACTCTATCATCAGTACTATCCATCTCGTGCTGGAACAAACCCCTCCTGAATTGGGCGCTGATATTGCGGACAGAGGAATGGTTTTAACCGGAGGCGGCGCACTATTAAGGGACTTGGACCGTTTGCTTAGCGAAGAAACGGGGCTACCCGTCTGGGTGGCAGAGGATCCTCTCACCTGCGTAGTGCGTGGTTGCGGAAGAGCCCTTGAAGAGATTGATCGTCTAGGTATGGTTTTCACCACCGACTAACCAACAGGGGCACGTGTTACTTTAATTTTATTTTCCATGAATACACGTACCCCTCAACTCTTTACCCGTGGCGCGGCCCTTTGGTTAAGACAAACTTTATATATACTATTAGCCCTTTTCGCTATTGTTATAGACAACCACTTCCATCAGCTAAATGTTTTACGTAATCTGGTTTACATTACGTTAGTGCCGCTTCAAGCATTGGCAAATCTCCCCACGCAATTAATTCAACAAACGAATCATTTATTTAGTCATCAGCTGGAGCTGATTTCAGAAAATCAAAAACTTAAACTTGAATTATTACAAGACCAAGTACTTGTGCAAGACAAAGCTTTTCTAGTTAAGAAAAACTTAGAATTAGAAGGGTTAATGGGTATTAAAGATCATTACAGTACTTCTACAAAACTGAGCCAAACCCTCTATGCTGCCCATAACCCCTTTCATCAAAAGCTTATTATTGATGGGGGAGCAACACAGGATTTCAAATTAGGTTCACCAGTACTCACTTCAGAGGGGCTGATCGGACAAGTCACAGTACTTTTCCCAAAAAGTAGCGAAGTGACTCTTCTCAGTGATAAAAATCTTTCTGTCCCTGTTGAAAACCTGAGAACCGGTTATCGATCTTTCACGCAAGGGGAAGGATTAAACGATCTATTTGATGTCATGTATGTTCCTGTGACCAGTGATTTTAAAGTTGGCGATGAAATGGTGAGTTCAGGACTCGGAGGTGTTTATCCGGCAGGTCTTCCCGTCGGCCGAATCATTTCTGTGACACGGGATAGTAATTCAGCCTTTTTTACTATCCGCTGCCAGACTAACCATGTTTTGCGCTCAGGACACTATGTGGCGGTCCTCAACCCTATCAATGATCATGAGCTCATTAATAAAATCGAACCTTTGGAGCGCAGTCCCGCCTCTCAAGATAAGAAAAAAAACACATCTAAGAAAAAATAATCCTTATCATGCTATCCAGCGCTCATCGTTCAATTAAAAAACCCGCCCCCATGAGTAGGATCATCCTTACCCTGGTGGCTTCAGTGGTGTTAACTCTATTGCCTTGGTCAGGCTATGGACAAATGATGGAGCCTAGTTGGATTCTGATTGTTCTACTTTACTGGGGACTTCATGAACCGCGGGTCATTAACGGCTTTGCTTTTTTCGTCTTGGGCTTAATTTCAGATGTGGCACAAAGCTCAATTCTGGGCATTCATGCATTAAGTTTTAGCTTAATATTGTGGTTATTATCTATTTATCGCCAACGTATTCTTACTTTTTATGCGGCCAATCAGGCCATTCATTTATTGCCCGCCTTCTTTCTGAACCAGCTTATTATCACTGTCGTGGTTTACGTTACCACTGACACACTCCCCCACATACTTTGGTTTACCCAAAGCCTTCTCTCCGCCCTGTGTTGGCTCATTACGCCTTATGTCCTTGAGGCAAAGCTGTCCGCGAAAAACTCATGAAAAAAAGAGTATCACTGCGTAACCCTCAACAGGACCGATGGGACTTTCAACTTCGCATCAAAATCTTAGCTGGTATTATTTTTGTTTTATTTCTCCTACTGTTAATTCGATTGTTTTGGTTGCAAGTTATTTCCTATAGTTACTACCATACCTTGGCCGAGGCTAATCGCATTAGTATTGTGCCAGTGGTCCCTCATCGCGGTAATATTTTTGATCGCAATGGACTCACTCTGGCTAATAACACGCCTACTTATACCCTAGAGATTAACCCCAGAGAGAGCGCTCCCGTTGATCAAGTGATTGAGCAATTATCACACATCATCACCATCAGCTCATCGGATAAAAAACTCTTTCATAAATTAAATGAAGAATCCCGTGGTCTTGCTCCTGTTGCTATCCGGGCTCGCTTGAGCGAAGAGGAAATTGCTCGCTTTTCAGTCTACCGTTACGCTTTTAAAGGGGTCAGTATTGAATCTCGATTAATTCGTAACTACCCCCTCGCCGAGGCCACCTCTCATGTGGTGGGGTATATCAGTCGCATTAATCAAAACGATCTTGATCACTTAGATGATGAGGATAAATTAGATGCCTACCGCGGAACCAATCATATAGGTAAATTAGGGATTGAGGCCCATTATGAATCCCTACTCCATGGCGTCACCGGCTCCGAACAAGTAGAGACGGACTCCTCAGGGCACGGAGTGAGAACGCTGTCCTACTCTCCTCCCGTTGCCGGGACTGATTTATTTTTAACCATAGACGCAACATTACAAGTGGCCGCAGAAAAAGCCTTTGGTGAACACAGAGGGGCATTGGTTGCCATCGATCCCAGTACTGGAGAAATCCTGGCTTTTGTCAGTCAGCCTGGCTTTGACCCTAATTTGTTTGTGGATGGGATTGATCAAGAACATTGGAATGATCTCAATAACTCTCCCAACAGACCTTTAAATGACCGTGCTCTCAGAGGACAATATCCACCCGGTTCTACCATTAAACCTTTGATGGCACTACTTGCCCTCAACTCTGGGGTACGCAGTGCACAAACCCTTATCAGTGATCCGGGCTACTTCGCTCTACCAGGATCCACTCATCATTATCGTGATTGGCGAGTACAAGGTCACGGTATGGTCGATATGCATTTATCTATTGTCCAATCTTGTGATACCTACTATTACAGTTTGGCCAATCAATTGGGTATTGATCGTATGCATGATTTTTTTAGCAACTTGGGTTTTGGTAAAAAGTCCGGCATTGATCTAGATGGTGAACTCACGGGTTTGTATCCCTCCACACAATGGAAAAGAAAACGTTACCATCAAGATTGGTATACGGGAGAAACCATCATCAGCGGTATTGGTCAAGGATATATTTTAGTTACCCCACTGCAACTGGCCAGCGCTATCGCTACTTTTGCGAATCATGGAGTGATGATGCGTCCCCATCTGTTAAAGTCCACCAGAAACCCCCAAACCAATATCCTTACTCCCATTCCACTGCAAGTGGTAACTAAAATTCCCATGGCAGATGACAGTTATAATTTGATCCGTGATGCTATGGTTGATGTGATGAAACCAGGCGGTACCGCAGCCACGGCAGGAGCCGGCGCCAAATATCTTATTGCCGGAAAAACAGGCACAGCCCAGGTGATTGGGGTAAAACAAGGACAACGATACAATGCCGGTCAAACCTCTGAGTTTCATAGAGATCACGCTCTTTTTGTGGCCTTTGCACCAGCCGACAAACCAAAAATTGCTATTGCGGTACTCGTTGAAAACGGTGGTCATGGTGGCTCCACAGCTGCACCAATTGCCCGACAAGTCATGGACAATTACTTATTAGGCTTACCCACTAGCGCCGTGAAAGACAATCAGACATCCACTCAACCCACGGAGGAGGAGGCTCCACATGATTAAAAAACTGGTCGATCACTTTCTCAAACCGCTTGATAAAATCTTATTTAATACCAGCCTCATACTCATGATCTTAGGATTAGTCGTTCTTTACAGTGCCTCGGGTATGGATATGATAAAAACTTTAGGGCAGGTCAAAAACTATTTGATCGCTTTTTTACTCATGTGGATCCTAGCAACCGTTTCACCCAGTAAAATACAAAAATTAGCGTTGCCTATTTATATCTTTTCTCTTGCTCTGTTAGTTGCCGTTGCTCTTTTTGGCGAAGTCAGTCACGGTGCGAGGCGTTGGCTTCACCTGGGCCCGTTGCATGTGCAACCCTCAGAATTTATGAAGATCGCTCTCCCTCTTATGCTGGCCAGTTACTTTGACCAACGCGGTAAAGACCGTTACTGGCTAGATTTTATTATCGCCGCCTTATTATTATTGGCACCCGTAGCCTTAGTGATTAAACAACCTGATCTCGGTACAGCCTTGCTCATCGCCAGCTCTGGTTTTTATGTCATTCTGCTAGCTGGTCTATCCTGGCGCGTATTACTTACTTTGATAGGTGGAGGTCTATGCTCTTTGCCCTTTGTCTGGCATGTTCTTCATGATTATCAAAAGCAGCGTATCTTGACCCTGTTAGACCCCACCAAGGACCCTTTAGGGGCGGGATACCACACTCTTCAATCCATGATTGCATTAGGTTCTGGAGGTTTTTTGGGAAAAGGTTGGCTACACGGCACTCAATCTCATTTAGATTTTCTACCAGAACACAGCACAGACTTTGTGTTTGCCGTATTTGGTGAGGAGTTTGGCCTAGTGGGAGAATGTCTATTTTTGAGCTTAATGTTAATCCTGATCGTCAGAGGATTTTTCATTGCCTTAGAGGGATCGAGTCCCTTCTCACGCCTCATCGCAGGAACATTATCCATGACATTGTTTACATATACCTTTGTTAACCTGGGAATGGTCAGCGGCATCTTACCAGTGGTGGGGGTTCCATTACCCTTTCTAAGTTACGGCGGAACATCATTAGTGACACTTTTTATCAGTCTTGGCATACTAATGAGTGTTAGCTATCACCGTCAACTGGTCAAACAATGAAAGCTCTCAGCTTACTGTTTATATGCTTGCTTCTGGGTTGTTTAAGTGGTTGTTCAACCACTTCCCATACATCCACTAGTAATGGGGGATATTATCTTGACGATGGTCCTGAAAGTCACCCCCCAGCTAATTTAGATCTTGTCCCCAATGCTGTACCACGTTGGGAACCTTATAACCGTTATGCTAATAAACCCTATGAAGCTCTTGGTAAATGGTATTATCCACAAACTAATAATGCGCCTTACCGAGCAGTAGGTTATGCATCGTGGTATGGAAGACGTTATAATCATCATCGTACTGCTTCCGGTGAAGTGTATAACATGTATGCCATGACAGGAGCTCATACTACTTTACCAATCCCCTGCTATGTCAAAGTCACTAATCTTAAAAATCATAGGTGGGTTATTGTACGAATAAACGATCGCGGTCCTTTTAAGGATGATCGCTTAATTGATTTAAGTTATACCGCCGCTTATAAGTTAGGCATATTAGGTCATGGAACCAGTCAGGTATTGGTTGAACGTGTTTTTCCAAAATAATTTTTCAAGTTGAGAATAATGATTAAAGCCGCCCATTACATTGCACTAACTGCTTGTTTTCTTAATATGACCTATGCCAAGGCTGATACCACGGCACAACAACACACTAATGCAAATCTAGTGGCGCCCTATGTCGCGGCTAAAGCGTATTACCTTGAAGAAGTCGAGTCACATCAGCTGTTAGCCACCTTGAACCCTGATGAGCGTGTTGAGCCTGCGTCACTGACCAAATTGATGAGCGCTTACTTGGTTTTTGACGCTCTGCGTAACCATAAAATCAGCTTAACTCAACACGTCAGTGTATCAGAACATGCCTGGCGCGCTCCAGGTTCGCGGATGTTTATTGAACCTAATAAACCAGTGACGGTAGATGAACTCATTCATGGCATGATCATACAATCCGGCAATGATGCCACCACTGCCTTGGCGGAGAGCGTGGCAGGCTCAGAGGATGCTTTTGTCAGCCGTATGAATTTAACAGCATCCAGATTAGGTTTATCCAACACACATTTCTCTAACGCCACCGGTCTTCCTGATCCACAGCACTACAGTACAGCCCGTGATCTAGCTAAACTTGCTAGTACCCTACTCAGTGATTTTCCTGAGTACTTATCACTATTTTCAACAAAAGAATACCGCTACAACAATATCACGCAACCTAACCGTAATCGGTTGTTATGGATTGATCCTAGTGTGGATGGCTTAAAAACAGGACATACCGAGTCAGCGGGCTATTGCCTCATCAGTAGTGCTAAACGTGGACAAAGAAGAATTTTATCGGTGGTGCTTGGGACTAATAGCGACAAAGCACGAACCAGTGAAAGTCAAAAACTCATCAATTGGGGATTTCAAACCTTTGAGAGTACTTTATTGTTTAAGAAAAACACTCCTGTCAAAGTACTCACTGCTTACAAAGGGAGCTTACATCAAATCCAAGCCGGCTTTAACGAGGACGTATGGATTACCCATCCTGCGGGAGACAGCACCCATTTCCATGAGCTACTCACTACCTTTCAACCCATTATAGCGCCTGTCATGGTAGGCCAAAACGTTGGTAAACTTGATATCACTTATAATGGTTCTTCCATAGAAAGTATTCCATTGATATCTTTAGACAGCGTTCCTTTGGGTAATGCTTTTACACGTGGATGGGATTCAATAAGGTTAATGATTAAATGAGTCATGTTTATTTAAACGGGCAATGGTTGCCCATAGAAAAAGCTCACGTATCGGTATTAGATCGTGGTTTTATTTTTGGTGATGGCGTCTATGAAGTGATCCCTGTTTATAACAGAAGGGTATTCGCCCTTGAGGCCCATTTAAAAAGGCTTGACCGAAGCCTTGCAGGCATTCGCTTGTCTCCCCCTCTGGATGCTGAGCAATGGCAACCTATTATTGCGCGATTGGTGCAAGAAACTGAAACGGATGACTCTTCTATTTATATACAGATCACCCGCGGGGTAGCACCACGGGACCATGCTTTCCCAGCCAACACTCAAGCCACTGTATTTGCTATGGCAAAACCTATGACTGCCGTTCCTGAGGAGTGGTTAAGTCAAGGGATAAAGGTGGTAACTCATGAGGATAACCGTTGGTTACACTGTGATTTAAAAACCACGGCGCTTCTTGCTAATGTGCTGTTACGTCAATATGCTGTTGATCATAAAGCAGTTGAATGTATCTTAATTCGCGATGGTTTTGTCACTGAGGGAGCGGCGAGTAATATCATTGTAGTGCATGAGGAACAATTGCTGTTCCCACCCCGTAATCATTTGATTTTACCGGGTATTACCTATGATCTGGTTATCGAGTTAGCAAAAAAACATGGTATCCCCTTTAAGGAAGCGCCTGTGACTCGATCTCAACTTGAAGAGGCAAGTGAGTTGTTGATGACCTCCAGTACGCGGGAAATCGTCCCAATAACTGAAATGGATGGAAAAAAAGTAGGGGCAGGTGTTCCTGGCCCCCTGTTCAGAGAGCTGCTGTCTTTGTACCAGGGTTTAAAATAATATGACCCAAGAGTTTTCTCATGATGAAGAACCCCAAGAGGATTTGTTTAACTTCCCCTGCGAATTTCCCATTAAAGCTATGGGTAAAACCGTGGACGGTTTTGCGCAAACCATTCTTGACATTGTTCTCAAACATGCTCCTGATTTCAACGCAGGAACCATGGAGATGAGAACTAGCCGGGAGGGCAAATATCTCAGCGTTACCTGCACCATCAGAGCCGTGTCACGAGATCAACTGGATAATCTTTATCGTGAATTATCAGCTCATCCTCTTGTGGTCATGGTTCTTTAATTGTATTGTTTGTGACCCACTCAATCCTGCTCGTTCGACAACTACCCGGCCTGACGGATTATGCTCAGGCCCTAGACGCCATGAGAGCATTTAATCAACAACGTCAGCCTGACACCCAAGATGAGTTATGGGTTTTAGAACACCCTTCGGTCTTTACTTTAGGTCAAGCAGGACTCATGAGTCATCTTCTAGCTAACCCTGAGAGCATTCCTGTTATTCGCTCTGACCGAGGCGGTCAAATCACCTTTCATGGACCCGGACAAATTATTTTTTATCTCTTACTAGATTTAAAACGACATCAACTCACCGTGAGGCAACTGGTGAATACGATTGAACAGACTGTAATCAATATGCTTGATTTTTTTGCCATTAAAGCCCATCGTGTGGAGGGCGCTCCAGGAATTTATGTTGAGCATGCTAAAATAGCTGCACTTGGTTTAAGAATTCAAAACGGCTATTGTCGTCATGGGTTTTCCATTAATGTAGACATGGATATGACTCCTTTCACATTGATCAATCCTTGTGGCTATGAACGTTTAAAAACCACTCAAGTCAAAGAGTGGTATCGAGGTATTACTAAAGAGGCGGTTATTGAGCGAGTCATGATTGAGCTCTCTAACTTATTAGAATTGGAGGTAAAGCAAGGATGAGTGTGAAAGAAAAAGGAGCACAAAAAACTGCTCGAATCCCCATTAAAGTTGTGCCTCAAGAGCCCTTAAAAAAACCCCATTGGATACGTGTAAAAACTGCCTCTAGTCCACGTTTTAATGAAATTAAAACGCTCTTAAGGGAACAACAACTGCACACGGTGTGTGAAGAAGCGAGTTGCCCTAATATTGGTGAGTGTTTTAGCAAAGGGACCGCCACATTTATGATTATGGGTGACCGCTGCACAAGACGCTGTCCTTTTTGCGATGTGGGGCACGGTCGACCTGACCCTCTTGATGAACATGAGCCCCTCCATCTGGCTCAAAGCATTGCTAACTTAGCACTTAATTATGTGGTGATCACCAGTGTCGATCGTGATGACTTACGGGATGGCGGAGCACTTCACTTTGTACGCTGCATTAAAGCGGTGAGAGAGCTTTCTCCACAAACACAAATTGAAATTTTAGTTCCTGATTTTAGAGGTCGCTTAGACATTGCTTTAGATATCTTAGGGCAAGCGTTACCTGATGTCATGAATCATAATCTTGAGACAGTTCCGAGACTTTACCGAGAAGCTCGGCCTGGTGCCGATTATCAACACTCTTTAACCTTAATTAAAGAGTTCAAGCGACGTCATCCAAACATTGTGACCAAATCGGGACTCATGGTAGGGCTTGGTGAAAGTAATGAGGAAATCCTTGAGGTGATGAGGGATTTAAGGTCTCATGCAACGGATATGCTGACTATTGGCCAGTATCTACAACCCACACTTCATCACTTACCTGTTAAGCGTTATGTCAATCCAGAGGAGTTTGACTTCTTTACTAAAGAAGCTTACCACATGGGTTTCCAACATGCAGCCTGTGGCGCCATGATCAGATCAAGTTATCATGCTGACCAACAGGCTCACGCCGCTGGAGTTGTCAATAGTTAATCTCATAATTGGGTGCACACAGTGGCAGCAACTACTCAGCTAATTTATCTGAGTAGTTGCAATTAACGCCCGCAAAAACACCCATAACAAGACTAGCGAGGTCAGTGAGTAAAATAAACCACAGGGATTAACTACTTTTTATTTTTTTATTCAGAGTAACGTTTTGCAACGAGAACAGCATTGTTGCCACCAAAACCAAAGGAATTGCTCATGACTACATCAAGTTTAGGTAACACTCTTGCCCCCTCTGCCACGTAGTCAAGATCGCATTCTGAATCGGGATAGAAGAGATGCGCTGTGCCAGGAACAGTTTTGTACATCAGTGTTCCAAGGCTGATAGCCATTTCCACAGCTCCTGTGGCCCCCATCAAATGACCGTGTAAAGCTTTGGTTGCACTCACTGGAATAGCTTTTGCACGCCACCCAAACACATGGTGGATAGCCTTCGTTTCGCTTACATCCCCCACTTGAGTTCCCGTGCCGTGGGCATTGATGTAATCTACCTCTTCAATATTTATTTGGGCTTGAGCTAAGGCCATGCTCATGGCTCGTGCCTGTCCATTTGCCTCAGGCTGAGTGATATGTGAGGCATCAGTGGTGTTACCGTAGCCCACTAATTCACATAAAATATGAGCTCCCCTTTGCCTTGCATGCTCCTCACTTTCAAGAATCAAGGAGGCAGCTCCCTCACCTAAAATAAAACCTGAACGGTCCTTAGAAAAAGGACGACATGAGGTTTCTGGGTGTTGGGCATCAGGACGAGCTAAGGTTTGCAGTGACTCCCAAGCCTTCATTACGCCTAATGTCAGTAACGCCTCGCTCCCCCCTGCTACAGCATAGTTGATTTTACCACTTCGAATTGCCTCAAAAGCTTCGCCAATCGCCACAGCTGAGGAGGAACAAGCGGAGGAATAAGTGGTGCTCGGCCCTTTAATTTTGTGTTCAATACCGATTTGCCCAGTGGTGGAGTTGGTCATAAACATCACAATGGTGCTAGGTCGAGGACGACTATTAGGATGGCTGAAAGAATCCATATAAGCCTGTTCTAAGGTTTGGGCACCTCCCATACCCGTTCCCCAAAACACGCCACCCTGCAATCCACCATCAATTGAGGTATTAAGAGCTGCCTGATTCATCGCCTCTTTTACCGCAATGAGGCCTAACTGAGCGACACGATCGAGCATCAAACGTCGTAATTTAGTAAATTGATTATCTACAGGAAATAAAATGGGTGCAGCAAGAGGGGAGTGTAATTGGCTTATCCAAGGTGTGGTAAGAGCCCTCACCCCTGAACTACCTTCATACACCGCCTTCATCAGGGAAGTAAAGTCAGGACCCAGTGGCGTAATGGCTCCTATTCCTGTCACCACAACCTTATTCATACAGCTTTAGTTGTTTGGTAGGGTAATACCTTGCTTTTCCATAACCAAATCCACTTCTTTAGCAATATCACCGACGGTTTTAATAGGCACTGGCTCACCACTCATTTTAAGTTTAAACCGATCCTCTAACATAAACATAAATTCAACGGTTGCCAATGAGTCAACTCCTAACTCATTGAGTTGAGACTCAGGTTTCACTTGCTCTTCAGTAAGACCAAACTCTTCTATGAGCATTTTTTGTATTAAAGGTAATGAACTCATTAATCTTCTAAACTAGCTGACAAGTAACAGATTGGTTTTGTTTTGAACCACATCCGATTGCGGTTGTGATTGAATAAAACCAAGTGTCTCTTGAGCTACTCGCTCCTTCTCAAAATCCATAGTAATTATATGATAACAGTTATTCAATAACACTTTCTTAATCACTGAGGAAGAAATACTTTTTTCAATCAAATCAGCGTTCTTAGGACTCGCCAGATCATCTTCAACAGCATGTATTATAAGTGTCGGGGCCGATATTTTGTGTAACTTTTTGCGAACACTGCGCATGAGTCTCTCAGACTCTAATACCCCCGTTAATGGAGAGGCCGATGATCCGATTGCTGAAGAGCCTTGCTTTTCCATCTGATGGGCCACCCACTGCCGAATACGCTCATCTTTAAGACCGTATGGAGGACGTTCAGTTAAGGACCAAAAGTACCGAATCGGTGTGTAATAACCTAAAAATTTTAGCCAGCGCATCCAAGTCACATTCCACCCGTCATAACGCAGAGGTGCTGAATATAAAATTAATGAATAAATATCAGGACTTCTAATGGCTGCAAGTTCAAGGCACAGATCCGCACCAATACAAAGACCTGCTACACTGACCTCATCATACTCACGTTTTAGAGCATCAAAGCGTGCCTCCACCTGCTCTAACCAGTGTGGCCATTTAGTGGTGACATTGGCCTCAGGGTTATCAAAAACTGAATAACCTTGAATATTAGGAATACAAACGTTATAGCCACCTTGAACATTGAGTTTACGGCCAATGTACTGTAACTGTTGAGGGGTTCCATATAATCCATGCAGCTAAAGCACTGCAGAGGATTTTTTCCCCTTCATGAAAATCGAATTAACCATCTGCTCCTGTTATTACCAAGTTTACTATTTGTAATAAATTTGTAAATAATTGTAAAACTAAAAATATTATTATACATTAAACCTAAAGTGCATTACATCACCATCTTTCACTCGATACTCTTTTCCTTCAAGACGCATTTTACCAGCCTCTTTAGCGCCTGACTCGCCACGACAGGCAATATAGTCATCAAAAGCAATGACCTCTGCACGAATAAATCCTCTCTCGAAGTCGTTATGGATCACTCCAGCCGCCTGGGGCGCTGTGGCGCCTGAGCGTATTGTCCAAGCCCTTACCTCTTTGACACCCGCTGTAAAGTAAGTTTCCAAACCAAGCAATTTATATACAGCACGTATTAATCGATCAAGTCCTGCTTCCGATAGCCCCATATCAGAGAGAAACAGTAATTTGTCTTCATCGCTAAGATCGGACAACTGTGCTTCAATGGCCGCACAAATAGGCACCACAGGGGCTCCCTCTTGGCGGGCATAGGCAATCACCTTATCTAATAGAGGATTGTTTTCAAACCCGCCTTCAGCAACGTTCGCCACATATAATGCAGGCTTTGCGGTAATAAGACATAAAGGTCTGATTAGAATCTTTTCCTCCTCATCAAACCCCATGGCTCTTACAGGGGTTCCTTGATTAAGTTTACTGTGAATCACCTCTAGAATTGACAGCAAACGAAGGGCGTCCTTATCCCCAGCCCTGGCTGTTTTCTGCGCTCTTTGAACGGCTTTCTCAACAGTAGCCAAGTCAGCCAAAGCCAGCTCTGTGTTAATAATTTCAATGTCATCAATGGGATCAATTTTTCCTGCCACATGAATAACGTTTGTATCCTCAAAACAGCGAACCACATGGGCAATCGCATCGGTTTCTCTGATGTTTGCCAGAAATTGATTACCGAGTCCCTCTCCCTTAGAGGCACCCGCCACCAGCCCTGCAATATCAACAAATTCCGTCACAGCAGGTAAGACTCTTTCAGGAGAAACAATCTGCGCTAGCTGGCTTAGCCGTGGGTCAGGAACCTCAACCACTCCCACGTTAGGCTCAATGGTGCAAAAAGGATAATTTTCTGCTGCAATCTGCGCTTTAGTTAATGCATTAAATAAGGTAGATTTACCAACATTAGGCAACCCAACAATACCGCACTGTAAACTCATAACTTAACTCACCTTATCTAACGATAAACTTGAGTGATCTTAGATCCCTCAAGACTTAAATCAAACATCAAGCCTTTATTTGAAAAAATAAACCCTATAATAGGTTGATTGAGCGTTTGTGTATTAATTTTACCTGCCGCCCCCAATGTTGCGAGCGCCACGCTGCCATCAACGCCTGCTTGCCATCCGGGACTATTACGAAAATGGCTTAACGCAGATTGTTTCATGAACAAAATCACAGCACTATGGGACTCTACCCCTAACTGAAAGCCAAAAGAAGCGGATGCAATATTGTAATAACCAACCGTTTTACCGCCCACAATGAGTACCCCTTCACCATAGGATCCCCCAATACCCATGCCAGCCTTCACAATGTTTGGAAAGACTAAATATCCCTGTGACTGATGCATTAAATCCAATCCGGCACTAGAGTATTGAGCAAAGTGTTGGACTGTTTCTTTTACTTCCGCATCAATTTCCTGCTTTGATTCGGCATGGGCAGTGAAGGCAAAGAGTAAACAACAAACTAAAAAAAATCTTGATACAGGACGTAGAAAAAAAGTAGAGGTCATGATCTTTATCCTTGTTTTGAATGAAGTAATTTTACTGCCTTGTCTTTCGAGCCAACTAAAAACTCTGCCATCACATGTTCTACTCGATCCATGGCCCCCTCAATAGCTAAATGTTCTGCATGAGTGGGTCGGTTTAACACGTAATCAGCTACCCTGTGTCGCTCACCAGGGTGATCAATGCCTAAGCGCAGGCGCCAATATTCAGGAGTGGCTAAAGTGCGTGTGATATCCTTTAAACCGTTATGACCAGCACTACCACCACCAAACTTTAATTTCACCTCGCCAGCCGAGAGATCGAGCTCATCGTGAACCACTAGAATATCAGAAGGATGAATCCGATAGAAATGACTAAACAAAGATACCGATCTACCGCTAGCATTCATAAAAGTAAGCGGCTTTAACAACCAAATATCCTGTTGATGAATTCGGACCATGGTGACTTGAGATTGAAAACGGGATTCTAAGGTCCATTTTCCGTTAACGCTTTGAGCTATACGCTCAACAAACCAAAACCCCGCATTGTGGCGCGTAAGTTCGTATTCTTTACCAGGATTTCCTAGCCCCACAATTAAACGCAAAGTGGACTCCATGAGATACGATTACAATATGGGTAAGAAATATCTTTCCTTACCCATAGATGTATTAAACAACGACTATTTGTCAGAGCCAGCGGGTGCTTTTTGGTTGGCTGCCGGAACATCAGCGGCTGATACAACTGGAGCATTGTCATCTTCTGCTTTGGCTGCACGCGGCAATATTGCAGATACCACTGCAGGATTTTCACCTTTAACCACCGCCACAAATTCAATGCCATCTGGGGTTTTCACGTCCGCCAAATGTAATGAATGGCCAACCGTTAAGTCTTTTAAGTCTACCTCAATGAATTCTGGTAGATTTTGCGGGAAACATAATACCTCTACTTCATTGAAAATATGACTGATGATAGCACCAGAGAGTTTTACAGCAGGAGAAGTATCACCATTAACAAAATGGAAAGGTACTTTCATATGGATTTTTTCATTGGCGCTAACGCGCTGAAAATCAACATGTAAGACGATTGGCTTAAAGGGATGCATTTGCACATTACGCAATAGAGCCTGTTCTGTTTTGTTATCCATTTTCATGGTAAGAATGGAGGAATGAAATGATTCTTGACGTAGTTTATGAAAGATCTCATTATGATCCAGTTCAATAGCTAACGCTTCAGCTCCTCCACCATAGACGATCCCAGGAACACGTCCCTGCCGGCGCCGGCGG
>VFSW01007642.1_pt1 | contig 15657 bp, 14 predicted proteins | sample 5358111 | NCBI WGS metagenome assembly VFSW01 (sample SAMN11554181, study PRJNA540505) | mine drainage metagenome | isolation source: sediment from site ElyBrook_90M | place: USA: Ely Copper Mine, Vershire, VT | collected 2017
CAGGCCATCGTGGAACTGTGCAGCGAGAACGGCCGCAGCAAGCGCCGCAACGCTTTGGCTGAAACCTGGTCCCCTGAGGAAGACGAGGTGCGCATCTACTTTGAGCGCATCGACGGGGCCGAGCCGGCGCCGCGCCCCGCTCGCGTAGCGCGCACGGCAGTCTCGCATGCCTTCGACGAAGAGGAAGACAACCAGGACGCCATCATTCCCGCCGACCTCGACGCGCGCGTGAAAGAGCTGTGCGCCGCGCTGGCTGAAGCCGAGCGGGGCGGTCACGCCTTCATCGCCCTCAAATGGTTCCGCGACTCTTTCCTGCCGCGCAAGGCCTTCCGCTGGAACCAGAATCCCGAGTCGCGCCAGGCAGTGCTGGCTGAGGCCATCCAGCGCGGCGTCGTGCTGACCAGCAAAATCGCCAATCCCAAGACTCCGGCCTATCCCACCACCACCATCCGCCTCAACCGCGCCGAGGCCGGCATTCCCGACGAGGCGCAGCGTTTCCACCCGGTGACCATGCACGCCGACTCCATCGCCGAAGCCATTGAAGAGGAACGGGGGAACCTGTGAGCTGCTACTTTCTGGAGGCCACGGCCTTCGCCAAATTATTTGTTCAGGAGCAGGGCACCGGCGAACTGATCCAGCTCATGGAAGCGGTCGAGGACAATCGCAAGCTGATCTCGGCCTCCACGCCGCTGGAGGTTTACGCGGCCATCCGGCGGCGGGAACGCTGCGGCGACATTTCGGCGGAAGACGCCGCGGCGGCGCTCGACATCCTGCGCATGGAAGCCGCGCGCATGGTGCAGGAGCCTCTGAACCCGGCCGTCCTCGAAGCCGCTCGCCAGCTCCTCGACCGGACCACGCTGCGCTGGCCTGACACGCTGCAATTGGCCGCGGCCATCGTTGCCCGCGATATGTTCCAGGGTACGGAGATTATTTTCGTATCGGCTTCGCCGCTGTTGCTGGAAGCGGCCAAAAGCGAAGGGTTTCATGCGCTGGACCCGGCCAGGGAAGCTGCCGCGCCAGTCCAGGAAACCGAATAGGCCTGCTGCTCTGCTTCAGCCGATTGCCGGTTGAACCGCCGCCGCGCAAACCTCTGCCAGCCGCCCGATGCCTTCCCGAATCTTTTCCGGCGATGCATTGGAAAAATTCAGGCGCATGTAGCGCAGGCCGGGCGCATCCGAGAAGAAATCCTGCCCCGGCACAAAGAGAACCTTGCGCGCCAATGCATCGCGCATCAGTTCATTGGTGTCCACTCCTTCGGGGCAGGTGACCCAGACAAACATTCCACCTTCGGGATGTGTCCAGGTGAACCCCGGCGGCATGGTCTGGCGCAAGGTTGCGTCCATGATCGCGAAGCGTTCTCCGTACGACCGCCGGATGATCTCGATGTGGCCCTCGCTGTCGAAGTCCGTCAGGTAGCGATGCACGATGCGCTGGTCCAGGCTTGACGTATGCAGATCGGCAGCCTGCTTGGCGATGGTGAGCTTGGCTCGAATCTCCTTGGAGGCAACCACCCAGCCCACCCTCAAACCCGGCGCGATGGTCTTTGAAATGGTGCTCTGATAGATCACAATCCCTTCTGTATCCAGCGCCTTGATGGGCGGAATCGTCTTTCCCGCGTAACGCAAAGCACCATAAGGGTCATCTTCCAGAATAATCAGTCCATAACGCGCCGCAATTGAATAAACCATCTCGCGGCGCTTTGCGGTGAGAGTTACTCCGGTGGGATTCTGAAAGTTCGGAATGGTGTACAGGAACCTGGGCCTCTCGCGCTCAATCAGCGCGGGCAACTCCTCCGGGATCAGGCCGTCTTCATCGGTGCGCACCGAAGCAAAGCGAGCGCCGTAGGTTTGAAAGGCCTGAATGGCCGCCATGTAGGTGGGGCTCTCGGTCAGAACGCAGTCGCTCGCATCCAGAAAGATCTTTCCCGCCAGATCGAGCGGCTGCTGCGAACCGGTCATGATGAGAATATCTTCCGCGCGGCAATCAATCCCTCGCTTGCGTGACTCGGCCGCGAAAACCTCCCGCAACGGGGCAAAGCCCTCGCTGGGGCTGTATTGCAGCGCAGAGGCGCCGCTCTCGTGGAGCACACGCTCCGTGGCGCGAAGCACATTATCGACGGGGAAAAGCTCCGGCGCGGGTAGACCGCCGGCAAAGGAGATGATCTCCGGCTGCTCGGTGACCTTCAGAATCTCGCGGATCGTCGAGGTGCGCACACTCTCCATCCTGCGCGCGAATCTGGTTTTCATGCTTTTCCCTCCTAGGCTTACTCTCGCCGAAAGCGATTCGCTTGTTCGAACTCATCGCGCAAGGCCGGGGTGCGCAGGTTTTCGCGCAGGTGGGCGAGGCGCTGTTCCAGAGCCAGCAGCGCGGCTTGAACGGCTTCAGTGTTGGTGGCGGCGATGTCCCGCCACATGGAGTAAGGGCTGGCGCCGAGCCGCGTCATCTCGCGCAGCGCGCGTCCGCCCACGTCCTTCAGCTCCGGCGCGGCGCCCACTTCTTCTTCCAGCAGCGCGCTCAGGGCCGTGGCCACAAACTGCGGCAGGTGGCTGACCCAGGCCACTAACTCATCGTGGCGCGCCGGGTCCAGGTCGATGCACTTCGAGCCCATGGCCGCAACCCACTCCCGCCAGCCGTTTACCAGCTCCAAAGACGCTGAAGAACGTTCCCACGCGGGAGCGTCGGTAAAAAGCCAGACAGCGCCGCGAAAGAGATTGGCATCGGCCAGCGCCGCGCCGCCGCGCTCCTTGCCGGCCATCGGATGCCCTGGCAAAAAGCCCGCGCGCTCGGGTGTGTTGAATAAACATCCGGCATCGGCGGTGATGCGCGCCTTGGTGCTGCCCAAGTCGGTCACCAACTGATCGGAACCGAGTACGCCGGACAGGCGCTCCATCCAGTCGAGGGTCGCGTAGATGGGTACGGCCAGTACGATGATCTGGCTCGCTCGCGCCGCCTCCAGGCCGTCGGCGGCAATCGCGTCGATCGCGCCAGCGACAAGAGCCGTCTGCGCGCCCTCCGCGCCGCGGTTCCAGCCGGTAATCTGGCCGGTGAATCCCGCCGCGCGCAACGCCAATCCCACTGAAGTGCCCAGCAGGCCCGTGCCCAGAATCGCGATCCGTTCGATCATCTTTGCTCCAAGAAGCGGCGTTAGCCGCGCTACGCGCGTGTTAGCAGTGTTTGCGGAGTCAGCAATACAATCTGCGCTAACTCCGCTCACAACGTTACAGCGTTCTTCCCACCGCCGCGGCAATCACCCGCAACTGCCCCATCAGATCCTCGAACTGTTCCAGATAGAGCGTCTGCGCGGCGTCGCTGGCGGCCTTGTCGGCATTGGGGTGCACCTCGACCAGAATGGCGTCCGCGCCCGCGGCTACGGCAGCCTTGGCCATCGGCGTTACCATATCGCGCCGGCCGGTGCCGTGCGAAGGGTCGGCGACAATGGGCAGGTGCGAGAGCTTGTGCACCACCGGAATCGCCGAGAGGTCCATGGTGTTGCGCGTCGCGGTCTCATACGTCCGAATGCCGCGTTCACACAGGATCACGTCGTAGTTGCCGCCGGCCATGATGTACTCGCTGGACAGCAGCAGCTCTTCGATGGTGGCGGCGATGCCGCGCTTCAGCAGCACCGGCTTGCGCGCCTGGCCTAGCTCGCGCAGCAGGTTGAAGTTCTGCATGTTGCGCGCGCCCACCTGGAAGAGGTCGATGTAGGGCAGCATGGATTCGATCTGCGAAATCTCCATCACCTCGCTGACCGTGAGCAGTCCGTTCTCCCGCGCCGCCTCGTGCATCAGTTGCAGACCGGGAATGCCCATGCCTTGAAATGCGTACGGCGAGCTGCGCGGCTTGAATGCGCCTCCGCGCAGGAAGCTGGCGCCGGCGGCCTTTACGCGCGCGGCGGTGGTGAAGATCTGCTCGCGGTTTTCAATGGAGCACGGTCCGGCCATCACCGCGACCTGCGCGCCGCCCACCTTGACGCCGTTGGGGAACTCGACCACCGTGCCTTCCGGGCGAAAGGCGCGGCCAGTCAGCTTGTAAGGCACGCTGATGCGGTGAACGCGCAGCACCCCCGGCAGCACTTCGAATTTGCTCAGGTCCAGGCTGGCGGTGGGTCCCACGCCGGCCAATATCGTTTGCGTCGCTCCCGTGGTCCGGTGTACGTTGACGCCGGCCTCTTCCATGATTTCCATGACCGCGTTGATCTGCTCTTCGCTGGCCGCTTCCTGCATCGCTACAATCATTGTCGATTCCCTGTCTCGGGCGCTTCACTCTCAGTGGCGCCTGTGCCTTGGCCCGCCGCAGCTTCACCCCCGCGACCAAGACCTGTCGCGGGGGACCCCGATGCTGCGCGGGCAGCTCTCTCCGATGCCAACTCGTTCCTTTGCAAGGCCCGCATCACGTCGATAATGCGCTCGTAGATGTGCGTCAATTCGATGTCCGGCAGCGGTCCTTTGTTGGCCGCGCGCACGTTGGCGTAGATCACCTTCTCGCGCGTCGGCTCGTAGACCGGCAAGGACGTGGTCGCCTTCAGGTGGCCGATCATCTGCGCGGCGCGGGCTCGTTCGCTCAGCAGTTCCACAAGCTGGCGGTCCAGAATATCGATTTGGCTGCGCAATTCTTCCAGCGTCATTTCATCCTCGTGTTGCGTCCGGCGGCCGTTCCCTTTGCCGGGTCCGGCGCGCAGGCTGCATAGGATCAAGAGTTGAACAGAACCGGCGGCTCATGCGCCGCCTGGCGTGGGGCATTACCGGGCCAGCGCCGCCTGCGGCAGACGAAGGCCCTTGATAAATCGAGCCACCGCCGCGGGCGCTTGCTCCGGTGTCGAGCCTTCAATCAGCTCGACGATTGCGCTGCCGACCACCGCGGCATCCGCGAACCGGCCCACCTGGGCGACGTGTTCGCTGTTCGAGATGCCGAACCCCACGGCCACCGGCAGCCCGGTCCATCGCCGGATGCGCTCAACCAGCGACGACGCGTCGGCGGTCAGGCTCTGCTGCGTTCCGGTAATGCCCACGCGGGAGATGGCGTATACGAATCCTTTGGAATGCGTGGCGATAGCTTCCAGTCGTTCGTCCGGGCTGGTGGGCGCGGCCAGGAAGATCGGATCGAGCCCCACGCGGGCCATCTCGGCCAGGTACTCGCCCGCCTCTTCGACAATCAGGTCGGTGGCCAGCACGCCATCGGCTCCGGCGGCGGCGGCGGCATCGGCAAATTCATGCAGGCCGTAGTGCAGAATGGGGTTCAGATAACTGAAGATGACCAGGCCCGCGGCCGGACGCGCGGCGCGAATCTCCGCGGCCAGCTTGATTACATCCCGCAGGCTGACTCCGTGCGCGACCGCGCGCTCCATGGCGCGCTGAATCACCGGCCCGTCGGCCAGCGGATCGCTGAAGGGAACGCCCAGCTCGATCACGTCGGCGCCGGCGTCAATGGCCTGGATGGCAATGGCGCGCGTGGCGTCCGGCGTCGGGTCGCCGGCCGTCAGATAGACCACCAGGCCGGGTTTTTGATCGAATCGTATGGCCATCGAAAATCTTCGCGTCTCTGCCGTCAGGCTCCCTGAATCTTCAACTCGCGGGCCAGAATGCCCATATCCTTGTCGCCGCGTCCAGAGAGGTTCACCACCAGTATGTCATGGGCCGCCATCGTGGGAGCAATGCGCAGGGCCTCGGCCACCGCGTGCGCGCTTTCGAGCGCGGGCAGAATCCCCTCGGTCCGCGCCAGCCGGACCACCGCATCGAGAGCCGCCGTATCGTCCGCCGAAACGTACTCGGCGCGGCCCGTGTCGTGCAGCATGGCGTGCTCCGGGCCGATCGAGGCGTAGTCGAGGCCGGCGGAAACCGAATGCGTCAGCGCGATCTGGCCGTTGTCGTCCTGCAAAACATAGGAATATGTTCCCTGCAACACACCGGGCGATCCGCCGCTGAAGCGCGCCGCGTGCTCGCCCAGCGCCGTGCCGCGCCCGCCGGCCTCGACGCCGATCAGCCGGACATTTTTATCAGGGATGAATTCGTAAAACGCGCCGATGGCGTTCGATCCGCCGCCCACGCAGGCCACCACTGCGTGGGGCAGTCTTCCTTCCTTCTCCAGGATTTGTTCTTTGATCTCGCGGCTGATGCAGCGGTGAAAATCGCGCACCATGGTCGGATAGGGATGCGCTCCGAGCGCCGAGCCGAGCAGATAATAGGTCGTGCGGACGTTGGTGACCCAGTCGCGCATGGCCTCGCTGATGGCGTCTTTCAGAGTCCTTGAGCCGGACGAAACCCCGCGGACTTCGGCGCCCAGCAGCCTCATGCGCAGTACATTCAACTCCTGCCGCTCCATGTCCACTTCGCCCATGTAGATCACGCATTCCAGGCCCAGCAGCGCGCAGACGGTGGCCGTGGCCACGCCGTGCTGCCCCGCGCCGGTCTCGGCGATGATGCGCTTCTTGCCCATCCGTCTGGCCAGCAACCCCTGGCCCAGCGAGTTATTGATTTTGTGCGCGCCGGTGTGCAGCAGATCTTCGCGCTTCAGGTAGATTTTGGCCCCGCCCAACTGCTCGGTCAGCCGCTTGGCAAAATACAACGGCGTGGGCCGCCCGGCATAGTCCTTCAGCAGCCCGGCCAGCTCCGCCTGAAAGGCCGGGTCGGTCTTGGTCGCTTCGTACTCAGCCTCCAGTTCGAGCAGCGCCGCCATCAGCGTCTCCGGCACATAGCGCCCGCCGTAAACGCCAAACCGCCCCGCCCGCGACTCGCCCTGGTCAGTCTGTCCAGCCGGAATAGTGATCGATGCCATGGGGCCTCCTGCGGATTGGAAGGAAAAATAGGGAACTTTTCAGTGTACTAGAAGCCATCTGATCAACCCGATTCACCCGGAGAAAGGCAGTGGGGCAGTTTGAGTGAAATGTCCCTCAGGGGCTAAAGCCCGCGGTCATTTTGCAAGGTTTATGTACGGGCTGAAGCCCGTACCCTTCAAACTGACCCACTGCCTGGAGAAAACATCCCTCCGGGCTAAAGCCGCGAGTTTTTCTGGCTGCGCTCGCGCACGACTGGAGTTGTGCCCTTTCAAGACACCGGCTGCGTAGAGGTTGCCTTCCGCGGGCCGGCGAGATTCCAGGCTCCGGGCTTGGGTTAACAATGATTTCGCCTCGTACCCTAGACGTTCATCCACTTGCGCAGCAGGCGTTGACCGGGCTTCTCCACCACGTGCAGGGTCAGGACCGCAAGCGCGATCAGAGTCACGTAGCTGATCCAGGGATCAAAGCGGCTCAGGCCCAGCCGGTTCAGCACGTGGGTACGATGGATCAGCTTCCAGAGATTGAAGTGCAGCAGGTAAAGGCAGAAGCTGGCCTCGCCCACAAAGACCAGCGGCCGCCACGCGAAGGCGGTCGCCAGCCGATTTTCTCCGGCCAGCCCCAGCACCATACAGCCGAACAGGGGCATCAGCAAGCCGTCGTGCATCATGGCATAGGGCATCAGCGGACCGAGCATGACCAGGCCGTAGATGCCCGCAAAGCCCGCCAGCCCGAGCCAAAGCCGTAGTCGGCTTCCGCGCTCCATCTGTTCATCCAGCCCCGCCAGCAGAACGCCAAAAACAAAGCTGGCCAGATGCGGCAGCGGAGTGAACTTGAGCGCTTGCAGCCACGGACCCCAGCTATAGCGATTCGGATGTGCAATGCCGTCCGGGTTCAATAGGACGTAAAGCAGCCCCGGCCCCATGCCCAGCACCCACACCCCGGCGAGCCACCGCAGGGATTGCGAGGTCCGCTCCGGGCGCTTGATCCTGGCCAGCCAAGGAAAGAGAAGATAAAAAAATGCCTCGGCAGACATGGTCCAGGCCGGGGTATTCAGAAACGTGGCCAGCGAGGGAACCCAGCCCTGGAGCAGGAGCGGCGTCAGAGCCATGCCTGTCCAGAACATACCGTGTGTGTGCACTCGGTACTCGATGGGCACCATCCACCAGCTCAAAAGCAGACTGAGCAGGTAAATGGGATAAAGCCGCGTGAAGCGCGCCTTCCAGAAGCGCACCTTGTCCAGTTTGCCGTCCCGCGCGCGGTCCGCGTAGTTATAGGCCAGCACAAAGCCGGAGAGCAGGATGAAGTAACTCACCGAGAGGTAGCCGGCATTGATGACCGGCGCCAGCCCGCCAAACCAGTGGGGGTCGGAAAAATGAAAAAAGACGATGTTGATGGCCGCAAAGCAGCGCAAACCCGTCAGGGCATTCAGACGTTCTGGTTTGCGCATTTCCACTGCGTAGCTTCTAGCCTCTAGCTGTTAGCCCTGTCATTCATGGGCTGAGATTTCAGTTGAACCCGAACAGTTTGACGATCCGGTATCGAGCTAGAAGCTGCATTTTACGCCGTGACCAGCGATCCGACCTTTTCGCCCAGCACCACACGGCGGATATTTCCGGGCTGATTCATATTGAAGATAATCATCGGCAGGTTGTTGTCTTTGCATAGGCTTACGGCTGTAAGGTCCATCACCTTCAACCCCTGGCGCAGGATCTCCATATAGGTAATCTCGTCGTACTTGACCGCATCCTTCACCAGCACCGGGTCGGCGCTGTAAACGCCTTCGACCTTGGTGGCCTTGAGGAGCACGTCGGCCTTGATCTCCATGGCGCGGAGGCTGGCCGCCGTGTCGGTGGAGAAAAAGGGATTGCCGATGCCGGCGGCGAAGATCACCACGCGGCCCTTTTCAAGATGGCGCACGGCGCGGCGGCGAATGTACGGCTCGGCCACCTGGTTCATGAAGACGGCGCTCATCACGCGGCAGGGAACGCCGCGCTGCTCCAGAGCGTCCTGCATGGCAATGGCATTGATGATGGTCGACAGCATTCCCATATTGTCGGCGGCCACGCGGTCCATCTGCTTGGCCTGCTCGGCCACGCCGCGGAAGAAGTTGCCGCCACCCACGACAACGCCGATCTCGACACCGAGAGCATGCACATCGACGATCTCGCCGGTAATCTCGGCGACCTTTTCGGAGTCCAGGCCGAAACCGCGCGGGCCTGCCAGAACTTCGCCCGAAAGTTTGAGAACGATGCGTTTATACATACCTTTTCAAGTATCGCATAGACGGTGCGGCTGGCGGAGGCCCGCGGATTGACGGAGCGAGAAGCAGGCAAATGGCGCTTGGCCGGCGGCAGCGCAGATCTTGCGCGACTTCGCCCACTATCGCTGGCGGCGGACGCGACGCTTTCGTCTTCTGATACCGTTGGATAGAGGAACAGCTACTAGCCGCTAGCTTCTAGCTGTCATCCTGTTCCCGACGCAATCGACGGGGCGCACAGGTCCGGATTCTCGGACCTGGGATCGCTTGATCGTCCTTCAGGCTCACTTGAGATCATGAACCTTCAGCCTCAGCGAGAAGAGTGAGAGGCTAGAGGCGAGAGGCTAGAAGCTGCCCTTCCAACGCAAATCCGCCAAGCCGCGCGCCTTTCTGAACGAGGCCGGACTCTTCGACTACGCGGTGAAGTCGCTGGGGCGGCAGATGCGCTCGGAGGCTGACCTGCGGCGGCTGATGCAGCGGCGCGTGCAGCCGGGCGAAGCGGGCGCGGCTGCCATTCACGCCGTGGTGGCGCGGCTGCACGAGTATGGGTACCTGAACGACGCCGCCTTCGCGGAGACCTATGCCCGGTTGCGCCAGGAGAACGACAAACTTGGCGTGCGCCGGGTAAAACAGGATCTGCAGCAAAAGGGCATTCACGATGCCCTGATTATTGCGACGCTGGATGCCCGCTACGGGCAGACCAACGAGGAGGCCCTGGCGCGCGCACACATGGAACGCAAGCGCCTGCGCAAGCCGGAGAACGAAAAAGAGACGGCGCGGATAATGCGGCGGCTGGTGGCGGCGGGCTTCTCGACCGGCGTGATCTACAAGATTCTGCGCCAATGGGATGTGCCCGACGAAGCGTTGGCGGCGTTGGAGAATCTGGAAGACGATTCACACTCGGAGTAGGAAAACGCCCTCCGCCCTCAAATACGCGCGCAACTCTGCCTAAAAGTTCTTGCTCATCTGTCCGCCGATTTGAGATGACGGCGATGCGGACGCGGCGCCGCGTGTGCCGCCGGGAATTTATACGCTGCGGGTGCGGATGGACCCGCGCGTGTCGGCCACAACCGATGCGCTGGAGCGTCAGTTGTCTCGTAGCCCTTCAACGTAGGAACAGACACGCCGACCGTATTTGCCGCGCATGACTTTGGTGCCGTGTCCGCGCTGCTTGCGGCAGCTTTTCTCCTCATTTTCCTAGCCTGGCAGGCGATAGGAAGATTAGGAGATTCCCATGGCGCGTGTCCACATTTTGTGGCTGCTCTGCGTTGCGTTGTTGGCTGCGCGCCCGGCGCAGGCCGCGGGAGTTCCGCAACAGACGACCGGAACGGCGACCGGGAACAGCGTGACGACGGTAAACGGCGTGTTCACGATCAGCTTCCGGTTGAGCATTGCCTCGACGCTGCCGGCGGGCACCGCGATCACCTGCCGGGCGCGGATTGTGCCTGGCCAGAGCGGGCTCAACTTGCGGCCTCCGCAGCAGTCCACGGCCCCGGAGGAGACGGCGGCGGGAGTGGCCGCGGTGACTGGACCGATGGCCAACTGCACGGCGGAGATTCCCTTTTCCTGGACCTTGACGAGCCGCCAGAGCGGGGTGATGCTGAGCTACGAGATCGACGCAATGAGCAGCGCCGGCGCCGGGACATTCGTGATCCGCAGCAGCGCGCAGCAGAACATTCACGCGGCATTTCCCGCGCTGGGCGGGAACAGCAGCCTGAGCTTCAATGTGACATTCTGAGACCGCGCATGTTCGACTGCGCGCTGCTCGCAACCTGCCGGCGCTGCTCAGGCGCGCAGTTTTTCACGCGCCCATCGCGCTGCCGAGCGCAGGCCGTCGTCGGCGCTTTCCACCCACTCTTCAAGCCATGGAACAAACCGCTGTAGCCCGCTGTTGCCCATGGCAATGGCCGTGTTCTGCCGCAGTCCCAGGAATCCCGCGCGGCGCACCGGCGAGCCGTTGAAGCGGCGCTCGAATTCGGCTTCGTCCATGGCCGCCAGCGCCTCCAGAGCAGGATTCACCAGCTCCGCGCGCGCCCCGAGCTCGGGGTCGGCGCTGATCGGCGCTTTGCGATTCCAAGGACAAACGTCCTGACAGATATCGCAGCCGAAGACCTGCCTGCCCATGCCCTCCATCAACCGCGGCGCGACCGGCCCCTGGTGCTCGATGGTCAGATAGGCGATGCAGAGCGTGGCATCCATTTTGTAAGGCGCAATCAGCGCGCCGGTGGGACAGGCCTCGATGCAGCGCGTGCAGCTTCCGCATCGATCGGGCGCCGGCGTCGGGGGCGTTTTTGCGTTTTCGAGATCGAGTGAAGTCAGCAGCACCGCAAGAAAGCCATACGACCCGAGCTGGGGATGGATCAGGCAAGTGTTTTTGCCGGTCCAGCCGAGGCCGGCCGCGGTGGCCAGCGAGCGCTCCACCACCGGTCCGGTGTCCACAAAGGCGCGCGATTCGAATGCGCCCAACTCCGCGTGCAGCCGCATCTCCACGGCCTTCATGCGCTTGAGCAGCACCTTGTGATAATCGCTGGGCCGCTCGGCGCCGTGTTCGTCGCGCTTGCCGGACCAGGCGTAGCGCGCAATCCATCCCGCGCCCTCAGACGCCGGATCGATGGAGCGCGGCTGCGGGCTGTTGTAGTTGGCAAAGCAGACCAGCACGGAAAGCGCCCAGGGAAAGGGAGTGTGCACGCGCGCGCGCAGCAATTTTTCTTGCGCGCCTTCTGGGCTGGATTGCGGCTCGGAATCCGTGCGTTCCAGATAGCTCATGGTGCCGGCGCGGCCGGCGCGCACCCACCGCTCAAAGCGCTCGGCATCGCGGTCGAGATGCGCGTGCGGCAGCGCGACGACGCCGGCCTCGCTGAAGCCTGCCTCCAGCGCCAGGGCGCGGGCGCGGGCGCGGCTCAGGCTAGGAGCGGCGCTCTGTCGATCATCGGATTGGCGCGGCGAGTGATTCACCTTTCTATCATCTATCAGAATGAAGGACACACCTAACGATTTTGCATGGAACCGGCGACGGTCCGGATTGCGTATCGAGTTGCAGCATCTTCCTTTCCCCGCGGCGTTGACAGCCCCGATGCACATCCAACAGAGCGCGGGGCGGGCTCCGATCATTTGCAACCCGGGCCGCACGGCCACCTGCGGTGGGGCCATCGGCTCGCTATTCGCTTGCAAGCGGTTTTTGCCTTCTCATGTTTCAAAATCGAGGGGTATCCGGTAGTTGGCCGCACCGCAGGCGCCTCGCTATTCGTTCGCAGCAGGTTCTTGTTTTCCCAGGTCCAAAAATCGGGATCTGGTGCAGCCATAGTTGGCGCGCAAGAGCGATTCACCAAGGAGGGTTTCTTATGACCAGCACAATTTCACTGCCGATTGAGACGGCGGTCTTCCCGCCGCGCGGGCACATTGAAATAACCGATCTGACCGAACTGGTGCGCGGCAGCGAGCAGAGCTTACTGGCGCGGCTGAGCCCGCTGGTGCGCAATCAGGATGTGACGCTGGATCTCGGTTCGGTCAAGCGCATCGATGCGGCCGGCATCGCCGCGCTGATTGCGCTCCACACAGGCGCGCACGAAGCCCGGCACCGCTTCAAGGTGGCGAATCTCTCGCCGCACGTGGCCGAGATTCTTTCGCTGGTGGGTCTGGGGGAGATTCTTTTATCCCATACTGCGGCATAATAACCGCATTCCGGCCCGCATCTTCGGCTGCCCGTTGCATAGAAATGATGGATTGGCCCAGTGATTCTGTTGAAGCGATGGATGGCGTACCACATTGCGACATATAGCTCTTTAGAGCGGAACGGCGCTCAGAGCCTCTCCGAATCGTATGTGACCTTCAGCACAGGCAACTGTATACTTGGGGCGTTATTCGTACTTGCGATTTATCAATGCCGCGCCGCGCAGTCCGATGTCTGGATGACCGACCCGCGTTCAGCCTGAAAACTCAAGTATCGAGTGGATGCGCTGAACCTCCGTCCCGCCACCCCCTCATGGGTACCGCCATCGCGGAATCCTAATACGGAGGATTTACCCATGACGCAGGGCGTACTGGATCAGGCGCCTGCTGGACAAGCAGGCACAACGAAAACGGAAACCAAACATGTGTATTTCTTTGGCGGCGGCAAGGCCGACGGCAATGCCCGCATGAAGGATGTGCTGGGCGGCAAGGGGGCGGGGCTGGCGGAGATGACCAACGCTGGATTGCCGGTGCCTCCGGGATTCACCATTCAGACCGAAGCTTGCCGCGAATACATGCGCGGCAGGCTGAGCGCCGAAGTGGATGTGGAGATGTATGCAGCACTGGATCGGCTGGAAAAACTGCAGGGGCAGAAGCTGGGCACGGGCGACAATCCGCTGCTGGTGAGCGTACGCTCCGGCGCCAAGTTCTCCATGCCCGGCATGATGGATACCATTCTTAATCTAGGTCTCAACGATCAGGCCGTTGAAGCGCTGGCCAAGCGCAGCAATAATCCTCGTTTTGCTTATGATTCGTATCGGCGCCTGATTCAGATGTTTGGCGACGTGGTGCTGGATGTTCCGAAGAAGAGCTTCGAGCACATCTTCGACGCCATCAAGAAGCGCGCCAAGGTCAAGTTCGACTATGAACTGCAGGCCGACGCGCTGAAAGAAATTATCGCCGAGTACAAGAAGCTGGTTCGCAAGGAGACGGGCAAGGACTTTCCGCAGGGGCCGCTGGATCAACTGGTGCAGGCGCGCGACGCGGTGTTCCGCAGTTGGACGAACGAGCGGGCCAAGACCTATCGCCGCATCAACCGCATTGACGACTGGCTGGGCACGGCGGTGAACGTGCAGGCCATGGTCTACGGCAACCTGGGCGAGAACTCCGGCACGGGCGTGGGCTTTACGCGCAACCCGGCGACCGGCGAAAAGATGTTCTTCGGCGAATACCTGATGAACGCGCAGGGTGAGGACGTGGTCAGCGGCGGGGGGCCGCCCCGGGGGAGGTGTGCACGGGGCCGCCCCCGGCCGCGGGGGGGCGCGCCGGGGCGGGCCCACCCAGGATGGCAAGCTCTACATGCTGCAAACCCGCAATGGCAAGCGCACCGGCCTGGCCGCCGTTCGAGTGGCCATCGACATGGTCCGCGAGGGGCTCATCACCCAGGACGAAGCCATCTTCCGCGTGGAGCCTAATCAGTTGTACGACTTTCTGGTTCCGCGTCTGGTGGAAAAGGGCGAGAAGATTGAAGTGCTGGCCACCGGCCTGCCGGCTTCACCGGGCGCGGCTGTGGGGCAGATTGTCTTCAGTGCCGAAGACGCGGTCAAGTACCACGCCAGCGGCGCTTATGGCGTCATCATTCTGGTGCGCGGCGAGACCACTCCAGAGGACATCGCGGGCATGGAAGTGGCCGCGGGCATTCTCACCTCGCGCGGCGGCATGACCTCTCATGCCGCTGTCGTCACCCGCGGCATGGGCAAGTGCTGCGTGGCCGGGGCCGGCGATTGCACGGTCGACGAGGCCAAGAAGGAGTTGCGCGTCAAAGGCCGCACCTTCAAGCAGGGCGACTGGCTTTCACTGGACGGCACCACCGGCCGGGTGATTGCCGGGCAACTGAAGACGCTGCCCGCGCAGCCGGACGACGCCGATCTGGTGAAGTTCATGAGCTGGGTTGATCCGGTTCGCCGCTTGCGCATTCGCGCCAACGCCGACGTGCCCCGCGACGCCAAGCTGGCGCGGCTGTTCGGCGCCGAAGGCATTGGCCTGTGCCGCACCGAGCACATGTTCTTTGCCGAGGACCGCATCGGACACGTGCGCGCCATGATCCTTTCGGAGACGGAGAAGGAGCGCCGCGATGCGCTCAAGAAGCTGCTGCCCATGCAGCGCGCCGACTTTGCCGGCCTCTTCAAGACCATGGAGTCGCTGCCGGTCACCATCCGGCTGCTCGATCCGCCGCTGCATGAGTTCCTGCCCCAGCGCGAGGATCTGCTGGTGGAGATCTCGCACCTGGAAGACACCAAGCCGCGCTCGCCACGGCTGAAGGAACTGCGGCCGCTGCTGGCGCGGGTGCAGGAGCTTCACGAGACCAATCCCATGCTCGGGTTGCGTGGATGCCGCCTGGGCATCGCGTTCCCGGAGATCACCGAGATGCAGACACGCGCCATCTTCGAGGCCGCCGTCGCGGTCAAGAGCAAAGGCGGCGATCCGCATCTGGAGATCATGGTGCCGCTGATCGGCTCCATCGAAGAGATGCGCCACCAGGCGGCCATTGTGCGCCGCGTGGCCGCGGAGGTCTTCAAGGAGAAGGGCGAGACGGTCGATTACATGGTGGGCACCATGATCGAACTGCCGCGCGCGGCTCTGACCGCCGACCAGATCGCCGAAGAGGCCGAGTTCTTCAGCTTCGGAACCAACGACCTGACCCAGACCACCTTCGGCATCAGCCGCGACGACATCAACCACTTCCTGCCGGCCTACATGAAAGCGGGCATCTTCAAACAGGACCCCTTCGCCACCCTGGATCAGGCGGGCGTTGGATTGCTGGTGAAGATGGCCACGGCCAAGGGACGCAACACGCGGCCCACGCTCAAGGTGGGCATCTGCGGCGAGCATGGCGGCGATCCGGAGTCCGTCAAGTTCTGCCACAAGATCGGCCTCAACTACGTCTCCTGCTCGCCCT
>VFSW01007643.1_pt1 | contig 15656 bp, 10 predicted proteins | sample 5358111 | NCBI WGS metagenome assembly VFSW01 (sample SAMN11554181, study PRJNA540505) | mine drainage metagenome | isolation source: sediment from site ElyBrook_90M | place: USA: Ely Copper Mine, Vershire, VT | collected 2017
ATCGACTCCCTGGCTTTGGGCTATGAGACCTTTCTGCTCGAGGATGCGGTACGTGCCGTCGAGTTCTCTGCGGGCGACGGCGCTAAAACGCTGGCACAAATGCACAAGCACAGTGCGAGACCCATGACGCGCGAGGTGATCGGCGCATGACAGACCGATTCGATGCCGAGATCAGTCTCCTGCTTACGGACCTCTACCAGCTGACCATGCTGCAGGCGTACTTCGAGCATGATATGCACGATACCGCCGTCTTCGAGTTCTTCGTGCGCACGCTGCCGACGAACCGCCATTTTCTCGTCGCGGCTGGGTTGGAGCAAGTCATCGGTTTTCTGGAAAACCTGCGCTTTGGTGCGCAAGAGCTGGATTGGATCGCCCACTATGGAGCATTCCGGCCGGATTTCGTCGACTTTCTCGGCAGGTTGCGATTCACGGGCGACGTTCATGCCATGCCCGAAGGCACGGTTTTCTTTCCGGACGAGCCGATTTTGCGCGTCACAGCACCGCTACCCGAAGCACAGCTCATCGAAAGCCGCATCATCAACCTGCTGCACTTTCAGACCATGATCGCCTCGAAGGCGATACGTTGCGTGCTCGCGGCGCCCGGAAAGCTTCTGGTAGATTTCGGACTGCGTCGGGCCCATGGCGCCGAGGCCGGCCTGCTTGCCGCGCGCGCAAGCTATCTGGCAGGCTTCGCCGGCACCGCGACGGTGCTTGCCGCGCCGCGTTTCGGCATCCCTTTGTTCGGCACCATGGCACATTCGTTCATCGAAGCGCATGAGCGTGAGGTCGATGCGTTCGAGCGCTTTGCGCACTCGCTTCCTGAAAATGTCGTCCTGCTCATCGATACCTACGACACCGAGGCCGCGGCAGCCAAGGTGGTGCAGCTCGCCACCAGGCTGACCGCAGCGGGAATTGCGGTCAAGGGCATACGTCTGGACAGTGGCGACCTCGGGGCGCATGCACGCAAAGTCCGCCACATCCTGGATGACGGAGGACTGCAGCACACAACGATTTTTGCCAGCGGCAACCTGGATGAACATAGCCTGTACCGACTGCTGGCAGATGGGGCTCCAATTGATGGCTTTGGCGTCGGGACCCACATGGATACCTCGTCCGACTCGCCTTTTCTCGACTGCGCATACAAGCTGCAAGAGTACGCCGGTCGCTCGCGACGCAAACGCTCGGAAGGCAAGGCGACATGGCCAGGGATAAAGCAGGTGTATCGCCGCCTTGGTAGCACCGGGATCATGCGTGGCGATGTGCTTGGTCTTGAAGGGCAGGACATCGATGGCGTTGCGCTGCTACAGCCCGTGATGCGCGCCGGCCGGTGCGTACTGCCGTCTGCGACACTGGCAACGGCACGCGAACATGCTGCTTCAGAGATTGCACGGCTGCCGCCCGAATTACGGACTTCCGCAGGTGGCGCGCGATATCCCGTCACTGTCTCTTCGTCGCTGCACGAGCTTGCGCGTACCCTCGATGCCCGGCCGGTCTGACTGAACAAGGGAGTTTCAAACCCCATGCCTGTACACAATGCCGATGTCGCTGCAGTGCTCAATGAGATCGCCGACATCTTGGATATCCAGGGAGAAAACCCATTCCGCATTCGCGCCTACCGCAATGCCGCACGCGTGGTGGGAGAACTGGGCAAGGAACTCGGCGAACTTGTAAAAGAAGGGATGGAACTCACTGGGCTGCCGGGAATCGGCCGGGACCTGGCTGCCAAAATCCAAGAGATCCTGGAAACCGGCAACTGCGCGACGCTTAACAAGCTGCACAAGCAGGTCCCGCCCTCCGTCACGCAACTGTTGAACCTGCCTGGGCTCGGGCCCAGACGCGTCAGGGCACTGTGGCACGATCTCGATATTCAGACTGTCGAGCAGCTGAACCGTGCGGCGCGGGATCATCGCCTGAGCGAGCTTCCCGGATTCGGTCCCAAGACTGAGCAGCGAATTCTTGAAGCCATCACCGCGCACGCCGGCGCGACGGCGCGCTTCAAGCTTGCGGTGGCGGACCAGTACGCCAGGACCCTGATCAGATATCTGCGGAATACACGGGGAGTCAAAGATGCCGTGGTGGCGGGTAGCGTCCGGCGCATGTCAGAGACAGTGGGCGATCTCGATATTCTGGTGACTACCGACGACACCACTGCCGTCATCGCTAGCTTCGTGGGTTACGATGAGGTGCGCGAGATACTTTCAAAGGGCAAGACCCGATCTACGGTAATCCTCAATTCCGGCATCCAGGTCGACCTGCGCGTTGTCACGCCGGACTCATTTGGAGCCGCCCTGCACTATTTTACCGGCTCGAAGGCGCACAATATTGCAATCCGCCGCCTCGGTCAGAAACATGGTTTAAAGATCAATGAATATGGAGTGTTCAGGGGGAACACCAAGGTTGCCGGGGACACGGAAGAATCAGTGTACCGGAGCGTAGGACTGCCGTTCATACCACCGGAACTGCGTGAGGACCGCGGCGAGATCGAGGCCGCCGAGCACGGCCTGCTGCCGAAGCTGGTGGAGCTCGGCGACCTGAAAGGGGACCTGCATGCCCACACCAGGGCCACGGACGGACACAACAGCCTCAGGGAGATGGCCCTAGCAGCCAAGGCCCGGGGCTTTGAATATCTCGCCATCACCGAACACTCACGCCACCTCACGGTTGCACGCGGGCTTGACCCGACGCGTCTCCTCAGACAGTGTGACGAAATCAACAACCTCAACGCTGAGCTTCCGAATATCACGCTGCTTAAGGGCATCGAGGTGGATATCCTCGGGGACGGCTCGCTCGACCTGCCGGACAGCATTCTGGCTCAGCTTGACCTGGTCGTGGGCGCGGTACACAGCCAGTTCCATCTGTCACGCACGAGGCAAACCGACCGCCTTATAAAGGCCATGGAGCATCCGTATTTCAATCTGCTGGCCCACCCAAGCGGACGTCTGCTGGGCAGCCGCGAACCCTATGACATAGACATGCTCAAGATTATCCGGACGGCGCGCCGCTGTGGCTGTTTTCTCGAGCTCAATGCCCACCCCGAGCGTCTTGACCTTCTCGATACTCAGTGCCAGATGGCACGCGAAGAGGGGGTGCTGATTGCGGTCAACTCGGATGCACATTCGGTGCACGACTTCGACAACCTCGTCTACGGCGTGGGCCAGGCCCGGCGCGGCTGGCTGGGAAAGACCGACATATTGAATACGCGGAGACTAAAGGCGCTTCGGGTCCTCTTGAAGCACAAGGTATAAGAGGTCCAGGCTGGCCCGGGTCGAGGCACCGGCCAGTCCATGGACCCTTATATATATTAGGTGGCAGACTGGAACAGATAGTGGTGACTAACATTAATGAATACCGGGATAAGAATTCTTGACATACACAAGTTGATGGGTCTAAAGTCGCGGCCTAACACAATATCTTGTATTGTGTGCCCGACACTAATAATAGGCGTGTTTCTGCCAACAAGCGCGAAGGAGGTATTTACCCAATGAAGGCGGCAAAAATACAGGCTCAACAGGCTGATAGCTCTGAAATTCCCCTCCAGCCAGCTTCCCATGATATTTGGGACAAGAAGTACCGGCTCAAGACCAAGGCCGGCGAGCCTGTCGACCAGGATATTCTTGGAACCTATACCCGCATTGCACGTGCGCTCGCTGACGTCGAGGATACTGCGGAAAAACGAACAGAATGGTTTGACCGGTTTCTCTGGGCGCTGCTAAATGGCGCGATCCCTGCCGGCCGCATCACGTCCAACGCAGGAGCCCTGGATCACAAACCTGCCACCAGCACCATCAACTGTACCGTTTCCGGCACTGTGCGCGACTCAATGGACGGGATTCTGAGCGCAGTACATGAGGCCGGTTTGACCCTGAAGGCAGGCTGTGTCGCGCCGGAGACCAGAGTCGTAACTGAGCACGGCGTGGTCACCGCGGAGCGAGCGGTCATCGAGCGCCATAAACGTATGCTCTGCTACGACCGCGAGACGGGATCCTTCGAAATGCGCCGGATTGAGCGTCACATGACGACTCATGTGCCGCGCAACGAAAATATCGAAATTCGCTCCGGCGGCGCGGTGTTGAAGACCTCCATCAAACACCCGGTTCTGGTTTATCGCTACGACCAGCTCACCTATGTGCGCGCCGACGAAGTTTGTCCGAGCGATGCTTTGGTTCACCATACCTTCGCCTGGCTTGCCGATGAGAGTGAGGCGCTGCGCGCCTGGTTCGCCGGCGCCTGCCTCGGCGACAACAACGTCTACGAGAAACGGTCCGAAGACAAGAGCAGTCGTGCAACGTGGGCCGAAACAGCTCGTACGGCGGGCCACCGGCTTGCTTTCAAGGTCCGTGCCGCGGAGCACGAGGTGGTTGAACAGTACACCGCATTCTTCCGTGCCGTCTGCGGTTCCGGGGCACAAATCGCATTTACCGCCGCGGTGAATGGCGCACCCGTTTGGGATTACTCGGTCGCTGGCTTCGAGGCCAGCCGGGCAGCCGAACTGATTGATGGACAGGCCGGTAAAAAAGGCGCCGAGCTTCGAATCCCCGCCTGGGTGGCGGCCCATCCGGACCAGTATTTCCTCCCGTTCCTGGCGGGGCTAATCGACGCCGACGGGGCAGTGAGCACCGAGCGTGGCAGCACCATCGTTGCGATGCGGAGCCGGGAGTTCGCCGAACAGATCAAAGGACTGCTCGGCCTGTTCGGGGTACACGGTGCGATCACCGCCCGAAAGCCACGTGAGCACGATTACCGAGGCCGTGCCATCCGTGATACCGGCGGGACGATGTTGGAGATCTCCGATTCGGCGTTCCTTGCAAAGGTAGCCGGCTTCATGGCGGACAGCGGCAAGCGGCGGCGAATCAACAAGCATGCCAGCCAGGCAGGGCAATACGATCGTTACTACATGCCCAGCCGGCTCAAGGAAGCACTCAGCGTTGAGATAGGCCTTCTCGACCATGAGGAGCGGCAAACATTCGGTTTCTACCACGGCTACCATCGTAAGGAAACGGTTAGCCGCGTCTGGCTCGATCGCTGGAGTGCGCGTTTCCCACAGCTTCGCCCGCTCATCGATTTTGCCCGCACCTTGCGTCCAGTCGAGGCGATGCGCCGCAATTTGGATCTCGATGAAACCTTCTATGACTTCACCGTCGAGAAGCACCATAACTATCTGGCCGGCGAAAATGGCCTGATGGTCATCCACAACTGCGGCATCGGCTACGAGTTTTCCACCCTTCGTCCCAAAGGGGCGTTTGTAAACGGGGCCGGCGCCCATACCTCCGGCCCGCTGTCCTTCATGGATATCTTCAATGCCATGTGCTTCACGGTTTCCTCCGCCGGCGGACGGCGCGGCGCACAAATGGGGACCTTCGATATCTCACACCCGGACATTGCAGCCTTCATCCGTGCCAAGCGCGAGGACGGACGTCTTCGCCAGTTCAACCTATCATGCTTGATCACGGACGAGTTCATGCAGGCGGTCAAAAACGACGCTGCCTGGGATCTTGCTTTTCCGGCCAATCAGTTCGAACACGACCAAGCCGCGACGCACATTGTCTGGCGCCACTGGCCGACAACCCAAGGCTATGTCACGAACGAACTGGGTCAGGTCGCTTGTAAGATCTACAAAACTCTGCCGGCGCGCCGCCTTTGGGACCTGATCATGGCATCGACCTATGATTATGCCGAACCCGGTTTCATTCTGATCGACCGGATCAACGAGATGAACAACAACTGGTTCTGTGAGAGCGTCCGGGCGACCAACCCCTGCGGCGAGCAACCGCTGCCGCCCTACGGCTCTTGCCTCCTGGGTTCGGTGAATCTTACAAAATTCATCGAAAACCCGTTTTCCCCGGAAGCGCGTTTCGACTGGGACCGCTACCACCGGGTAGTAGCAATCTTCACGCGCATGCTGGATAACGTCGTGGAAATCAACGGCCTGCCTCTGGCAAAACAGCGGGAGGAGATTACCAGTAAGCGCCGTCATGGCATGGGTTTCCTGGGGCTAGGCTCGGCCATGACGATGCTGAGAATGAGGTACGGTGATCCCGACTCCCTTGCATTCACGGAGCGGGTCGCACGGGAAATGGCCGAGGTCGGCTGGGAAACCGGGGTCGCTCTTGCGGAGGAAAAAGGTCCGGCACCCATTCTCCTCGAAAACTTTACCGTCACTGCCGAGATGCTGGACAAACGCCCGGAGATGAAACGCGACGGATACAAGATCGGCGACAACGTACCGGGAAAGGTGCTTCTGGCGAAGTACAGCCGTTACATGCAGAAGTTCAGCAAGGCGCTCACCGATCGCATCGCTGAAACTGGCGTACGTTTCACCCACCATACGTCCATCGCGCCGACCGGTACCATCTCGCTGTCTCTTGCGAATAACGCCAGCAACGGTATCGAGCCGTCGTTCGCCCACCAGTACAGCCGCAATGTCATCCGTGAGGGGCGCAAGACCAAGGAAAAGATCGATGTATACTCCTACGAACTGCTGGCCTACCGAACCCTGGTGAACCCCCAGGCTGACCCTAATTCCCAGGACCCGGACGCACAGCTGCCGGACTATTTCGTCAGCGCTGACGCCATCGCTCCGCGGCAGCATGTGGATGTGCAGGCTGCGGCCCAGAGATGGGTGGACTCTTCCATCTCCAAGACTGCCAACGTACCTACCGATTTTCCGTATGAGGAGTTCAAGGACATCTACATGTACGCCTATGAGCAGGGTCTCAAGGGGTGCACCACCTTCCGCTTCAACCCGCAGGCATTCCAAGGGGTGCTGGTAAAGGAAAAGGATCTGGAGAAAACGACCTACCGCTTCCAGCTTGACGGCGGCGAGGTTGTTGAAGCGAAAGGCAACGAGGAAATCGAGTACGACGGTGAGATCCACTCGGCCGCGAATCTATACGATGCCCTGAAGGAGGGCTATTACGGGAAATTCTGACCGCCGGTTGCCCAACGGAACCCCTCTGTTTCGGGGTTGGGTTGCCCGGCTTCCAAGGAGATTTAGACATGGCTATCAAGATTGACGGGAAAATTACAGGATACGAGGTCGTAAAGGACGAGGCCGGAGCACCGAAAGCTGGCGCCGGCGAGTCGAACGTCGTGCACATGCACGAGAAGCTCGAGCGTCCCGAGACGCTGGTGGGGAATACTTACAAGATCAAGACCCCCCTTACCGAACATGCCCTTTACGTCACCATCAATGACATTATCCTGAATCCGGGCACCCCGCATGAGAAGCGCCGCCCGTTCGAGATCTTCATAAATTCGAAAAGCATGGACCATTTTCAGTGGATCGTGGCGCTGACCCGTATCATCTCGGCCGTGTTCCGCAAGGGTGGGGACGCGACATTTCTGGTCGAGGAGTTGCGTAGCGTCTTTGATCCCCGTGGCGGGTACTTCAAAAAGGGCAAGTACACTCCGTCGCTGGTTGCGGAGATTGGCGACGCCATTGAATGCCACATGAAGATGATCGGCATGATCAGCACTGAAGAGCCGGATGAGGGAAGACGCAAATTCATCGCTGAAAAGCGCGCTGCCCATCAAGAACGCAGTGGAAGTGCCGATGGCCGTGACAACGGTGACTTTCCCGCAGAAGCTCAGCTCTGCACGAAATGTTCAACGAAGGCCGTGATCAAGATGGACGGATGCATGACTTGCCTGAACTGTGGTGACTCGAAGTGTGGATGAGTCGCGTACGTTGATCGACACTGCACTTGATGATCGATTGCTTCACGGCCTCATCGTCAGATTTTTTTTGGCAAAAAGTGTTTGCAATTTTCACAAACGCTCATTAGAGTAGAGCTTGACGTGTGGTGAAATCGTGCTACACCTGAATCTAAAGGACCACGACATCCATCAGTCGCTGCAAATCGGTACGAAGACGGTGGACGGTTCTCTGCGGAGCAAGGCGATCGGAACAAACGATGCGCAGGTGTGACACAAACGGGGTTACAGGACACATTGGATCGATTGCGAAGTTCGAAAGCAATAATCCCTCCCGGCAACCGACGGTTGTCGGTGCCGCGCAATTCCTCATTTGAGATGTGTTTCCCGCTGACAGAAGTTGTAAAAAGGCAGCCACAGGCTGTCTTTTCTTTTTTGCAGGGCAGCACCAACAGGGACCCATGGTCCCGTTTTTTTTGTTAGTCCCCTTACCACACAAACCGAAGGAGTAAATCATGGCAACAAAGAAGAAAGCTGCGAAGAAGAAAGGCGCGAAGAAGGCCACCAAGAAAAAGACCGCCAAGAAAAAGAAGTAGCTGAGCGGTCGGCAGGTTAGTCCGGGTGGTCGCCGCGATGGATCGGGCGACCACCGCTAGTTATGGACGGTTCGCGAACGGAGAATTAACTACCGGAAAGTGGAGACATCCATGGCGAACCAACACCTTGCTTCATCAGCACCGAACCGGCAGCCCCGCTGCGGATGTCTCTAACTCAAGCGCGGCGCTGCCGGTTTTTTATCGCACCCACCGGTACGCATCGTAGTTGCCACTGTTATTCGGTCCCTTCATCTTCCTGTGCTTCCTGGTTAAGGCGTTCCAAGGCTGCCGCCAGTCTGTTTTCGCGCTCGAACAGCGGGCCCGCGACCACCTGGTGCAGGTCTGCCAGGATCTGTGTGAACTCTGGGTAATCACCGCCTTCATCCAGATCTTTGGCGGCCTTCTCCAACAACAGCAAACCGTCACGCAGGCTCAGGCTGGAGCCCAGGAAGTTTTTGGCGCGCTGCCGCACCTGCGGAATCCATGTCCTGTCGTTGAAAACCGAGCGCCACTTCTCGCCCAGTTCCAGCGCCCGTCTGCGCACCTTTCCGGTTAAGCCGGGGCCGCGGCTCTTCAGGTCCCCCCAGACTGCGATTTCCATCAGGCGCAACCACCGCATTCTGACATACGCCATCAGCTCCGAATCAAACTCAGTCAAGACATCGATCTCGTGCCGGATCACAGAATCAGTACTCGCCGTTAAAGGAATGGAAGCGACCTTCAGTGCCGGCCCAGCTCCCGATCGAGTTCGGCCAAGCGTTCGGGAGTACCGATATCACGCCATCGGCCGGAAAAATACTCTCCCGTCACTTCACCCCGCTCCATTGCCGAACGCAGAAGCGGCGCCAAAGGAAATCTGGTCTGAGTACAGCCTTCGAACAATGCATGGCGGTAAACACTGATCCCGGCGAAGGTAAGCCGCGCCGTACCGCTCACCGCATCACTATCTGGCGCAAATACCCGCCCCTGCTTCAGGATGAAGTCCCCCGCAGAATGATGCGCCGGATTGTCCACGAGCACCAGATGGGCAAGGCCCGCCAGGTGGCGCGGCAGTCGATCGAACGGGTAGTCGGTCCAGATGTCCGCGTTCACAACGGCAAACGGATCGCTGTCGAGTCTCCGCAATGCCCGAAGTATCCCTCCCCCGGTCTCCAACGCGCCCTCGGGTTCTGGCGAGTAGGTGATTCTGACACCCTGATCGCGCCCATTTCCCAGCGCGGCGACGATCTGCTCGCCCAAATAGGCATGGTTCACAACCAAATCCCGCAGATCCGCGCGCACCAGCGCCTCGATCAGATACTGGATCAGGCTCTTTCCTCCGGCCCGCAGCAACGGTTTGGGGGTGTGGTCAGTGAGCGGCCGCATGCGTTCACCGCGACCCGCCGCCAATATCAATACCTTCATGCGGCCCCCGCAGCTACCCCCAGCTCCCGCAAAAGTTGATGCAGCGGATCGAGCTCCGGATAGCGCGCGCTAACTTCCAACACATACTCCAGGGTGCGCGGGATATCAGGAAGATACCCCGCCTTGCTGTCACGGTGATTCAGCCGCGCGAAGATTCCTACGGCCTTCAGATGTCTTTGCACACCCATCCAGTCGAACCAGCGCAAAAACAAGGTCTCGTCCGCGCAGACCGGCAGGCCGGACTGCAGCGCAAGCGTCTGGTACCCCAGCGCCCAGTCCTCGACCCTGGCCCGTGGCCATGCGATATAGCAGTCTCGCAGCAGCGACACGAGATCGTAGGTTACCGGACCACAAACCGCATCCTGAAAGTCGAGAATCCCGGGGTTGTTTTCCGCCGTAACCATCAGGTTCCGGGAGTGGTAGTCCCGATGTACCCATACGCGCGGCTGGTCCAACGCACAGCGGGCGAGCGACTCATAGATGCGATCGAGCACCGCATGCTGCCGCGGGCTCAGTTGCACGCCCAGATGTCGTGAAAGGTACCACTCGCGGAACAGCTCCATCTCGCGGGTCAGTAGCGGGTAATCATAGTCCGCCAGGAATGCACTATTCGTGAAGATGCCCGCCTGCAACACGACCAGGGCGCCCAGCGCATCGCCATAAAGCCGATCGACACTCCGTTCGTTGAGGTGCCGCAGGTACACACGATCGCCCAGGTCGCTCAGCAACAGGAAGCCCCGGTTCAGGTCCTGGCGAAAGACCTCCGGTACATGCAACCCGAGCGCATGAAGGTGCGTTGCAACAGCGATATATGGCCGCAAGTCTTCCTTGTCGGGTGGTGCGTCCATGGCGATATAGCTGCCCCCGCCGAACGTGATTCGGAAATAGCGCCGGAAGCTGGCATCCTCCGATGCCGCACGAATATCGCAGTCGGCACTTCCAAGGGTCGCGGTAACCCAGCCTCTCAGCGCCTCTAATCTGTCGTCCAAGGTTCACCTTAATTTTACGGCGCAGAATGCACCCAATGTCTGCAGGGACCGGCGTCTGCCGGGGGCAAGATACCGCGCTGCTTGATGGGCCATCGATTCTATGCGATTTTATGTCCATACAAAAATCGCCTCCAAATGATGCCTCGTACCCCCCTGAAGTGGTGCATGGTGTGCGTGGCTTTATTCGCTACTGAGCCTCTCTTCGGGGCGCAGGCCGTGAATTCCACGCCTTTCTGCCCCCAGATCCAGCCGCAGAAAGGCGGCGTGCCCGGCGTCGCTCAATACCCATTGAACAGCACGGACACGCTGATCTACATCGATGCCGACCGGGCAGTAGCACAGATCAAAAGTACCAGCACGTTCACCGGCAATGTCAGGTTGCGTCGCGGCAATATATGCATCGGTGCTGACAGGCTTACCTACGACCGGCGCAACAACCAGGTGCATGCCGATGGGCATATTACCCTTAGGAACAACGGCGGGGACATCATCACGACTCCGATTCTGAATTACCGCTTGGACCAGGAAACCGGCTACACCGGTTCGGCACGCTTTCACCTGGCCCACAACAATGCCCGCGGTACCGCCAAGGTCATACATGTCGACGGGAACAACCAGCTGCAGCTTGACGACATGCGTTACACCACCTGCCCTCCAGGCAATGAAGATTGGGTGCTCAGTGGCTCGCGCCTCAATCTTGACAAGACCACCGGCGTTGGCACCGGCCGCAACGTGACGCTGCGGTTCATGCACTTGCCGGTCCTGTACATGCCATACTTCAGCTTCCCGCTGACGGACAAGCGCAAGTCTGGCTTCCTGCCGCCCAGTTTTGGCAACTCGACCACGCTTGGGACTTTCTTTTCAGCGCCGTATTATTTCAATATCGCCCCCAACTACGATGCAACCGTCACGCCGCGGCTGATGAGTAAACGCGGCCTGCAACTGCAGAACCAGCTCCGCTACCTCGGGTCCGACTACTCGGGCACTGCCCAGCTCGAGTACCTTCCCCATGACCAGACCACCGGAACTGACCGTGCGGCGGCCTTCCTGAATCACTATCAGACCCTTTCCCCATACTGGAGCACATCGACTAATCTGGGATGGGTGTCGGACCCCGCCTATTTCACGGATCTGGACGAAGGCACCGCCTTTGCGACGCAGACTTATCTCCCACGCCAGCTGCAAATAAACTATGGAGGACCGATCTGGCAGTTCGGCAGCGCACTGACCGGTTACCAGAACCTGGATCCGACGATCCCGACCATCGACCAGCCTTACAGTCAGTTGCCGCAGCTTTGGCTTTCGGCCAGTTCCCCGAGCCCCCCCAACTCGCTACGTCTGCAGCTGCAAGGCGAATGGGATTACTTTCAGCGCAGCGCCAGCGTCGTCGGGCAACGCCTGGATGTGCGTCCGAGCATCAGCCTGCCGTTGCGCAATGCCTACGCCTTTTTTATTCCGAAAGTGGGAATGCGGTACACCGGCTACGAGCTGAGCGGGAACGGCGTCCCTGCTCCAGCCGAAGCCACGCCGCAACGCACCTTGCCCACCTACAGCCTGGATACCGGCCTGGAATTCGAACGCCCCCTGAACCTGGGTCATACGGCCTATACTCAGACTCTTGAGCCACGGCTTTTCTATCTCTATGTTCCTTACCGCAACCAGGACACCCTGCCACTGTTCGATACCGGCGAACCGGACTTCAGCTTCAATAACCTTTTCCGCGATAACCGCTTCGTCGGCGCGGATCGGGTTGGTGACGCGGATCATTTCGTGCTCGCCCTCACCAGCAGGTTCCTCGAGACGGACACGGGAATCCAGCACTTGCGGCTAAGCATCGGGCGAATCGTCAACATTCGCCAGCCAATCATCACGCTGCCGCCCCCATTTGCTTTCAGCACCGCAGCAGCTTCCGCCAACAGCGTCGGCGTGATACGCGCACGCCTGAGTCAAAACTGGTATTTGCGCAGCGGTCTGGAATGGGACAGCCACGGCAACACGAACCAGCTGGGGGATTTCCTTGTTCAATACCACCCAAAAAGCAACAGCATTATCAACGTTGGATACCGCTACTCCCGGGGGCAGGAATTGCAAAGCGACATCTCGGCCCAATGGCCACTGTCGGCGCGCTGGACTGGACTGGCACGTTGGAACTACTCCCAGTTCGACCACCGTACGCTCCAGGGCTATTTCGGGCTGCAGTACCGAAGCTGCTGCTGGGCCATCCGCATCGTCAAGCAGCACCTGATCCTGTCAACGGGGGTCGCGGACAACGCTGTGGTATTCGAACTGGAACTCACCGGACTCGGAAAACTCGGCACACCCATGCAAAGCCCATTGCAGCAGGGTCAGTTTATCTTTGAATAGGGATCACCCCCCTGCCGGCAGGGTCACGGGCACAGGACGATCCAAGCCAGGCCCCAGATCTTCAGGCGGGCGGCCACCACCGGCACGGGCATGAACTTGAAAGGGGCAATCCACGTGCGGCCAGCGTCGTTGGATCATGATATCCTAGGCAATTATGTCCCTTACGTTTTATCTTTAGAGCAGGCAACCCCTGCCGGCGGCAAACGCCGGCCCATAACCACCGACATGCACAAGCGACCCAACTTCCCCGGCAATTTCGTGTCCCGCATACTCGGCCATCTGCGTAATCATGCATGGCCGGTGCTGCTGGCACTGATACTGGCTGCCCTGCCGACCGCGAGTTTCGGCAGCGTGCATCCTCCCACCGTGGCGGCCGCCACCCCTGCGATAAAGGTGGTCGACCGCATACTCGTAGTCGTCAACAACGATGTAATCACCCGCAGCGAACTGGACAGCCGCCTGCGGGACGTAGAAAGCAGGATTGCGGCACAGCATATTGAAGCACCGCCGGAGAACGTGCTGCGCAAACAGGTGCTCAAACACCTGATATTGGAGCATCTGCAGCTGCAGATCGCCAAGCGGGTGGGGATCAAGGTCAGCCAGGCCCATCTCGGCCAGGCATTGCAGGCCCTGGCTGCCCGAAATCATCTCAGCCTTCCTGATCTTTACAAGGCCCTGGCCAAGGAAGGCATCGATCCGCAGCGATTCCGTCAGCAGATCTACAACCAGATGGTCATCCAGCGGCTGGTAAACCAGGAAATCAACGACCGCGTGACCGTTTCTCAAGCTGAAATCAGGAACTTTTTGGCGAGCGAAGCCAAGCATAATGGCACAACCGAATACAATGTCTCACATATCCTGATCGCCATTCCGGACAGGGCATCGCCTGCGGAAATACAAAAAGCCGAACAGAAGGCGAATATTCTGCTCAAGCAGCTGCGCGCGGGCGCGAACTTTGAGCAGCTCGCCATCGCCAACTCTCAGGGACAGAGCGCGCTGGAGGGTGGCAACCTCGGGTGGAAGCAATCCGGCCAGCTGCCACAGCTGTTCGTAAACGCTCTCAGGAAGATGCAGCCGGGCGAAATCAGTGGGGTGCTGCGCAGCGCCAATGGGTTCCATATCCTGAAACTCAATGCGCGGCGTGGGGGAAAACAGATCCATACCATTGTCCAGACCCACGTGCGCTACATCCTGATCCGGACTAATGCTCTTGCTACACCAAAGGAAGCACGCACGCGCCTGGAGCAGCTGCGTGCCCGCATTGAGAACGGTGATCATTTCAGCGCCCTTGCCAAGGCAAACTCCGAGGACCCGATCTCTGCCCCGCACGGCGGAGATCTGGGCTGGGTCAGTCCCGGCGAGTTGGCACCGCAGGCTGAGAAGACCGTAAACGCACTGAAGGTCAACCAGATCAGCGAGCCAATTCGGGTATCAAACGGTTTTGATCTCATCCAAGTTCTCGGGCGACGGGTGAAGGACGTGACTAACCAACTCAACGAGGCAAATGCTCGAGAGCAGATTCACGCGCGCAAGGCGGCCGAGCGTTATGAGCAGTGGGTACGGCAGCTGCGCGCCGAAGCCTATGTGGAATATTTCGGCAAGGGTCTCGACTAAGCGTGGGAGTGGCAACACCCTTGCCCGTGGGAATATGGCTAGATTACCGGTAATTGCGATCACCCCCGGCGAGCCTGCGGGCATCGGCCCGGATCTGTGCATAAGACTGGCACAGATTCAGCCGAAGACCCATGAGGTTCTGATCTGCGACCCGAAGGTCCTCGAACAGCGGGCTGCGCGGCTCGGTTTGGCCCTGCAACTTGATGCCTGGGAAGGGCACGCTGGCCCTAAGGCACGCCGATACATTTTGCCGGTATTCGTCGCGCGCCCGGTCGAACCGGGTCGCTTGGACGCCGCCAACGCCAGATATGTACTGAAAACGCTAGAGGTCGCGGTCGACGGCTGCCTGCGAGCAGAATTTGACGCACTGGTAACCGGCCCGGTCCACAAGGGCATTATCAACGACGCCGGAATCCCGTTCACCGGACATACTGAACTTCTTGCGCAGCGGAGCGGCACGACACGGCCAGTAATGATGCTCGCGTGCCCTGACCTGCGCGTTGCCCTGGTTACCATCCATGTCCCGCTCGCGCAGGTCAGCTCGCTGATCACCCGGGAGCGGGTTTCAGGCGTGCTAACGGTCTTGCACCGTGATCTACGCGAACGCTTCGGCATACCGAACCCCATGATTCTGGTGTGCGGCCTGAACCCGCATGCCGGCGAATCCGGACACTTGGGCCGCGAGGAAGTGGAGGTCATCACCCCGGTGATCGACGAGCTCACTCGCCTCGGCATGCGCCTGCGCGGTCCGGTTCCGGCAGACACGGCTTTCATACCGTCACAGCTGCAAGACGTGGACGCCGTATTGACGATGTATCATGACCAAGGTCTTACGGTAGTGAAGCATCACGACTTCGCAAACACCGTCAACATCACCCTCGGACTGCCGTTCGTGCGCACTTCAGTTGATCACGGCACGGCGCTGGAGCTGGCCGCCAGCGGATGTGGTGATACCTCCAGCATGAGCGCCGCTCTGGCCATGGCCCGGGCTTTGGCCACGCACGACGCTGGCCACTGACCCGCCCATGTCCCCCAC
>VFSW01007644.1_pt1 | contig 15656 bp, 13 predicted proteins | sample 5358111 | NCBI WGS metagenome assembly VFSW01 (sample SAMN11554181, study PRJNA540505) | mine drainage metagenome | isolation source: sediment from site ElyBrook_90M | place: USA: Ely Copper Mine, Vershire, VT | collected 2017
AATACGGGTAGCTACGGATATTCCCTGAGGTGCAGCTTAGGCGGTAAATTATATTTAAAGTCAGTAACCGTTAACGTAAAATGAAAAGGTTGGGTATCGCTTTAGGAATAATCTCGATTGCAACTCTTCCTTTCGCTGCGCATATTGTGCAGGCTGCTAGCACTGGCCCTTGGTCTGTTCCGAGTTGGGCTTCGAATATAGGTGTCAGCGTGGACCAGTCGACTGGGCTATTAGTCACAGACAACGGCCTAGTTCTCCCGAATGTATTCGCATCAGAAGAAGTCGTCAGCGAAGCAGCTGCACTTTCGGCTGAAACAGCCGCCGAGGAGGCCGGTTCCAGTCTCCTAGACTCAGTAAGTTCAGTAGCTGGCGGAGTATTGATATTCTTCGACAATCCAGGAGTAACCGGCGCGCTAATCCCTCCTACTATATGCATAAACGCTACCCACGACGACGTACAATCATTTGCCACCAAATGTCCGACGGAAGGAACTTTCTATATGAAGGGATCTGGCATCAGCATCCCCATTAAATGGGACTTCTCCCTGACCTACGGCGAAAGCAACTTACAGGACTGTTCTTTGTTCGGCGCCACCCTACAAGACCTTCCTCCGACACAAAACAACACTACCGGTTCAAAATCCTTCACTATACCTGGATTCAGCCCTAACGTAATAGTGAAATATCCATATATCTTGGGGTGTGAAGCTAAAGGTATCGGGCTAATCTCTAACTTGGAAATGTTGAATATTTCTGGGGCTATCGGAAACATAATCAATTGGATAAGGACTGGGTCTACTGTTGAAACGGACGTTACCTGGTCAGAAGTGATTATAAATGTAGCCCCCGCCCCGAAAACCACAATTGCACCGGCGCCAACTAAACCAGCACCGCCAGCTGCTCCTGTAGTCGCCTTCTTCGTAAGCCCATCGATAATCAACCAGGGACAGTCGTCCATACTCTCCTGGGCCAGCGATAATGCCGACAGTTGCACTGGTAGTAATTTTGTCACCGGCGGCATAACCAATGGCACGGCTTCCGTCTCTCCGTCAGTGACCACGACATATTGGGTAAGCTGCACCGGCCCTGGCGGCACAGCTAGCAAGAACGCGCAGATAACAGTGATACCTCCGAGCGTAGTCCCTGTTGTGAGCTCATCGGTTTGTTACCCTCAAGTCGATCTAAAAATACAGTGATGAAATTATTTAGAACCCACATCGTTTCTCTGCTAGTGTTACCGCTCATTGTAGGCGGCTTTGTATTGGGGCTAACTACTTCGACTCCGCTGGTCTACGCGGCAACCTGCAATCCAAATTCATTACAGACGGTAGCGTACGGACAGGACAGCGCCGCAGTTACAGATGCTCAAGCTTGCCTTATACAGGTTGGGTATAACATACCGGCAGGCGCTACTGGATACTACGGCGGCCAAACCTCGAATGCCGTAACTCAGTTCTATGCTTCTTGGTACGGTTCGTGGCCCGGTACAAGCATAGGCCCTCAAGGAGTGGCCACGCTCCGTAATAGGGTAAACTCTCAGAATTCGACATCGCAACCGTCTTCATCCCCCTCTCCTTCCTCCGTCCCCAACAGACCAACTTTCAGCTATTTCACTGCAAGTCCGTCGTCGGTAAGCGCTGGACAGTCATCAACTTTGTCGTGGTCTGTAAACAACGCCAGCATATGTAATGCCTCTGGCGGATGGAGCGGGGGGTATGCGCCATCCGGATCAAAATCAGTATCCCAAACGTCATCGACCGTATATACCCTGACCTGTAACGGCGCCTCGGGTGGAAGTGTTTCCCAGAGCGTGACTGTGACCGTAAACGGAGCTCCGGTCTCCGGATTAAGTTGCCAATCAGCTCCGGTGGCATTGGGACAAACAACTGTTATGAAGAATATTGGTGACAGCTATACGGTGAACTGGACAAGTAACTCATTGGCTGGCTCAGGTACTTGTATATTGTTCAAACCGGATGGATCTTCCTCGAATGTACCATGCACGTCCTCCATAGTCACAAGCCAATCAGTACCAGGTCAATACACTTATAGGATAGAGAATATAAGTAAAGACAGTAATGGCAATGCGGTAACTGTTACCAGTCAACCCGCCACCATAACCATACTGGGAACGTTAACGAACTCAGTCCCGGGAGCGGTCTCGCCAGTGGTCAGCTCGCCGGTTATCAATCAGTGGTATGCGCAGAGTGAGGGTAGTCTTCCCGCACCGGTCTGCACAATGACAGCGAATCCTCCGCTTGTCATATCTCCAGCTAACACCTCTAAGCTTAGCTGGTCCTGTAATCAGACAATAAGCGGATGTTCCATAAGTCAGGGAATAGGCCCCGTCGCCTCTGTCGGCAGCATATCTACTCCCGTACTTTCTAATAAGACGACCGTGTTCACTCTCAGCTGCCCAGACGCGGCTGATTCCTCGGTCACCGTAACGCTGTCTGCCCCTAAGGTTATAGAGGTCCTCCCGCAGCAGTGATGCGGAGACACGTATCTAGCTGCTGGGCAAAACAACGCTCACACGCCACGTGTTTCACAATGGTGAAATTTGATTTTATACTATAATAATATGAGCCGTAAGGGCGCAATAATATGAGGAAATCGATACTTGTAACCGGAGGAATCATATTAGTAATCATACTGGCGCTTTTAGCTGCCCTATGGTGGTACATGGCAGCGCATCCTAAGACTTCAAATCCGAATAATCTCCTTACCGTTAACAGCTGCTCTAGCATACAACCCAAGAGCCTACAGATTTCCCGCGGCAGTGATATAAATATTGAAAACGCGGATACGGCGGCGCATTCGTTGGTTTTCGGCAGTTTGAGCATAAGCGTAAATGCGGGCGAAACGACCACGACCCTGGCCGATTTCCCAAATCAGACAGAATCCTACCCCATAGTCTGTGACGGTGCGGCCAGCAATTCGCAGATATCCGTGATCGACGGACCCCAGATCCCCAGTACCCAGACCGCCAGCTCAAGCTTCAAAGACGCCTATGACAGCATGGCGTTGGACATGCAGACCTGCATCAAAGGTGCGCTGGGAGCAGAATTCGATAAGGCGTACAGCAGCACGACATACCAGATAACCCAAGCTTCACTGGATAAGATGACCAGCTGCGCTCCAAAGCCCTTTACCAGCGACATAACTTTCAAGACATTCTATGACGCCAGCCCAGCCAACATAAAGACCTGTCTGACTGCTGCATTAGGCGATGAATTCAGCTCACTATACGACAACCCAGGCTTCCATCCGACGGAGCAGCATACCAATAATATGGTCGCCTGCCTAAATACAAAATGACAATAAACCTAAACATGCGCCGGATTATAAAGATTGCCTTCTTCGTTGCAATATTCATATTTATCATCTTCCCGGGGCATTCCATGTTCGGCGTCGACCAAGCCCACGCCTCCACCCTGTTCTCCGTGAGCGCGGACACTATAAACGGTTATTACCACGGATGCTGGTACTGTGACCAACCTCAGGCCCCCGGGTCAATGCAGATATTCCTATATGCCGGCGGTAATTTCAGCGGCGCTACGGCATTCCAGTACGACTGCAACAACAACGGCAACTGGCAGAGTGGCGATGGTCAGAGGATACAGCCGTTCAACCCCGGCGACTATACGGAAATGATCCAATGGTCCAACGGCTACGGGTGGGGCGGGACGAGTTGGAGCGTGTATCCGTACGGCGTAGACATAAGCCAGGAAGAGACGCACTGGTCCGGCCTGAACATAACCTGTAATTACCAGACAGGGGGCACCGAACAGGTCAATTTCATAGCTACAAGAAACGGCGTTAAGGCGACAGGCAGCATCACGTTCTATATGCAGCAGACCACCTATACTTTCTGGACAGGCTTCCCCGCCAGCGGAGCCTACTACCCCCCTCAGCCCGCTTCGACTGGCATACAACCAAGCAAAGCCCCCAGTAACATCGACCTCGTATTGGCCATGCAGGAGAGCGGCAGAAGGTATCAGAACGACTACTATGCCTGGGGGTTCAGTCCCGGCTTCAGCTACCAGACGGACTGCACTAACAGCGGCAATTTTACCGGCAAAAGCGGCGGCAGCAATGACCAGACTGTACAGATGGCCCAGGGGACAGGGACGATATACTGGACCGGGGTCACTTTGGTGCAGGGTATCTGTTACTATCAAAATCCGGGCAGCCATACGTTTACCGTAAGGGTCACGGATCCCATCGGGGCCACTCACGACCTCCCGGTAACCGTCTTCTTGGCTTCCAGCCAGCCGCTCGCCATAAATCTATACCCAGCCGGACAGGCTCCAAATCAAAACGCGTATATCGTGGACGTAAATAAGGCATCCGTCCCATTAGATATGAATATAAGCGGCCTTACGCCACAGAATGACGGGTCATACGACACAAGTATAGACTGCGGCAACGGCACGACTGTCGGCGGGCCCAGTGCGAACGGCCGGAACTATTCCACGACCGGCACGCTCTCTGCGACCAATCTGGGGCCATGCGTATACAGTACGCCAGGGATATATACGGTCAAGGCGACTTTCCAGGAGTATAAGCCGGCTTCGGACCCGCTCCCGGCCGTAAGCGGCACGGGGACGGCTAAAATCGTGGTCACGTCGCAGAGCAGCGTCGCCTCTCCGTTCTACCTTACATGGGATGTTTCCGGTGCCACATCATGCTCGATAAGCGGACCAAGCTCGGTGAGCGGGTCCGTTATCTTCCCTCAATCCGGACTTCCGGCGTCGCACACGATACACGATATCAGCGAACCACTGGGGTCGTATAAATATGACCTGACCTGCGACAATGGCTCGGGCACGCCGGCCAAGAGCGAGATAGGCGTTAATGTGATCTACGTTATGCTACCCAAGTAGATGGCCCGTCTACTGGGATAAATGTTAGGCCTTATTGTTTTCGTAATCCTACTGGTGTTTGCGATACCTACCGTTTATGCAGCGGCAGTAGGCGCTCCGCTGGCCTTTACTTCCAAATCGAGGCTTAAAGAGATATTAGATGCGGCCGATATGGAACAGGGAGATAAATTTTATGATCTAGGTTCAGGTACGGGCAGAGTGCTTATAGCGGCTGCGAGGCGTTCCAAAGCCGAAGTAACCGGCATTGAACTATCTCCGATCTTCTATCTGATCACAATCCTTAACTTTAGGTTGAACAATATAATAAAATACGAGCTCCGTCTTGAGGATTTCTTTAAGAGCGATCTAAGAAAAGCCGACGTTGTGTTCTTCTTCCTCACCCCAAAGGCAATTGAAAGGCTGAAGAACAAGCTCACAAAAGAGCTGAAACCGGGAGCAAAAGTGATCTCGTTTGCCTTTCACATAGAAGGGTGGGCTCCATATAGGGTAATAAGCGGCGGCAACATGCCCTCTGCATACTTTTACCGCATATAACGGCTGAATACGACAGCCCCGCTTACAACTGCGGGGTCTGTATGATTATTCAGTTCTATGCGCCCTTACAGGCCTGCCTTTAGCGCTGTCAGCAGTTCCTGCAGGAGGACGACCAGCTGTTGCTGGAGATAGCTGATATCGGCATTTATCTGTACATTCCCCACGGGACTGACGTACGGAATCCCGGATGCGGCTGGACCAGCAGAACTGGAGGTCGCAGAGGGGGTAATTGTAACGGACGCAGTTCCGCTGCTTGTGCTCGAACTGGTCACGCTTGGAGACGTGGATGATGCGATGCTTACGCTATTTCCGGCGGACGGAACTTCAAACTGGTTATTCCAGCTTTCGGCCCTCGACTGGATGGTCAGCGTGCCTGACGCTGGAACCGTCCAGGGATACTGCCAATTGGACAAAGAGCCGCTAATCCCTGACGCGGCATGCCAGGTGCTGCCGCCGTCGAACGAAACGGAGACATTTTGCAGCGAGCTGCCGTTTGCCGATGCCGTACCGGTGATCGTAAGAGATGATCCGGGCGTGAGCAGAGACCCTGAAACCGGAAAAGTTATCATCGAAGAGACCGTCGGTACCACCGTATTCGCCGCCGTGACGATAACCGCCCTGCTTATCCCCGGCGTAAGCGACCCGTCGGTAGCGTTTATATTTATCGTCTCCGAGTTTGGGTATACAAGGCCGCTGAATGTTGCGACGCCGGAAGCGGCTGCCTCGCTTAAGTTCCCCGTCAGCTTGTACAGCGAAGGATTTGAATTATTGATGTTCGATAACCCAGAGAGAGTTACGGTGCTTGAGTCTCCTGATACCACATTGCCGTTCGTGTCTTCAACAGAAACTGCGATATCTGGAAACGGAGCTTTAGCCTTTATTATTACTGGCGGCTGGGTTGTAAAGACCAGCTTGCTCGCAGCGCCCACGACCTCTGTAAGAACTCCTGCATTATCGCTCAGTCCCGCGGTCCCGGTGATGGTCAGACTGCCGCTTGTACCGGACGTACAGGCGGTAGGCTGAACCTGTATCCCGCTATAGGTGATCGTTGAGGGGGATGTGGACGTGCCTGTTACCGTAAACGTGACCGTGGAAGCGGCGGGCGTTGCCGTCGATGAGCTTAGCGTAAGCTTGGTCGCACTGCCGGTCACTGCAGCGGTGACTGTAACGCCTGTATTGAATGCGAAACCGGACGGAGCGTTCAGTACTATCGTACCCAGCCCTATGTTACCGGCCGCATTTTCAGTCACAGCGGGTCCGGTCAGAGTGGTCCATGAGGCATTGCACGTATCCGCAGAGATAGAACTTCCTCCGGTCGCATTGGTCACTATTACCAACCCGTCCGCCAGGACGTCAGGCGAGAACACGAGACCTGTGGCCAATATACTCACTAAACCTAAAATATAGCTGAATTTCTTCATTTATTATTTATCTTGTTGATCTTAACTGTACCTGACCCTTGAAAACGCACCGACATTTTTATATTGGGACTCGGAACCATATTTTCATTATATATCATACCAAGCCAGGTAAAAGTGGATTGAGCCCCCTGCAACGTAAAGCCGCTCCCCTTTCGGGGAGCGGCCCTACTACCGATCACGTAGTTCCTTGCTACGTTATCCGTTCAGATTAGTACGTAAGAGTACCGAAGGTGAGCGGAAGGTTGGTAACAGTCGAGACGGCGACACTGGAGTCAGTCCAGACCGTGTTCGTGCCCTGCGTAGGAACGCTGAGCGTGAAGGTATTGGTCGAGGCTGCATCGCTGGTGTCAAACTTAACAACGTAAGTATTCGTCTGACCAGGGTTAAGAACCTGAGGAGTGATGGTAACTGTGCCTACAGAAGACCCTGCACCGATGTTGTTTGTACCGGTCGGCGTGAAGGTTGCTGAGGCTGTACCGTGGGCATTCACAAACTCCAGTTTGCCGTTCCAAGTACCCGCTATTGTGCTAGTACCAGTGTGGATAGTAGCAGTTAAGACAGGGGTAGTTAGATCGGTTGACCTGTAGACCGAGAATACTCTCGCGGTGCTGCTCGGAATAGCCAGAGTGCTGTTGATGTTGAAGTCAACCGTACTCGTGACGTTCGAGCCTAAGATCGTAGAAGGCATGAATGTGGCCTGCGCGGCAGAACCATTGTTTGCATTGGTCAGGTCGAACACTGCCACCGTCTGCGTCGCATTAGCGGATGACGCACCGGATGGCGAGGTCGCATCTGAAGCCATTGTCAAACCAGTCCTGTACACATAACCGGTCACACCGGCTACGATTGCCGAGGTTCCGGCAGATGATCCTGATACCGCACCGATTGCGGTAACATCGCCATATGCCAGGTTGATGTTGTGAGAAGAACCTGGGGTTGAGCCCGGGAACTGGGTGATATCACCCTTCACATACACCGAGACGTTGGCGCCGGCAGGAACGACTATCGGGCAGCTCTGCATGTTGAACGTTGCTGTACCGACAGTTGTGCTGCTTGCTACTAACGTGCTGCCTAGAGTGCCGTTGCACACTGCTGTGCCGTTCACGTACAAGTTAAGATTGCTGAAGTCACCCATACCAGTGTTGGTAGCGGTTTCCGTATCGCCAATCTTGATCTTTGTAACGTTGATGTTCTCAGCGGGCGAAGCGGCCAAGTTGAACACAGCCAAGGTCTGTCCGGTTGTACCGGCGACCAATTGCTGCAACTGGGCTGCGGTCGGAGCTGAAGCATCTGTAGCAACAGTCAAAGCGCCTGCGGCAGAGATGTAGGCATTCTGCCCTAGACCGCTGTTGGTCGTCGTAAGGGATACAGTCGTATTATCGGCTGCTCCGGTCGCGGTGACCGCAGTGATCGAGGTTGGAGTAGCAACGCTCCCGCTGCCAGCCAACAGATCTCCGTATACATCGAACACTACTGTCCCGCCTGCGGGAATGGTCAGTATTGTCGACGGATTGAAGGTCAAAGCCTGCGTGGCTGTGATAGCCCCATAGGATTGGCCGACCTGAGAACCATTAACCATTGCGTAGACGTTCTGGAAGTCTGTTCCGTGGGCCATAGTAACAGTTACCTGGTTCACGTTGACAGCCTCGGCTGATCCGGCCGTCAAATTGAACGAGCCGATCCTTACCTTGGTTTGTCCGAGAACGCCGGTCGGGATGCTAGAAGTGCCTCCCGGGAATGACGAATTTAGAGTCTCGGTCAGGGCGCTGCTAGTTAAGGTCAGGGTCCTACCCGTAGCAGTTACGCTGGAGAGCGCAGTCTGCAACGAGGTCTGTCCCTGAGCGACTATCGTCCCAATCGAAGCGTAGATCGTCCCTGTATTGCTGTTGGAGAGCTCCGCAGCTGTGGCGTCGCCCGCAACTAAGTCAGTAACAACGGCCAACTTAACAGTCTTGGATGCCGGGATTATCCAGTAGCCAGGAATGCTAAACACCGTGGTCTTTGCGCCATCAGCAGTCGTGGAATCAAGATTCAAGTTCTGTACAGAACCGATCTGAACACCAGGAGTACCATTGGTCACATCGACCAACTTGCCGTTCTTGAGGTAGTCAGTGGTAGCAGTAGTGCCTCCGCCAGCCATATTGGCCGGTTGGGTTGTCACAGTGATCGAACTAACCTGGATGTTCTCACCCGAGCCAGTGAAATCGAATGTGGCCAACGTCTGCCCCTGCGCTCCTACGGCAACCGCGCCGGTCGGAGAATTGGTGTCAACCTGTACAGTTCCCGTACCCGAGTTGACGGTCACTTGGTTGGTCGTGCCAGTCGGGACCGGAGATACGCCACTTGCCAAGCTTGGGACTATGCCCGTGTTGTAGGTGGTGTCCATAACCTGAACGTCCGTGGTCCTCTGGATAGTGAACTGGTACGTTCGGGTTGAACCGCCGAGCACGTCGGCGACCAAGTAGAGGTTAACCGTATTGCCCGAAGGAATTACCATCGGGGTAGAAGCGAGATTGAAGACGACTGTCTTGTCAGCTCCCTGCTGTACGGTCGCACCGACCTGGGTCGTACCGTTGTACATCAACTTAAAGTTCTGCAGGTCTGTCTGAGCGACAGAACCTACGTTAGTGAACTTGATGTAGCTGATGGACAAAGGCTGGTTTGAGCCCTGGAACTGGAAGTAACCAACATTGGTCGCCAGTGTGCCTGGGTTGATCGTGGAAGATAGATTCGAGGTAGAGGTTATGTTCAAACCGCCCAAGTTCGTGACTGCGGCGATGGTGAACAGATTACCGTTAACCGGGAAAGTACCGTTGATCGTTCCGCCGCCGATGTTTACATCGGAAGCAGAAGTGATGCCATAACCAATGGCATCGCCGGTCGTACCACCCTGAGCTGTCGTCGACATATCAGCGCGGACCTCGACCGTTGCGGAAGTGCCAGCCGCAACCGTGAACAACGGAGAACCAGTGAAGGTTACGACTCCATTGTTAAAGGTGCCTGCTGCCAATTCGTTGTTGTTTGAATCGTAGAGGTAGAGGTTTTGGACATCGCTGTCAGACGATAGACCAAGCCTGTGGACTACCAATGAGCTCACCGTCAATGCCGAAGCGCCGGCGCTGAAGGTGAAGTCGGTGAATTTAACTTTTGCGCCTTTTGCGATCGAGCCAGCAGCCGGATTGGATGAGGCAAGACTTACGCTAGCTGAGCCGGTGGCAGTTACCGTCGTGCCAGTACCACCAGTGGTGGTGCCGGTCGTGCCGGTGGTCGTGCCCGTACCAGCTGAAGCCAGTGCAGCGCGAGTTAGAGGACCGAAGAAACCTACGGCTGGCGAAACGCCGTTGGCCGCCTGCCATTTGGCAAGGGCCGCCTTTGTTAGGGCGCCGAAGTAAGTCGTCGGTTTAGAAATCTTAAGATAGCCTCCGTTGATCAAAACCTGTTGAAGAGCCGTAACGTCCGCTCCTGTCGAACCCACTGTGAGGTTGCGGGTGAAGTTGTAGGACGAGCCGCTGGTAGTTGTAGTACCGAGCGATGCCTTCAAAGAGTTGATCTGGGCCATCAAAGCATCGATCTGAGCCTGGATATCAGAAGCCGTCGCTGCTCCCGCTGCCGGGACCATTACGAACGCGCTTGAGAAAAGCCAGAGACCGGTTGCCAAGGCGAGCCCAAGAGCTACCGCTTTCTTTGAATTTTTCATTCGACTTTGAATTTGTTTAATTTCGATTTTGTGTTTTTGACCCTTAACCTTCCGATCCGATCGTAGCTGCTGCTTCGGTCGGACATAAAGGAAGAATAAGGTTCTTCCGGAAGACTATCCGCTTGCGTCACCATCGACCGGTCTCCGAACTCGTGAGGCGTCGGCTGACCAATGGCTGCAGATAACCCTAGAAACTTGTTAATCGGGCCACCTATCTGAATTTCAGATAAATTAAAAGCCCCACTTGAGTGAGGCGTCAGATGTCGCAAAATGCGATCATAACTACAAAGATGTTTCGGCTCGCCTCACACAAGCCTTATCGAATTATAATGTACTAAACCGGGCCTTGCAATAGAATAAATGTGAATTGTCCAATTGCGAGGACGCGGCCTAGAGAGCTCAACTCCCTATTAGTTTATAACGCAATTATGCAGTTTTCCGTTACTCGGCTAGGAACGAACCAACCCCCTCGTTCAAAGGGGCGTGCCCCCCTCCAGAGGGCTCAGTAAAAACCTTGCTTTTTGCTCTGTAATAACTGAAGGGGCCCTGTACCGCTCCAAACCGTTCTATCGAACCACAATAAACGAGCGTCTGCAAATCGTTCCTTAAGGTCCTTTCGCTTACGTTGGGGAATTTTTCAATCAGATCCTTCATTCGGCAACCATTCGGCAAGCCCCTTACAAACTGCAATATTGCCGATTGCCGATTGCCCGCTTGATTAACTTCCAAAGAAGCCGGCTTATTGAACTTTATGGGCTCGCTTTGTTTTGGCTTAGTGTCGGCAGCAGGACGCTCTAAGACTATTGCCGTATCGGTCTTCACAAGAACATCGCCTACTCCCTTATCATTGTCGCTGTTGCCGAACATATCCCCTAGATCCACTTCATCCTCTTTTCTTACCGATTGGCCGATTTCTGACCTTAGGTCGGAAAGCTCGCGAACAAGCACTTTACCGTTCAGCGGTTTTATCTCGCCTATAGCCTCAGACAGGCGCACCAATTGTTCCAATGCGTTCACGGATGCAATTGCTGCTTCGCCGCCGAGCACGGACTTAACGGCGAGGTCTATGGCAGCCGATTCTAAGGCAGCCCGCAATGCCGTCTGCTCGATCAGAGCAGACACTCGGAAAGCGGCAAAAGATATCTCTCTCGCGTGGTCAGGAATATTCCGTTTGATTGCCTTATCCATCGATAGGAAGAATATGATTCAATCGGCAACCATGTCAAACCGCAAGGCAAAGCGCGGGGGGCCTAACTAAGATTTTCCTGTTTAATGACTAATTCATCGCACAGGCATAAAATATAGTTTATGAACCGAAGGACGATAGTTATGGTAGTCCTGGACGGGTGGGGAATAGGGCGCAGAGATGAATCCAATCCGATTCATGTGGCAAACCCGCCTACCATTGAATGGATAAAGCACAATCACTACAGCGGGTCGCTTCAGGCCTCCGGCATCGCAGTAGGACTTCCTTGGCAGGAAGAAGGAAACTCGGAAGTCGGGCATTTGACCCTCGGTTCGGGGAGGATCATATATCAGTCTTTCCCCAGGATAACCTTGGCCGTACGTAGCGGGGCGTTCTTCAAAAATACAGTGCTTCTTTCTGCGATACGGCACAGCATAGACAACAACTCCCGCCTGCACCTCGTGGGGTTGCTGTCCGACGGGAACGTGCACTCCTCTTTCGAACACTTGGAGGCCCTTATACATCTAGTTGAGCAGGAGGGTGTCGCCAATGGGCGGCTCAACCTGCACCTGTTTACCGACGGCGTAGACGGCCCACAAAAAGGGTCCGTCGAATTGTTAAGCAAGCTTAGTCCCGACACGCCCGGACTAAGGATCGCAAGTATATCAGGCAGGTACTTTGCTATGGACCGGGATTTGCATATGGACCGTACGAGTAAGGCCTATAACGCCATAATAGGCTCCCCGCAGGCAAGCCATATTCCGGATAAGAGCGCGCCTGATTACATATCAGAATTCTATTCGAACGGCCTGACCGACGAATTCGTGGAACCGGCCCTGCTGATAGAGGACGGTGCGGTAAGGGAGAATGATAGCGTCATCCTGTTCAACTTCCGGGAAGATAGCATCCGACAGCTGACCGAGATGTTTATAGGCTCGCATATCCCAAACCTATCACTCACCACGTTCACGAACTATAGCCAGAAGTTCTCCCTCCCCGTGGCCTTCCCCCAGGAAAAGATAGAGAACCCGCTCGGCAGGGTGCTTTCAGACAGCGGGCGGGTCCAGCTAAGGCTCGCCGAATCGGAGAGATACGCCCACGTTACTTACTATTTCAACGGTTATCGGGAGCCGCCGTTCAAGAACGAATACCGGGCGGTTATCCCCTCCCGAAGCGTTGCCAGGCCGGAGGACTTCCCCGAGCTAATGGCCCCTGAGATAACCGGGCGGGCCGTATCGGCCATAGGCGAGCGCGCCTATGATTTCATCCTAATAAACTACGCCAACCCTGACATAATGGCGCATACCGGCAAGTTCGATGCGGCAGTAAAGGCAATAAAGATAGTGGACGCCCAGATCGCCGAACTGGTAAAGGCGGTCTATGCCGCAGACGGGGTACTTGTGATAACCTCCGACCACGGAAATGTTGAGAAAATGATCGATCCCCTCACCGGTGCAATCGAGACGAAGCACGACGACAGTCCCGTACCTATATATATAGTTGCAAAAGAATGGGAGCGTCCCCGCGATGACTTCGATATAGACGACGGCGAGAAGGAAAGCGTAGGGGTCCTGTCCGACGTCGCGCCATCCATATTGAACATAATGGGACTGCCAAAGCCGCCGGAGATGACCGGCGTAAGCTTCTTAAGGTTGTTGAAATAGGTATTTAGGCCTGCTTTTGAAAAAGGCGCCGATCTGGGTTAGATTTAAACAGCGAATGATAGCCAGAATCATCATAGGGATCGCAGCCAACGGGCTTGGACTGTACCTCGTTCGCCTTTATGTGCCGGGAGTCACGATCCCCTTGACCATCCAGGGATTGGTCGTGGCGGCGCTGGTTCTGACGCTTATAAATTTCTTAATCGCACCGATTATCAGGCTGTTGCTTTCCCCTTTGATATTCATCACCTTCGGCCTGGCCGGACTGCTTGTAAACGGCATCACTCTATATATACTTACCCGCATATTGCCCACGGTAAGCTTAGGTGGACTTGTTTCGCTGGCCTATGCTACCATCATCATAACCTTAGTTAACCTGGCCGTTCATCTGATATGACGCGCTTCGGAACAGAATGAGTTACATAAATATCGCCCAAATCTTCGTCTCCATTGTCATTATTGCCCTTATCCTTCTGCAGGAGAGGGAGTCCGGACTGTCCGGTTTGTTCGGCGGCGGCGATATGGGCGGCGTATATCAGGCCCGCCGCGGATTCGAGAAAATACTTTTCATATCGACTATCGTGATGGCCGTGGTCTTTGTAGCGCTATCGATAATCAACCTTATAAAATCATAATTTTAGAGCAGCCAGCGAGGCTGCTCTAAGTCTGTAAAGCCAAAGTCTATGAGACGCATAGCAGCGATAATCCGAGCTATGACGGGCCGGGAACGCCTCGTATTATATGGCGCCATCGCAATAATCGCAGCCTCCGGAGCGGCTATATCTATCCTATATGTACAGTCCCACAGCTATATCGTCGGCGACGTGGGCGGAGAACTTCGCGAGGGCATGGCTAGTCAGCCGGTCCTGATAAACCCCGTCACGCCGATAACTCAGGCCGACCGCGACATTTCACAGCTCGTATATTCAAACGTGAACGATGTGGCTGACAGCGTTACTTTGTCGCCCGACAACCGCACCTACACCGTCCGCCTCAAACAGAATGCGTTTTGGAGCGACGGCGAAAGGGTGACGGCCGACGACGTCATCTTCACAGTCCAGACCATCCAGAACCCTGACAGTAACTCCCCTCTGTATCGCAGCTTTGAAGGGGTCCAGGTCTCGCGCGTAAGCGAACTCGAAGTGATATTTTCCCTGCCGGCCCCATACGCCTTCTTTCAGCAGAATCAGCTCCAAAACCTGCTAATAATACCGAAGCATATATTCGCCGACATCCCGGTGCAGAACTGGCATCTTTCGGTCTACAGCCTTAAGCCCATAGGGTCTGGACCTTATACGGCTACAGACTATACTACGGCATCCGACGGGACCATAACCTCCGTCACACTCTCGGCAAATAGCCGCTACTTCGGCCCCATTCCCAATATATCGACCCTGGTATTCAAGTTCTATTCCGATCCGAAAGACCTGGTCGCAGCCTATAACGCAGGACAGATAGATTCTTTCGGCCTTTCGACATACGACCCAGTGATATCCAATCTCGCCGTACGCTATAACTCTTACTACCTGAACTCCTACCGGTACTACGCGGTGTTCATAAACCCGTCTACGGCGCCGCAGCAGCTCCAGAACATAAAGGTGCGTTCGGCCCTATCTGGGCTGATCGACCGTACCGCGTTGGTAAACGACGTTCTCGACGGGCACGGAAGCGCCCTTTATGGGCCCACTGCGCTGGCCCAGGCTCCTGCGCCCGACAGCAACGCATCCACATCCGCCCTGCTCCAAGGCCTGTCGCTGCAACTTACCGTCCCCGACGACCCATTCCTGGTCAAAACCGCCGATATAATTCAGGGGGAATGGACCGCCGCCGGGGTCAACGTCAGCCTTAACGTGCTGCCGATCGGGACCATACAGCAGGACACGCTTAAGAACTCCGATTATTCGCTGCTGCTCTTCGGGAACATCACCGATCCAACCCAGGACCTGTTCGCATTCTGGGACTCCTCCCAAAGGTTCTATCCAGACCAAAACCTATCGCTTTACGACAATCCGGCCGTCGATACGAACCTTGAACAGTACCGCAACACGTTCGATCCTAAACAGCGCGTCCAGCTACTTAGCACTATCAGCAACCAGATCGCCAACGACATACCGGCGATATTCCTGTACTCCCCCGACTATCTGTATATCTCCACGCCGACCCTGGGAGGGTTCGGAACCAACAAATACATATCAGCCGCTTCGGACCGTTTCTCCGACATTGCAAATTGGTACATAAATACAAAAAGAATGTTCAGATAAATGGATATAT
>VFSW01007645.1_pt1 | contig 15655 bp, 12 predicted proteins | sample 5358111 | NCBI WGS metagenome assembly VFSW01 (sample SAMN11554181, study PRJNA540505) | mine drainage metagenome | isolation source: sediment from site ElyBrook_90M | place: USA: Ely Copper Mine, Vershire, VT | collected 2017
CGCCGGACGTGATCGAGACGTGGCTGGAGATGAAGCGCAAGAAGGAAGTGGACGCGGTGCGCCTGCGTCGGCAGCCGTACGAGTGCTATATGTACTATGACGCCTAGTTGCGGTTGAATCGAACGCAACGCGACAGGCGGGTAGATCCGCAGGGTGATGAAGCCCATGGAGCGAATGCGCAAGTTTGCTCCATGGGCTTGGTTTTGAGATTAGCAACGTTGGGCTACGAGGAGCGCCGAGATGACGAAGAAAATCGAAGCAATCGTGCGCGAAGAAAAACTGAGTGAAGTAAAAGACGCGTTGTACCGGATCGGGATTCTCGGATTGAATGTTACCGAGGTTCATGGACATGGGCGCACCTCCGGCATCGGAGTAGGACGCGGCGGTGTATTCCCTAGCGACATGCTGCCCAAAGTGCAATTCAACATCGTCCTAAGCGATCATAATGTCGACAAGACAATCAAAACGATCTGCCAGGCGGCATACACCGGCGAAACGGGCGACGGACTGATCTTCGTTTATCCGGTGGAGGATGTGATTCGGATTCACACGGGTGAGCGCGGGCGCGAGGCGCTCAAATACAAGGGCGATATCGACGAGCAACGCGAACAGGCATGGCGGGCGGAATTAGTCGGGGTTGTTTCGGGACCGTTGTTGCCCGAACCTTGACAAGTCTAGGCGATTCCGCTATACTTTGCCCACAAACGCTTTGATGGAAACGAGTACGCGAGCGAATCGCCTCAGCGAGTTCGGGATGGTGTGAGCCGAACGCGTGAAACTTGCGGAAAATCCTTCCGGAGCGGCGCAACGAACGCAAAGGTCAAATGACCAAAAATGCCAAAGGTGCCAAACCTGCCAAAGAATATTCTGGCACGTTTGGCTGGTTTGGAAGTTTGGCACGTTTGACCAGCAAGTAGATTGCGACGAAGGTGTCTGCCCTTAGACGAGACGCGGGTCTGATGGTCCCCGGCAAAGAGCGGATGATTGTAGCAGACGTTCGCCGAAACGTCTGACGAATCGTCAACAAGGGTGGTACCGCGAGAGTTCAACTCCCGTCCCTTCAGGGGATGGGAGTTTCTTATTTTGATTGAACTGTCATTGCGAGGCGCGATCTCTACGCCGAAGCAATCCCCGTGCCGAATTAGGAGATTGCTTCGCTTCGCTCGCAATGACAAAGGAGAGTTTCATGACCGACCTGCTTTGTCAGTCCGACGCGTACTTGAAAGAATTCGACGCGATCGTCACCGCGGTGAACGGCGATCTGGTCGCGCTCGACCGCACCGCGTTCTATCCGCGCGGCGGCGGACAGCCGAGCGATCAAGGGGAGTTGCGCGTCGGCGGCGAGAGCGAACCGTACCGCGTGCTTGAAGTCAAGAAGCAAGCTGGCGAAGTGTGGCACAAGCTCGACCGCGCGGCGACGTTCGCGGCGGGCACGGCGGCGCATGGCATGATCGATTGGGAGCGCCGCTACAAGTTGATGCGGACGCACACTGCGCTGCACATTCTCTGCGGCATGATGTTCCGCGATTACGGCGTCAGCGTCACTGGCGGCGATATGGAGCCGCTGTCCGCGCGGATGGATTTCGAGTTGGAGCACATGAGCGCGGACTTTGCTCAGGTGGTCGAAGAAACAGTGAACGCCGAAATCGCCGCGGCGCGCGATATTCGCGTGAAGGTCTTGCCGCGCGAGGAAGCGTTTGCGATTCCGGATTTGATTCGCACGAAAATCAACTTGCTGCCGCCGGACATCAAAGAAGTGCGTACTGTCGAAATCGTCGGCTTGGATTTGCAGGCGGACGGCGGCACGCACGTCGCCAATACGCGCGAGGTGGGGCGCATCAAAGTTGTGGGGCACGAGAGCAAGGGCAAGATCAACAAGCGGCTGAGGATCGCGGTGGAATAGAGATTGGAGATTGGGGATTAGAGATTGGATTGAAGCGTTCTGCGGCTTTGATATTCATCAACCGCGCTTGCTCACGATAAAATGTCAGCCGCTCGGCATGGGATAGACTCAGCAATCGCTGATAGTTCTTGTCGCGGATTTGGCGCGTCATTTCAATCGTCTTGACGGTTCGTTGTGCTATAAATCACCACGCGCGCAACAATGTCGAGACAGCGATGTCTTCATCCACGTCTTCCCAGTGAATGCCAATGCCTTTGGCGATGAGTCGCCAATTCTTGCGTTGCTTGGGTGTGGCGTCGCGCAAACGCGGAAACCATTCGAGTGGTACAGACACTTGGCGTCCATCGGAAAGATTCGCGGTCAGCGTATCGTCGGTGCAATGCACATCGAGAGCCAGGATTGCCGTTGGGCTTGCATTGTTCTGACGCGAATCAAGCATGAGCAGGAGTGTGATCTTTTTTCCAAAGTTTCTCGGCTTTAGCATCCATCAATCGTGCGCGTTCACGATAGAAAGCCAATTGTTCAGCGGGCGACAAATCTTTCACTTGCTCATAAATTCGATCACGGATTTGGCGCGTCATTTCGACGGCTTTAATCTCTTGATGTGCCATAAGTTGTTACCTCACGTGGACTGTAAATCTGCAATGGCTTGTAGCCGTATTCGAGATTCACAGCATTGAACAATCGAATTTTGTCGAATCGAACGATGTGCTTAAAATTCCAACTAACGAGAACATCTGCCTCGGCAATTGTTGCCAGCGCGATATGCAAACCATCATTACGGAAGTTGGGCGTAAGAACGTTGCGTGCTTGATAGGCATTCGTTAGTTCCAAAACGCTTTCGTTTGCTTCAATGATTTCTGGATCGAGCGCTATTAACTCGGCGTAAAGTTCTTGGACTTGTTCTGGCGCTTTTTCGATTTCGGTTGCTGTAACCTGGGAAAGCAAGGGCTTGAAAAGTCCGTCGCGTATATCTTGAATCAAGCCGTTGGACCATTCGGCAAATTCAGAATCGAAACAACCACCGATAACAGAGGTGTCAAGATAAACTCGCTGAATCTTCATAGCGTTGGTATCTCCACTTGGTTACCTACGCAAGATTATAGCACAGTTTGGCGAGATGCGGGAGACGCGGGGCAAGACCTTCGAGGTTTCCAAATCATGAAGGACGGATGCGCTTGATTAGCAGGCGGACGGCGGCACGCACGTCGCGAATACGCGCGAGGTGGGGCACGAGAGCAAGGGGAAGATCAACAAGCGGCTGAGAATCGCCGTAGAATAATTTAGGATTTACGATTTAGGATTTCTCATTTTCGCAAACCCTAAATCATAAATCATAAATGGAGTCATTTATGTTCAAATCTGTCTCAAGCAAAACCAATTTTCCCGAACTCGAGCGCGGCGTCTTGAAATGGTGGAAAGAAACTGACGCGTTCAACAAGCTGCGTAACTTGCGCGCGGGCGCGCCGCGCTGGTCGTTTATCGATGGACCGATCACCGCGAATAATCCGATGGGTGTCCATCACGCGTGGGGTCGCACCTACAAGGATTTGTTTCAGCGCTACAAGGCGATGCAAGGGCACGACGAGCGCTGGCAAAATGGTTTCGACTGCCAGGGCTTGTGGGTCGAGGTCAACGTCGAGAAGGAACTCGGTTTCAAGACCAAGAAGGACATCGAAGCGTACGGGCTTGCCGCGTTCGTCGTCCTGTGCAAGCAGCGCGTGCTGAACTTCGCGGCAGTGCAGAGCGAGCAATCGATCCGGCTCGGCATGTGGATGGACTGGAACGATCCCGACACGCTGCGGATGCTGCGCGATCATCTCGGCGAGAATCCGGCGCAGCAACTGACGCTCGACGGTCCGCGAGGCAAAGTGACGGGAACGGTCGAGCAGCTCGTCGGGCGGCTCGGCTTGCCGGAATTGGGTGGATCGTATTTTACTTTTAGCGATGAAAATAATTATCAGATCTGGGCGTTCCTGAAAAAATGCGCCGAGCGCGGCTGGGTCTACAAAGGCACCGACGTGATGCCGTGGTGTGCGCGCTGCGGCACTGGCTTGAGCGAGCACGAAATCAGCACGGAAGATTATCCCGATCTCACGCACCCAAGTCTGACGGTGCGCCTGCCGCTGCGCGAGCGCAAAGGCGAATACCTGCTCGTCTGGACGACGACGCCATGGACGCTCACGTCGAACGTCGCGGTCGCGGTCGGACCTGATCTTACTTACATCAAGGTCAAGCAAGACGACGCGGTGTATTACCTGTCCGAAGGCACGAAGCATATTCTTCACGGCGCGTATGAAGTGATCGGCAAGCTCAAAGGCAGCGAGATGGAGGGCTGGACGTACGACGGTCCCTTCGATGAACTGCCCGCGCAGAAGCAAGTCGGCGGCTTTGTGCCGTTCGAGCTGAAGGATCACGTCAAGCGCCCGCCGACGAATTCCGTGAACGCGCATCGCGTGATTCTGTGGAAAGATGTCGGCGAGGCGGAAGGCACCGGCTTGGTACACATTGCGCCGGGCTGCGGCGCGGAAGACTTTGGACTGGGCAAGGAATTCGGGCTGCCGGTCGTCGCGCCGCTGGACGAGAATGGCGTGTTCATCGATGGCTTTGGCGAATTTAGCGGCATGAGCGTTTTCGAGGTCGCGCCGCGCGTCGCGGAATCGTTGAAACAGAAAAGTCTATTCTATCGCCAGGACGATTACACGCATCATTACCCAACGTGCTGGCGCTGCAAGACGGAACTCGTTTTCCGGCTGGTCGACGAGTGGTTCATCCGGATGGGCGAGGCCTACGGCGACAAGCCGCGCGAGCAATTGAGCGCGGAAGAAAAATCGCGCAGTCTGCGTTATCAGATCATGGATGTGGTCGATCAAATCCGCTGGATTCCCGGGTTCGGCTACGAGCGCGAGATGGATTGGCTGCGGAACATGCACGACTGGCTCATCTCGAAAAAACGCTACTATGGTTTGGCGCTGCCGATTTGGGAATGTCCGCATTGCGGCAACTTTGACGTGATCGGCAGCAGCGACGAATTGCAAGCGCGCGCGACCGAAGGATGGGACAAGTTCGCCGGACACACGCCGCATCGTCCGTACGTGGACGAGGTGAAGATCAAATGCAGCAAGTGCGGCGAGAAATCTTCGCGCATCAAGGATGTCGGCAATCCGTGGCTCGATGCCGGTGTCGTCTCGCTGTCGACAATGGGCAATCGGATCGATCGCGCGTACTGGGAAAAGTGGTTCCCCGGCGATTTCATCACCGAATCGTTCCCAGGACAATTCCGCAACTGGTTCTATTCGCTGCTCGTGATGGCGACCGTGATGGAGAATATGCCGCCGACGAAAACCGTGCTCGGTTTCGGCACGCTCTTCGCCGAGGATGGTCGCCCGATGCACAAGTCCGCCGGCAATATGATCGAGTTCAACGAAGCCGCGGAGAATGTCGGCGTCGACGTGATGCGTTGGATGTATGCCAAGCAGCGCTACGAATCGAATATGCTCTTCGGCTATCACACCGCCGACGAAACGCGCCGCACGTTCATGCTCCCGCTGTGGAATGTCTACTCGTTCTTCGTGACGTACGCGAATTTGGATAAGTGGAAACCAGTAACCAGTATTCAGTATTCAGTGTTCAGTAAACTTGATCGCTGGGTTCTCGCGCGGTTGCAAGAAATTATTGCCGAAGTGACCGCGGCGTTGGACGAGTACGACGTGCCGCGCGCGTCGCGCGTGGTCGAGCCGTTCATCGACGATTTGAGCAACTGGTACTTGCGCCGCTCGCGCCGGCGCTTTTGGAAATCGGAAGATGATGCCGACAAGCACGCCGCGTACGCGACGCTGTATGAAGTTCTCGTCACGCTGACCAAACTACTCGCGCCGTTCATGCCGTTCGTGACCGAATCGATGTACCAGAACCTCGTGCGCGGAGTGGATGCGAACGCGCCGGAGAGCGTGCATCACTGCGCGTTCCCGAAAGTGGATGCGGCGAAGAACGACACCCAGTTGCTCGCCGAAATGGCGGTCGCGCGGCAGGTCGTCACGCTCGGTCACTCGACGCGGTCGGTGAAGAACATCAAGAATCGCCAGCCGCTCGCGCGCGCGATTGTCGTCGCGGACGAAGCGCAGCGTGCGGGGCTGACGCACCTGTTCGATCTCGTGGCAGACGAATTGAACGTGAAAAAGTTAGAGTTCGCCGCGCGCGAGGAAGAATTGGTGTCGTATCAACTGCGTCCGAATCTGCAAACGCTGTCAGAAAAAGTGAAACAACTGATTCCTGAACCGACCGATCTCGCGGTAGACGACAAGGTGCGGCGCAAGGAACTGCGCGAAAAGCGCAAGGCGCTGACGGCGGCGATCTTGCGCGCGCTTGACGCAGTCGATCCGAACAAGACGGCGGTCGACGTGCGCGCCGGGCGATCGGTAAAACTTGAGATCGATGGCATGAAGGTCGAGCTCGCGCCGAACGATGTGCTGGTTCAGCCGCAGCCCAAGCCGGGTTTCGCGGTGATGTCGGAGAGCACGCTCGTCGTCGCGCTCGATACGGTACTGACGCCGGAACTGGTCGCGGAAGGTTTCGCGCGCGAGTTTGTGCGGCGTGTGCAAGACCTGCGTAAGAGCGCGAACCTGGACGTGTCGGACCACGTTCGCGTCTACTACACGGCGACGCCCAAGCTCGCGAACGCGGTGGAATCGTTCCGCGAGTACATCGCCGGCGAGACGCTCGCGGATGAATTGACCGCGCGCGCCGCGCCGCGCGACGCCGTATCGGTGGATGATTCTTTCGACGGCGAGAAAGTGACCGTCGCTTTGGTGAAGGTGTGACAATCTTCGCAAGGGCGAAATTTGCGCAGAAAAGGAATTGCATTTAGAATTGGGTCGAGCGGTCACACCAATGGAGACGCGCCGCTCGTTGTGACGGAGGCGTGCCATGCCCAAGAAAGCAAATCCCAAGAAGAAATCAGCGCGAAAAGGAATTGTCCACCGCGTTGTCTCGAAGGCGCGGAAATCCGCGAAGGTAATTTTTGCCGGCAAGCGGACATTGCCGCCGCCCGTCGAGATCGAGCCGCGGACGTTGGGCACGCCGGTCCTGCGCGCGTTGAAGAAAGAGCGCGCGCGCTTGCTCGGCGAATTGAAGCATCAGGAAGTTGTCGAGCAGGATCATCCGACGACGGGCAATCACATGGCGGACGATGCGACCGAAGTCTCGGAGCAGGCGAAGACGCTGGCGCTGCGCGGTCACTTGGAAGCCATGCTGAAAGAAGTCGACCGCGCGATCCTGCGCGCGGAACGCGGGACGTACGGAATTTGCGAACGCTGCCGCAATCCAATTTCTGAAGAGCGGCTGAAGGTCATGCCGTCGGCGACGCTCTGCATCGACTGCGCGAAATTGCAAGTCCGCCCAGCCAAGTTGGCTGCATAAGGGGAACCGGGTTATGAAATTACGCGATCTCACGTTGCCGCTCGTTGCCCTGATCGTCGCCTTCGTTGACCAGGCGAGCAAGGCGTGGGTGGTTGAAAACATTCCGCTGAATACGACGCGTGAGATCATCGCGCCGCTTAGGGACATTTTTGTTCTTACGCATATCACGAACTCGGGCGCGGCGTTCGGTCTCTTCCCGCAACTGAGCATCGTTTTTACGTTTGTTGCGTTCGCTGTGTCGGTTGCCATCGTTTTCTATTATCGATCGATCCCGGCGGGGCAGTGGCTGGTGCGCGTCAGTCTCGGCTTGCAACTCGGCGGCGCGATCGGCAATCTGATCGATCGGCTGCGCTTTGGTTCGGTGATCGATATGTTCTACTTGCGCTTCTGGCCCGTGTTCAATGTTGCCGACAGCGCGATCGTTTGCGGCGTCGTGCTGTTGATGTGGCACCTGATGCGAACGTCGCCAAAGCCGGAAGCGGCAGCGGCGAATGAATCGCCCGAAAAAACGGAAACGTCCGGCAACGGACTAGGATAGCCCCAGCCGCACGCTGGGGTTTTTGTTTCAGAGGAACTTGTGATTCATTTGATCCCGATGACTGACGCCGAATTCCAACCTTACCGCGAGAAGTTGATCCGAGGATACGCTGGCGAAAAAGCGAGCGCTGGCAATTGGAGTGTCGAAGAATCATTAAGCCGGTCGGAGCACGAGATCAACCATCTTCTGCCGGATGGTTTGACCACGCGGGATCATTACCTCCTTTCGATTCGCGATAGCGCACTTGCAAAGAATATCGGTATCCTGTGGTTTGCGGTTGTAAATGAAGGTGGTCAGCCATCGGCATTCATCTACGATTTTGAAATCGATGTGGACTTACGTGGCAAAGGATACGGCATGCAAGCGTTGCAAGCATTAGAGCAAAAAGTAAAAGCGTTGGGATTGGATAAAATCTCCCTGCATGTGTTCGGCTATAATCACACGGCAAGAGCGCTGTACGAAAAGCTGGGCTATCAGATGGTAAACATCAACATGGCAAAGAAGTTGAATTAGACCGACCGGTTATTCGAAACCTAGAAGGTCGCGATGACGCGAATGGAAACCACAACAACTCTAACAGTCGATTCTGCCGGCTCTCGCCTCGACCGCTACGTCGCGCAACAATTGCCCGATCTCTCTCGCGCGGCGGTGCAGCGCTTGATCGACGACGCGCAGATTCGCGTCGATGGCGTCGCGCGTAAAGCGAGCTACCGCGTGCAAGCCGGCGATACCATCAGCGTGCGCGTGCCGCCGCCTGAACCGGCGACGCCGCGTGCGGAAAATATCTCGCTCGACATTGTTTACGAAAATGATGATTTGATCGTCGTGAACAAGCCCGCCGGGATGGTCGTGCACCCCGCGGCGGGGCACTCCGCGGGCACGCTCGTCAACGCGATCCTCGCGCACTGCCCGCATTTGAATGTCGGCGGCGTGGAACGACCGGGCATTGTTCATCGTCTAGATAGTGACACCAGTGGTATAATAGTCGTGGCGAAGAACGACTTGGCGATGCGCGATTTGCAGGCGCAGTTCAAATCGCGCCGTGTGCACAAGACGTACCTCGCGCTCGTGGACGGTCACGTCAAACCGCCGCGCGGCAAGATCGACGCGCCGATTGGGCGCGATCCGAAGCATCGGCAGAAGATGGCAGTACTGACGCGCGGCAAAACGCGCGACGCGGTGACGATTTACCGAACGCGCGCCACACTTGGCAGTTACACGCTGGTCGAAGCCGAGCCGCAGACCGGACGCACCCACCAGATTCGCGTGCACCTTGCGTTCCTCGGCTTTCCGGTGGTGGCGGATAGAATCTATGGCTCGAAGACCCCGCGTTCCTCCGCGGGGAAGAAGGAAAACGCGCTGGGATTGACACGCCAATTCCTGCACGCATGGAAGATTGCGTTTACGTTGCCGCGCGATGAGCGCGCGGTCAGTTTCACCGCGCCGCTGCCGGAGGATTTGCGCGTGGTGTTGGAAGAGTTGAACTTTGACGCGGGGGATTTGTAATCCGCGAATCGGCGCAAAGGCGGAGAACGGCAGATCGCAATTCCTACCGCGCCAATCGAAAATCGCGATTCGAAAATCGAAAATGAGGTCACGCATGTCCGCAACCAAATCTGCTCGTCCCCTTATTCTCATCGTGCTTGCCGCGCTGTTGCTGCTCTGCGTCTGCGGCGTGCTCTTCCAATTCACGGAATTCGACGCGCCGGTGACGAGCGCGCTGCGCGGCGTCGCGCCCGTGGGATTGAAAGACGTGCTCCGTCCGCTGCGCGCGCCGCAAGTGCTCGCGTTCGCGCCGGAGTTTAACGCGAAAGATGTACCGCCCACGTCGCCGATCACGATCACCTTTCTCACGCCGATGTCGCCGAGCGACAACGCGATTCAGATTTCGCCGAACATTCGCGGCGCGTGGAATTGGAATGGAAACACCGCGACGTTCACGCCGGCTGAAACGTGGCCCCTCAGCACGACGGTCAGCGTGACCGTGACGCGTGACGCGCGCAGTTGGCTGCTGCGCCGCGCGGACAAGGATTTCGCATGGTCGTTCAACGTGCTCGCGCCGCCGACAATTGAAGCGACCGAGCCGCGCCAGGGCGCGCAATTCGCGTACCTCAAAGATCGCTTGGCGATCACGTTCAACCGCGAGATGGATCACGCATCGGTCGAGCAGCGTTTGAAAGTGGACCCCGCGATTCCAAACATGAATCTCGCGTGGGTCGGTCGGCAGTTGCTCATCGGAGGCAACCTGCGCCCATCGACGACGTACAATGTTTTTCTGCCGAGCGGGGCGAAGGATTCGCAGTACGGATTGACCCTTCCGAATGATTTCGCGTGGTCGTTCACGACGACGCAGCAATATCCGTACCTCGCGATCATCAACATCGGTCGCTACGGCGTGACCGCGGCAGACCAGCCGACGACGCTCAAGCTGCAATCGATCAACGTGTCGCATGTCGATGCCGCGCTGTACAAATTCGATACCGCGACGTACATCAAGACGCTCGCGTTTTCCTACGATGCGTGGCGCACGTTCAAGCCGCAGGGCGATCCCATCAAGACGTGGAGCATAACGTCGACGGCGAAGATCGATCAATACGTTACACAAGACTTGCTGCTGGACGCGCTGCCGGCGGGCACGTACTTCCTCACGGTGAAATCCGCGGAAGGCGTGAATGATACGCAGGTGCTCGTCGCGCCGAAAACCGCGCTGACGATGAAACGCACGACGGACCAGGTTCTCGTCTGGGCGACGAGCATCGCCGACGGTTCGCCGGTGCAGAAACTTTTGCTGACCTTCTACAACTCGAAGGGCGAGAGCGTTGGCACCGGCGCGACCGACAAAGACGGATTGTTCGATGGATCGATCAATTCCACCACCGGCGATTTGTACCTGGTGGGCGTCCGCGAAGGCGACATCGCGGCGGTGAGCGATCAGTGGCAGCAGGGGATCGAGCCGTGGCGTTTTGACAATGTGCAGTGGCAATGGAATCCGGTGAAAAGCACGCATCGCGTTTACATTTACACCGACCGCCCGATCTATCGTCCCGGTCAAACCGTTTTCTTCAAGGCGATTGTGCGCAGCGACGACGACGGCGCGTACTCGCAGCCGCCCGCCGGCACGGAAGCCAAGGTCAAAGTGAGCGATTGGCAAGACCGCGTGCTGTACGATAAATCGCTCAAGACCGACGCGTTCGGCTCGCTCGCCGATTCGTTCGCGATCAATCCCGAAGCCGGACTCGGAACGTATCAAGTCGTCGCGACGATTGGCGGCGAAGAGTATAGCAACGAGATTCAGGTCGAAGAGTACCGCAAGCCGGAGTATTCGGTCAGCGTCAAGACCGATCGTGACGCGTACATCAACGGCGATACGATCACCGCGACGATCAGCAGCAGCTACTTTTTCGGCGGCGGAGTCGCGGGCGCGAAGGTGCACTGGACGCTGTATGCGAACGACTATTATTTTTACTGGAGCGGCGGCGACCTGGACTTTGGCAGCGTCGCGTCGCAAAAGTTTTTTGGATTCGGACGCGAGGTATCGTCCAACGACGGAACGCTGAATGCGAACGGCGAACTCGTCGTCAAATTGCCGGCGAATATTTCGACGGAACAGCGGAGTCAGGTGTACACCCTGGAAGCGACCGTGACGGACGAGGCGAACCAGCCGCAATCCGCGACGGTATCGGCGTTGATTCATCGCGGCAGCTTCTATATCGGCATGAAGCCGACCAACTATGTCGCCGCGAAAGGCAAGGACGCGCGCTTCGATATTCAGACGGTCGATACGAACGGCAAGCCCATCGGCAAAACCGCGCTGAGCTACACGTTGAATCTGGTGAACTGGAATTGTTACCAGACCAAAGACGACAAGGGACGCACTATTTGGAAGTGCGATGAAATCGACACGGAGATCCAGCGCGGCGATCTGACGACCGATGCGAGCGGCAAGTCGCAACTCGGGTTCACGCCGCCGAAAGGTGGCTCGTACCGTCTCGACGCGCAGGGCAAAGACGCGCGCGGCAATCGCGTGCTCGGGCAGACGTGGCTGTGGGTCAGCGATAATTCACAGTTCGTCGCGTGGGAATTTCAAAACAACGACCGCATCGACCTGGTGCTCGACAAAAAGCAGTACAACATCGGCGATACGGCGCAGGTGCTGATTCAATCGCCGTACCCGAAGGCGACCGCGCTGGTGACGATCGAACGCGGCAAGATCATCTCGCATCAACTGGTCGCGCTGGATTCCAACAGCGCGACGATCAGCGTGCCGATTCTCGATTCGTACTATCCCAACATCTACGTCGGCGCGGTGTTGATTCCGCAAGGTGGATTCAAGGAAGGGGACGCGCCGAGTTTCAAAGTCGGGCTGGCAAATGTACCAGTCGTTTCGACCGCCAAGCAATTGAACGTCAGCGTCGCATCGACCCAGCCGCAGTACGCGCCGCAAGACAAGGCAACGTATGCGATCAAGACGACCGACGCGAGCGGCAAGCCGGTCAGCGCCGAAGTGTCGCTTTCGGTGGTCGATAAAGCCGTGCTCGCGCTCGCCAGCGATTCGGGACCGAACATCGTCGACGCGGTCTACGGCCCGCCCGACCTCGCGGTGAAGACGTCGCAATCGCTCACGGTTTTTCTCGCGCGCGTAAATCAGCGCCAAGACTTTGGCGGCGGTGGCGGCGGCGGCGAACAGCCGCGCACGAGTTTCCCGGATATCGCGTACTGGAATCCGGCGATCGTCACGGACGCGAACGGCAACGCGAGCGTGGACGTGAAGTTGCCGGACAATCTGACCACCTGGACGGCGATTGCGAATGGCGTGACCGCGTCGACGCAGGTGGGTAGAGCCAGCGGCGATACGCTCGTCACCAAAGATTTGATCGTACGCCCGGTGCTGCCGCGCTTTGTGAATGTCGGCGACCTGGTGACGCTGAACGCGGTGGTGCGCAACTCGACGACGCAATCTCAGATGGTGACCGTCGTTCTGACCGCGACGAATCTTACGCTGCCGGCGGCGATCACGCGCACAGTGGCGATCAGCGCAGGGCAATCGACGGCGGTGAGTTGGAACGTGACGGTGCCGAACGCGAACGCGTTAGTTTCGGCGTACGTGCCGAGCGCGGCGGTGCCGCTTTCGACGACGATCACGATGTCGGCGCGTGGCACCGGCGTGAGCGACGCGGTGCAGTTATCGTTGCCGATCGAGCCGTTCGGCGACAAGCGCGTCGTCGCGAGCGCGGGGCAAGCCGACGACGCCGAAACGAAATTCACCATCAACGTGCCAAGCGACGCGACCTTCGTAACGCTCAAACTGTCGGCGGCGCCGTCGCTGGCGGCGGGTCTGATCGACTCGCTCGACTATCTCACCGGTTATCCGTACGGCTGCGTCGAGCAGACGATGAGCCGGTTCTTGCCGGATGTTCTGGTCAAGCAGACGCTCTATAAATTACAAATCACAAATGAAAAAGTCCATAAAGATCTGCCGCAGCAGGTCGCGGACAGTTTGACGCGGCTCTACAATTTCCAACACGGCGACGGCGGCTGGGGCTGGTGGGAGGCGGACGACTCGCAGCCGTACGAGACGGCGTATGTGGTCTACGGCTTGGTGCAGGCGAAGAAAGCCGGCTACACGGTCGACGACAACGCGATCAAGAACGCGCTCGATTACTTGAAGACGCCGTTGATCGACACCACCGATTACAATCTCAAAGTGTACATCGCCTACGTGATGGCAGAAGCCGGACAGGGCGACCCCGCGCTCGCGCGTGCGATGATCGATCGACAGGATACAATGTCGCTCTACTCGCGCGCGATCCTCGCGCAATTGCTGCATTCGTTCGGCGAAGACGCGAGCGCGAAAACGATTGTCGCCGATCTCGAAAAGCGCGTCGTCGAAACCGCGCAGCTCGCGCACTGGGAAGAGTCGCAGGCGGACAACGCGCACTGGGAATATTATCCCAGCAACGGTCGCACGACCGCGACGATCCTCCGCGCGCTGCTTGCGCTGGATCCGCAATCGCCGCTCGTGCAAAAGACGGTGCGCTACCTGATGCTCAATCGCTTTGGCGGTTACTGGCGGACCACCCAGGAAACCGCGCAGACGATTATCGCGCTGACGGATTATCTGGCGCAGTCCGGCGAGCTGACGCAAAACTTTGCTTACACGGTTTCTGTGGACGGCAAGGATTTCGGCAAGCAAGCCATCGACGCGAAGAACCTCACGCAACAGCAGAACATTTCGCTGCGTCTCGAACCGGGCACACACCAAGTTCAAATCTCGCGGAGCGGACAAGGACGCGTGTATTACGCGACGGCTTTGACGTACTACGTTGGATCGACCGCCGTGGTGGGCGCGCAGACGTCGCTGGATGGTCCGGTGGTTCGCCGCGAATATCTTGATCCACAATCGGACAAGCCACTCACGTCGTTCAACGTCGGCGATATCGTGCGCGTCAAGTTGACGTTGGACCTGCCGCGCGAGGGCTGGTACATGATGGTCACCGATCCGCTGCCGGCTGGCTTTGAGGCGATCAACTATTCGCTGAACACGAGCGGCGTCGATCCGACGAGTGTGGGCAAGTTCAAGTTCTACTGGTCGCATCCGGATTTGCGCGACGACCGCGCGGTGTTCTTCTCCACCTATCTGTGGAAAGGCAAGCATGTGTACGCGTACCTCATCCGCGCGACATCGAGCGGCACGTTCCGCGCGCTGCCGGCGGAAGCGGTACCGATGTACGAGCCGGACGTCTTCGGCAGAAGTGCGAGCGCGGAGTTTGTGGTGAAACCGTAGTAGGAAAACAGGGAGACAAGGGGTGGAATTTTGTCTCGCCTTTTTGACTTTCGATTGGGTTGGCGTTATACTTTTGGCATGAGATGCAGATGCGCCAATTCACGAGGATGCCGCTATGCGCGAGCTACAACGCATTCGTCAAGCAATTCGCGAGCAGAACTATCGCATCAGTTCGCACGCGAACGAGGAAATGTCTGACGACGATCTCTTGGCAGAAGATGTCGAGGGCGCTATTCTCACTGGTGAAATCTCACAAAAATTCACACGCGACCCGCGCGGCACGCGCTACGAAGTGACGGGTAACACGATGGATGGACACCGCACGTGTGTGGTGTGTCGCTTTCTGCCCTCAGGGGTACTGTTGATTATCACGGCGTTTGTTCCAGAAGAATGAGAGGTGACGAAAATTACTAAACACGACACTTGCGAATACTGCGATGGAAAAGTAGAACACCGCGTCGTTCAAGCGCGTTTCCGTTTCAGAAAACAAACCATCTACATCGAAGGTGTGCCCACGTGGGTGTGTGTCAAATGCGGCGAGCAGTACTTTGACGCGCCGGTTTACAAGCGACTCGAAGAAATCGCCAAGGACAGCAATCACATCCAAAAAACGATTTGCTTTCCGCTTGCGGAGTACAGTGCGGCTGTCGCGTGACAAAACAAACGCCCAAGTTACCCACGTCTGCAACTGAAAAAGAAGCCGCCAAGTGGTTTGCCAGCCACGATACTGCGCCGTATATGGATGAGCTGGAAAAGGTCAAGGAGAAAATTCCAGTCCGCCGCACGCGACCAACGAAAAAATCAGTCGGTTTGCGTCTGCGAACCGACCACCTGGATGCCATCAAGCGAACCGCAAAACGAAGAGGCATGCCGTATCAAACGCTTATCGAAAAGTGGCTGGCGGAGAGATTGCGACAGGAATCGCCTGACCTTTTACACAAAGGCGAGTAATGTCGTGTGCCAGCACGCTTCGAGTGTGCTTTCAATTGCCAAGCGGCACAACTGAGACAGC
>VFSW01007646.1_pt1 | contig 15654 bp, 30 predicted proteins | sample 5358111 | NCBI WGS metagenome assembly VFSW01 (sample SAMN11554181, study PRJNA540505) | mine drainage metagenome | isolation source: sediment from site ElyBrook_90M | place: USA: Ely Copper Mine, Vershire, VT | collected 2017
GGCTGGGGCCGGCCCCGCACTAAAACGTCTTTCGTATAACCGCGACCCCAACCACCCCGCCGGGCGCGCTTAGCGGGGGGGGGTTGCTGTTTCTTGTGTGTCAGGCGGAAGGCGGCGGCGCCTCTGCCTCTTCATCGTGACGGCCTTCCTTGATCGCCTTCATGCGCTCTTCGCGGCGCTTGGCACGATCCGCGGCACGTTTGACGAGCTGAGAGCCGACCAGCTCGAGCATGGCCTGCTCAGCGCCGTCACCCTTCCGAAAGCCCAGACGGATGATGCGGGTATAGCCGCCCGCGCGCTGTCCGAAGCGCGTACCCAACTTCTCGAAGAGCTTCTGCACGGAGGCCGGGGTCATGAGGAAAGCCGCCGCCTGGCGCCGGGCGTGCAGCGTGTCGCGCTTGGCGAGCGTGATCATCTTGTCCACCAGCGGCTTGACGGCCTTGGCCTTGGGGACCGTGGTGATGACTCGCTCCTGCTCGATGACGCTGGTTACCAGGCCGCGCAGCAAGGCCCTCCTTGCCGAGGGGTCTCTCTTCAGTTTGAAACCGGATATCTTGTGTCGCATGCTCGTATCCTTGCCGGACCGGAAGCATCCGGCCCCTGTCGTTACTCTTCCGCAATTTCCTCTTCGGGCTCGCTCGGTTCCGGCTCGAGTTCCACCTCGATCGGCTTCGACGGGTTGGCGAGGACTCCGGCGGCCGAAACCAGCCGGCCCTGCGAGTCGAACCGCATCCCGAAACTGAGGCCCAGCCCGCCTAGCAGTTCCTTGATCTCATTGAGCGACTTGCGCCCGAAGTTCTTCGTGCGAAGCATCTCGGCCTCGGTCTTCTGCACCAGGTCGCCGATGGTCTGAATATTGGCGTTCTTGAGGCAATTGTAGGAGCGGACGCTCAGTTCCAGTTCCTCCACGCTCCGATTGAGCACCTCGCTGAGCTGCGGACCGACTCCCTCCAAACCGGCTTCGGCGGGCTCGCCGGCCTCTTCAAAGTTGATGAAGATGACCATGTGGTCCTTGAGCAGTTTGGCGGCCTGCCCCACGGCGTCCTGGGGCGAGACGGCCCCGTTGGTCCACACCTCGATCGTCAGCTTGTCGAAATCGGTCATCTGGCCCAGGCGGGCAGCCTCGACGCTGAAGTTGACCTTGCGCACCGGGGAATGCACGGAATCGATGGGGATATAGCCGAGCGGCAGGTCCTCGTCGAAGTTCCGGTCCGCGGCCACGTAGCCGCGCCCCTTCTTCAGCCGCATCTCGATGTTGAGCTTTCCGCGTTCGTTGATGGTGGCGACGTGCACGCCGCGGTCCAGGACCTCGACCTCGTTATCGGTCTCGATCTGCCCGCTGAGCGCATCGCCCGGCTCATCGACCACCAGGCGAACGGTCTTGACGCCCTCCGAGGTCATCTTGAAGGGGATCTGCTTGAGGTTGAGGATGATGTCGGTCGCGTCCTCGACCACTCCAGGGATGGGGCTGAATTCATGAGCCACGCCATCGATGCGCACGCCGGTGATGGCCGCGCCCTCGATCGAACTCAGGAGAATGCGGCGCAGGCTATTGCCGATGGTGGTGCCGAAGCCCCTCTCAAAGGGCTGCGCCGTGAACATGCCGTAACGGTCCGTCAGGGTCTCCGTATTGGCTACCAGTCGCTTGGGCTTCTGAAAACCTTTAAACATGGAATAAGTTCCTCTGTCGGGGGTTTCCCCGAGCCTCCCCTTCGTTCCCCACGCCAACGGGCGGGCCGGCCTCTTACTTCGAGTACAACTCCACGACCAACTGCTCGTTCAACTGAATCTGGACCAGATCCGAGCGCTTGGGCATGCCCGTCACGCGCGCCCGCAAGTTCTCCCGGTCGACATCCAGCCAGTTGGGCGAGGGCGCGTGAGCGGTGGCGTCCCGCGCGGCCAGGATGGTCGGGTTCTTCCGGCTCTTCTCCCGCACCTCGATGACGTCGTTGGGCTTGACCAGAAAGGATGGGATGTTGACCTTTCTTCCGTTGACCTGAATATGCCCGTGACGGACCAACTGACGGGACTGGGGGCGGCTGGTGCCGAAACCCATGCGGCAGACGACGTTGTCCAGGCGGCGCTCCATCATGCCGAGCAACTGCTCGCCAGTAATGCCCTTCGACTTGCTGGCTTTTTCGAAAGCGTTGCGGAACTGCTTCTCGAGCACGCCGTAAACCCGGCGCATCTTCTGCTTCTCCCGCAACTGCAAGCCGAAGCCGACGATCTTGGGCCGGCGATCCTTGCCGTGCTGGCCGGGCGGCACGTTGCGCTTCTCGATGGCGCACTTGTCGCTGTGGCAGCGCTCACCCTTCAGAAACAGCTTCATGCCCTCGCGCCGGCATTGCCGGCAAACGGGTCCGACGTATCGTGCCAAATCTTCCTCCTAACCTGCTATCAGGTGCAGTTTACGGCCCCTCACGGGGCGTTCGTCCTGCTTAACCGCTCGGACCGGGCAAAGCCCGGCACTCTTACACACGCCGCTTCTTCGGCGCCCGGCATCCGTTGTGAGGAACCGGCGTGACATCCTTGATGGCCTTGACATCCAGGCCGGCGGTAGCCAGGGCCCGGATGGCCGACTCACGGCCGGCGCCAGGGCCGCTGATGCGCACTTCCACCGTCCGCATATTGTATTCACGAACCCGATTCGCCGCGGTGAGCGAAGCCTGCTGCGCGGCAAAGGGAGTGCCCTTCCGGGACCCGCGGAATCCGAGCGAGCCGGCGCTCGACCAGCTCACCACGTTGCCGGTGAGGTCGGCGATGCTCACGATCGTGTTGTTGAAGGTAGCCTGGATGTAGACCACACCCACGGGCACGACCTTCTTCTCCTTCTTCTTGAAGACCTTCTTCTTAACCGTCTTTGCTGGTGCCTTGGCCATTTTGTTATTCGCTCGAACTCATGAGCTCCCTGCTACGTCTTCGTCGCCGATTTCTTCTTGTTGGCGACGGTGCCGCGGCGCGGACCCTTGCGGGTGCGGGCGTTGGTGTGCGAGCGCTGCCCGCGAACCGGCAGCCCGCGGCGGTGCCGCAGTCCCCGGTAGGAACCCATCTCGATGAGCCGCTTCAGGTTCATCGAGACCTCCTTGCGCAGGTCTCCCTCGACCGCGCCTTCCTCCTCGATGATCTGGCGGATGCGGCTCACCTCATCCTCGGCGAGGTCGGCGACTTTCTTGTCGGGGTCGACGCCGGCCCGGTGCAGAATGGAACTGGCCCGGGTACGTCCGATTCCGTAAATATAGGTCAGACCGATCGCGGCCCGCTTCTTGACGGGGAGATCGACACCTGCGATGCGCGCCATAAAAACCCTCCTGCTATCCCTGACGTTGCTTATGCTTGGGGTTGGAGCAGATGATCCGAACCACCCCTTCGCGGTGAACGATCTTGCATTTGTCGCAGATCTTCTTTACCGATGCCCGTACTTTCATACCGCTGTTACCCTCTCCCGAGGAGCTTTACGATTCTCGCGCGCGTGCTGTCGTGCGGCGATAGCTCCACCAGAACTCTGTCTCTCGGCCGGAGGCGCACGAAGTTCGTCTCGCTCCCCGCCGCCGCGTGCGCCACTAACCGCGCACGGCTGTCCAACTCGACCCGAAACGCCGCGCTCGGCAGCAACTCCACCACCGTCGCGGCCACCTGCTCGCGTTCCTGGCCGCCACCCACCGATTCCTTCACGGCTTCGTCAGCACCCAAGCGCCGTCGCTCGTCACGGCCACACAGTGCTCGAAGTGCGCCGAATTCGAGCCGTCCCGCGTGACCGCCGTCCAGCCATCGGCGAGCACGCGCGTTTCGGGGCGGCCCGCGTTGACCATCGGCTCGATGGCGAAAACCATACCTTCCTTGAGGAGCGGGTTTCCGCTCCGGCGGTCCACATAATTGGGGACCTGTGGGTCCTCATGCAGCCGCGTACCGATGCCGTGACCGACATACTCCCGGACCACGGAGAAACCATTCGAAACCACGTGCTTCTCAACCGCGCCGGAAACGTCGGAAAGCCGGTTGCCCGGACGCATCTGGCCGATCGCCAAATCCAGCGATTCCCGCGTCACCTGCATCAACCGCCGGGTCGTTTCGTCCACTTCTCCCACTGCGACCGTAATGGCGGAGTCTCCGAAATAGCCGTCGAGCGACGCCCCCGTATCGATCGAGACGATGTCGCCCTTTTTCAGTGCCCGCTTCGCCGAGGGCATGCCGTGTACCACTTCATCGTTCACCGACGTGCAGAGCACGAACGGGTACGTAGCACCCACGGCCGGAACGTAATAGCCTTTGAACGCCGGACGAGCCCCGGCGTCGCGAATCATCTTCTCCGCGACCTGCTCCAGATCGAGCGTTCTGATGCCTTCCTGAACCATCGCCTCAAGCTCGGAGAGCACCTTCCAAACCAGCAGACCACTGCGGCGCATCTTCTGCAAGTCCTCGGGTCTCTTCCGGACAATCATGCATCTTGGAGGCGGGCAATAGCTTCATTATAAACGACTTTCATCTGCAACACAGCTATCGCCCGGCCCGCACTCCTAAAATACGCTTCTCCGGCCACGGATTCGTCCGGAGCGCGGTGTAAAACCCTCATAGTGGCGCATGATCAACTGCGCCTCAATCTGATTCGCCGTATCCATGGCGACGCCCACCACGATCAGCAGGGACGTACCGCCAAAGTAGAACGACACCCCCAGGCCGTCCAGCAGCCAGCGGGGGAAGTAGTTGTCGATCCAGTTTCCGATCAGGGGCAGGTGCTGCAACGCGATTCCCTGCAGCATGATCTGCGGAATCAAACACAGCACGGAAAGATAGAGCCCGCCCACCACGGTGATCCGCGTGAGAATCTTGTTCATGTAGTCGGCCGTATTCTTGCCTGGCCGAATGCCCGGGACAAAGCCGCCATACTTGCGCATGTTGTCGGCGGCTTCATTGGGATTGAAAATGATCGACACGTAAAAGAAACAGAAAAAGATGATTCCGAAGACAAAGAGCACCGCGTACAGCGGCTCCCTGGGCTGCAGCGCGCCGATCATCCCGCTCAGCCAAGGGCTGTTCTTGACGAAGGGAAAGAATAGCAACATCTGCGGAAACGACAGAATCGAAGAGGCGAAGATGGGCGGGATGACGCCGCCGGCGTTCACCTTGAGCGGCAAGTGGGTGGCCTTGCCGCCCATCATCCGCCGGCCCACCACGCGCTTGGCGTATTGCACCGGAATGCGCCGTTCGCCCCGCTCCACAAGCACAATAAAGGCCACCACTACGAGCATGAAGAACAGAATCAGGATGGCGTGCAGCGCGTTCCATTCGCGGGTAATGAACATCTTCGTGTAGAAGCTCTCGGCCGCGTTGGGCAGGCCTACCACGATACCGGCGAAGATGATCAGGGACATCCCGTTTCCGATGCCCCGGTCGCTAATCTGCTCACCCAGCCACATGATGAAAGCGGTGCCGGTAGTCAGGGTCAGCACGGTCATCACGATGAAGCCCCAACCCGGATTCAGCACGAAGCCGCCCTCGGCGCCCATCAGGCCTTGGGCGATGGTGAAGGACTGAAAAAGCGCCAGGCCCACGGTGAGGTAACGCGTCCACTGGGTGATCTTCCGGCGGCCGAGTTCCCCTTCTTTCTGCAGTTTCTCGAGGGTGGGCACCACCACCGTCAGCAACTGCAAGATGATGGAGGCCGTGATGTACGGCATGATGCCCAGGGCGAAAATCGTGAACCGCCGGAACATGCCGCCCGAGAAGCGATCGATGAAGCCGAGGGCCGAGCTCGAATTCTGAGTGACGAATTCCTCGAACTACAGAGTGTCGACCCCGGGGGTGGAGATGTGGCCGCCGATGCGGTAGACCGCCAGCAATGCCAGGGTGAACAGGACGCGCTTGCGCAGGTCCGGAACCCGGAAGATGTTGGCGAAGGATTCGAAGAACTTGTTCATGGTGCGCCCGACTGCCGGCTACTCGCCGGCCGATCCAATCACTTCCGCCTTCCCACCGGCCGCCTGGATCTTCTCGAGAGCGGAGGCCGAGAACACGTGCGCCGTGACCGTGATCTGGCGCGTCAACTCGCCCGAGCCGAGGATCTTGAGGCCGCCGCGGAGTTTCCTCACCACGCCCAAATCCATCAGACGCGCGGCATCGAAAACATCTCCCTCCAGGCTTTCCAGACGGCCCACGTTGACGATGGCATACTCGGTGCGGAAAATGTTCGTGAAGCCGCGCTTGGGCAGGCGGCGGTGGAGCGGCATCTGGCCGCCCTCGAAGCCGCGCATCAGGCTGGAGCCGCTGACGGAGTGCTGGCCCTTGTGCCCGCGGCCGGATGTCTTGCCGCGGCCGGAGCCCATGCCGCGGCCGACGCGCCGCTGGGCGTGCTTTTGCCCGGCTGGAGGTCTCAAATCGCTCAAGTTCATAGGAGTCGCTTCCTCAATCGACCAACGACAGCAGATAGGGGATCTTGGCCACCATGCCGCGGAAGGCCGGCGAGTCCGGCCGCTCGGCGATCTGGTTCAGCTTACGAAGCCCCAGCGCGCGAACGATCTTCTTGTGTTTCTCCGGTGTGCCGATCGGACTGCGCACCAGCTTGATTCTGATCTTCTGTTCCGACACAAACATCCGTATCCGTTATGGGCACGCCGACGGCATGCCGCTACATTTTCTCCAGGGGTATGCCGCGCAGGTCGGCCACGGCCTGCTTGTCCCGAAGCTGCTCGAGAGCGTTGATGGTCGCCCGGACCACGTTGTGCGGGTTGTGCGAACCGATGGACTTGGTCAGCACGTTGGGGATCCCGGCCGCCTGAATGACGGCGCGCACCGGACCCCCGGCGATGACGCCGGTGCCTTCCCGCGCCGGCTTGAGCATCACCAATCCGCTGCCGAACCGGCCCAGCACCGGATGATTGATGGTCGTGGCCAGTACGTGGACCTTGCGCAGGTTCCGCTTGGCCGCCTCGATGCCTTTCTTAATGGCAGCCGGGACTTCGCGGGCTTTGCCCATGCCGAAGCCGACCACTTTGGCCTCTGGATCGCCGATGACGATCAGGGCCGAGAAACTCAGATTCTTGCCGCCTTTGACGACCTTGGTCACGCGGTTAATCGCGACGACCTGCTCCTTCAGATTCAAGCTCAGCGGATTCAAGCGTTTTGCTGCAAGTATAGCTGCCATTTCGCCTAGAACTCCAATCCCGCTTCCCGCGCGGCCTCGGCGAGCGCCTTCACGCGCCCGTGGTAGAGATAGCCGCCGCGGTCGAAAACAACTTTCTGTATGCCCTTGGCCTTGGCGCGCTCGGCGATGAGCCGTCCCACGGCCTTGGCGGCCGCAAGATTGCCTCCGGTGGCCAGGCCGGAGCCCTCGCCGTCGGAGGAGGCCGCCACCAGCGTCGTGCCGTGGACGTCGTCGATCACCTGCGCATAAATATGTTTCAAGCTGCGAAACACGCACACTCTGGGCCGTTCGGGCGTGCCGGCCACTTTGAGCCGGATGCGCCGGTGAATCCTGACGCGAACCGTGTTCTTAGCGATCTTGCGAATCATTTGGCCCCCGCTCCGGTCTTGCCGACCTTCTTGCGCAACGCTTCGCCGGTGTAGCGCACACCCTTGTTCTTGTAAGGTTCCGGCGGGCGCAGCGCGCGCATGTTGGCGGCCACCTGGCCCACCCGCTGGCGGTCGGCGCCGCTGACGACGAGGTGCGTCTGCTTGTCGATCTTCACGTCGACGCCCTCGGGCAGCAGCAACTCGATGACATGGGAGTAGCCCAGAGAGAAGGTGACCACGCGGCCCTTGATATCGGCGCGGTAGCCGATGCCGACGATGTCGAGATCCCGTGTGAAACCCTTCGAGACCCCCTGCACGGCGTTGGCCGCCAGGGCGCGAGTCAGCCCGTGCAGAGCGGCGAAGCGCTCCTGACTACGGGCGAAGACCAGCGTCGAATCCTCTTGGCGCGCCTCAATGCCGCCGGGCAGCGGGACCGACAGCTTCCCCTTGGGCCCTTCCACGAGCAGTTGTTCGCCGATGTGCACCTTGACACCCTTGGGCAAAGGTACCGGCTTGTTACCAATTCGAGACATGGCTTAAATCCTCACCACACCTGACAGAGAACCTCGCCCCCGAGGCCTTCCGTGTGCGCCTTGCGGCCGGTCATCACGCCGCGGGGCGTAGTCAGAATGTTGATACCCAGACCGCCCAGGACGCGGGGGATCTCCTTGCGCCCGACGTAGACGCGGCAGCCCGGCCGTGACACTCTCTTGATGCTGGAGATCACGGGGGTGCTGTCGGGCGCGTACTTCAGGTAGATCTTGATCGTCCGCGCGGCGCCCTCTTCGGCCAACTTAAAGTTGACGATGTAGCCTTCCTCTTTGAGGATGCGCGCAATGTCCGCCTTCAGCTTGCTGGCGGGCACGTCCACTTTGGGGTGGCGCGCTCCCAGAGCATTGCGGATTCGCGTCAGCATGTCGGCAATCGGATCCGATGTCATCCTCGCATCTCCCTTCCTGCTACCAACTCGCCTTGATCACGCCCGGGATCTCCCCGGCGAGGGCAAGCTGGCGAAAACAAATCCGGCAAAGACCAAACTTGCGCAAGTATCCCCGCGGCCGCCAGCAGCGGTGGCAGCGGTTCCTGTGCCGGCAGCGTAGCTTGATCTTGCCGGCCTTCTTGGCCTTCAGCAATTTCCGGTCCTTGGCAATCTTGGCGGTTGTGGCCATGCGTCCTTATCCCTTTCGGTCCCTCATTGCCGGAACGGCATACCCAGATGCTTGAGCAGCGCAAGCCCTTCGGCGTCGGACTTGGCGGTGGTCGTGATACAGACATTCATGCCTTTGGTCTTCTCGACCTTGTTGTAATCGATCTCCGGAAAAATAAGCTGATCCTTGAGACCGAGCGTGTAGTTCCCCCGGCCGTCGAACGACTTCGTCGAGACTCCCCGGAAGTCGCGCAAGCGCGCCAGCGTGACATTGACCAGCCGGTCGAGAAACTCGTACATGCGGTCCCCGCGCAAGGTCACCGCGCACCCGATGGACATGACTTCGCGCAGCTTGAATGCGGCGATCGAGCGGCGCGCCTTGGTGATGACCGGCTTCTGGCCGGAGATCTGCGCCAGCTCGTTGACGGCGCCGTCGAGCAGCTTCGCATTCTGCGTCGCCTCGCCGAGGCCGATGTTGAGGGAAATCTTCTCCAACTTCGGCACCGCCATCGCGTTCGAGTAGCCGAACTCCTTGACGAGCGCCGGCATCACGGTCTTCTGATAGTGTTCCTTCAGCCTGGCAGCCATAATCCTTCCTTACTTCTTATCCAAAGGCGCCCCGCACTTGCGGCAGATTCGCGTGCGGTGGGCCTTGCCTCCGGAGGTTTCCACCTTGTGGCCGATGCGCACCGGACCGCAGGCGGAGCAGACGATCATGACGCTCGAGACCGCGATCTGAGACTCGCGCTCGGCGATGCCCCCCTTGATCTGCTTGGCCGGATTGGGCCGCGTGTGGCGCTTGATCAGCATGACGTGCTCGACCAGCAGTTTGCCCGCGCCGCGGTCCACGCTCAGTACACGCCCCGTCTTCCCCTTGTCGCGGCCGGAGATCACCTTGACCATGTCGTTCTTCCGAATCAGGATCCGCTTGGGGAGTCCGGCTTTCTGGTTCTCGGTCATACGCTTGGCCATCAGAGCACCTCCGGCGCGAGCGAAACGATTTTCATATAGCGTTTATCGCGGAGTTCCCGGGCGACCGGACCGAACACGCGGGTCCCCACCGGTTCGCCCACCTCGTTGATGAGCACCGCCGCGTTCGAATCGAAGCGAATGTAGGTGCCGTCCTTCCGGCGCGTCTCCTTGCGCATGCGGACGATCACGCAGCGCACCACGGTTCCTTTTTTGATGGCGGAGTCCGGCGCCGCCTCCTTGACACTGGCGGTGACCACGTCCCCCAGGCCGGCGCGCAGGCCGAGGTCGCCCCCGCGCGGAAGGATGCAGGCCAGTCTCCGCGCGCCGCTGTTATCGGCGACCTGCAAAATCGTTCGCATTCCGATCATGGCGTTCTCCTGTTGCCCTGCCCTAGCCCTTGTCCGTTCCCAGCGGCGTGTCGAAATTCTCCGGCACGGCGGAAACCTGGGCGGCGCGGCGCATGACTTCCGTAAGGCGCCACCTCTTCAGCTTGCTGAGGGGCCGCGATTCGACGATCCGGACGGTGTCGCCGAGCCGGGCAGTCCCCTCTTCGTCGTGGGCGTAAAACTTCTTCCGGCGCGTCACCACCCGCTTGTAGAGCGGATGGGGGACCTTGCGCGTGACTTCGACCGCAATGGTTTTGGCCATCTTGGCGGAAACCACCTGGCCGACCTTCTCATTCTTTCGAGTGTTCGCCTGTTCGTCGCTCATCTTCGTGTCAGCCCTTTCCCGCCGCGGCGGCCAGTGTCCGCTCGTGCAAGATGGTCATTACGCGGGCCCTGTCCTTGCGCAACACCCTGTACTTCTTCACGCCTTCGCCCTGGCCCATCAGGATCTGCAGGCGGAGACGGTAGATCTGTTCGCTGATGTCCGTGAGCTGCTTTTCGAGTTCGGCGTTATCGAGGTCCCTGACTTTGTCCGCTTTCATGAGTGTTCCTTTCACTCGGCTCCCAAACGCGTGACCAGCTTGCAGGGCAGCGGGAGCTTGTGCGCGGCCAACGCCATGGCTTGTTCGGCAATTTCCTTCGTCACGCCTTCCATCTCGAACAGGATCTTCCCGGGCCGGATCACCGCCACCCACTGCTCGGGCGCGCCCTTGCCTTTTCCCATGCGGGTTTCGGCGGGCTTCTTCGTGATCGGTTTGTCCGGAAAAAGACGGATCCAAACCTTGCCCCCGCGCTTGATGAAGCGCGTCATGGCGACACGCGCGGCTTCGATTTGCCGGTCCGTAATCCAGCCGCACCGCAAAGCTTTCAGGCCGTAATCGCCAAAAGACAGATCCGAACCGCGCCAGGCCTTGCCGGTCATGCGTCCGCGCTGCTGTTTTCTGAATTTGACCTTCTTCGGCATCAACATGGCGCTATACCTCTTCCGTTGGTTTGGGGGCGCTTTCCGGCGCTGCGGCCGGTGCGTCCGTGGTCGGCGCGGCGGCCTCCGGCGGCTGGACGGCCGCTGCGTCCGCGGGCAGGACGGCCTCCGGCGCCTCGACGACCGGCGTCTCCTCCTTCAACTCTTGCTTCCATGCCGGTTGCGGAGGCGCGAGCGGCGGAATAATGGGACCCGCGGTCCGCGCGGGTTGAGACATCTCCGCGGGCGGCGCCTGCGTGGCGGCGCCGAAAGGCCCTCCCGAGGGCGGTGACATGCGCCGGTCGCGGTCGCGCCGGTCCCGGTCGCGGGGCGGCATCCGGCGGGGCTCCGGCTCGCCGAACAGCGACGGCCGTAACTGGGTGTCGAGGATCTCCCCTTTGTAAACCCAGGTCTTAACCCCGATGATGCCGTAGGTCGTGTGGGCTTCGCTGAAGCCGTAGTCGATGTCCGCGCGCAACGTGTGCAGTGGCAACTGCCCCTGGAGATACCATTCGCTGCGAGCGATTTCGGCGCCGTTCAAGCGGCCCGAGACCCGCACTTTGATTCCCTTGCACCCAAAGCGCAACGCCGAATCGACGGCCTTCCGCATCACGCGCCGGAAGGCGATGCGCTTCTCAAGCTGGAGCGCGATGGACTCGGATACCAACTGCGCGTCGAGCTCCGGCTTGTGGACTTCCTGGATGTCGATGAAGACGTCGCGCTTCGTGCGCGCGGCCAGCTCCTGCTTGAGCTTCTCGATCTCGGCGCCCTTGCGGCCGATGATGATGCCCGGCCGCGAAGTCCGGATCGTCACCCGCAACTTGTTGCCCGGCCGGTCCACTTCGATGGAACTCACGCCGGCCGACTTGAGGCGGTCGCGCAACGCTTCCTTCAGCGCGAGGTCCTCGTGCAGCAGCCTCGCGTAATCCTGCTTGGCGAACCAGCGCGAACGCCAGGTCTTGGTGTATCCGAGCCGAAAACCGTATGGATGTACTTTCTGTCCCATTGTCAGAAGTCCCCGCCCATCAAATCTCCGCAACCGTTACGGCAATATGCGACACGCGCCTCTGGTAACGGTAAGCCCTGCCCATGGGCGCCGGGCGGACGCGTCTGGATCGGGGCCCCTCGTTCACATAAGCTTCACTCACCACCAGCTTGTCGACGTCCACGTCGGTGGACCGGTTCTGCGCGTTGGCGATCGCCGAACGCAACACCTTCTCGACGCTGAGCGCAATCCGCTTGTTGGTGGTCTGCAGAATCGTCAGCGCTTGTCCCGCATTCCGACCCCGAATCAGATCCACCACAAGGCGCGCTTTCTGCGGCGAAACCCGAATGTATCTTGCTTCCGCTCTCGCTTCCATAAAACCTCTTTGCGTCGTGGGTCGTGAATCGTGGAGCCTGGATCATCCGGCCCACGTTCCGCCGTCTTACGATCCCGGTCCCGCAATGCTCCTACGCCGGCTTGGCCGCCTTCTCGGTCGCAGCCCTGGCCGCGTGCCCTCTAAAAGTCCGCGTGGGCGAAAACTCGCCCAACTTGTGCCCCACCATGTTCTCCGTGACGTAGACGGGAATGAACTTCCGCCCGTTATGCACGGCAATAGTGTGGCCGATGAAATCCGGAATGATGGTCGATCGCCTCGACCAGGTCCGGATCACCTTCTTCTCATTCTTCGTATTCAGCGCGCCCACCTTCTTAAGCAGGTGGTCGTCGCTGAACGGTCCCTTTTTCAGAGAACGGCCCATGATCCCTCGATTGTGGATTGCGGAAATGCCAGCCTGTATTCCACGTTCCTATCTCTTTTTCGCCTTGCGCGTCACGATCCACTTGTCGGTCCGCTTGTTGTTGCGCGTCTTGAAACCACGCGTGGGCTGTCCCCAGGGAGTCACCGGGTGACGCCCGCCGGAAGTCCGGCCTTCGCCGCCGCCGTGCGGATGATCCACGGGGTTCATGGTGACGCCGCGATTGTGCGGGCGCTTCCCCATCCAGCGCTTGCGGCCCGCCTTGCCGAGCGATACGTTCCCGTGATCCGTGTTGCCCACCTGGCCGATGGTGGCCATGCATTCGACCTGCACCTTACGCACCTCGCCCGAGGGCAGCTTCACCAGCGCCAGGCCGCCTTCCTTGGAAACCAACTGCGCCTGCGTCCCGGCCGCCCGGGCCATCTGAGCGCCCTTGCCCGGATGCAGCTCGATACTGTGGATCATCGTGCCGGCCGGAATGTTCTTGAGCGGCAGCGCATTGCCCACCAAAATGTCCGCTTCGGGGCCCGAGACCACCTTGCGTCCAACATCCAGTCCGAGCGGACAGAGGATGTAGCGCTTTTCGCCGTCCGTGTAATGCAACAGCGCGATGCGGGCCGACCGGTTCGGATCGTATTCGACGGACGCGACCTTGGCCGGGATGCCGGTCTTGTCGCGCTTGAAATCGATGATGCGGTACGACTTCTTGTGGCCGCCTCCACGGAAGCGGGAAGAAATCCGGCCCACACTGCTGCGCCCGCCGGTGCGCTTCTTCCCCGCGGTCAGCGACTTCTCGGGCTTCTGCCTGGTGATCTCCTCCCGGGAGCCCACCGTCTGGAAGCGGCGGGTCGGAGTAGTTGGGCGATAGCTCTTAATCGGCATCTTAAATCTCCGCGAATTCCGGCACCTTCTGGCCGGCCTTCAGCTTCACGTAGGCCTTCTTCCAGTCCGACCGGTAACCGCTGAAGCGTCCCCGCCGGCGCAGCTTGCCGACCATGTTCGCGGTTCTCACGTCTTCCACTTTGACCTTGAACAGCTTCTCAACGGCGGCCCGGATCTGGATCTTGTTGGCGTCCGTATGCACCTCAAAGCAGAGCGTGCGCTCGGTTTCCTTCTTCGTGACCCCCTTCTCCGTCATGAGGGGGCGCCGGATGACTTCGTAGGTATTCATTGCGACAACGCCTCCGAAAGTTTCCGCGCGGCATCTTCGGAAATCAGCACGCGCTCATGGCCCAGGAGATCATAAACGCTGACTTCGCGGCTCAAAACCAGGGTGACCCCCGGCAGGTTCCGGCAACCCAGCGACAGGTTGCGCTCCTCGGCGTTGTCCACCAGCAGGACCGTCTTCTTAACCTCGAGCTTGGTCAGCGTCTCCCGAACCGACTTGGTCTTGTGGTCCGCGAAAGTGAAAGACTGAACCACCTTCAACTGGCCGTCCCGCAGCTTGGCCGTCAGGGCGGAGCGCAACGCGCCCAGAATCATCTTCTTCGGCAGCTTATAGCTGTAATCGCGGGGGATCGGACCGTGGATCGTCCCGCCGTGCCTCCACAGCGGAGAGCGGATGGACCCCACGCGGGCCCGCCCGGTGCCTTTCTGACGCCACAGCTTCTTGCCCGAGCCGGATACTTCCCTACGGACTTTCGTCTTGGCCGTTCCCCGGCGCGTACCGGCCAGGTGGTGGCGAACCGCTTCGTAGAGCAACGCATCCTTGACGGGCGCCGCGAACACGGCATCGGAGAGCTCGATCTCGCCGACCTTCTGATTGTTCAAATCGACTATGTCCACGTTGGGCATCGCATTCACCTCTTCGCGCGCCGCACGACGACGTAGCCGCCGTTCGGCCCCGGTACCGCGCCCTTCACGACGATCACGTTCTCCTCGACGTCCACCTCGACCACTTCCAGGTTCCGCACCGTCACCCGGTCGACGCCCATATGCCCGCCCATCCGCAATCCCGGCAATACGCGAGAGGGGTAGCTGGATGCGCCGATCGAGCCGGGAGCGCGGTGGTGCATCGAACCATGGCTCTTATCGCCGCCTCGGAAGTGGTGCCGTTTCACGACGCCCGCGAAGCCGCGTCCTTTACTCACGCCGATGACGTCCACCTTGTCGAAGGGCTTGAACTGATCGGCCAGCACCCGGTCGCCCATCTTCAAGTCGTCGTCCCCCGGCCACAACCTCAGCTCGCGAAGGAACTTCACGCCTTCGGCGCCGGCTTTCTTGACGTGGGCGGCCAGCGGTTTGATAATCCGCTGCGGCTTTACGAACTCGAGCAGGCCGAGCTGCACCGCGTCGTAGCCGTCCTTGACCGGATTCTTCCGTTGCACGACAATGCAGGGTCCCGCCTTCAACAGGGTGACTGGGACCACCTGCCCGTCCGCACGAAAGATCTGCGTCATTCCGATCTTCTTGCCAAGTATTCCTGGGCTCATAATCAATCCTGAGAACTCAGAATTCAGAACTTAGAACACAGAATGAACTCCGCCATTCTGAATTCTGTGTTCTGAATTCTGTGTTCCTTCCCCTTACTTCTTCCCAAATGCCTTAATCTCCACATCCACACCGGCGGGCAGGTCCAGTTTCATGAGGGCGTCCACCGTATCCTGGGTCGGCTCGAGGATGTCCAGCAGCCGCTTGTGCGTCCGAATCTCGAACTGCTCGCGGGACTTTTTTTTTAAGTTTGGGGAGAGCAACTAGTTGTAAAGTTTGTTGATCGTCGGCAGCGGGATGGGTCCCGCAATCTGCGCGCCCGTATCAACGGCCGTCTTCACGATCGCCTTCGTGGACTCGTCCAGAACCCGGTGATCGTAGGCCTTCAAGCGAATGCGAATGCGTTCTCTCAACATTGTGCCCTCTGTAGGGGCGAGGCCAACCTCGCCCGCCGCGTGCCCCTACTTTATGATCTCCGTGACCGTGCCGGCGCCCACCGTGCGGCCGCCTTC
>VFSW01007647.1_pt1 | contig 15653 bp, 12 predicted proteins | sample 5358111 | NCBI WGS metagenome assembly VFSW01 (sample SAMN11554181, study PRJNA540505) | mine drainage metagenome | isolation source: sediment from site ElyBrook_90M | place: USA: Ely Copper Mine, Vershire, VT | collected 2017
GCGTTGCTGAAAAAAGCCGGCTATGAGGTATTTACTGCAGCAGATGGGTTCGAGGCGATGTCGATCATCACTGATCACAGGCCGGACATCATCTTTGTTGACATCATGATGCCGCGGCTCGACGGATACCAGACCTGTCAGCTGATCAAGAACAACAAGAGCTTCAAGGATACGCCGGTAATCATGCTCTCGAGCAAGGATGGTCTTTTCGATCGCGCCCGTGGCCGGATAGCCGGTTCTCAGGAGCACATCAACAAGCCGTTCACGCAAGAAGAGCTGATCGAAGTGATTAACAAGTACGTGCATTAGGCAAGCACAGTCGACGACAAAAGCAAAAGAGGAAATAAGGAAATGGCGATAAAAAAAGTCCTGGTGGTAGATGATTCGCCAACGGAAGTGCATTTGTTGCGTGAGATACTGGCGAAGAACGGTTTTACTGTTACGTCAGCGTCGAGCGGCGAAGAGGCAATAGTCAAGGCCAAGGCGGAGATGCCCGATCTGATTCTGATGGACGTGGTCATGCCCGGCATGAGCGGATTTGAAACTACGCGCAGTATCACCAAGGATCCGCAGACCGCCGGTATTCCCGTGATCATCTGCACTACCAAGGGTCAGGAGACCGACAAGGCTTGGGGCCTGCGCCAGGGAGCAAAGGATTATATTGTGAAGCCAGTCACCGAAAAGGTGCTGATGGAAAAGATCAAGGCGCTTTAATGGCGACACCAAGACAGGACCCGCTGAGCCTGCTGCACAAGATGCAGCAGGCAAGCCGCATGAATGCGCCAGGCCTGCCGGAGCAGGCGCAGGCAGCCGTGCTGTGGTCCGGTCTCGGGTTCCGTCTGGCCGATCTGCAGTTTGTTACGTCGCTCAGCCAGATTTCGGAAGTTCTGCCATGTCCGACCATAACGCCGGTGCCGGGCACGCGCCGATGGGTGAAGGGCGTCGCAAACGTCCGCGGCAACCTCTTTTCCATCATCGATCTGCCTGAATATTTCGGCAAGGAATCGGTGTTGATGAATGACAGGGCAAGGTTGCTGATCATGAACATTCCGAACTTTAATACTGCGCTTCTCGTAAATGAAGTGCTCGGATTGAGGCATTTTGATGAGGAGCAGGAGCGCCAGGACATCTCCAGTCTGGACGATCCGGCTTTGGCTCATGTACGGGGAGCATTTCTGCGGGACAATACGCTGTGGGGGGTGTTCGATATGCTCTCTCTTGCGGAGAGTCCAGCATTTAATAACGTGGCCGCCTAGCAGGGTCGATGGGGATTTTTGTCCTCGCTATTTTCACCCAGGCCATGGCGGCGAGCTGGTGCACGGTTGCATCGGTGTGGAGTGCGGGGGACGTTAACGTGACGGATCTAAAAGGTACGGGAATCTCTGTCGAGATGAGGTGCATAGCATGGCTATCGTGAAATTACCCAGATTAAACAAGTCCAATCTGGACCGACCCACGCAGGAAAATCCAGGCGCATCACGCGGTCAGGATGCCGGAGAGGAATATATCGAGGTCCAGTCCGGGGGACGTCAGATTCCCGGCATCAAGGACGTCGGAAAACTTCTCACTGGCCTTCCGTTTCTGCTGGTTGGCATGGTGCTGTCGTTCATCGCCGTGGCGTGGCTGTTCGCTGTCGGCGCCCAGCAAGCCGATCGCGACTCCACGTACATTGCACAGTCGAGCCAGCTGCTCATGCTGTCGCAACGAATCGCGAAGGACGCACGCGAGGCTGTATATGGGCAGGAAGGGGCATTCCCGACGCTAAAGGACTCGCGCAACACCTTTGAGACCATTATCAACAATCTGACCAAGGGCAATGCGAAACTGGGGATCCTTGCAAGTCCGCCCGTCGTTGCATCGGCATTAAACAACGTTGCGGTGAAGTGGAAGACGACACGCGAAAACGTCGACCAGATTCTGGGCCAGGAGGACGCGATGCTGACACTGCGCGACCACGTGGTCGGGATTAACCAGGCAGCCCCGCTGCTGCTAGCGCTTACTGACGAAGTGGTCGAAGAAAGCGTAAAGGACAAGGTCAATGACCAGCTGATTTACATTGCAGCGCGCCAGGGCATGTTGAGCCAGCGAATTGCCAAAGACGTCAACCTGTTCGCGCAGGGTGGTTCGGAGGCCGCGGTTGCGGCCGCGCAATTCGGCAAGGACGCCAAGCTTTTCCGCGATACCGACGTTATTCTGCGTCAGAATCTGCCGGTAAATGTGCGCCCGAAACTGGACGAGGCCGACGGGATTTTCGACGAACTAGACGCGCACGTCGAGGGTATTCTCGGAATCGCTGCCGAACTCTTTGTCTCGCAGCGCGCAAGTCAGCTCGTATTCGAACAGAGCGACCCCCTGCTTGATTCTGCCAAAAAGCTCGTCGCTGACTATACGGCGCTGTCTGCAACACGCGAATCGGACAAGGCGCTCAGCTATATCATGGCGGGAATATCGTTCCTGTTCCTGCTTTTGGTGGGCCGCAAACTGGTCAATGATCAGCGTGATCGCGCGCGTGTCAGCACGGAGCAGAACCGTACGACTCAGGACGCCATTCTCAAGCTGCTTGATGAAATGGGCAACCTCGCGGATGGTGATCTTACCATCCAGCCCGAGGTGACCGAGCAGATCACCGGGGCTATCGCGGACTCGATCAATTTCGCTGTGAAGGAAATGCGCAGCTTGGTCGTGCGTATAAAAGCAGCCGCGCAGCAAGTGGCTGTTGCAAGCGAGCGCAGTCGTCAGACTGCAAACGAGCTGACTCAGGCAGCTACACGCCAGGCGGCCCAGATTGCCGAGACCACGGAACGCGTGAAATCCATGGCGAAGTCGATGCACGAAATGTCTCTCAGCGCCGAGAAGTCTGCGGAAGTTGCGCAGGGCTCGGTGAACACCGCAAAGCGGGGTTCCGAGGCCGTGCAAAACACGATCCACGGTATGGATGAGATGCGCGAGCAGATTCAGGAAACGGCAAAGCGAATCAAACGCCTTGGCGAATCCTCGCAGCAGATCGGCGAGATCGTGGAGCTCATCAACGACATCGCGGAGCAGACCAACATTCTGTCGCTGAATGCCGCGATTCAGGCCGCAATGGCAGGCGAAGCCGGACGCGGGTTCGCCGTGGTGGCGGATGAAGTCCAGCGGCTTGCGGAGCGTTCAGGCGAAGCCACGAAGCAGATCGCGGACCTTGTGAAAACCATTCAGGCGGACACAAACGAAGCCGTGGCATCCATGGAGCAAGCAACCAAGGGCGTGGTCGAGGGTACCCGGCTTGCGGATGCCGCGGGTCAGGCACTCGGCGAAATTGAATCTGTCTCCGAGCAGCTTTCGGAACTCATCGTGGGCATCTCGCGCGTAGCTTCCCAGCAGTCGGAAACGGCAACCGCGGTATCGCAGAACATGGGTCAGATCCAGGAGGCCACGACGATGACGTCAACAGGCACCCGGCAAACGGCCGAATCGATCGGAAAGCTTTCCGATCTGGCGCGCGAACTTCAGGCCTCGGTGGCCGGCTTCAAGCTGCCGGCTGCGTGAGACGCCCAACGTCAGGATTAACCGGCTCGCCGGGGCAGTGTTCCCAGGGAATGCTGTGCCTGCGAGTGTGATCTCTAAACTATGAGCAGAATTGACCCGGGCACGCTCGGTTGGGTCAAGACCGAGATCGACGAAACACTGAAGCAGGCCCGTCTTGCCCTGGAGACGTTTGCCGAAAACACTTCGGACAACACAAGCCTGCGCTTCTGCAATACCTACCTCCACCAGGTCGTTGGTACTCTGCAGATGGTGGAGCTCGATGGCGCCGCGATGCTGGCGCGCGAAAATGAAGCGCTTGCCCAGGCGATTCTGGACGGAAAAGCCACGGCTGGCACGAGCGCATTTGAAACTCTTGTGCGCGGTATACTTTCGCTGCCCGACTATCTTGCGCGGATCCAGCACGACCAGCCAGATGTTCCGCTGCGTCTTCTGCCCATAATCAACGAGCTGCGCGTGGCGCGCGGCGCAACGTCGATTTCGGAACTCGATCTATTCTCTCCGGATCTGACTGTTCGTCCGCCGGCCCGGCCCGGCGAGCGCGCAAAGACCAGCGAGGAAGAATTCAACGCGGCCGCGAAGGCGCAGCGCGGCACGTTCCAGGCCGCACTGCTCAGCTGGCTGCGTGACGTGGACAGCAACGCCAGTCTTGCCAGAATGGCCGATGTTCTGTCCGGGCTTCAGCACAAGGCCCATATTGGATTCATCGAGCAACTCTTCTGGATCGCCGCCGGCTACGTGGACGCGCTGGCGGCGGGTGCGCTCGAAGTAACCACAGAGCGCAAGAAATTCCTTGGTCGCGTCGATCAGCAGATCAAGAAGTTTGTCGACGGCTCTGACAAGACCCTGCAGCGCACCAGTTCTGAAACACTTTCCAAGGCGATGCTGTTCGAGCTCAGCTCGGTAAAGTCGGGCGAAGGTCGCGTCGGCGAAATAAGGCGGGCGTTCGATCTCGAAGCCCTGTCGCAGGCAACCGCGGGCGAGGTCACCTCCGAGCTCTACGACATGCCCACTCCGGAAGCCCTGCGCGCGGTGTCGGACGCACTCGGCAAGGAGATCCAGTTGGCACAGGATCAGCTGTCCGCGTATTTTGATCCTGAGCATGAAGAGGCGAAATCGCTCGAACCGCTCCTAGAGCTGCTGCAAAGAATGTCCGGGACTCTCGGGCTTCTCGGCGTGAGTGTATTGAAGGCGCTGGTCGATGAGCTGGTCGAGGTGGCGCGCGCAATCAGTACCGGAAAGATGGAACGCACCGAGGCGGCAGCGATGCCCATGGCTGGCGCGCTGCTGCTGATTGAAAGCTGCGCGCGTGATTTCCACAAACTTGGGCCGGCCTGGAAGAAGCAAATCGAGGAGGCAATTGGCGGCCTGCGCAAAATGCACTCGCCAGGGGCAACCCTGCCGCTCGAAGGCATCGAGATTTCGGATGCCGGCCTCAGCGACACCGAGTTCAAGCAGTTGTTACGCGTCGTTTCGGGCGAGATTCGCGTCAACCTCGGGAAGGTCGAGGAAATCCTGGAAACTTTTGCTGCAACACCGGAACGTCTGGAGTTGCTGCAGCCAGTGCCTCAGCATCTCAGCCAGATCCAGGGCGCCTTGCAGATTCTCGGCCAGGATCGCGTAGCCGAGCTGACCTCGGCTACCAGCCAGTACATTCAGGAGGTACAGGGCCAGGGCGCGGCGGTGGATAACGCAATGCTGGACGCGCTGGCGGTGGCTGTTGGTACCATCGGTGCATATATAGAGGGGCTCGAGCGCGGACGAACAAACCTCGAGGCCCTGCTGGATGTAGCCTGGCGCGATCTCGATACCGCACGTGGCGGCAAGCGGCCGCACGAAACAGACGCTGGAGCCCTGGTGGCGGATGCGCAAAAGAGTCTCGAAAACTGGCTTGGAAATCCTGCCGACCTGAGGGTCAGGGGAATATTGCAGCAAGACCTGCGCGATTTGGCGCACCTCGCTGGCCGTCAGTCTCAGGACCGGATCGAGCGCATTTGCAACGAGATGAACAGCGTGCTTGGAATTGTGAGCACGGATCCGGGGCAGTTCTCCGCGGAAATCCAGGAGACACTCAGACAATCGGCGCAGACGCTCTCAAACCTGGTTCGTCAGAATCCTGCGTTGACTGTGGAGCAAAAACAGGAGCCCAGACTCGAACCTGTATCGGAGTCGAAGGCGGCCCCGCCGGAGAAGACTGTTTCGAAACAGAGCGGCCAGGCAAAGGCGCCGGCGGCTGGAACTGTCGTCCGTCCGCCAGCCGGCCTTGAGGATCTCGACGAAGAGATCATGGAAATCTTCGTCGAGGATGCCCGCGAGATCATACAGGTGATCGACCGGACCCTGCCGGAGTGGCGGAAAAACCCGGCGAACCGCGATGTGCTGCTCGAACTGCGGCGCGCGTTCCATACCCTGAAGGGCAGCGGGCGCATGGTGGGCGCATCTGTCATTGCCGAGCTCGCCTGGGCTGTCGAGAACATGCTGAACCGCGTGCGCGAAGACAAGATTCATTATTCTGACCAGATGTTCGGGCTGCTGTTCGAGGTGCACCGGGTTTTACCGGTCATGACGGCACAGCTCGAGGGCGGTCCGGCCCCGGATGCGGATATCGATGCCTTGCGTAACCGGGCGGATGCGTTTGCGAGCAACAGTGTTTTGGAGTTGCCGGTAACCGAGCCGTCGGTTGCAGAAGCTGCGCCGCTCGAGATGCAGATCATCAATGAGCCCGCACCGGCAATCGAGATCGAGCCTAAGTCCGAGACTGAAGCAGAAGTGTCGATTGAGCCCGATGCGGCACCCGGGTTCGATCCGGTGCTTTTGCAGATATTCACCGGCGAAACCCGCGGGCACCTCGCCACGATCACGAATGCGGTCGAAGAATCACACGCCTCAGGCTCAGCATGCCTAGTTTCGGAAGCGCTGCTGCGCGCTGCGCACACGCTCCAGGGAAGCTCGCGCGCGCTCAGTCTTCGACCCATGGCAGAGTGCTGCTCCGAACTCGAAAAGCTTTTGCAGGCATTCGAGATTCGCCAGCAACCCTTGACGGACAATTCCATGGAACTGCTGTCCCAAGTTGCAGCGGGAATCGCGGAGCTGATCGAGGTGCTGAACGCCGGCACCAGCCCGTCCGGCCGTCTGCAGCACCAATTCGCGGATATGGCGCACGCACTCAGTGAGGAGGTTGTGCGCCTCTTGTCGCACGAGGCCGGAGCGCACGAGGCGTCCGCACCGGCTCGTCAGACGCCGCCCCCGCAGCCTCCGGCACCAAAACTTGCGGATCCTGCCCGCGCTCCCATGCGGCCGGCAGCGCCGGTTGTGAGTACACCGCCGCGCGCGATCATGGAAGAGACAATCCAGGAAGAGACCGACCCCGAGTTGCTGGAAATCTTTCTGGAAGAGGCGGTCGATATTCTTGGGGCCATTGAGGAAGCCCTGTCTCACTGGCGCAGCGACCGCAGCGATAGCCGCGCCGTACAGGATCTCAAACGTTCACTGCATACCCTGAAGGGCGGTGCACGCATGGCCGGGGCCATGTCCATGGGCGGCCTGAGCCACAATACAGAGGGACTGCTCAAGGAAGTCGAAGACGGCCACATCGATGCTGGCCCCGATCTCCTTGACCTCCTCGATGAAGTGCACGACGCACTTGTAACGATGGTTGACCAGATGCAGAGCCGCAAGCCGGTATCAGGCATCGCTCAACTGAGCGCGAAAGTCCTTGCGATAGCCAAAGGCGAGGTTTTTGCGACGCCGGTATCGACGCCAGTCGAATTGCAAGCTGTTGTGCCGCCGCCAGAGGTCAGTTTTGACGAGGTGCCTGACGAGGTGCCTGACGAGGAGTCCGAGGAATACGCCGCAGTCGAAGATAGCACTGCGCTATTTGACGCGGAGCCCGCATTCGCCGAAAGCAGCATGGCAAGCGAGGCTGACTCTAAGGAAATTCCGGACCGGCGTTCCGAGCCGGCCGAGGTTGCCGAAGCCGGAACCGAGAGCAGCGAGCGCCGCGGACAGATTCGCGTTCGTACAAGCCTGCTCAGCAATCTCGTAAACTACGCCGGTGAGGTCAGCATTTCGCGCTCTCGCATGCAGCAGCAGATTTACGGATTCCGCGAAAATCTTGCGGAACTGAACCGCAACGTAACACGATTCCGCGACCAGATCCGCGAACTTGAGATTCATTCGGAATCGCAGATCCTGTACCGGGCCGAACAAAGTGTCTCAAGTGCCGGCTCTGAGTTCGATCCCCTCGAATTTGACCGTTTTTCGCGCCTCCAGCAGCTCTCGCGCGGGCTCGCTGAAAGCCTTCATGACCTCTATACCATCCAGTCCAGCATGGATACGTTCGTTGGTGAAGCCGAAACCGTGCTTCAGCAGCAGGCGCGAGTAAACACGGAACTTCAAGAGGGACTCATGCGCACGCGCATGATCAGTTTCTCTACCCAGGCCGCACGCCTGCGCCATATCGTGCGGCAGACGGCGCGCGAGCTCGGCAAGCGCGTGGAACTGCAGCTCGGTGGAGCTGAAGTAGAAGTGGATCGGACAGTGCTGGATCGAATGATTGGCCCGTTCGAGCACATGATCCGTAACTCCATCGACCATGGTATCGAAGACGAGGCAACGCGCAAACGCGCGGGCAAGCCGGCGGTGGCCAAGATCAGCATTAACACCAGTCATGAAGGAAGTGAAGTTGTCATTCGCTTCATTGACGACGGCGCCGGCTTGAACATTGCCGCCATTCGCGCGAAGGCCATCGAACGCGGGTTGATGGCGGAAGATGCGACGCTGTCGGAAGAGGAGCTCATGCAGTTTATCCTGGTCTCCGGTTTCTCGACGGCTAGCAAGATTACGCACCTGTCGGGTCGCGGTGTCGGCATGGATGTGGTGCATAACGAGATCAAGCAGCTCGGTGGAAGTATCACCGTCGACACCAAACGCGGAGTGGGAACGACTTTTATTATCCGTCTTCCGCTCACACTATCGATAACCCAGGCGTTGATGGTGTACGTGGGTGAGCGGATGTTTGCGATTCCGCTTTCCTCGGTTGTGAATATTCTCGAAGTGCCGGTGGAGAGACTGAACAGTATCTCCGTAGGCAAGAAACCGTTGCTGAATCACGAGGGCCAGGTCTACCCATTCATGCATCTTGGTGCGCGCCTCGATATTCCGGCGCTACCACAGGCTTTGCGCAAAGTGCCAGTGCTGCTGACACGCAGCGGATCGCGTCAAATGGCGATGCAGGTCGACGCGCTCGGTGGCACCCAGGAAGTGGTTATCAAATCGCTTGGCCTTCAGCTCAGCCGGATCGCGGGGTTGTCGGGCGCCACTATCCTTGGTGACGGTCGGGTGATCCTGATCCTGGATGTCCCCGGTCTGTGGCTGACTGAAGAACGTTTGCATGTCGTGGCGCGCGTTGAGTCAAAGGAGCCGGAAGCGGCGCCACGCCGGCCGCTCATTATGGTGGTCGATGACTCGATTACGGTGCGCAAAGTCACCAGTCGCTATCTCCAGAAGCACGCGATAGACGTTGCGGTAGCAAAGGATGGTATAGATGCGCTGGAACAGCTGCGCGAACAGGTGCCCGACGTAATGTTGGTCGACATCGAGATGCCGCGCATGGATGGTTATGAACTGACCACAAATGTCCGGTCCGATCCGGCACTCAAGCATGTCCCGATTATCATGATCACGTCGCGTGCCGGTACCAAGCACCGGGACCGGGCGTTGCAGCTTGGCGTCAATCTGTACATGACCAAGCCTTATCAGGAAGATGAACTCCTGAAGAACATAAGTGCACTGCTTCCGCGCCACCTTCGGCAATGATCGCGCCCCGGTTGAACAGCGCCTGCGAAGCAAACCACGGCCGGGCGAAGCCGGCCTTCAGCCATGGAGGGCATTGAGTGATTGCCCAGGACCAGTATCTGCGCATAGGTTTCGGGGACGCGGCATTTCTGCTCCCGAGCAGCGCCAGCTTTGCCATCGAGAAGCGCGAGAACCTTGTGTCTGACGATCGCGGTCATGGGGCCGTAACGGCGTGGCGCGAATCAGGTTCGGCGCGCTGGCCGGCGATTCACCTGGACCAGGACCTGCGGCCGGTGTCGCGCGCGGACTGGCAACGTGCGGTATTTCTTGAATCGAGCCCCTATCCCGTCGGCTTGATCGCGAACGAAGTGCAGCTGCTGCCGCGTTCGGATGTGCAGGTGGAGCCGTTCACACCTCCGGGAGCGCCAGCTACGCGGGTGGGCCACATTTTTTCCGGCGCATGGGTGAGCGGCGCGCAAGTCCTTCTGGTTTTTGAGCCCGGCGCCCTGGCCGCCTATCTGTATCAGCTGGAAGGCAAGAGATGAATACCCCGAACCTGCAACCGGTGCATGCTCTCGAGGTTCCGACCCGGGTATTGCCCTTGTTGGTTCCGAGTGCCTGTATTGCCGAGGTAGTGACGCAGTCTGTGCTTGTGCCGATACCGCTCAGTCCCGCGTGGGTGGTCGGCGTGATGGGCTGGCGCTCAAAGCCCGTACCCGTGATTTCCCTGGAGGGCCTCATGGGGCATGGCGCTACTGCGGCTGGAGCTGCGCACACCGGAGCCCGGCGACGCAACACGAACAAGGTTGTGGTGTTCTATCCACTTCCAGGGCGCAAGCCCTGGGAATTCTTTGGTATTGTCGCCGCTGCCGAGCCGCAATCGCGCGTCATTGACAGCAGCGCCCTTGCGAACACTGCCGACGTTCCCAATAATCCATTCATTGCCTCCGCACTGCAACTGAGCCACGCCGTGGTCGGTATCCCGGACATGGATGCACTGGCAGCGGCTCTTTATCCCTGAAGGCCGCCACTGTCCGAATCGGCATGGCGTTCATTGGTCGACGCTTTGCCCAGCAAGCTCGCATCCGCCGCTCGTTCGCGGAGCTAGTCGCGGTCAGTCGCAACAGTGATCGCTTCCAGTGCAACCCTGGCCAGTTGATCAATTTCTGCCTCGTTGATGACGTACGGCGGCATGAAGTAAATGACGTCCCCCAGGGGTCGCAGGAGTGCCTCGTGCTTGAGGGCATGCAGATAAGCAAGACGTCCGCGCCGCTCCTGCCATGGGTACGGTTCCCGTGTTTTTGCATTTTTCGCGATTTCAATTGCGACGATCATGCCCGTCTGGCGCACCTCGGCAACATGCGCGAGCCCGGCAAGGGGTGCGACCGCACGTGCCATGTGCCGGGAAAGAGCGCGATTGCGGACAAGCACATCATCATCGCGGAAAATATCGAGCGTCGCGAGCGCCGCGGAGCACGCAAGCGGATTGCCGGTATAGCTGTGAGAATGCAGAAAGGCGCGTTGCGCTGTGTTGTCGGCGTAGAATGCACCATAGATGTCGTTGCTTGTGAGGCACACGGACAGCGGCAGGTAGCCGCCGGTCAGACCCTTGCCGAGGCACAGGATGTCCGGTGTGATCCCGGCCTGCTCACAGGCAAACATTGTTCCGGTGCGTCCAAAACCGACGGCAATCTCGTCAGCTATGAGGTGCACATTGTACTCATCGCACGCCCGGCGCAGCAGAGACAGGTAGACAGGATCATACATGCGCATGCCCGCTGCGCATTGCACGAGGGGCTCGACTATGACCGCACACACCTGTGAACCGTGTTGTTCAAGTGCCAGACGCATGGGTTCAAACATGCGTCGCGAATAATCGGCGCACGACTCTCCTGTTTCGCGCCGATAGCAGTCCGGGGAAGGAACCACGATGTTGTGCAGAAGCAGCGGCTCATAGGTGTTGCGATAAAGAGCCACGTCACCGACGGACAGGGCGCCGAGCGTTTCGCCATGATAACCATTGCTTAAGCTAATAAACCGGGTGCGTTGCCGGTGGCCCTGATTTCGCCAGTAATGAAAGCTCATCTTGAGGGCGATTTCGATCGCCGCAGACCCACTGTCCGCGTAGAAGCAGTGGTCGAGACCGCGCGGCGTGATGGCAACCAGGCGCTCTGAAAGGGCTATGATCGGTTCGTGCGTGAAACCGGCCAGAATTACATGCTCGAGCGAATCGAGCTGGACGGTCACGGCCGCATTTATGCGCGGATTGGCATGCCCGAAGAGATTGACCCACCAGGAACTTATGGCATCCAGGTAGCGATGACCATCGAAATCCTCGAGCCAGACACCACGACCGCTGCGGATCGGAATCGGTGGCAGCTGCTCATGGTCCTTCATCTGTGTGCAGGGATGCCACAGTACTGCTAGGTCGCGTTGCGCCAGGTGGGAGTTATCCATGGGCTCAAGATACAAGATGCCGGTTGCAAGTTACAAGAGAGGCGGCTGTCAGCGCATTGACGCGTGCGGAGCGCATTATTTCCCTTGTGCCGCCGCATCAATCTGCTTTCTGCAATCAATATCCCCAGTCGTTCCTGAGCATGCGTGATTGGCCCCGGTATACTGCAGCGGTCGCAGGATCGAAATGGCTAATTCCAATTGCATCAAGCATTTTTCTTCCGGCGATCGTATTTTTTGCGTCGAGGAGTGCCTTGCGGATGGCGTCACCTGTGGCCCTGTCTATGGAAGGTGCTGCCGACAGCGCCATGCCCGGAATCGGCTCTGTTACAGCCACCACCATAAGCCTGTCGCCGCGCGCGATCGCCGTCCGTACGAAGGGCGTTGGAAGCATGGCAGCGGCAACCCCGCCGTGGAGGACCATGTCGAGACCCCGCTTACTGCTGTCAACCTCGACGATGACGGGCTGGCGCGACGGGTTCGGAAACATCGCGATGAGGCGCGTGGCGTCAATGCTCGGAATGCCGAGGGTAGCGATGCGCTTTGCAACCAGCTGGTCCGGATCACGAATCGGCGTACGTTTGTTGACCACGAGACTGTAGGAAACGTTGCCGGGTTCCTTGACAAGCACTCTGAATCCGAGCTTTTGTATCCGATAATCAGTGAAATGCGCCGCATCGAGAACAAGATTGTATCCCGCGCCCTTGCGGACGGTGTCCCAATAGGCGAAGAAATTCTGGCTGATCAGCAGGCTGCAACCCATGCCCGCGGCCTTGCTCAGGTAATCTGCAAGCGGCTGAAAAGCATTGCGTGTAACAATCTCGCTCGATCCTGGCTGGATCGCGAGCACAAGTGCGCTTGTACCTGCACTCACCGCGGTCGAGCCGAGTGCGATCGCGCAAAAGGCTACGAGCGCAAGAACTTTCCGGATTGGGAACGCCCTTCGTGTTGCAAGGAGACGTCGCAATCCCGAAAGGCCCAGCATGGGTGTCAGGGCGCATCGACGCGAAGCTGCAGCGCGCAACCCGGTTAATGCCGCTGGCATGGGCGCACTCATGCGGTGTCCCCGTGGGTGGCGTCATGCACCGGCGCGAATCAGCCTTGGCCCGGGCGCGATTTGAAGCCGGCGGTCACCGTGACCGATGCCGGGAGGCGCGTGGTCATTTCCATTGCCTGATTATAGGCACGTGCGTACAAATGGCCAGAGAAGTAATCGCGAAGCGAAGCATCCTGCGCAATGCAAGTCACCCGTTTGCTGGTGTAAACTGGCGGCCATTGGCGCGCGCTGCCCGAAGGAGGTAATGACCATGGTACGCACTGAAACACCCATCTGCGATTTCGGACGACCCGCACCCGAATTTTCGCTTAAAGGCGTGGATGACAAGACATGGACCTTGGCGAACAGCCGTGGCAGAAATGGTCTGCTGATAATGTTCATCTGTAACCATTGTCCGTACGTCAAGGCAGTGCGCGACCGGATCATCCGCGATGCACGCGAGCTGCGCCAGTACGGAATCAACAGCATTGCGATCATGTCGAATGATCCGACGGATTACCCCGAAGATTCATTCGATAACATGAGGAGCATCGCGAGCGAACTGGACTTCCCGTTTCCCTACGTTTACGACGAGACTCAGGAAGTCGCCAGGCGCTTCGGTGCGGTATGCACGCCCGACTTTTTTGGCTATAACGGCGACTTGAAACTGCAGTATCGCGGGCGTCTGGATGAGTCTCGCAAGGACCCGGTGCCAGGTGCGCGCCGCGAGCTGTTCGAAGCGATGAAGCTCGTTGCCCAGACTGGCAAGGGTCCTCTGGAGCAGATACCGAGTATCGGTTGTTCCATCAAGTGGATGAATGAGCTGGACTGACAGAAGGTCATGGGTGAGGAGGTGTTCTACCGAAACAAGGAAGTGGCGCGCGAGCCGCGCGCTCTTCCGGCGGATGTCTATGGATTGATCCACCGCCTGTTCAGACGCGCCCGGGCCGATTGCCTGTTCGTGCCGATTCGAAGCATGCAGTATCTGGCGGTGATCGACGCGCAGGAAATCATCTTTACCGATGGCGCCGGGGATCGGTCAATCGAGCTCGCATGGCAGGATTTCCAGCCCCAGGCGCGCAGCGCGCTCACCGACCCTGTGGCCTACCAGGCTGTGTATTACACCCAAGGCGCCGCCCGGACGATGTTGCGCCTTCAGGGCGAGTTCCGCCGCGCGCTGATCGATCTCGAGCGAAAGCGCGCCGACGGACCTGCCGCCCCGGGAGGTTACGGCGCCGCCCGCATCGTCAAGCTTTCGCGGGGAAATTCCTGAAGGGGTCAGGAACCGGCCTCTGTGCGCCGGTTGCGTAGCCGCCAGGCACGGTTTTGCCTGTTTTGACAGAAGTTGCCCTTGCGCCCTTTTCATGGGCGACACAGGGGGTTTTCCGCAGCCCACAGCATTTATTTGATATGGGCATAAACTGCGGTATTCCGCCCAGCTATTGCCCAAACCTAACTGCTGAGGGACAATACCGCGCTTATTTTTGCGCCGGTTCGGCGCATCCGGCGGCCAGCCGATTCCTCAACGGCTGTAGACAACAAACATAGCAATCCCTTTGGCGGGCGCAGCCAGGATTCCGCGCCAAGGAGATTTTTTGTCATCACCGGCGAGCGCGCAACGCAGGTGGTCTTTGAGAGACGGGACACAGAGCAAAGCAATCGGTGCGATCCCAGTTGGTGGAACGTGTCGGCTGGTGCGGCGCGAGGTTTGCGCAGGCGAAAAAAGCGTATGAATTCCATTTATTTGTGAAAGAGGACTAGCCCATGTCAGCGAAACCACAACAGGCATTACCCGGCCGCCGTGATCTGGCTAACGCTATTCGCGTCCTATCCATGGACGCGGTGCAGAAAGCCAATTCCGGTCACCCAGGCGCACCGATGGGCATGGCTGATATCGCGGAAGTGCTGTGGAATGACTTTCTGAAGCATAACCCGGCCAATTCGAAATGGATGAATCGCGACCGTTTCGTGCTCTCGAATGGCCACGGCTCCATGCTGCTTTACAGTCTCCTGCACCTGACCGGCTATGACCTGCCCATGGAGGAGATCAAGAATTTCCGCCAGTTGCATTCCAAGACGCCAGGGCATCCCGAGTATGGCTATACCCCCGGCATCGAGACCACCACCGGACCGCTGGGGCAGGGCATCACGAATGCAGTCGGCATGGCGATAGCCGAGAAGGTTCTGTCCGGCCAGTTCAATCGTGACGGTCATCATGTTATTGACCACTACACCTATGTCTTTCTCGGCGATGGCTGCCTCATGGAAGGAATCTCGCATGAGGCCTGCTCGCTTGCCGGCACGCTCGGTTTGGGCAAGCTCATTGCGTTCTATGACGACAACGGAATTTCCATTGATGGTCACGTCGAAGGCTGGTTTACCGATGACACGCCGCGTCGATTTGAGGCCTATGGCTGGCACGTCGTGCGCGAGGTCGATGGCCACGATGCGGCTGCGATCAAGAAGGCAATTATGGAAGCCCGCGCAGTCAATGACAAACCATCGATGATCTGCTGCAAGACCGTGATTGGCTACGGCGCACCCAATCTCTGTGGTAGCCACGATTGCCATGGCTCGCCCCTCGGAGATGCCGAGATCGCGGCGGCGCGCGAGAATCTTGGCTGGAAGTACAGCCCGTTTGTTGTTCCCGATGACGTGTACGCCGGATGGGACGCGCGCACCAAGGGCAAGTCCGCAGAGGATGCCTGGAACAAGAAATTTGCCGAATACAAGAAGGCTTACCCCGAGCTCGGCGACTAGCTAGAGCCCCGGGTATAGTGCGCGTTGCCGAAGGACGGGGGGGGAAAGACCGAACAGTTCATAAAGTCGGTGGATGACAAAG
>VFSW01007648.1_pt1 | contig 15653 bp, 11 predicted proteins | sample 5358111 | NCBI WGS metagenome assembly VFSW01 (sample SAMN11554181, study PRJNA540505) | mine drainage metagenome | isolation source: sediment from site ElyBrook_90M | place: USA: Ely Copper Mine, Vershire, VT | collected 2017
AGAGAACACCGGTGGGCCTGCGGGATGAACCCGCAACGTTGTCAACCACCACCGGGGGAATCGGCGACCGGATGACCGATGCAAGATTGATCCTGCCACGATGAACAGACGCAAGGTCCCGTGCGGCGATCGGGTCAGGGCGCGCGTTGCCGTCGGGCGGGCCTCCCCAGACGCCACGCCGCGGATGGTCACACGTGATGCGCCCCGCCCACGGATGACGGATGGCGTACCGGGCTTGAAAGTTGTTGGTGTACCCGTCGGGTCGGGCACCTTGTTCGAGTTCGCCGTTGCTTCCGGTGACAAACTCGCGGCCGCCGACGATGGGACCGGCTTCGCGAAAGATCAGGTCTTCGGTGAGCGTCGTGCGGTTGTACCGAGTGTGCAACCGGGTCACGGTCATGTTGTAGACATGGTACGAAGTGTCAAAGCCAGGGCGGCCTTGTCCGAGTACGTCAGCGCCGAGGGTTGAGAGATCGGACTGCTGAAGCGGCGGCGAAGGACAGGGGTCGCAGGAGTTGGTCCCCCAGGCGTACTCGGTGACCACGGCACGTCCGCCGGATTGTTCCATGGTGTAGTCAAAGAGTCGTGCGTACAACTCACCAAAGTCGTTGCGGGCACTGTCCGCGACGTCGAGGTTGGTAGGGATGAAGGCGTTGGGATAGTTGGCGACTTCAAACCGCGAAGTCGGGCTGAGGATGTACACAATGAGGTCTTGGGCGTCGCTGGCGTTGAGAAGCCCGAGACGCACAGGCAGGCGAAAGTCCGTGGCGTCGTAGTTGAAGCGAAGAGGGGAGAGCCGCGCACTGCCGTCGGGGCGGTGGGCCACACGCGAGATGTCAACGCGGGCGACAAAGAACTTGAACTGTTCGCGGACGTAGGGCGCAAGGTACTCCGCGGCGCCCGTGGGAATATTGTAATGGTTTTGATGCAACCAGGTCTCAAGTCCCGTGGACTCGCTGGCGGAGAGAACCACGACCTGGTATTCGCCGACGACGAAGCGAGCCTCGACACGGACACCCAGGTCGGGGGCTGCCCCGGCGGGTACGGCGAGGGCCGCGCCGTGCATCATGCCCCGCGATGCCATGGGCGCAGGGGGCGGAGGCTGGTAGCAAGGGTCTTGCTCCCAGTACTCGACGAGCCGAGGTGCCGTAAGGCTTTCGAGATGGTCAAAGATGTCCATCGGAAGCGTGCGGACGTTTTCTTCGTGCAGGACGATGGGAACAGGAACCACCATGGCAAAGTCCTCGGCAGGGCCCTGGTAGTCGTTGCTCATGGCGAGCACCGTGCGCGTTCCCTCGCGCATGAGGGATACCCGGGTGGCCTTGTTGAACAGCCGGGTTCCGCTGCCGGAAACGTAGAATCCGCAGAAGGCTTGAGAGATCGTCGGCACGAGGGTGGTCATCACCAGCAGCGCCAGCGCAAAGGCCGCGGCCCTGGGTTTGAAACGCGAAGTGTGATTGTCCATGGATGCTCCTTAGATTCACGGCGGCAAAGCCCGGGGTTTCAAACCGCCGCGAGGGGTATTGAAGAGGGGCGGCCGTGAGACGCGCCCCCCGTGGGTGTCCTTGGGCGGAGTGTACAGGACCGTGCGCCCGTCGGAGGAACGTGCGCCCGGGCGAGAAACCCGCTATCGTCCGCCGCCCTCAGAACCCGTGACCGGAGTAATTCTTCGATGGTAGAGACCGTTGACACGGCCGGCGTGCGCCGTGCCCTTGAGCAGGCCCGCGGACAGCGCACCCAGATCACGCGGGGTGCACCCCTGCCGATTGACACCGCCCACGTTGTCGGTGCTTGCCCGACGTGCGGAACCCTTGGGGTCACGATCCTTGGGTTTCCTGATCCGCCGTACGCGGGTCCGCAGGGGCAGCCGAGGTACCGTAACGCCAAGGAACTCGGTAGGTTTCTTGAAGAGATCGTACGAAACCCGCCGGCACTGCCGTCGCCAGAAGATCCGTCGGTTCCGTCGAAGAATCCGCAGCAGCCCGCGCAGTGGCAGGGTGTGTGTAAGTGCGGCACCAAAGTCATTCCCCCCACGCCGGACCCGAAGACCGGAAAGATGGTTGGCGACCCGGAGGCGATTCCCCGAAGGGTGTGCGGCCTGCGGTTTATCAAAGCCATGCCGGGCTCTGGCGCCGAGTTGGTGGTCGAAGCGCTCTCGGGCGACGGCGGAACGCTCTGGACCACGGGCGTGCCCATCGCGTTCAAGATCTATCGTCACCCCTTGGACGGCGTCGAGATTTCTGTGTCCGCCACCCTGGACGACGATTCAATCACCACGGCCTTTGGGCGACCGTTGACCCTGGCCGAGACCTGGCGAGAGATTCTTGCCAAGGCCATGGCCGACGAAGAAGTCCTCGTCGACGTAGAACCCGGCTACTGGCTCTGGGCAGGCCCTGCCAAAGATGTTTCGCTCAACGCGAAAATCAAAGCGATCATTGATGATAACCCCGCGTGCGGGAGCTTTGACATCACCACGCTTGGGGGAGCGGCGCCTGTTCCACAGGGACCCTCGTGGCCGCAGTGGGGGTACGAGGCCGCGCCGAAGCTTCGGGACAAGACCCTCCGCGCCGGTGTCATTCTCGATCGGAGCGTGGTTGCAAAGCTCATCGAAGCGCAGGTCGAACGGATGTCCCTTGCGTGGCGCGAAGAGAACCAGGGACAGTTGGTGGTGGTGCAGTCGGGAGAGATCCGCTGGCCCGTCGAAGTCGCCATTGTCTCTCTCGGCGCTGCGCATCTCGGCTGGACCTTTGGTGAGACCACCTCCGCGGCGGTGGGCGAAGCCATGGGGCGGGTCAACGACATCAAGCGCTTTGTCGACGCCGCCCGTAAAGATCGCCCGGACATCACGTTTCAGATCGACGGGCTGCGGGCGTCGACGCGGCGTGCGGACGGTAGCTACGGTCGTCCGTTGAACCTCATGGACGTACCGTTTCGCGCGCCTCCTGGTTCACCCGACTTCAAGCGTGAGCTACGGTTCGTGTGCGACGATCTCCCCAAGGGCGCCAACCCCACACGGTTGTGTCCGTGCGGTGAAAAAGCCTGGCTCTCGGCGAAGATCTTTCCCACTGCGGTGGTCGAAGAGTTCAAGAAAGCCACCAACGGCAAGAGCCCGCGGGTGATCGAAGAGTGGAAGGGTGCGGTGCTCATCGCGACGATCTCCTGCGACCGCCACGTTCGCATTCCCATGCACGACGAGATCGAAGGCGCCGGACTCGCGGGGGATGCCTTCAATAAACGCATGGCCGAAGATCTACCCAACAGTATCTTCGCGGTGGACGTCTCGCTCCACGAAGACAAGTCCGGCAAGCGCGCGTTGCTGGCCTACGGTCCATTGGTGGCCAGCGTGGTGATCAACGACCACCTCGTGGGCGGGCTCCATCAAGCCTGCAGACTCCAGGACGGTGCACTCCCGTTGCGCAGCGACGAAGTCTCGGCCCTCGTCGTCACCCCCAACGTGCTGTGCCTTTCCGAACCCGGCTTTGACGACGACCGTCTCGACCAGGTGCTGGAAATCGGCGCGGCGATGGACAACATCCCCGTGGGCGTCGATCCGCCCTTTGATCTCTCGTGGGATGTCTCGCTCAAAGCTGCGCCCGTCGGACGCTTTCAAAACCTCAGGCCGCAGCCGCAGGGACAACAGCAACAACAGCAACAGCAACCGCCGCCGGGTGCCACCAACGGCGCCCGTCCCCGGTGACCGTCAGAAGCCTATCGTAGCCGCGCGGGCACACCACGTTTGACCACGGTGTCCCGCGCTTGCTGCGGGTCGGTGTCCGGGTAGTCCAACGTGTAATGCAGCCCGCGGGTTTCTTTACGCGTCAATGCACTTGCGACAACGAGTTCGGCCACCGTCGCGATGTTTCGCAGTTCCAGCATGTCCTGGGTGACCAGGTGGTTCCAGTAGTACTCACGGATTTCGTCTTGGAGGAGGGCGATGCGCCGTGCCGCGCGCTGTAGCCTTCGGGTGGTGCGCACGATGCCTACGTAGTTCCACATCAGCCTTCGGACTTCGTCCCAGTTTTGGGTAATCACCACGGCTTCGTCACTCGGCACCGCTTGTCCGACATCCCACGCTGGAACCTCGGGCCATGGATCCCCTGTGTGGTCCACGGCTTCAAGCCCCAACGCATCCGCTGCACGTCTCCCGAACACCAGCCCTTCGAGCAGGGAGTTACTCGCCAGTCGGTTGGCTCCATGGAGCCCTGTACAAGCCGTCTCGCCAATCGCGAAAAGCCCCGGAAGAGACGTCCTGCCCACGTTGTCCGTGGTCACACCGCCACAGCAGTAATGCGCCGCGGGCACGACGGGTATAGGCTTTTCTGTGAGATCAACCCCCCAACGGAGACACTCCGCATAGATGTTTGGAAAGCGTTGCCTGAGAAAATCCGCAGGGCGCGCGGTCATGTCCAGTCCTACGCACTCTTCGCCCGTGCGTTTCATCTCGTAGTCAATCATCCGGGCGGTGACATCCCGCGGAGCAAGGTCGGCCATCGGGTGGTGCCGCCGCATGAACGCCGTGCCGTCTTCGAGCCGCAGCACTCCGCCTTCGCCACGCAGCGCCTCGGAGACCAGAAAACTCTTGGCTTGCGGGTGAAACAGCACCGTGGGGTGAAACTGGTAGAACTCCATGTTGGCGACTTCGGCACCCGCGCGGTACGCCATGGCGATTCCGTCTCCCGTCGCCACGTCGGGATTGGAGGTATACAGGTACACTTTGCCTGCGCCGCCGGTCGCAAGGATGGTGGTTCGCGCGAGAAAGGTCACGACGGCGCCCGAAAGCTTGTCGAGTACGTACGCCCCGACGCACACATCAGGCCCGCCAAACTTGGACAGGGTGATGAGATCGACGGCCATGTGCTGTTCGTAAAACGTAATCCTCGGGTGGGATTCAGCGGCGGCGAGAAGCGCACGTTCGACTTCGCGGCCGGTGATGTCTCCTGCGTGGACGACCCGACGGGCGCTGTGTCCGCCCTCTCGTCCGAGATCAAAGCCAGGCGTCGCATCCACCGCATCGGGAAGGGGTGCCGTGCGGTTGAACTTTGCCCCAAGGGTGACAAGGTCTTGAATGCGCTCGGGTGCGTCCCGAACGCACTGTGCAACGATGTCGGGCTTCGAGAGTCCGGCGCCCGTCGCCAGCGTGTCCTGAATGTGCGCGTCGAAAGAATCTCCAGGATCCAGCACCGCGGAGATCCCTCCCTGGGCCCAGGTGGTCGCAGCGTCCGAGCGCGTGCGCTTGGTGACCACGGCGACCTTGCCATGATCCGCCGCGCGAAGGGCAAAGGTAAGCCCGGCGATTCCGCTTCCGAGGACCAGGTAATCCGTGGTGAGGGGCATAGGGACAAAGACCATAAGCCCAAAGCGATCGCTGGGGGGAGCGATCAAAGAAACAAGGCTACCCCCGCTTTTTCACCGTCTTCTTCACCGTCTTCTTCTTCACCGCGGGCTTCGCTGTCTTTTTCTTCACCACGGGCGTCTTCGCGGGCGCTTTCACCATCGGCTTCACCGTGCTCTTGCGCACGGCTTTTCCACGGATGGTGGGCTTGGGCGACGCGCGGCGGGTCTTGCGCTTGGATGCTGCCGTCGTCGGTGCCGTCGTCGACGGTGTCGGAGCCGCGGCCGTGGGTGCCGTGGGCGTTGCCGCGGGAGGGGACGTGATCGCCGCGACCGATGGCGTGCCCGCAGGGATGATCGTGACGTCCGGATTCGGCGACGTGGCGGGTGCCGTCGTCGTCGTCGCGGCCGTCGTACGTGGCGTGGGAACCGGCAGGGGAAACAGGGACAAAAGATCCGACAGGGTCTGGAGCAGGGACTCCGCGGTCGTGCGCTCGGGGCTGTCCGCGGTGTTCGACAGAAACCACACCATGTCGTCGTGAACCATGTTGAAGACCGAGACACAAGCGTAACGGGCCGAACGGGCCTCGGCTTTGTCGGTCAGTCTCCGGGTAGTTCCCGTTGTCGAACCCAGACCCTCGTCCAGCGCACGCGTGGCTGCGTTGACTTCTGTAAGCACGGAGACAAGTCCCGTGGCGACGATGTCGGCGTGCACGTCCGGCTGTCGTGCCACCAAAATCTGCGCCTTGCCGTAGGCAACCTCCTGGGGGTAGGCCATCTGGGTCTGTGAGCGCCCAACCGCTGGCGCTGGAAGGAGCCTGGCGCGGAGCCGCGTGCCTGCGGCTTGCGTGGGGGCGTCGGGCGCGCGCTCGGCGACCTCGATGAGAAGTTCGAGCCGTCGCTGGGCGTTGTCCCAGACAGAATCAAGTTCGACCATCGGTTGCGCACTGGATCCCACGGCCAGCGCGGCACCGACGGCACGTTCGAGGCGCAACTTCCATTGGGAAAATATTCCGAGACGATCCAGCGCTGCGGTGTCTAGCGGTCCGGTCAACAGTCCGGCGGAAACCGTGATCGGCGCCCACGCACCCGACTGCAACGCATCGCCAAAACTGCAGAACCCAGCAAGAGGAACCCCCGTGTAACCATTTCGAGACATGCACCACCTCGTAGTCAGCGTGCCCAGGAGAGTTGACTCAATCACTCCGACGGTTCAAGCGAAAAGTGCCCCCTCGTGGGACACGGGGTTGCCGAAGCGTTGAACGTACGGTCGGCGGGTGGCCGAGGCGTTGAACGTACGGCCAGCGGGTGGCCGAGGCGTTGAACGTACGGCCAGCGGGTGGCCGAGGCGTTGAACGTACGGCCGGCGGGTGGCCGAGGCGTTGAACATACGGCCAGCGGGTGGCCGAGGCGTTGAACGTACCGCCAGCGGGTGGCCGAGGCGCTAAACCTACCGCGAGGGAACACCGACGGGCTCCGCAAGGATCGACGCAATGGCTTCAGCCACGCCGCCGCCCGTACGCTGTGTCGCCGTGAGCCGTACCGTCGCGTGTGCAGCAACGTGCGCGGGCGCGTGCCCCATCACGTACGACCGACCCGCCCATTGAAACATCGGAACGTCATTGATCCAGTCGCCCACGACCGCGACCTCGGTACGGTCGTAGCCCAGGAGGGCCGCGACCCGCGCGAGCCCCACGGCTTTGTCAACCGCCGACGCACGGGTGAAAAGCGCCCACGCGTCACTACGCACAACCTGAAATGTAATCGCCATGACCGCTTCGGGATGCTCCCGCGAAACCCTCGCGTGCGCCGTCTCGACCGAGCTTTGTTCACCGACGCCCAGCGCCATGGCGATTTCTCCGCGGCGGTTCCATGCGGGGGATGTACGGAGGGAGGGATGGAGCGTGACCTTGGGCGACCATGTACCCACGTAGTGAACGTGTGCTGCACCCGCGGACTCCCCGTGTACTTCGTCATGGGTAAACCAGAACGGAGACAGTCCGTGATCCCCGAGGGCGATGAGCATGGACTCGACGGCGACGGAAGACAGCGCGCGAAGTTCGATCACGGCGCCGGTGACAGGGTCGGCGATGACGGCACCCTCGGCGCACACGATCGGTGCGCGAAGGCCAAGCTGACGGGCCGTGTCCAACGCACCCGTAGAGATTCTTCCCGTGGCCAGCGTCACGGTGATTCCTGCGTCCATGGCGTGGTGAATGGCTTGGACGTCCCGCGGGTCGATGCCTCCGTGCGGGGAGAGCAAGGTGCCGTCGAGATCAAGGGCCAGTAGTCGTACCGGGCCGAGCGTTCCGTCAGCCACGGGGGGTGTGCATCAGCAGAAACACGGCCACGAGGATTCCGGGCAGGGCGATGGCACCGGCGACGTACAGCAAGGTGCGCTGGAGGGTAAACATCGACCGCAACGCGGACATCGCGTGCATGAGATGGGTCACGTCACTTCCGCGGGTGTCTGCGATGGCGTACACCTCGGCGGCTGCGCCACGGAGCCAGATGAAGTTCACCGCGGCGAGTCCTGCAGCGATGGATTCTGCAACGCCCGAGGCCATTCCCGCGCGACCCGAGAGCCACATGCCTCCGGCGGCCGACAGCAAGAGAACAGCGGCGAGCGCGGCGTTGCCGACGGCCACCACGCGCATTGCGCCGGACAATCCCCGAAAGACGGCGTTGTCCGCGTCGCTGAATTCGTACTCCCGCCCCGTGCTGGGATCGTCGGACCCAAAGATCGGCGCGTTGGTCACGTCCGCCGCTGGTTGATTCATACCCCGGACGATACACCCGATGGGTGCCGTGGCGTTACCCACGAGAAACGAAGACAGAAGCTTCAGTACAGCACCCGGGTGCGGATGTCGGTCGGGAGCGAGGACACCCCGCGGCAGACGTCTCCGGCAACGTCTTGATCGAGGTCCATGAGAAGGTACCCGATGGCGGTGTCGGTAGAGAGCGTCTGGGCGTGGATGTTGGCGTTGAGGTCAGACACGATACGGTTGATGTCCCGGAGTACGCCCGGGACATTCCGGTGAACATTGAGCAGTCGGTGCGTCCCTGGCGCCGGGGCCATTTCAAGCGTTGGAAAATTCACGGCACCGGTGGTCGCGCCGGCTTTGACAAACTTGACGATGCTGGTTGCGACTTCGCGGCCGATGGCAGCTTGTGCTTCAACCGTCGAACCCCCGATGTGCGGGGTGAGGATCACGTTGGCAAGCCCCTGGAGTTCGGTCACAAAGCCATGGGCGTTGGTCTCGGGCTCCTCGGGGTAGACGTCAATGGCTGCACCGGACAGATGCCCTGAGGTAAGAGCATCCCGAAGCGCGGGGATGTCTACAACCGTGCCGCGACTGGCGTTGAGAAGCCGCGCACCGGGACGCATCGCTGCGAGTTCGCGGGATGTGATCATCCGGTGGGTCTGCGGGGTCGCTGGGACGTGCAAGGTCACAAAGTCCGACAGCCCGAGAAGCTCGTCGAGGGTGTCACACGGATGGTTGTTGCCCATCGGCAGCCGGGTAAGGATGTCGTAAAACGCAACCCGCATCCCGAGGGATTCGGCAAGGACACCGACCTGCGAACCGATGTGTCCGTAGCCGACGATTCCAAGGGTCTTGCCGCGGACTTCGTAACACCCCGCGGAGACCTTTTTCCATTGCCCCTGGTGCACTTCACGGACGCGGTCGCCGAGTTGCCGCGCGAGCGCAATGACTTCAGCCACGATCAGTTCTGCGACGCTGCGGGTGTTGCTGAAGGGCGCGTTGAAGACAGGAACACCCCGGGCGTTGGCAACCGTGAGATCCACCTGGTTGGTGCCAATGCAAAAGCATCCGAGGGTGAGCAACCGTGGCGCGGCGGCGAGCACCGCGGGGGTGATCCGGGTCTTGCTGCGGATGCCCAGGACGTCGACGTCGGCCATGCGCTGGACGAGTTCTTTTTCGGAAAGCGCCTGGGGGACGGCCTCGACGGCAAATCCCTCGGCGGACAACAACTCCCGCGCGCTGGTGTGAACGTTTTCGAGAAGAAGAACCTTGCGGGGGGCGTGTGCGGTCATGGCGGGCGTTTCAATGCCCCTGGCCGCGCGGAGAGTCAAGCTGTGACGAGGGAGCGTCTGGGGCGTCCGACCGTGGGCCAGCGACATGATCCGTCGAGCATTGCCGCCGTGGCAATCACATCGCCGTCATCCAAGAGTTTTGCCGTGAGCAACGCATGGAGCATGGCGAGGTGCGCGGTGTCCAACGATTCTGGGTGGGCCGCAGCGTAGACGTCGTCGAAAACGTAATGCGCTTCGATCGTGGCGTCGGGTGAGGGGTGTACGACGAGCCATTGGGTGATGTGAGGCTCCACCCGGGCGTTGGATGGCGCGAGAGACCGTGCGTCGGACAGGGCGATGACCGGCGGCGGGGGATTCCGCTGGGTGATGACCAGGATGATGTGATGAACACTCACCCGACGGACGTTTGGGGTGCCGTAGACGGTTGACGCGAGGCTCCGAGGGGTGTTGAGAGGCCCGGTGCGCGAAAGGCCGCCATGGCGCCGACGGCGAGGGCGGTGTACGCAACGCCCGCGGCCCAGGCGGTACCCGTAAACGTGGCGTGGAGGGACGAGGCTTCGACCGCGCGGCCAAAGATCGGGGACACCGCGGCGAAGAGCAGTCTGCGTCCCATCCCTTCCATTGAAAGCAGGGTGGCACGGTCGCGGGGGCCGTCGATCAGTCGGTTCATCAAGGCGCGCATCAAGGGTGAAAACACGCCAAAGCCAGACGCCAGGGCGACCATGAGTACGATGCACAGCGCACCGTGGTCGAGACCCATGAGTGCGTAGGCGGCAACGAGAAAGGTTCCGAGTGCGACCGTGAGCCTTCTGGCGGAGACGCGGGCAAAGAGCCAGCCAGAGGAGCCCGCGGTGACGGCCGTGGCAATCTCTTTTGCGGCCGCGAGAAGGCCCATCGAGAGAACCGTGTGGGTCAGCCATGCGCCCGAGAGGTGCGATTCAAGATGCGGCTGGTCGGCAAAGAGGGACAAGCGCAGGAGCACAAAGGACAGTGCGCCGAACATCATCACGGTGATGAGCCTGCCGTCGCCTGCCAGGGTACGAAACGACCGGACGAGATGATCCCGCGCGACGCCATCGCGGCTGGGCCGTCGCTCGGGGAGTGCCAGCGCCAGGACGCCTGCCGCCGCGGTGGTGATGCCCGTGAAGACAAAGACGCCCGCGGGATGGATGTACTGGTACACAAGCGCGCCGAGGAGGACGGCGACGACGTTGCCAATGCCCTTGGCCGAGGTGCTCCAGCCTTCGAGTCGGGCATAGATACTGGACTGACTTTTTTCTTCAAGGTGGTCAAAGAGGTAGGCGCTGTCGGCGCCCGACGCGAGGGTCATGGAGAGGGCTGCGAGGGCGTTGGCCAGGGCGTACGTCCAGAAGCTGCCGCCCAGGATGAAGAACGCGCAGGAGAGGGACATGACAAAGGCCCCGGCGCTCATCGAGACACGGCGACCGTAACGGTCCGCGAAGATCCCGGTGGGGATTTCAAGACTCACGGCGGCGATGCTGAACACGACGTTGAGGTCGAAGACATCGGTGACGGATAGACCGCGGTCTTCGAGGTAGTAGACTTGAAAGGGCGCAAAGGCCCAGGTCAACGCCAGCGCGCGGTACAGAAAGTAGGTCAGAAGCGGGCGCCGCTTGAAACTATCCCACATCACCGCTCATCCTACGCGCCGCACCCCACCGGCCCAAAGATCGGGACCAGAATGATCGACTACCCGCACGGATGGAGGGTAGCACGACGGGGCGGACGGTGGTGTCAGCGACGGTGCGAGACGGGCGGCGCCGGGCGGGTGTCCGGTGGGCACATGACCCCGCGATCGAAGGTGCCCGTGCACCGGAGGGCGAGCATTCCATCGGGGCGTCGGGCGCGTTGGAGGTCGGGAACCATGTCCATCACGGACAAGATCCGTCCGGCGACGTCGCTCTTGTGGCGGTAGGCGTCGGTCAGTCGAAAGCGTAAACCGAGGTTGATGCGGGAGTCGCCAATACGCGGGCGTAGTTCGATGCGACCGTCCATGGCCAGATCGAGTTCGTCGGAGTGTGAAGCCAGGCGGTCGAGGACGGCGGTTCCGTTGTGGATGGTGACGCCGACATCGAGGTTGCCCGCGCGAATCTGTTCGATGGTGACGCCGCCAAAGTGCGGGATCTGATACTGCGCGTGGCCGTCCCCGAGGGTGAGCCGGGTCGCGCGGAGTTGCACCGACCCCTCGGCCTGACTTACCTGCCCGTCGGGAAGATGCAGTTCGACCGTGCCGGACATGGCGCCGCCCATGGGGAGGCCGACGATGGCAACGAGCGGTGCGATCTGTCCGACGCGGACGGCGTTGAGCGTGACATCAAGGTCACGGAGCCCGGCGTCAGCACCGGTGACGGTTACACCCGCGGAGCCTGATATCTCACCGCTGGCCCCGTCGACGTCAAACGAGAAGCTCACGCGGTGGGTAAACACCAGGGCAAGGAGGGAGATGTGTACAGTGGCGGTGTCGAGCCGAAGCACCGTGCGTTGTTCACCGAGGTGCTGGGGAAGAAAGGTAACAACCACGTCACGGGCTTTGAGACCGGGAAGAAACGTCGGACCGAGGTGCCCGATGGTGAGTTCCATGGTGGCCGGGGTTGCGTGGCCCGAGGGAGACACACTCGGCGCGGACACCGCCCCTTCGATTGCCTCACGGAGCCGATCGTAAGGAAAGGTTGTGTACACAAAGGTGACGAAGAAGAACATGAACGCGGCGGGGTAGCCCAACGCGCGAAGAATGATCGGTCGCCAGGGGAGCAGTCGCTCGATCACGGAGCCTCCTCGGTGGCGTGTCCACCCGTGCGCGCATTCCCACCGTGGCGGCCGTGGCGGTTGCGCGCGGAGCCCTGACTGCCGGCGGATTCAGGGACAGCGTCCCATGTGGCAATCACCATGTCGTCGATGTCGTAGGCGTTGCTCTCACCGTATCGCCGGTGAACCCTAAGGGATGTGATGGCCACGGGAAACGGCGCGTTGTCGATCCGACTCAAGAAATCCACAAGGGCCTGGAGAGAGACCTGGTGGAGTCGGATGGACACTGCGCGCTGGGTAAACTGTCGTCCAGCGGGCTCGGGGGGGCGATCCTGGGATTCGGCGACCCGGACACCGGCTCCACGGGCTTGCTCTTCGACAAAGCTGGTGAGAGGTGGCGCGCGGTTGCGGTACCGGGCGAGCATGGCGTCGCGGCGGGCGTTACGGGCAGCGATTTGTCCGCGGGCGCGCTGGATGGTTTGCAACGCATCCAGGGTCGCCGCGCGGTCCTCGTCGATGCTGTCAAGCCGGGACGCCGACCAGAAATACAGGCCGACAAACGCGAGAAAGCCTAACACTACGGCGAGGGCTATGAGCATGCGCTTCTCTCGGGGGGACAGCCCGAGAAACGCACCGGTCACCGCGTCAGGTACCGCTGCCACGATTGTCTCCCTGGGTGCTGTCGTCGCTTCCGTTACCCGAGCCGCCGTGCCCGCCGGATCGTGACTGTTGTTCGGGGCAACGAAAGTCGATGTCCAGGGTATACCGCTGACGGTTGTCCCCTGCGTTGGTGGTCGCTCGGCCAGGTCGCACCGCGGGAAAGCATGCGTATCGCGCGAGAGACTCGACGATGTGGTCGCGATCCTGGAGGGTGTCGACGAGGCCCTGAAGCTGGATGTGTTCGCCGTTCACATCAAGCTGGTCGACGTCGTGACGGATCGTCGGTGGGATCTTGTCGGACAGAACGCCGATGACGTCGTAGGCATCGGCCGGTGGGGCCGGGTCGACGTCGTCGTAGCCGGTTTCTCCACGGGCCTTCGCCCGCGCCCGCGCCGGGTCGGTGATCGTCTCACCAAAGACTTCGTGGGTGACCGTTGCGAGTGTGTCTCCAAGCCGCGTACGCTCGGTCGAGAGCGCCTCGTAGCGTGCCGCTGTGGACAGCCCCCAGAACACCACGATGGCGGCGGAGGCGGCGATAAAATACGGTGCTCGCTCGCGAAACGCCTGGGCGCCGCCAGACAACGCGAGAGCGCCTTTGCGGAGGTCAAGGCGCTTGGCCCGCCCGAGGCCCCGTGCGGCGAGGGCAACGGCGATGGGTGCCGAGCGAAGCGCTTCGTCTCCGGCGAGCGGACCGATTTCGATTGACCCGGAGGGGAGCGGCTCGATGGACTCCCCCGGGAGCCCGCACGCGTCGGCCACGATGCCGACCATCAGTGCGGCTTCTTCGCCCGCGAGGTAGGCCATTACTGGAAGTTCGCCGCCGATGGAAGCGTACGCGCCCATGGTCTGGCGCATCACCCGATCCCGCGCGGCGGGGTTGTTGAGGCCATGGGCGGTGCGCGCAAAGGTGACCGTGCCGCTTTCGAGCACCACGACGTCAACCCGGCGCTCCGTGGCGTAGACCACCATCACGGGGCCTGGAATCGCCAACGCTGGGATCTCCGCAGCGAGTTCACCCAGAGCGACGGGGCCCACACCGATTTCACGGGGTTCGAGCCCCGCGTCGGTGAGCGGTCCGAGGAGACCTTCGACCCTGCCCCGGAGCGCTGCCGCGGCGATCAGTTCGACCGGGTCAGAGCCTCGTACGACCTGCGCATCGACCATTGCGTCGTCGATGTCAAAAGGTACGGCGCCTTCGAGTTCGGCGTGGAGAGCTTTCTCCCCACGGCGCCAGACTGCCCGTGGGAGACTGATCATCCGCAGCGACGCTTCGGCACCCGAAACTGCAGCGTATACACCGTCGAGAGAGCCCATGGGTGCGACCCCTGCGGCGAGCTCTCTGGCAGCCTGTGCGAGCCCTTCGGGTCCCGGCCCCCGGAGCGCAACGCCGACGGCTTCAAGCACCAGCTTTTTGTAGGCCGTCTTGAGGACCGCCGCGCGGAGCTGGGTGTCGGAGACTTCGATGCCTAGATACCTCGCCATGGGTCAGTCTTCTCGCCAGTAGATGATCACGCCGCCCTGGGAGGACACCACACCGAGCTGGCCCGTGGAGGTCTGGGCCATCTGCACCCCAGACGCGGCAAGGTAGGTCGATGGGAGGGCGGGTTGCGGGCGCATGTCGACGACGACGTGGAGCCGGACGTGGGCCTGCCCCACGGTGGCTTCGGCGTACACTGAAAAGATCTTGCTTTCCACCGTGGTGTTGCTCGCCAGGGTGGTCGGGTCACGGAGGACAAACGGCTGGATGTGCAGAAAGCTGGTCATCATCTGACCCATCTGTGACCGGCCTTGGATCGTGGCGATGAAGTCCTGCGGGGACGAGAACACCGGCACGCCCATCGAGAGGGTAAAGGCCTGCATCATGGTGATACCCGAGATGAAGGCGGATATCTGCATGGGGTCGTTGCATTGGATGGCGTCGGGCGCGGACGAACAGATGTGGGCGAGGATGGTCTGGGCGTTGGCGGTGTTGACGTTGACGGCGCCCTGGCCCCAGACGGTCACGGTGCGACGGTGTGGATTGCCCGGGTCTGGGTCAATGATCGCGGCCCATAGATCGTCGGAGCCGAGACCTCGGACCATGCGGAGTTCTTCGACGGAGTCCAGCGGTGCGTTGCGGCGGCGGTACGGCGGGTGAAGTGTTTGGTAGAAGGTATCTTCGGGCCCGGTGCTGGAGGCCGACGCGCTGGTCTGGAACAGCGACGCGCCGTCGAAGGCCATGTCGTCGAAGTCGATGTAATCAATGACGTTGGACAAGAGCGTCTGGCGGTCGGTGAACTGCCCATCGGGGTCACGATTTTCAAAGTACGGATTGAGGGCGGTGTTGGCGACCAGCCCCCGGAGCTGTTGGCCCACTGTAAACGGCGCGACGCTCGATTTGTCGATGGAGTTGACGTTGATCTTGGAGTCTTCGTCGATGATGACGACCGGCCGGAGGCCCACGAGTCCGCCGAGATTGCGCGACGTGCCAATGTCGACGTGGGCGAGCTCACCAAGGCTGCTTCCGCCCTCGGGGCTGCGAAAAGCTCCAAGAAAAAGGTCAGCTTGCTCCCAGATCGGGATCTGCGGAGGCATCGAGAGCCCGCGGCCCATCATGGCCATCATCGGAGTGAGCACGGGCGCGATGGCCATCCGGATGGTGGGTTCGGCGTGGAGAAGCACCCGGGTCAGGTTGATGGCGCTCTTGGCCTGGTACTCCGCGATGAGTTGATCGCGCGCGACGTTGGCCCCGAGAGAATACACCGCGACTTCGTCCCGGGTCTGCTGGGCCATTACAAACAGCACCGCCGTGGCAGCGAGGACCAGAAGCAACGCGACACCGCGCTGCCGCGAGCGCCGA
>VFSW01007649.1_pt1 | contig 15653 bp, 14 predicted proteins | sample 5358111 | NCBI WGS metagenome assembly VFSW01 (sample SAMN11554181, study PRJNA540505) | mine drainage metagenome | isolation source: sediment from site ElyBrook_90M | place: USA: Ely Copper Mine, Vershire, VT | collected 2017
CCCTGCCGCCCCCCCCGCCCCCCCCGCCCGCCCGCCGCTCGGGCCGGGGGGGGGGGGTCCGCCGCCCCCCCCCCCGGGGGGCGGGGGGCGGCGTCGGCAAGATGCAGCGCCACGCCCCCCGCATCGCTTTTGTGCAGGATCTGCGAGGAGACCACTTTCGCAACGAACGGCCCGCGCATGCCGGCGGCCAGATGCTCGGCCTCCGCGGCATCGCGTGCCAGTGCGGAACGTGGCGTGGGGATGGCGAAGGCGCGCAGCAGCGCCTTGCCGGTGGCTTCGTCCAGCGCGATGCGCCCGGCGCTTCGGGCGGCGTCGATCAGCCTGTGGGCGGCGGCGAGGTCGGGTTGCATGGCGGCGTGCTCAGTAGCTGGTCGGCCAGGTGCGCATCAGATGCTGCCCGATCCCGCCGGTGCGACGGCGCATCTGCAGGTCGAGCATGCGGATCAGATAGGCGCGGGTCTCCTGCGGCTTGATCACGTCGTGGGCGGAGAAGATGCGCGCCATGTCCCAGATTTCCAGGTCTTTCTGGATCTCGGCCAGCGCGTCGTCGAATCCCTCCTCACCGGGGGATTTGTTCTTCACGATGTTGGTGGCGAAGACCGGGTCCATGAAGCTCACCTCGGCCATCGGCCAGGCAACAATGGCATCGTTATGCGCCCCCCCGCCCATCGCCACATAGGCGCGGCCGTACGCCTTGCGGCACAGCACCGTCACCTGCGGGACCGTCGTCAGGCAGGTCGCGTTCATGAAGTTCATGATGTGACCGGGCGCACCGCGTCGTTCCGCCTCCAGCCCGACCACGAAGCCGGGCGTGTCCACCAGCCGTACGATCGGGATGTTGAAGCTGTCGCACAGCACGGTGAAATCGATGATCTTGCGGCACGCCTCGGCGGACAGCGCGCCCCCGCCGACATTGGGGTTGTTCGCGATCACGCCCACGGACCGGCCGGCCAGGCGCGCCAGCCCCACCGCGGCGGAGCGGCCGAACCTCGCCTTGATCTCGAAGAAACTGCCGCGGTCGAAGATCACCTCGATGATCTTCTTCATGTTGTAGACCTGCGTGCGCTTCTCCGGCAGCACGTCCAGTATGGTGTCCTGCGCCTCTCCGGAACATTCCGAAACCGGCACAACGGGCGCCATCTCGTTGTTGTGGCTCGGCAGGTAGGACAGGAAGGTGCGGATCACCGCCATCGCCTCGGCGTCGGTGTCTACGAAATGATCGATCAACCCGGTCTGCTCGGCATGCAGGCGCCAGCCGCCGAGGGCCTCGAGGTCCACCTTTTCGCCGATCGCCATCGACACCAGCCGCGGCGAGGAGACCGACATGATCGAACCGCGCTTCATCACCGCGAAATCGGCACAGCAGCACAGCCAGGCCGAGGACCCGAACGATGTGTCGAGCGCGGTCGCCACCCAGGGGGTCTCGCGCATCCGTCGGAACTGGCTGGTATCGTTGCCCAGCAGCTGGCCCATGCCCTTGGAGCCCATGGCGTCGGGCAGGCGCGCGCCGGTCGATTCGCCGACATGGATGAAGGGCATGCCCTTCTCCGTGCAGATGCGGCGCACATAGCCCATCTTGCGGGAGTTGGTGGCGCTGGTGGAGGCGCCCTTGGTGGTGAAATCATTCACCACCACGCCCACGTCGCGCCCGTCGATGCGCGCGAAACCGGTGATCTTGCCGTCGCGCGGCGTGTCGGCGATATCGGCCTCGAACACCCCCGACGCACCGAGCAGCCCGACTTCGAGGAAGCTGTCCGCATCGATCAGCGCGGTCAGGCGCTCCTCGGCGTTGAGTTGGCCGCGTTCGTGCCGGCGCGCCAGCTTGGCGGCGCCGCCCATGCGGCGCGCGGCCTGTCGGCGCTGGTCGAGTTCGTTCAGGATCGTCTCATGGGCCATGCGAATGGATTCCGCTCAGATGTGGAAGCTGCGATGCTCGACGGTGAAGCGCGCGAGCGCGTCGCGGTCGAGCGTCGGGCGATAGAAGGCAGGCAGCGTGACAGCGCCGCGATCGAAGGGCAGGGCGGGCGTGAGCAGGCGGTCATGCGGCTTGAGAAAGCCATTGAACTCGCCGGCATTGGTGATGGTTGTGCGGGCGACGCAGGCCTCCAGCCAGGAGTGCACTTCGCTGCCCAGCCCGTCGCCCAGCACCGGCTCCATGCCATGGGCGCGCACCGCGTCGAGCCCCTCCTTCAACCGGTCGAGCCCGCCGAATCGTTTCAGTTTCAGCTTGCACAGGCCGACATTGGGAATCGTTCCGGCCCGCGCGATATCGGCGAGCGTGCAGATCGGCTCGTCGAGCATCAGCTTCACCGGAGAGGCCGCGGCCACCGCCGCGTTCGCCTCCCAGTCATCGGCATCGCAGGGTTGCTCGAACAATTCGATGCCGGCGGGGTTCAGGGCGGCGGCGAAGGCCACCCCGTCGGCGCGGCTATAGGCGCGGTTGGCGTCCAGCCGCAGCGTCGCCCGGCCCGCGGCGGCGGCCTGGATCGCGGCCACCCGGCGCAGATCGGCGACCACATCCTTGCCCACCTTCACCTTGAAGCAGCGAAAGCCGCTCGCCAGCAGCGCCTCCACCTCGGTGGGCACCGCCTCCGGCTCGGTTGCGTTCACCGGGGTCAGCAGCGGCATCGTTGTCGTCTGCGGCACCTCCAGCAGCGGGTTGCCCTCCATCACCTCGATCGCGCTCACCAGCGCGGTCGTTGCGGCTTTGCTGTGCTCGAACAGGGCCAGCGCGCGCGCCTTCGCCTCGGCAGGCTCGCGGCGCAGGCTGTCCTCGATGCGGGCGATCAGGAAATCCCAGCCACCCTCGCGGGTTTCGCTGCTCGACCCGGGGGAGATATGCGCATCCGCGAAGCCGCTGCGTCCGTCCGTGTCCTCGATCTGGACGAGGAACGGCTCGAACTCCTCGAAGGTGCGGTAGGACAGGCGATAGGGGCGGATCAGCCTCATCTTCAGGCGGCGCAGGGTCACGCGGGCAATGCGCGGCATCTTGGTTCCTCGGGCAGGTCCCTGGGCGGGTGATGGTTGATTGTAGGCGTATAGTTGTTGCGGTTGCTACCACGCTCGGTTATGCTGCGCAACACAGCACCGCCCCAGAGCGGTGGTACGGTGCAGGAGGAGAACGTTCCGTGGCCAATCTTCCCCGGCTTCGCGCCCAGGATCCGGCGCCCCCATCGCCATGCGAGGGCGGAGCGTGAGCGGCATGACGGCTTCCGCCGATGCGGTCCGCGCCAACCCCGGGCTCGCCGGTCGTGTGGCGCTGGTCACCGGGGCGGCGCGCAATATCGGCCGGGCTATCGCGCTGTCCCTGGCCCAGGCGGGGGCGGCGGTGATGGTCACGGCACGCCATTCGGGCGCCGAGGCCGAACAGACAGCCGCGCTGGTGCGCGCAGCCGGCGGCCGTGCGGCGGTGTTCCTTGGCGACCTCGCAGACCCGGCGGTGCCGCCGCGCGCCATCGCCGCCTGCATTGATGCGTTCGGCCGGCTGGACATTCTGGTCAACAACGCCGCCACGCGCGGCGATGGCGCGCTCGGCACCATCACCTTCGCCGAATGGCGTGCCGTGCTCGGCAGCATCCTCGATGCCACGTTCCTGTGCAGCCAGGCCGCGCTGCCGCATCTGCTCGCCAGCGGCCAGGGCGCCATCATCAACATCGGCGGGGTTTCAGGCCATGCCGGCGTTGCCAATCGCGCCCATGTCGGCGCCGCCAAGGCCGGTGTCGCGGGGCTGACGCGCGCGCTCGCAGCCGAGCTTGCGGCCCAGGCGGTCACGGTCAACTGCGTCTCGCCAGGTCGTATCGAAACCGTCCGGCACGGTGAATTGCCGGAACATTTCCGCCGCGTGCCGGTGCCGGTGGGGCGCGGCGGCCAGCCGGAGGAGATCGCCGCGCTGGTGCGGTTTCTCGCCGGCCCGTCGGCGCGGTTTGTCACCGGCCAGACCATCCACGCAAATGGCGGCTGGTTCATGGGGGGCTAAGGCGCCGGAACCAGGCGCTGCACATTGCAAGAAAGGGAGGATGCATCATGAAGACAACACGAGTTCTGCTGGCTCTGGCGGGGGCGGCCCTGCTGGGCGGCACCGCCGGCGCGAAGGCGGCCTATCCCGATCGGCCGATCCATTACGTGCTGCATGTCTCGCCCGGTGGCGCGACCGATGTGATGGCGCGCAAGATCGGCAGCGTGCTGCAGAAAATGCTGCACGAACCGGTGGTGGTGGAGAACCGCCCCGGCGGGCGTGGTGCCTCCGAGATGGCGGTGCTCACCACCGCGCGCCCGGATGGCTATACGGTCGGGGCCGTTACCAGTTCCCACATCGCCGAGTTCCACCAGACGTTGCGGCGCTATAACATCGGCAGCATCAGCTGGATCGCACGCATGGTCAGCGAACCCTATCTGTTCGTGGTGCGCGCCGATAGTGGCATCACCTCCATGAAAGGTCTCGCCGCTGCGCTGCGCAAGGATGCGGGGAAGATGGTGGTCTCCGGCTTCATCCGCGGCTCGGGCGCCAATATCGCCTGGGAGATGTTCATGAAGGCCGCCGGCCTGCCCAGCACCGATGCGCGCTGGGTGCCCTATAACAGTGTCGGCCGCGGCGTCACCGCCATTCTGGGTGGTCACGGGGTCGCCACGGTTGCCTATTACGGCCTGGTGAAGGATCAGGTGGCGGCCGGCAAGCTGCGCATCCTCGGCGTGATGGCGCCGAAGCGCCTGGCGCTGCTGCCGAACGTGCCCACCGTCATCGAGCAGGGCTTCGCCGTGCCGCCGGAATGGGACCAGTGGCGCGGTATCATCGGCCCGAAGAACATTCCGCCCGCGCTCCAGGCGAAGTTCGCCGCGGACGTCAAGGCGGCGCTGGACAGCCCGGAGATGCAGTCATTCATCAAGCATGACTCGCTGGTCTACGACTACGCCGGTCCGGCCGCCTTCACCGCCTTCGCCAAGCGCCAGGACGTGCTGACAGCGGCATGGCTGAAGAAGCTCGGCTTCACGAAGTAGCCGCCGGAGCCGCGCGATGGCGAGCGGATTGCCCCCCATCAGGCCCCCCGGCGAAGATACGCCGGGGGAGGGGGCGGAGCAGGGCGGAGCGAGGGCGCTCGCGGCGCCATCGCTGCGTCTGTCGGCGAAGCTGCTGGAGATCGCTCTGGGCCTTCTGCTGCTCGTGCTCGCCATCGTCTTCTGGTTCGGTGCCGGAGCGATAGATACCCACGCCCGCGGCCTGATGAGCGCGCGTGCCTTCCCCCGCGGCATCGCATTGCTGCTCGGCTTCTCCGCGCTGGCGCTGACCGCACGGGCAGCGTTGCGGATGCGCACCCATGGCCCCGGCCTGCTTGTGAAGGTGGAACGGCCGGCCGCGGTGGGTGCGGCGATGGCGATGGCCGTGCTCTACCCGGTGCTGATCGATGCGTTCGGCTACTACATCGCCACCGGCCTGTGGCTGCCGCCTCTCCTGTGGATCGCCGGTTATCGCCGTCCGCTCGGTGTGCTTGCCTGTTCGGCCGGGTTCCTGGTCTTCACCCGGATCATCTTCCAGCACGTGCTCGGCACACCGATGCCATGATACAACGATGAGGCAGCGATGAACTGGCACGATTTCCTCAGCGCCTTCATGGGTATGGGCAGGCCCGACGTGATCGGCGGGCTGGTGATGGGGGTGCTTGTCGGCTACCTCTCGGGCAGCATCCCGGGCCTGTCGTCCTCGATCGCGATCGCGCTGCTCATCCCCTTCACCTTCGGGATGTCGGCGGTGGTCTCCATCGTCATGCTGGTCACGCTCTACATGGCCACCGAATATGCCGGCGCCATCCCGGCCATCCTGGTCAACACGCCCGGCGTGCCGGCCGCCGCCGTCACTGCGCTGGATGGCTATCCGATGCGCCTGCGCGGGGAGGCGGGGGCGGCGCTCACCATGTCCATCCTCAGCGCCGGCTTCGCCTCCATCGTTGCCACCATCCTGCTCATCGCCAGCTCCACCTGGATCGCCTCGGTTGCGCTGGCCTTCGGTCCGGTCGAGTATTTCGCGATCGCGGTGCTCGGGCTGAGCATGGTCTCCTCGTTGTCCGGCGGTTCCCAGCTCAAGGGATTCATCGGCCTGTTTCTTGGCATGGCCGCGGCGGTCATCGGCACCGACCCGATCGACGGCGTGCCACGCTATGTCTTCAACGATAATCTGCTGAGCGGAGTCGGTTTCCTGCCGGCGCTGATCGGCCTGTTCGCGCTCTCCTCGGTCTTCACCCTGATCGAGACCGCCGGCGAGGCGCCGGCGCCGTTGCGCAAGCTGCCCGGCCTGTCCGGCCAGTTCGGCCTGATGCGGCCACATTTCTTCACACTTCTGCGCAGCACCCTGCTGGGCTTCATCGTCAGTGTCATTCCCGGCCACGGCGCCACCATCTCGGCCTTCATCTCCTATGGCGTGCAGAAGCGCCTCTCGCGCTCGCCGGAAACGTTCGGCCACGGCAATCCCGAGGGGCTGATCGCCTCGGAGGCGGCCGCCAATGCCTCGGTGCCCGGTGCGCTTGCACCCATGCTCTCGCTGGGTATTCCGGGGTCGGCCAGCACCGCGGTGCTGATCGGTGCGCTCACGCTGCATGGTGTCCAGCCCGGCCCGCTGCTGTTCACCCACAACCCGGAGATCCCGTATTCAATCTTCATCGCCATGATCGTAACGATGCCCTTCATGGTGGTCCTCGGGCTGGCCGGGGCGCGACTATGGGTGCAGGTCACGCGCATTCCGCGCAGCGTCATCGCCGGCCTGGTCGGCGCGATGTGCCTGCTCGGCAGCTACGCCTCGCAGAACGACGTCTTCGCGATCTGGACCACGATCGTCTTCGGCATCGGCGGCTACGCTCTGAAGAAGCTGGACATCCACCCCGCGCCGATCGTGCTGGCGCTGGTGCTGGGTGACCTCACGGAATCCAATTTCCGCCGCGCGCTCATCAGTTCCGGCGGCAGTCCGGCGATCTTCCTGCACAACCCGCTGGGCCTGGCCTGCCTCGCGGTCGGGCTGGCCGTGTTCCTGCTGCCCTTCCTCCGCCCCGCGCCGCGCGTGCCCTCACTCCACTGAGAGGCCGCGGCGATGCAGGAAGCGCTCGTAGCCGGCAAGCCCGCCGAGCGCGGTCGCGGCCGCTGCCAGTTCGTCATAGACCGGGATGCCCGCCGCAATGGCCTGGGCACGGTAGCGCTGCTTCTGCGCCTCGATATCCGCCTCTCCGTCGGAGCGCAGCACCAGCACGAAATGGCTGCCCGCCCCGCTTTCGCCACGCACCGCCAGCGCGCTTTCAAACAGGTTCGGCAGGATGCGCGGGTTCGCGTAGCTCAGGATCACCGTCATGTTGAGGTGCATCACCACCGCGCCGATCCCCGGTTCGGCGGCGAAGGCTTCCAGGATCGGCCGGGCGATGTGTCCGTCATCGCGCCGTAACGTTCCGGCCGGCGTATCCACCGGGTTCTGCACGCTCGATCCCGGCGGCAGGTCGAGCGCGTTCAGCCGCGACAATGCCGCCGCACCCAGGCGCGGCACCATGAACCCGGCACGGCTGAACGCATCCGTCGCCAGCACGCTGGTGCCACCGCCATTGCCGAACAGCACCACGCGCGCGGTCGGCGCCGCGGGGCGTGCGCGCAGGGCCTGGAACATCACCAGCGCGTCGAGGAAGGTATCGAGCGTCTCCACCAGAACCACGCCGGTCTGCCGGGCGAAGGCGAGCCACAGCCGATCATCCTGCGCCAGTGCGGCGGTGTGCGAGGCGGAGGCACGCTGCCCGTCCTCCGTGCGGCCGCCCTTCAGCAGCACCACCGGCTTCCTGCCGCGCGACTGGCGCAGCGCATCGAACAGCCGCCGCCCGTCGCGCGCATCCTCCAGATACAGCCCGATCACCCGCGTCGCGGGATCGGCGAGGTAGTAATCGAGAAGATCGGCGGTGGCGAGATCGGCACAATTCCCAAGAGTTACCAGACCGCTGAAGCGCAGCCCCCGCATCTGGCCGCGGCGCAGGATGTCCACGCCCAGCCCCCCGCTCTGGGACAGCACGCCCACCCCGCCTGCGGCGAAGGAAACCCGATCAACGAAAGACAGCCTGGCGCGGGGCGCGTGCAGACCCAGGCAATTCGGCCCGATCAGCCTGGCGCCGGCCCCCCGTACCGCGCCAACCAGACGGTCCTGCAATTCCTGTTCACCGCTCTCGGCAAACCCGCTGGACACAACCTGGACAAATCGGACCTTTCCATCCGCGCCCTCGAACAGCCCGGGCGTCTGCGCCCCCCCGATCGCGACATAGGCGTAATCAACAATCTCCGGCAGGTCGCGCAGGGAGCGCACGGCGGGGAAACCCTCGATGGTCGGCGCGCTGGGATGAACCGGATAGATCCGCCCCTCGAATCCGCCGGGGCGGAGGTTGCGCAGGAAGGTGTTGGCAAAGCCGCCAGTGCCGCTCGATGCACCCACGACCGCGATCGCCTGGGGCGCGAACAGCGGCGCGAACGCCTCCATCGCCGTCTTGCTCATGGCCGGTCCCGCAACATAATCCGCGCATCCGCGGCCACCGCGCCCGTCGGTGAGACGATCAGCGGATTGATGTCGAGCTCGGCGATGTCCTCACCCAGCGTCTCCAGCAACCCGCCCACGCCGCCGATCCGCAGCAGCACCTGGTGAAGCTCCGGCATGGCGGCCGCGGGCGCGCCGCGCCATCCCTGCAGCAGCGCCCGGCCGCGCAGCGTGCCCAGCATCTCCTCACAATCCACCGCATCGAGCGGGCAGAGCGCGAAGGCGATGTCCTGCAACAACTCCACCAGCACGCCGCCCAGTCCGCACATCACCACCGGCCCAAATCGCGCATCGTGCAGCGCACCCACCACCACCTCCACGCCGCGCGGCGCCATTTCCTCCACCAGCCAGCCCTCGATCCGCCATCCGCCCTGCGCGATGCGCGCCGCCATCTCCGACCGCGCCGCGGCCAGCGCCGCCTCGTCGGCAAGCGCGATCCGCACGCCGCCGAACTCGGTCTTGTGCAGGATATCGCGCGAGATGATCTTCAACGCGAATGGCGGTGTCAGCCCGGCCCCGAGCGGTCCTTGCGGTGTTGCATCAAATCGGCGGCCGCGCGGCACAGCCACGCCGAAGGCGGCCAGCACACGCTTGGCTTCCGCCTCGGTCAGCGCATTCCGCCCGGTGGCGCGCGCATCGGCCAGCACCGCCCGCGCGGCGGCCGCGTCGGGCACGCTCACGCCTCCAGGATCGCCACGATCTCGCCTTCGGCGACCGGGCTTCCCTCCACCACGCGGATCTCGCGTACCACGCCCGCTTCGGGTGCGAGAACCGGGATTTCCATCTTCATGGATTCCAGGATCACCAGCGCCTGCTCCTCCTCCACGCGCTCGCCAAGCTGCACCACGATTTTCCATACCGAGCCACTGATCTCGGACAGGACTTTGATCTCGCTCATGCAATCTCCATAGGTTGCGTCGTCAAAATGTTGTCGGCCAGTTGGCCAGCCGATGCTCGCCCACGCCGCCGCGCGGGCGGCGCGCATGCACCTCCAGCATATCCACCAGCCAGGTCCGGGTCTCGCGCGGATCGATCACGGCCTGGGCCTCATACAACGCCGCCAGTTCCCAGGCCGAGGAATCGCGTGCCATCGCCTCGGCCAGGGCCTCGAAGCGCTGCGGGTCCTGCTCGCGCGTGATGCCGTGCAGAATGCCCACCCCCACGGCAGGATCGACGAAGCCGAGATCGGCCATCGGCCAGCACGCGACCGCATCGGAATTGCGACCCCCGCCCATGTTCAGATAGGCCTGTCCGTAGCTTTTGCGCATCACCACTTGGAGTTTCGGCACGCTTACCTGGGAGAGCGCATTCATCCAGTTCATGATCAACCCCGGTGCACCGCGCAACTCGCCGGCCATGCCGATCAGAAAGCCGGGCTGGTCGGTCATGAACACGATGGGGATGTTGTAGCTGTCGCACAGCACCAGAAAATTGGTGGCCTTGCGGCACGCATCCACATCGATGGCGCCGCCCTTGAACATCGGGTTGCTGGCGATGATGCCGACCGATCGGCCGTCGATCCGCGCGAGGCTGGTCACCAGCGAGCGGCCGAAGCGGGCCTTCAGTTCGAACAACTGCCCGCCATCGACAACCAGGCGCAGGATGCGCCGCACGTCGTAGGTTTTGTGGCGGGAGTCCGGAATCTCGGCGAGGATCGCGTCCATGTCCGCACCCGATCCGGCCGGCACCTCGCGACGCGGCGGCGCCACGCCGGCGTGATCGGGCAGGTAGTCGAGAAAACGCTGGATGGCGATCATCGCCTCGTCATCGGTATCCACCGCCAGGTCGATCAGCCCGGTGGTCTCGGCATGAAGTCGCCATCCGCCCAGCGCCTCGGGGTCGATCTCCTGGCTGATCGCGGCGGAGGCGACCCGCGCGGAAGCCACGGACATCTTCGCGCCCTTGCGCATCACCACGAAATCGGACAGGCAGGCATACCAAGTTGCCGAACCGTAACAAGGACCGAGCACGCCCGAAACCCAGGGGGAGGTGCGCACGCGCAGATATTCGGTGGCGTCCTGCCCAAGCATCGCGCGCCCCGCCGCACCCATCCGGTCCGGCATGCGCGCACCCGCCGATTCACCAAGGAACACCACCGGCATCCCGCCCTGCACCGCCACGCGCTTCACGTGCTGGATCTTGCGCCCGTTGATCGCGCTGCTCGATGCGCCAAGCACGGTGAAGTCGTTGGATACCACCGCCACCCGCCGCCCGGCCACGCGCCCGAACCCGGCCACCTTGCCATCGGCGGCGGAACGATCGCGCATCTCCGGGCGGATCGATTTGGCCAGCATGCCGGTTTCGGAAAAGCTGCCAGGGTCGAGTAGCCGATCGAGTCGCTGGCGCGCATCCATCACCCCCTCGGCGTGGCGCGCGACAAGCTTCGCCGGCCCGCCCATCGCCCTCGCCTGGGCGCGGCGCATTTCAAGTTCCGTGCGCATGGTATCGAAAGTCATTGCAGATCCCGTCTTCAGAAGCTGGTTGGCCAGGTGCGCATCAGGTGTTTGCCAACCCCGGCGGTGGGCGCCATCCAGTGCACCGAAAGGATGCTGCGCAAATACGCGCGCGTCTCGCGCGGGTCGATCACCTCCTGCGCGCCGTAGCAGGCGGCAAGGTCGTAGGCGCTGGTATCGCGGGTCATCCGCTCGACGGCACGGCGATACTCCTCGGGGTCGCCATCCGGGCGTGCGCCCAGCGCGATCACGGCGCCGAACTCGGGCTCCATGAAGCTGATCTCGGCGGTGGTCCAGGCCGCCACCTCGTCGGCGTTGCCCGCGCCCCCCATGTTCAGCACCGCCTGGCCATAGGTCTTGCGCATGACAATCGAGATCCGCGGCACCGTCACCAGCGAGAGCGCATTCATCCAGTTGATCACCTTGCCCACGGCGCGCTTGGCCTCGCCCAGGATGCCGATCAGGAAGCCAGGTTGATCCACCATCAGCACGATCGGGATGTTGAAGCTGTCGCACAGCACCAGGAAGCTGGTCGCCTTGTCACAGGCATCGGGGTCGATCGCGCCGCCGCGCACCAGCGGGTTGTTGGCGATCACCCCGATGGTGCGGCCATCCAGCCGGGCCAGTGCGGTCACGATGGAACGGCCGAAGCGCGGCTTCATCTCGAAGGTGCTGTCGCGGTCGCAGATCGCCCCCAGGACCTTGCGCACGTCATAAACCTGCTGGCGTGTGCGCGGCAGCAGGTCCGCCAGCAGGGCGGCGCCGTCCTCGGAACCATCCGGTACTTCAACAACCGGCGGCGCCTCCCCGTTATGCGCCGGCAGGTAGGACAGAAAGCGCTGGACGGCCAGGATCGCCGCCTCGTCGGTATCGGTCACATGGTCCACCAGGCCGGTGGTGATGGCGTGCACCCGCCACCCGCCCAGCGCCTCGGCATCCACCTCCTCGGCGGTGGCGAGCGAGGTCAGGCGCGGGCTTGCCACCGCCATCACCGCGCCCTTGCGCATCACCACGAAATCCGACATCGCCGCGTACCACGAGGAGGATCCGTAGCAGGGGCCGAGCACGGCGGATGCCCAGGGCGTCTCGCGCATGCGCAGATAGCGGGTGCGGGAATCGCCGGCGCCGATGCCGGCCGCGCCCATGATCTCGGGCATCCGCGCCCCGGTCGATTCGCCGAAGAACACGATCGGCATGCCGTTGCGCGTCGCCACATCCTTGATGTGGCCGATCTTCTTGCTGTTGATCCGGCTGGAGGATGCGCCCAGCACGGTGAAATCGTTGGAGATCGCGGCGGTCATCCGCCCGGCCACGCGGCCGAACCCGGCCACCTTGCCATCGGCGGGCGTGCGGTTGCGCAACTCCTTGTCGGCGGCGGTGGCAAACAGGCCGGTCTCGATGAATGTGCCGGTATCGAACAGATGCGCGATCCGTTCGCGCGCGTTCAGCAGGCCGGCCGCGCGTCGCGCCGCAAGCTTTTCCGGCCCGCCCATGGCGCGTGCCGCCGCCCGGCGCGCCTCCAGCTCCGACATCCCAGCGTCCTCGACCATCATGTCCTCAATTATGCATCAACCCGGGCAGCCACAGCGTCAGGCCGGGCCATGCGGTCAGCACCACCAGATAGAGCAGCATGCCCAGCATGAAGGGCCACACGCCGCGGAACACCGCGTCCACCGGAACGCCCGTGTAGCGCGCAACGATATAGGCATTGAGACCAATCGGCGGGGTCACCAGCCCGATCTCGGAGGTCAGGGCGAGCACGATGCCATACCAGATCGGATCGAATCCAAGATGAACGATGATGGGCAGGGTGATGGGCACGGTCAACACCAGCAGCGCCACCTGGTCCATGAAGCAGCCCAGCACGAGCTTGATGGACAGCAGCAGCGCCACGATCACCCAGCGCGATGTGTCCAGCCCGCCGATGGTCTGCGTCAGTGCCTGCGTGGCCTGGCTCATGGTCAGGAAGTAGCCGAACAGCAGCGCGCCGGTGATGACCATGGTGATCATCGTGCTGATGCGTGCGGTCGCGCGCAGCGCGCGCATCAGGTTCGTCACGGTCAGTCGCCCGCGCCGCAGCGTGATCAGCAACGCGCCGAGCGCCCCCATGGCGGAGGCTTCGGTCGGTGTGCCGATGCCGAAATACATCACCCCGACGACGGAGAGGAACAGCAACGCCATCGGCAGCACCCGCGTGAGCATGCGGATACGCTGGCTCAGCGGCGGCTGCGGATCGGCGCGCCGGCTGATCAGCGAGGGGTCGCGCCGGATCAGAAACTGCAATGTCGCGGTCAGCACGAGCACACCCAGAAAGCCGGGGATAAGGCCGGCGATCAGCAGCTTGCCCAGATCCGCACCGCTCAGCACCCCATAGATGATCAGCCCGTTCGCCGGCGGGATCATCGAGGACAGCGTGCCGACAATCGCGGTCAGCCCGGTGGCCAGGCGCATGTCGTAGCCATGGCGCCGCATCTGCGGGATCGCGGTGGAGGCGAGCGTGGCCGCCGCGGCGGCGGAGGAGCCGCAGATGGAACTGAAACCCGCCCCGGTCAGCACGGTGGAGATGCCAAGCCCGCCCGGGAGTTTGCGCGTCCAGGCGTCCACGGTGTCGAACAGTTCGTCGGCCACACCGCTCACGATCACGAATTCGGCCATCAGCACGAACATCGGGATGGTCATCAGTTCATAGGTGGCGGCGGTGGTCACGGGTGTGGTGGTCAGGAACGCGATCATCGGTGCGAACCCGCCGATCAGCCACACACCCAGGCACCCGGCACTTCCCAGCGCGAAGGCCAGCGGCACGCCCATGCCGATCAGCACGAACAGCAGGACGGAGATGGTGATCGCGAGCATGTCTCAGTGCGCCAGAGGCGGCGGCATGGCGATGCGCCCATCCAGCGTCGCCTCCAGCGCGGCGATCAGGCGGATCAGCAACCGCAACGACAGCACGGCGCTGCCCAGCGGCACCAAGAAATTCGCCGGCCAGGTGGGCACCGCCAGCGCGCCTTGCAGCATCTCGCCCGCCTGCCAGGCCGCCACCGTCGTCTGCCACCCGCCATAGCCGATGCCCACCGCAAGCAGCAGGCCCAGCAGGTCGCCGAATGCGGAAAACCCGTTGCGCAACCATGGCGATTTCAGGTTGCGCACGGCGTAGTCCAGGCTCATATGCGCGCCGCTGCGCGTGACCTGCGGCAGCGCCAGGAAGAACAGCGCCACCAGCAGGTAATGCGTGATCAGATCATGCGACCAGCTGAACGGCGCGTTCAGCGCGTAGCGGAACACCACATCCACAGCCGTGATCAGCACCATCGCCGCGATCGACAATCCGGCGAGCAGCATCATCGCATCCTCGACGGGTGCGACGATGCGCTCGAGTACGGCGGATGGATGCCGCGTCATCTACTTCGCGGCAGCCTTGAAGGCGGCCAGCACCTTGCTGCCGGCCAGGCCGCGCTTGTCCATCTCCTTGGCCCAGAGCTTCTGCACCGGGGCCATGGTCTTGCGCCACACCGCCTTCTGCGCCGCGGTCAGCACCGCCAGCTTCCAGTGGTGCTTCGTTACCAGGGTCTGACCGATCTTGCCGTTATCGGCATCCTCATGCGTGCAGAAATTCTTCCACGTCGCATCGCCCGCCTTCAGCATCGCCTGCTGCACATTGGGCGGCAGACTGCGCCAGCGATGATCGCTGATCATCGCCACCAGCCCGAACCCGCCGATATCGGCACCCACCGTGCTGTATTGCAGAACATCCTGAGTGCTGTTGGCGAAAACGCTGTTGAAAGCGCCGAACCGCCCATCCACCGTGCCGCGCTTGAGACCGAGGAAGAGGTCCGCAACCGTCATCTGCACCGGCACCCCGCCGACGCGCAGCGCGGCATCGTCCGAGGCACCGCCGAGGGTTTTGAACTTCAGCCCCTTCATGTCGGTGGGCATCACCACCGCCTTGTGCACGGTCTGCACCTCGTAGGGCGGGTTGGTGAAGGCGAACACCACATGCACGCCCTTCGGTGCGTATTCCAGCTTGTCGAGCATCCCGCCCGGCTTCAGCATGTTCCAATAGGCCTTGCTGCCGGCACAGGTGTTGGGAAACATCCCCGGCAGTTCGGCCACCGCCGAAAGCGGCAGCTTGTCGGGCGTGTAGGACGGTCCGGTGCTGCCGATATCCACCGCCCCGGAGGAGGTGAGTGCCAGCAGGTCGCGCCCCTTGCCAAGCTGTCCGGCCGGATACCACTGGAACCGGACCTGGCCCTTGGTCAATTTCGTGACCATATCCATCCAGTATTTGGAGCCGTACACGCTGATCGGATGCGTCTTCGGGATCGAATCGGCGAAGCGCAGCGTGATCGGGCCGGCGGCCAGGGCGGGGGCGGCGAAGGCAACCAGGCTGAACGCGCCAAGCAGCCGGGCCACGGTGCGGCTGCGCCGCTGCGGGGTCGTGGGCATTGCATTTCCTCCTGCGGATCGGCCTGATATCCGACCCGTTCGCTTGTTATTGACCTCACACAAGCAGGGAGCATGATTGTCGTCAAGATGGAAACTTTATTGTGCACAATCATGTCGGGCGCGCCCGCCCCGCACCCCACCCGGTGCGGCCCCACCCGGTGCCGCCGATGCGCGGCCCAGCCCCCGAGGCGGTCCGTCGGCGCGCCGCCGCTGCGGGC
>VFSW01007650.1_pt1 | contig 15648 bp, 21 predicted proteins | sample 5358111 | NCBI WGS metagenome assembly VFSW01 (sample SAMN11554181, study PRJNA540505) | mine drainage metagenome | isolation source: sediment from site ElyBrook_90M | place: USA: Ely Copper Mine, Vershire, VT | collected 2017
TCCAGTGGTTTTTGTGAACGTGTCCACATCGATGATCGAATTGCAATCGGCAGCCGCTACGGTGTACGCGGCAACCTGATAATTGTATCCGTTCGCCTCCACGATGGCTGGAGTGCCGTTGGAAATGATCGGTGCGCCTCCCGCAAGAGCTGTCCCTGAATTAGTTCCACCCCCGGCGACAAGCAGCGGCGAACCCCAAAATGTATTACCAAAACCATCGGTAATCAGTGGACAATTCGCTGTACCAACGGCCAGCGGCAAGGTCATAGTCCAATTGGCAGGAGTATTAGTCCCCGATTGTATCGTCACCGTATTAGCATTTGTTGCATTGGAAAGAATTATCCTACCCACCGATGCGCCAGGAATACCTAATGTAGGTGTGGTCGTCCAAGTAGGGTCAGCCGCGGCATTTCCCTGGAGCATTGTTCCGGCTGCCGGGACTCCAATCTGTGTGACTGTGCCGGTCCCAGCGCCGACTAACAGCGAATGATTTGTGAGCGTTGCCAAACCTGTACCGCCATTTGTGACCGTCAATATCCCGCTCGTTACATGGCCGATGCCAGTCACATTCAGCGCTGGAAACGTCGTTGTGGCGTCGCCCGTGAACACGCCCGCGTTGACCATTTTGACCGCTGTCACCGCGCCGTTTCCAATCGTGACAGCGCCGCCGCTGGCGATTGTGGTGTCCCCGCTCATCGATACCTCGGCATAATCCGTACCGTTTGCGACAAGGATTTTTCCGGCTGCCGCTGTTAGCCCCGGCGCGCACGCGGGTATACCGTCACGCAGCCAACCCGCGATTGTCTGCGCTAAAACTTTGCCGACAAAAATTCCACAGATCAACGCGAGAGCCAGAAAAAAAGCACGGGTTTGGGTTTTCATTGCTTGCTTCCTCGATACCAGAACTTCCCCTTGATCGTTGACGATCCTATCGCGCCGCTGGTTATCGTCGCGGTAAGCGATGTTTCCTGCGCGGGCGGTCCCAGCAGGCTCTCGTAGTATTCCTCCAGCCCGACTGCTGTTAAATCCACCGTCACCGCCGCGGCTCTGTACTTCGCATTGCTGCCCGTCACGCCAAACTCTATCGTTGGCTGAGTGGTTATCGTTCCACCCAGCGTCGTCAAGATCAATCCAGCTTCATGCGGATTCAAGCTGCCTGACGGAACGGCCAGCGTAATCGTTGCTGGAGTTTTCAAGTCTGCTTCCGGAAATAGGAAATATCCGGCTGCCCGCTGCGCGGAAGTTGCATCCGATATGTACGGCGTAATTGGATTTGCAAATACCAGCGCCTCAGTCGTGCTGATCGCGATACCTATTTTGGTCGCAACGGTTCCCGCGGTGTTGCTGTACGATCCTGCGTCCGTCAGATAAATTTCAGTTCCCGGATTCAAGCCCGATAGGCCATTGGCGTACAGGTAATGCGATAGGTAACATGTCGTGGTACTAGGTTTGTATCGGCAAAATCCAATCACCTGGTTGAGCACGCCCGTAGTGGAGTTTGCCGCCGCCACGGTATTTGCAGCCGACAAATAAACCGGCGCGCCCACCGTAAGGCCGGCCGCACAGGTAAAAGTTTGGCGGTATTGCAGAGAAGCAATTTTCGACTGGTGCAGCGCTAGAATTTCATTCATCCATTCGTACGATCCAAAAACGGCTTGCAATATTTTTTGTTTATACCCTATCGCCACATAATCGTATGCGTCCTCTACCGTGCGCCCAGTATAGGCGTCCTCTTGCGCAAGAGTGGCCAGCGGTGTGTTTATCTTTGCCATTACGCTAACCTCTTCTGGTCCAGCTCAATCGAAAACCGTTCGAAAAACGTTCCAAGCCCGGTGTCGAACGCCTGCTCGATTACCTTGGTCGCCACCAAATAACACGCGGGATAGGCCGTGGTATCGTTCGGGATTACCACCGCGCAAGCTTGATTGAATATCGCATCGACCGATGCCTTAACCGCCTTACACGAAGACTGGGAAAAGGCAATCGTGATAACCTCTGCGTATATCCGCCGCCCCCTGAACCCGGCAAGACCTTCCGCAATTCCGTCCACACCGCCAGCTTTAATATCCTCCATATCGTAACGCGGTTCGTTCGGCTCGACGATATCCCAATAATTTCCCGTGATTCCATCGAACTGCGAAACGACCGCGACAAACGATACCCCGCCGCCCCCGGCATCCGGTGTAATCGAAAAAACGCTGGCCATATTTTATCTACCTAATCCAAGGCAATCGCGGAGTAAATCGCTGCCGTCCGTACATTTTTCGAATCAGCTTCCCGCGATTTGTTGGCGAGAAACTGGCCAGCGTTATGAACAGCCGGTCATCGTTTTCCTTTTCCAATTCGGCATCTTCGATTTCCTCCCCGGCCACTATCGGAGCCGCGTCGTCATGCGCCTCCTCGTCCCGCTGCCTGGGCCTGGCAAAATACCCAATCACAGCCAACAATACCGCAAATGGCAGCACAAGAATAAAAAAAAATGCTACGCGTAAAACACGCACCAGACACCCTCTTCCACTTTAAACACGTGCCACCTATCCGCATGGGCTGGCTGATTCGCGTCGATGCCGGCGCGGCAAGATAAAAATTTGCGGCCAATCGGAAACGTACCGGCTTCGGCTTCGGCTTTAATTTCAGGGTAACGAATTAAAAGGAAATCAATGACAGGTTCGCACCAGCCCAGCTGCCCCAGATGCAACGCGCGCCATTCCATCGCTTCTCGCACCTGATTTTTTGCGATCTCGCATTTCATGTTTTCCATGGCCGGCGTCCACAATGCGGCCAGCAAATACCGCATTGCCTGCCGCTCGGTTCCCTTTTTCAAAACTTTGTCGAGTTGCCGCGAAACTGGATCGTAGCCCAGTACGTCCTCGAAAAAAATAATCCCATTTGCCAAACCGCGGCCACCCCATTCGCCGGGCGGACTTCCCTCGGCATTGCCATCTCCCGGCATCAGGCGATCTTCGAAATTTTCTTTTGTCATAGTGCGGTCGTCTCCGTCAATGCCGATCCCTTGAAAAGATACTCGCCCTCGATATGGTGCGGGCCGTCCGCGTGCTGCGTTTGCCAGTTCGCATTGCCTACGACCATCGGGCCGTGAATCAAAGAGCCGGTACCCGATCCATTCGACTCGGAAATGTCGGTCTCGCAATTCGCTGCCGTCGCGCCTTCCAAGTCCTGGCCGCTCAGGTCGAGGTATCGCTGGATGACACGGCAGTCCAGCAATCGTCTTGGCCTCCCAATGGGTACAGTATTGCCCCCGGCATGAATCGGGTCCTTTACGACGATGCGTTCGTGTGTCGCTCCGACCGGACCTCCGTGGCTCGTAGAACCGAATTTGAGGGCGGTTACCAAAAAGCCTGCGTTGTCTTCCGTCGAGTACGCCATTTTATTACCCTCTCGCCACGCCGATTCGTTTATCGGCAAGTTTCACGCGATGCAGTCCAACCAATGTTGGATTGCCATCCGAATGCCAGTCAATCACATACCACCTCTGCCCGCTGATTAAGATAGAATCGCCTGTTCCGTCTTTCGCTAAAATATTTGGCGTTGCAATATCCGATACAGCCATCGTTAAAGTTCTGGTTTTATATTCGATGGTATGATTGCCATCGTGAAAATGTTCACTGATAGGATTGTCAAGAATCACATTGATAGTTTTTGTCGGGCCAGCGCTTCCACGGCAGGCGGTCGCCCCAACGCTACCAGCTGTTGCATATGTAAATGTCGTGCTTGTCACGCTCAATATTGTTTGCTCGCCATCGAAATTTGTATCCGACGGATCGAGCAGCACGGTAACTACCTGTCCTACGGCAAATCCGTGCGCTGCCGACGTTGTGACCGTCGCAATTCCAGCCGCGGCTGCCTTTTGAATCGGCAGCGCACTCTGTGAAACGTAATCGCCGGATATCGCGAAGTCCGTGAGTAGCACCGTCTTCACGTCGTTTGCAATCAAAGATAACAGCGTCGGAAGGCTCATGGGTTACTCTTTATCACGCGTCTCAAGAATGTGTCCGCAACCAGGCCTGTTTAGCGAGCCGCAACACACGTACACAATGCGGCCGTTCTTGATCTCGCGAATCCAATTGGTTGAAGCGTTGCAACGGCGACAGTAAATGCAACGCAGACGATCCGGCCAATGGGTACGCATTTCATTTCCATTTCAGAATCATCTTTCTCCGCTCGTCAATCAAAATCTTGCGGGCCAATCTAATGGCCTCCACCATCGTATTCAGATTCCCGTGTTTTTTTTCTCCGTTTTATTTTCACTGGCTCACCACGTTTTCATGTACTTCAAGATCGCCGGTATTGCCGCAATCACGTAGTTTTTATCCTGCTGGAATTCAATCGCAAACCTTAGCGCCCTTGGCAAGTATTGCGTGGCGGCTGGATAAAATTTCGTTCGCATCCATTCCCGAATTTTCCATTTGTTCGCATAATAAAATACCAAATCCATCGGGCCTGGCATCCATTCGAATCTGGTATTCGTGCGGCCTCTGACCGTTTTAGGCGGGATGCGTGAAGAGGCCTGCTCGGCGACGGGCTGGCCGTCACACATGCATTCGGCCGCGGACGCGCCCCAAAAGGCGCTCGCAGCGATCAAAATTAAAACCAGTTTTAGCATTACATTCCTTTCGGTCTCTTATCCCAGCCTTTTTCTTTTAGTACTGCCATCACATCGTCCACATGAAGGCAGTCGCAGAGACACGCTCCGGTCGGAAAAGTTTTGATTGCTATCCCGCCGTTGCAGTAGTCATTGCCCGGCCGTGCATCGTACAGGATTCCCAGTGCATTGATCGGGTTGTCGCCAGAACCAGCCAATGAAATAATAGTGTCGCCGTTCTTTGCTTCGCGACCGTTTCTGTAATGCATCTCAGTCATCCTTAAATTTGCAGACTACTTGTTGAACGCGGTCTGCAATCGCGGGTTATTTAAGCGGCGCCACGGGAGGGGAATCTCATGGCGCCGTTGCGATTTTTTCCCCACAGTGGGATACCAAATCGCAGGTACTATTTTGCCGGAACTGTCACTATCAGATGCTGAAGAATTCCGTTAATGGTCCCGATTTTTACCGACGCCTTGGAAAGGATTGCGTCGGCGGAACTGCCGGGCGCAGCCGCTTCCGCAATCGCGGTAATCTGAGGAGCCATTTGCGCAGCGATATCACTGGTTGCCTCCACTACCTGCAATGTTCCCGATGGCTGGGGAGGATAGGTCAGAGTAAATGACTGGATTGCTCCCTCTGATTTTGTGAGGATCGTCGATGCCCGGCTAAGATCAACAGCGACCGCGCTGCCCGGCACAAGCGTCTCTGCGATGGCCGTCACGGCGGGCGCGATTTTTGCCCCGTACCGGTCAATCGTCTGAACGTCGCTGACAACCGTTTTGATGCCCGATTCGATTTTCTGCCAAATGGTGGTTCCCTGACCCGGCTTGGCGGAGCCGCATCCGGCGAACAGCACCAGCACGGCTGCGAAAAAGTAACGGACGCGAATTGTCATGGATTAAATCTCCTATTGTGGCGCTTCTTGCGCCGTTTTGATTTTCACTCTACCCTCGCCATATTTCACCGTCGCAATGGTGCTCGACAAATGGGCAAGTCCAGCCAAAGCCACTCCCAGCACGGTCACGATCTGTAGGGTGCGGTGCCCATGCGGCATCCATTCCAATAAATCGATGGCTGTTCCGAACAGCGCGCTCAATCCACCCAATACTTGCAGCAGTCCCGATCTGGCGTTGTGCGCCAGCACCATTGCGTGCTCTGAAGTATCTTCTCCCGGCGCGTTTTCCATTTTACTTCCCCCTTTCAATTTGCGCGCGAAGCGATGCGATCAAATCGTCCTTGTGCGCCTGCAATTTTTTATCGCTCCAATGTTTCAATAAAAAAATGGCAATTCCAAGAGATACCACCATAACCGAACCTATCAAGATATAAGAGCGGCCTTCTGAGTACGCTGCATGAATGGTTTGCGTTACCTCTTGCAGCGGCTTTTCCATTCCCTGCGCCAGCCCTTGCGCATTGATCGTTACCACGACCGCCTTCTCCGGGATATTCGCCGTGAATTGCAAATGAATAGTATCGGCTGCCGTGCTCAAATTGATCGGGGCCTTCACGGTTCCTTCAGCCAGATTAACAGGCAGCGAAATAAGCGGAGCGGTCGTGCTCGCCGTCGCCGTGAATGCATTCGGAGCAATTGTCGTTTCAAATCCATGCGGCTGGATTTCGCCCTTCGCCCAAATTGTCCCTTCAACGTGGCCTATCGAATTTGCTTCTGGGTGAACTGCATTGGTTGCGGCCGCGATATGGCCGATGGAATCCGGGGTCTTCGCATCGACGTGAACCACATCGATGGCCAGACAGGTGGAGGCGATAAATGAAAGAACGAGCGCCAGTTTCATTTTTTCCTACGTTCGTTTGTGGACTTCAAAGGGCCGGGCCTCAGGGGCTGCGGTTCCACTCCCAGGCAAGCTTTTTGGGCTGCCTACGTATTACAGGCCTATCGCATGATGAATTTCCATGCCCATTCAGCAATGAAAATCGATACCACGACGATGAACCCGACTTTCATACTGAGTCCATTTACCGCCAAAGCCAACTTTACACGTTCTTTCCGGCACTCGGAATTTTCATTCCGCACCTCATATAAGTCTTTCTCGATTTGCCGCAACGCCATTTTCATTAACTCCACACTCGATATGACGCCTTGAAGTTCATTCGCTAATTCATGATGCCGCTCTTTAAGGCTTCGAATTTCCTCTTTGTCATGTTCCATTTTTTAGGCTCGATGCCAAATCAAGAACGATCTATTGGTGTCCGACTTTTATCAGCATCATGTTTCCAAGAGTTGTCGCTGCCGCCGAATTCGCCGTGCATTTGATTATGATTGCAGCCGTGTCGGTGATCGCTGCCGCCGTTGGAACCACGCGCGCGATATTTGCAGTCGTGCCGTGATAATTATCATCCGTGAAAACCATCTGTGTATTAGAGCCTGTCTTGACGATGGTCATTTTCTGAATGATGGGGCTTGCGCTCGTCACTCCACCGTCGCTTATAAACGCGGTCCCGCCGAACCAAAATTTAGCGGTCTCCGCCGTCGCGACTCCGGTTCCCTGCCATTCGCATTTCACATAATCGCCGACATTCTTAAGGCTATTCGCGGGCAGCGAAAAGGTGAATAGGGTATCGTCCGTACTTCCAGCAGTACAAGCAATTCCGGACGCGCTCACCTGGATGTTAGCAATTGTCTCAACGCCAGCGAAAGAAGTTGAACCGCCGACCGGTAACTGCACTGACTGCGCGGCGGCGGACGGGGAGAGTGTCAGATTCGTGCTCGCTGTCGAGGCCGTGAGTTTATCAGCCAGCAATCCGCCGGATTTATAGTCGTTGCTCTGCTGTCCGGCATCTCCTATGGTCGTATGCGGGTTGCCAGCGGAATTGTTCAGCGAACCCAAAATAGTTCCGGGCGTCGCAAACGCAAGATCGTACGTTTTGCCAGAGATGTTCTTCGCGGTCGCCTGAGTGCCGCCTTGCCCACGCGTGATCGTCAGGGTATCGGTCGCCAAAGCCGTGACGACTACCACCTCTCCGTATGGATCGTCCATCGGATATGGATAGTCGGTCACATTCCACCAATATGCGATGGCAGGCAGCGCTGGCACTTTTGTAGCACCCTGACCTGCTGTCACCACAATGCTGGTCGCCGTCGCGGAATAGGTTGTCGACACTCCCGCGATGGCGGCTGATCGAGTATTGAACTGCGCGGCGCTGGCCGTCCCAATGAAGAGGGCCGCCGCCATGAACGCTAAAACGGAAAGTACTTTTTGCATTGTCGAAACTCCTTTTTTTATCCTGGGTTAGGAAATCTTGACGCTCCGGTCAAAGCGGTAGTATCCCAAAACAAAACGATGCTTCAGGCAGATCGCAACCTTGTTGTAGAGCGTCTCGTATTCACTGCCGAATCCGAGAACATTGACCTGGATTCCGTAGTTTTCAATGAAGACAAACGGGCGCTGCGGCATCCCGATGAAATGCAGATACCATGCGGTTTTCGAATTCGAATCAAGGTATCCATCGGGGAAAATATCCGCGATTCCCATCAAAACGTTGTTCGCAACAGGCGCCGCCGCGGTTCCACTTGTCACCACTGGAGCCGTGATCGGGATCATCGAACCAAACAACACCTGCCGCATCGCCTGTTCAAGCGCGACCGGGCAATGAACAAGCAGTTGATTCATGCCCTGTTTTGCCAGCGGATTCAACAACCGGCCCTGGTTGTCGAGGAAGGTTCTGATCGCTCCAAGCGCGCTTCCCAAGTCCGCCGCCAGCGCCGTGACTGTCGATCCTGTCTTGGAGATGGTGTTGTTGATGTTGTTCGCTCCCATTTTCGCGAAATTGTGGGTAGAGCCATAAAACAGATTGCCGTCGTACGCATTGTTGCCGGCGACACTGCCATTGATAACAGACTGGCTGGCCAGATAGTCCGGGAAAAGTTTCGCGCTCATGGTCGCTTCGCGCACGAGGTCTGAATAATCGTAAGCCTTCGCGTTGCGAACCAGATCGCTATCCAGATCGATGGTCAGCTCATAGGTAACCTGGTTGAACGTCTGCGTGACATTTACGTCCTTGCCCATTCGCGACCGTTCGCCTTCGAACTGCCGCGGGAACGGCATGTTCGCGGGCACCGGGACTTTGGTGTACGATCCATCCTCCGGTTTCACGCTGCAAATCAGCGGGTATAGATTTGGCCGCGTCTCCGCGACAGTATCCTCCGCAATCAGGGTCAGGTCCTTGAGTGTTGCATTCGAATCGCCTCTTACTGTGGCCATGATCGGCATCCTTCAAGATGCGCGGCGACACGCCGGCATCGTTCGATACTTTGGCCCCGGCTAACTGCTCCGGGGCCGAAAGGTTCATGTATTGCTGCTGCCATAATTTACTACTATGACATAACAACGTTCGCGTTATTGGTGACAAGCCATTTGGCGCTGTATGCCGTCAACTCGAAACTCGCCCCAGCCGTCGTCGGGAACGTTCCGACATTCACATGTCCGGCTCCGTCGAGGAACAATCCAGTCGCGGTAACGGTATGCTGATTTGCCGTGGCGCTTGTGAATTTGATAACTTTTCCGTCGTCAGTTCCAGCCGTTGGCGCTGCCAGCGTCAATGCAGCGACGCCAGCCTTGGTTATCAAGTAATGCGCGGCGGTATGCGGATCGATGGCGCCGCTGGCCGCAATCGGGAATGGGCTGCGAACATCGATACCGTTCGCGCCACAAACAGCCGAACCAATGTCAACCCAGGCAACCGCGTTTTGCTGGTCGATGGCCACAATGATTCCGGCAAAAGTTGTCCCGGATGTCAGGGTGATCGTGTTGTCGTCGCTGAAGTACGCGCGCTGTCCAACGCTCGCCGCGAGAATCCCGGTTTGATTGAATGCAAAAATTCCCTTGCGCGCGACACGAATGTAGGTGTTGGCCGTGTCCGCTGTATTATCCACAGTCTCTTCAGCCACGCCGATGAAAAGATTTCCGACTACGGTCGGCACCAGCGGCAGCGCCTCACCGGTTCCAATCAGTACAGCTACCGCGCCGCCGCGATAGATTTTCACATTGTCGATTTCGAGCCGGATATCCTCACCCGGTTTTTGCGGAACGTCGAACGGTGCGGTGAGAGCTGCCATGTTTTTCAATCCTTAAAAAGAGATTCCAATTTTTCGACCGATTCTTTAATCAATCGTTTTCATGCCCGGATTTTCCTTGGCGTACTTCAGCTCGTAGGACACAAACCGGGCGCGCGCGCCCTTGTACTCTTCGCTATTTTGGTTTGTGCTCTGAGTCCAAAGCTTTCTGGTTTGCGGATTCGAATCGAAGCGCTTGATCGCGGCCGCTTCAGCTTTTTTCTCGGCGGATTCCTCGCCCTGGACTCCGCTGCCCTCGCCCACACCCTTCGCGCGCGAGGCCAGCGCATTCGCGGCCAGAAATTTAACCTGCTTGATTTCAAGTCCGTAGAAATCGGCGTGAAATTTCACCGCGGCCTCACCGGTGATTCCCCCGGCCGTCAGCGCGGTATCGAACTCGGCCCGGTACGCGCGCTCTTTCGCCACGCCCGCCGATTCGGCCTTGGCGAATTTGGCTTTGAATTTCGCGCTCATTTCGCCCGCGCCGGTTTCCTCCTCGGCGTCTTGCTCCACATCGTCGTCGGCATCCGGCTCTTTCGCGGGCGCAGCCTCTTCCTTCGAGGCTTCGATCTCGTATTCCTTTCCTTCAACAATCACATACTCTTTGCCTTCGCGTTCAAATTTCTTGAGTGGATCCACGTTCGTTTCTCCTTTATTTTTCACACTGAAAAGCCCCGCCGGATTTGCCGCGGGAAAATCCACGAAATCGATTGCGAGCAGATTTTCGACTCGCACATTTTTTTCTTTATCCAGCCGCGACAAATGAACCATCGATGCGCCGATGAATTCGGCGGCTGCGCTTCCAGCAAGCGCCATGATCCGGGATGACAACGGCGCGGCGGCTTCGGCCAGCAAAAAACAATCGGCCCGGACTACATCGCCATCGAGCCGGAAATTCTTGGCGAATCCCACTAATTTCTCCAGCTTGCTACCGATGACTGGATGATCTTCATCGGGCTGATCTGGATGATCCATGCGACAGCGAATCGGAGCGCGGTTTCCAAGCTCCACAATTTGCTTCAACGTCTGCATGTCCAATTTTTCATCGTGGCCGAGCGCGGGCCCGGCGGTCGCCACGGCAAAGCCCATGATTGCTCGTTTTTCAAAATCGACTTTTGCGCCGACTCCAAAGTAAGCAAAAATCTGAATCTCATCGATCACGTCAGGCATGAGTGTGCGCCCTCCGCCCGTTCAAGCTCACGCGTTCGAATCTGCGGCGATTCTGATTGACCTTTTCCTGATCGTCCGGTGCCTGGTCTGTTTCCGGGCTGGATAAGTCCGAGGCTTTCCCTGCCACCACAAAATCCAAAGAACCGGCCGGAAGGCCATAATCCTTCTCGGCCTTGCGAACCGCTACCATTGCCGCGGCCCAACTTTGCAAATTTGTGTGCAGGTCCTTACCGTCCTGTTCGCACGCCTGCTGCGGCGTCAAGGTTCGCAAACTAAAGCTGATCTGACGCGCTTTCGCGGTGTCCTGTGGATTGATATCAACCTGGCCTGGAAACTCAGCGCGATACTCGGTCCAGTAACACCGCGTGTCATCGTTGTAGCCGGGGATATTGATTACCGACGAAATCCACAATGCTTCGACAAACCATTCATGCACCCGCTGCCAAGCGCTGGTAAACGATTCGCGGATTTGATCGACAACAGGATCGTCCTGTTGCTGCTCCATCCGGCCTCCGGCCCATGAACCATTCACGGTGCGGGTAAAGCGGGACAGCGACGACACAAATCCGCGGGCGCAACGTTGATCCGTCGCGTCCATGAAACCCTTGAAATCCGGCTCCGGAAGCCGCGCTGAATTCCAATTTACTTTTTCACCGGCCGGCGAGTAAAGGGCTTGCACACTACCCTGTCCGCCAAGCGACATAAATCCAAATGGGACTGTATTTTCGGTCGGGTCGGGGTTTGCTGTGTTCGCGACTTGATCCTGATCGTCGCTGGCTGCATTCCAAGGATCGACGCCCGGCGCGCATTCGAGCTGCATGTAGATGTTCGCTTGCGCGCGCGCGCTCTCGACGGCCTTCTCGATGAATTCGCCGCGGTTGCGTAACATGCGAACCAGAGACAACGACAGCGGCAGCGCCTGGTCGAGGCCAGCCATCTCGGTCAGGCTCAACATCGCCGTGTCTTCGGCCGGAAGAAAATCCCATTCAGGCAGCGGAATAAAACTGTCGCCGCGAGTTTGGAAAACTTTGCGCACCCAATACCCTGAGATTTTCGTTCGAAACGAATCTGAGTATTGAATGCCAAACGATACCAATGGATCTCCAGCCTTGAAATATGGCGTCGTCAACCGGCTTCCGGATATCAATTCCAGCCGCAAAGGGACTGGTAATTTCCGGTCGTAATCCCAAACGCGGTGGATCAAACATTTGCCGGTTACAAACATCGTTAGCACCGCGCGCTCTTGCTGCTTGCCCTCGCTATACCCGCGGCCAGAAGAATCGAATCCGCCAAGCCTGGAATGCAACCTTTTCAAACGGTTGATCTTTTCCGCGGTCGCTTGAGTTTCTTCCGGCGAAATATTTACCTCAGCCGGATGTGGCGCGGATTTAAAAAATACTCCACGTCCGATTACCTGCGCCGTCCGCGCGCGATGGAATCCATGTACATCCGGATTGTTAACGTCAAGGTCCTGCGCGCGCCGCTGGACAGCCTCCATCGACTGCATGTACTCTTGATTCATATCGTCGTTCGTCGTGCCAGCCCAGGCACTCGAACCGTTGGCAAATCTGGCGGCTTGCACCGCGCCCGAATAGCGGCGATTTTGCAGACGCTGGCCGCGCACGTTGCCGGGCTTGTTTTCAGCGCCACGAATCCGATTTACGATTTTAGAGAGCACGCTCATTGCACGCCCTCCGCGCCCGCATCCGCAAAGCTGGCCGGCGTCAAACGGCTGCGGCCAGCCGCACGAATTGCCTGGCCTCCAAGCCGGATTTCCTCAGCGGTCAGCCGCGCAATCATCTGTTCGTAGTGCGAACGCGTCACGCTATCGCCGTTTACGGAATAATCCGGCGTCTGCATGAAATCTTCGATTTCTTGAATGTGGAGCTGTAACTGCGGCAAGCGCGCCGGCATCGCCAGCAATCGATAATTGGAATAAGCCCATGCGGGTGTTGCCATGCGAGGCTTTTACGCCATGCGTGGCAGCGATAGCAAGATAAATGCGTCCAGCAATTGTGTTACGACTTAAACAATGCGTGTTACGGCATAAAATAACAAAGTGTTACGTTTGATAAAATTCGTGCTACCCAATGCTGGTGTCGTTCTTCTCGCGGTGATGATGCCGCGCATCCTGGTCGCCTTCCATAGCGCGCAGCACTTCCGACCGTTTAAATCGCACCCTGCCATTCGGCAGCCGCACAAAATGAATCCAGCCACGGCTCATCCACCGGTTGATCGCCCGTTCCTCAACACGCGCAAAGGACGCGACCTCGCCCTTGGTCATCAATTCGGGTTTTTCCATTTATCAACCCCCTTGATATTTTTCAAAAAGATTCGCAAGCTTCGAAGCATCGGGTTTATCGCGGATCGCTTCCATCCATTCGGCAATCTCTTCACTGCCAAGCAATTTAGATTTTTGCGCGAACCGCAAAATCGCCATCGCCTCCTGCGTCCTGGCGTCACGTTGCTCTTCGCTCGTGAATTTCATCGCCACCGGCGAATGTAGAAGTTCGTTCCGCAATATTAACCTGATCGACGCCAAATCGACTTCAGGATCGTATTGTTTTTTTGTGAATTGGTTCGCAGCCATTTGATTTTCTCCAGATTCCTCTCGCATTGTACATGCGCGACCGCAATATTTCACGGTCTAATTTACCGGATTGTTCACCCCATGCTTGGATCGGCATTGCCTTGATTTTGATTCTCAGGCCGCGACCGCCTAACTTGCACGCGCCGGGACACCACCCCGAAAATATCGGCTAGCGCAAACTGCATCCATGCCGTGTCCAACCAATGGTTGCGCCGCCGCAACGCGGGGACTACAAACCATCCCGCCCGCTCAGCCTTGTTCGTCTCGCGCGATTCGCTGAATGTCGCTACATAACGCTCCGCGGTTTGATGAACGCAGTACTCCTGGGGGGTATCGTAATTCAGCAGCCGCGCCCCCCGAAATGGCTGCCCTTTTTCATCTGCCGCGGGGGTCTCGTATGCCCTAATCAGCCTCAATTTGTATTCGTCCGCATTGCAATCTATTCTACGGCCCGGGTTCCGCTCCGATTCACAAATCCAATTTCGACCCAATGCCCGCTCCGCAATCGATGCAGTCCATTTTTCGCCTTTGAGCGGTACCCATTTCGGCCCGCTCGCCACACAATGCCGCAAGATCGTTTCCTGCCACGCCAAATCTTCTGCTGTACCTCCGCAATCGATACCTATTAATTCCGGAACAAACGTTCGTACTGACCCAATCCACCCTTGCGCGAATTTCAACCGCATCGTTCTCAACGCGTAATTGATTCCCTCCTGAACCATGAGTTGCCGGGCCGTCAATGCATCGGTCATCTTTAGCGCGCCCCCGGCATCCACATTCGTTTCCTGAATTCCGCACTCAATCATTACCGATGTTGTGCCGTCCAAACTCCACGCCGATGCCTCCCAATGGCATCGGTACATTCCAACGTCTACAGAACAAATTACGCGAGAAGCCCACGCTGGGACAATACGCGCGCGAAGATCGATCCGGCGCTTCATTAGATACTCCAGCTCGATCTGCCTGTCAGTCACATTTGGATTTTTACTTGGATTGTTTTGCAGCTCGCATTGAAAAACATCTTCGCCTTCCGTTGAGCGCGCATGAAACAAAACATGCAGCGGCAACCGGATCGGGTCTAGAACCTCAGCCCCCGCATCCATCGTATCGCGATTCCGAGCATAAAAGCGCAAAGCCCTTTGATGGCCTTCCGTCAATTTTGAAAAATCCATTTCGTTCGACTTTAAAATATTCCACGTCTCGGCAGGCTCGGCCAATTCAAGTTCTCCATCGAAACTATTTGGCCGGCAACAATCCATGAATTTGTCCCAAAGGTCCCTGCGGTCAGGCTCTTTTACCAGCGCGCCATAGCGCCGGCCGCGCCATTCAGGTTCGACATTTTTATCCGTTAGTTTCGCCGATATCGATCCCTGCGCCCTGATTGTGCAAATCCAAAAATATGCGGCTGGCGAGTTAATGTCATGCAAGCGGCAGACTTCCTTCCGCCATCGTTCCTCGATCATTCCAGTTTCGGTCGCGCTCCGGACCGAGGACACACTCTCCACGTCATCCCCAATGATTAGGTCCGGCCTCTGACCAAGTTCGTTTAGGCCCGCCATGCTGCTGTCGATACCTCTCCCGTGGCACCAAACGCCATTTGCCAGCCTAAATCGATCTGTGTTCCACGGATAGCCGGGCGGGCTGCTGCGCGGGTCGCCCCGAAAGGCGCGAATTGGATTTACAATTTCCTGGAAATCAGTATGAATGAGTTCGTTTTTGAGTATTTCATCTTTGATCGATGCGAGCCGCTGTTGGCCCTTCGGTGTCGTCTCTCCGATGATAACAATAAACCCGCGATGCCGATATAGCGCCGCCCAAATCGCAGCACCCTCTTCAATCGTTGTCTTGCCGATGGACCTTGGTGCGGCAATGGCATTTTTAATCGGCGTTTTGCCGGTAAACAAAATCGATTCTTGAAATGCCTCCACGATGTTTTGATGGATTTCCGCCGGCGAATAGAAACGATGCGATTGATATACAGTAAGAAAGTCGTGCAGAGATTTTAAACAACGTTCCCGGCGCGCTAAATCAGGTTCTGTTTTTACAGTCTCTTTTTTCGCCTTTTTCTTGGCCTTTTTTATTTTGATATTTTCGGTTGCGCGGATTTCCTTTTGAATTCGCAAACATGCCTTATAGTCCTGATTTTTCAAGGCGACCTTATAAAGATTATCTAATTTTGTCATGCCAAAAATTCTACAATCCAACTAAAAA
>VFSW01007651.1_pt1 | contig 15648 bp, 11 predicted proteins | sample 5358111 | NCBI WGS metagenome assembly VFSW01 (sample SAMN11554181, study PRJNA540505) | mine drainage metagenome | isolation source: sediment from site ElyBrook_90M | place: USA: Ely Copper Mine, Vershire, VT | collected 2017
GTATTGATCTGCTCGCCCACGGACACGCACGCGGAGCTGATCTCGGAGGCCGCGCGCGTCGGCAAACACGTCTTCTGCGAGAAACCGATCGCGCACGATCTGGAGAAGATCGACGCGGCGCTCGAGGCCGTGGCCCGGGCGGGCGTGAAGCTGCAGATCGGCTTCAATCGGCGTTTCGATGCGAATTTCGCTCGCGTCCGGAGGGCGGTGGAAACCGGCGAGATCGGCACGCCGCGCTTGATGCACATCGTCAGCCGCGACCCGGCTCCCCCGCCCATTTCTTACGTCAAGGTCTCCGGCGGCATGTTCCTCGACATGACCATCCACGACTTCGACATGGCCCGGTTCCTGATCGGCGCTGAGGTCGAGGAGATCTATGTCTCCGGCGGCGTCATGGTCGATCCGGAGATCGGCCGCGCGGGCGACCTGGACACGGCGGTTCTCGTGCTGCGCTTCGCCAACGGCGTGATCGGAACCATCGACAATTGCCCGCAGGCCGCCTACGGCTACGACCAGCGCGTCGAGATTCTCGGCAGTCTGGGCAAGATCGCCACGGATAACTGCTATCCGAACGAGGCGGTTGTAAGCACGGGCAGCGAAGTGCGGCGGGACCTTCCGCTCAACTTCTTCATGGAGCGATACCTAGACAGCTTCGCTGCCGAGATGCGTTCTTTCGTGGGCGCAGTCGTTGGCGGCCAGCCCACGTTGGTCACCGGCGCGGATGGGCGCGTGCCCGTGGTGATGGGTTTGGCGGCGCGTAAGTCTTATGAGGAGGGCCGGCCCGTTCGTCTGGCAGAGGTCACCAAGGGCGTGGTGTATCGCTAAGTGCGCGCGAAGTTCGCTTCGTGCGACAATGCCGCAATCGGCTCACTCAGCCAGGATGCCCTCTTGAAAAAGTCGAAACTCAGCGCGATCGCGACCGACATCCATTTCTGGATTCCGCTCTTGGTCCTTGTGCTCGGCGCCGCGCTGCTGCTGATGCTGAGATGACGCTGTGAGCCAACCCCCACGGGGCGACAGGGGGCCGTCCCCGCGCTCTCTTCATCGATTGGGAATAGCCTGCGGCCTGGCCGCGGGCGCGTGGCTCGGAGGGGCCGAAGCGCCCGCCAAGCTGGCCGCCGTGGGTTTTTCGCCGCTCCTCATCTCGCTCGGCATGGTGGCCGGCGTGTTCGTCGCGCGCTGGACCATTCCGATGGCGTTGAAGGGCACCAGCTTCGTATGGCGGGACCTGCGAGAAAAGCCGCACCTGATCGTCTGGGCCGTTCTGGCGGGAATGTTATGGGCGGTCGCCAATACGCTCACGGTCTTCGCGATCCGCGACGTGGGTCTTTCGATCGCCTTCCCGCTATGGAACACGAACAGCCTGGTGGGCCTCGCCTGGGGCTGTCTGCTGTTCAACGAACTGCGCGGAGCGAAGCCGAGGGATTGGGTGAAGGTGGTCGGCGGCGCGGCGGCGATTGCCGGAGGCGCGTGCCTGCTCGCCTTGGCCACGCAGCACACCTCGGGGGATGCGCCGCGCGCGGCCACGCTCGGCATTCTGGCCGCCCTCGGCGCCGGCGTGTTGTGGGGCACCATGTACATTCCCTATCGCAAGGCGTACTTGAGTGGAATGAACCCGCTTTCCTTCGTCACGGTCTTCACATTCGGCGAGCTCGGAACTTCCCTCGTGCTCGCCGCGAGGTTTTACGGAGGCCTGGGCCGGCTGATGGCGCAGGTCTCCATCGCCCGCCCGGCCTTGTTCTGGCTCTTCCTCGGCGGATTCTGTTGGGTGCTGGGCGATCTGTTCCAGCAATACGCGACGAAGTACATTGGCATCAGCCGCGGCATTCCCCTTTCCAACACCAATCAGCTTTGGGGCCTCGCTTGGGGCGCGCTCGTGTTTGGCGAACTGACCGGATTGGGATGGAGGGCGCAGGCGCTCGTCATCGCCGGCAGCTTAATCATGATCGCCGGCGCCACCGCCATTGGCTTCGCGGAAGCGAAGGGCGAAGAACATCTCTCCTCGCGCAAGGCGGTCCGGCGTGAGTGTGTCCGTTACGGCCTGGATGAGACACGCGTAACTTCGTCGCTGGCCGGAAACGATGCCTTCCTGGAAGCCAAGACGGCGCGGCATTGGTGGGAGGCTCTGATTGTGCTGGCCGGGGCGGGCCTGTTCGTCTATCTGGCAATGAGTGCTGGTCGGCAGGCGATTGCGGTTCATACCGGATGGATGACGGTTCTCGCGGGAGCGTCGCTGGCGCTGTTGGGAGCTTGCGGCGCGCTGCTCTGGAAGCGGACACGGTTTTCCTGACGCCGGCATGAAGGCGGCGCTGCCAACGGCCCGGCATGGCGGTCGTGACTCTGTTCGCTTTCTACAATCCGTTCAATGATCACCTGAGCAGCGGCGCCAGGTTGGGGTGACTCCGCGCCCAATCGAGATACTCGGGCACGGTGTAAAAGGTCCGGTAGTTATAAAGGCGGCCGTCATCCTCCACCGGCACGGTCCAGTCCAGGCCCCAGGAATCGCCCGTCCGCTTCATCCAGGCGGCGAGCTTATCGTCCATCGCCCGCACCACGCCGCGGGTCGCCTCGTCCTCAGCGAGGTTCTTCCTTTCGTACGGATCGTTCTTCAGGTCGTAGAGAAGCCAAGGCCCGCTCTCCCACCGCGCGTACATATACCGCTCGGTCCGCACGCCCCGCCACGCGCGGTCCACCCCGCCCGCGTGATACGGCCCGAAAATCTGAAAGTAAGCTGAGTCCGGCCCACCCTCGCCGCCGCCTCTCGCCACCGCCGACAGATCCGTTCCCTGCATCTCCTCCGGGACCGCCAGCCCACAGAGCGCCAGCAGCGTCGGAGCAAAATCCACGTGCGTGAACAATGCATCCGTCGCCTGCCCTGGCGGAACCGTACCTGGATATCGCAAAATCCCAGGCACCCGAATCGACTCCTCCCAGGGCTTGCGCTTCAGAATCTTGCCTTGCGAGCCGAGCATGTTCCCGTGATCGGAGGAAAACAGCACGATCGTGTTCTGATCCAGCTTCAACTCCTGCAAAACCCTCAGCAGCCTGCCCGTCTGGCGATCGATGGCGGTGATCGCGGCGTAATACGCGGCAATATCCTTCCGGCTCGCCCCTCTCGTGCCCTCCACCCAGTTCGGCCGCATCCGGATCTTCCCCGCGTCGTACAGATCCAGATACTCTTGCGGAGCTATGTATGGGTCGTGCGGTGCGCCCGGCGCAAGCATGAGGAAAAACGGATGCTCCTGGTGTTCATAGAGAAACTCCACCGCAAGGTCCGTCCAGAATTCGGGCTCGTATTTATCCGTCACGATGGGAACATTCTCGTCGCGGAAATACCAGTTATGAAAATAATTGTGGTTACATTCGTTCGCGGCCCAGTACTCGAACCCGTGCCTGCGCAGCCCCGGGGGCACAAAACCCGGCGAACGCGGGCCGCCGTCCAGATGCCATTTTCCTATGTAGCCGGTGCTGTAACCCGCGCGAGCGAACGCATCGGCCAACGTCTTCGCCGATTCCCTCAGCCGCAGGTCATTCGCGATCATCCCGTTCCGGTTGGTATATGTCCCGGTAAGTATATTGGCCCGCGCCGGACAACATACGGGCGTGTTCGCCAGCGTCTGCCGGAACAACATCCCTTCTCCGGCCAGACGATCCAGATTCGGCGTCCGAACGTCAGCATTGCCCATGCAGCCGAGCGCTTGTGTCCGCCATTCGTCCGGGAGAATGAACAGCACGTTCGGCGGACGCCGCCCGCCGGGCTCACCTTCCGCCTTCTTGAGCGAACCGGCCAACCCGGCCACACCGCCTGCCGCCGCCGTTAGGAACGTTCTTCGATCCATTTCCCCACCTGAAATTTCAGAGCTCAGTGCCGCCGGAATGCCATCGTTCAGAATACATGCACCGCCCTCCGTGCGCGAACTGCCGCGGGGACAGCTTCCCGAAATTCCGCGCCCAACCCATCTGTACTTGTGGCGCAGTTAGTGATGGACTGGATTGGTGCACGAACACAGCGCACCCTCGCCCGCGGTGCCTTGCCGGCCGCAATCGGAAGATAGACCATGACTCGCCAATTGTGGATCGGTGTCGGCCTGACGTTGGCCGCGGGCCTGATGTCCGGCAACTGCATGCTGCCCGCCAAGTTCGTCCGGCGCTGGGCATGGGAAAACACATGGTTTGTGTTCACGCTGGTTTCCCTGGTGGCCGCTCCGGCAATTTTGACCCTGGCCACGGTGAAGGATCTGGGCCCATTGTATGCGAGCCTCACGCCCGGCCAGCTTGCCTTGCCCTTCGTATTCGGCTTCGGTTGGGGCATCGCGCAGGTGCTGTTCGGGCTCTCGATCGCGCGCCTGGGCATGGCGTTGGGCTACGCGATTATCGTGGGCCTGGGCGCGCTGCTGGGGACCCTGATCCCGATTCTGTTCCAGCGCCCGGACTTGCTGGCCACGGGGAAAGGCGCGCTGATCCTGGCGGGCGTCTTCGTCATGGTGTGCGGCATCACCGTGGCGGGGCGGGCCGGAAGAATGCGGGAACTCGGTTCCCAGCCGGTACAGAGCGGAGATGAACGACCCCGGAGCGGCTACGGCGGCGCGCTGCTCCTTGCCATCGTATGCGGCCTCCTCGCGCCGATGATCAATTTCTCGCTCGCCTTCGGCCAGGACGTGGCGCAACAGGCGATCCAGCGCGGAACTTCGCCGGCAAACGCCGCCTACGCCGTATGGCCCATTGGACTCGCCGGCGGCCTCATCCCGAACCTCGCTTACAGCATCTACCTGCTGAAGCGGAATCGAACCTGGGGACGCTTCCGCACGGCCTTTCCCGACATCTGGTTCCCCATTCTGATGGGCGTGCTCTGGATGGGAGCCATCTCGGTGTACGGCACCGCGGCGGTATTTCTGGGCGCGCTCGGGACATCGGTGGGCTGGGGCCTCTTCCAGATCTTCATGATCATGACCGCGAACGTTTCCGGCGTAGTCACCGGGGAGTGGAGGCCGGCCAGTGTCCAAGCACGGCGGTTTCTGTGGACCGGTCTGCTTCTGCTCGCGGCCGCAACGGTGCTGATGGCGCTCGGGAACCGCTAACCGCCTGCGCCGCCGCATTGCGGCTGAGGCGGCCCCGTCAACCCGCGCTCCCCGCCGGCACTCTCAGCGGCCCGCCGGAGGAGGCGACGCCCGCACCGCCCGCTCGAAGGCCCAGCCTCGAATGTGATTGATCTGCTCCTTCATCGTCCGTGACAGGGGAACCAGCTTCGCCGCGACGCCGATCAGATCCTGTTCGGTAACCGCGCGGTCCGCCAGGCGCGCCTTGGTCACCGCCGAAATCACGCACTGCTCAATCTCGGCGCCGGTCCACCCGTTCGTAAACTGCATCAGTTGCTTGAGGTCGATCTCCGCCAGGTCCACTCCTCGCCGGATCAGGTGAATCTTGGCGATCTCGATCTGTTCCTCCGCAATCGGCAGGTCCACGAAAAACACCTCGTCGAAGCGCCCCTTGCGAATCATCTCGGCGGGAAGAAGATCGATTCGATTCGCCGTGGCGGCCACAAAAAGCCCTCGAGCCTTCTCTTGCATCCACGTCAGGAAGAACGCGAATAGTCTCCCCTGCTCCCCGCCCGAGTACGCCGAGTTGATCCCCATCTCAATCTCGTCAAACCAAAGAACCGCCGGCGCCATGTCTTCCATCATCCGGCACGCCTCCACGAACGCCCCTTCGGGCTTCCCATGCCGCCCGGAGAAAATCTCGGTCATGTCCACCCGATAGAGGGGAAGCTGGAAACAGGTGGAGATGGCCTTCACGCAGAGACTCTTGCCGCATCCCGGAATCCCCATGATGAGAACCCCCTTGGGCACGATTTCGGCCGTCAGGGCGTCGCGCAACTGGAACAGTTTTTGGCGTTCGATTAGCCATTTCTTGAGCCCGTCCAGGCCTCCGACGTCTTCGATGCTTGTCGGGGCGGACATATACTCGATCACGCCGCTGCGGCTAATCAGGAACCGCTTCTCTTCAAGCACCGCCGGCAGACACTCCGGCCCAAGCGGTTGACCCGTCGCCAAGGCACGGCGCATCGCGTAGCGCGCTTCCTCGATCGTGAGCCCCTGCAGGGCGGAGGCGATCGGATACAGCACAGCCTCGCTCACCGCGCTGGTCTCATCCGGCGGCAGCATTCCCTTCGTTTCGGCGCGCAGGAACTCGACCAGTTCCACGACATCGGGCGGCCGAAGCTCCAGAAACATCACGCTCCGCTCGAGTTCCTGCGGAATGTGCCGCACCGCGGAGGTGATAACTACAAACTTACTCTGGCCGAAGCAGCTTTCGTGGATATCTCGCAGGCGGCGCCGGATCTCGGCGTATTCCCGCAGTGGCTCGTGAAAATCCTTGAGGTGAAAAATCGCGCTTTCCCGGTGAGCGGCGATGAAGTCCAGCGCCCCGCGGGGAGTCTCCGTCCCTGCCTGGGGTCCTTCTCCGTCCCGATGCATCCCCTCCGTGAGGCTCCAGGTCCAGACGGGCAACCGGGTCGAGCCGCTTAGCCGCAGGCCCACCTCGCGCAACACGCCGGCGATCCGCCGCTCTTCAGCGGATTGAATATACGTCAGCGGCCGCCCGGACTCGAAGACCTCGCGAATCATCTTCGCAGCCCGGCTCTCGACAGGCTGGCGCTGGTCGAAAAGGCCTACCGAAGAATTATCCGATTTTGTATTCTCAACCACAGTCGATTATATATCCAACCGCCATACCGGAGCAGGCCGCCTCGGCCTTTGCTGCCACCGGCGGCAGACCAATTTCAAGTAGGAGCGAAGTACGTCTAACATGAGTTAACTTAGGATAAGCAGTACCGGCCATCCGCCGTCCATCCGGTTGGAGACATAACGGAATTTCGATACAATGGCAGCGGGTTAGGAAGGAGAACGGCATGCCGAAGTCCGGAACGTCATGGCGGGGATGCACGGCAGCGCGAATGACGCTGGCGCTGGGCTGGTGCACGCTGCTGGCCGGCGGCGAGTCGGGCGCCCGGCCCGAGGTAACGTTCAACCGCGACGTGGCGCCGATTTTCTACCACAACTGCGTCGTCTGCCATCATCCCAACGACATCGCGCCGATGTCGCTGGTAACTTACAAGGAAGTACGTCCGTGGGCGGCGGCGGTGCGGGAGGCGGTGGCCACCCACGCCATGCCGCCGTGGCACGCCGACCCGTCTGTCGGCGTATTCCGCAACGATGCGCGTCTGCCGGCCTCCGACATCGCCACCATCGAAGAGTGGGTCAAAAGCGGCGCGAAGGAAGGGAACCCGGCGGACCTGCCGCCTGTGCCGGTGTTCCATGACGGCTGGCACATTCAGCCCGATCTGGTGCTCTCGATTCCACCCGAGCAGGTCACCTCCGGCGGGCAGGACGAATACGAATATATCTACGTGCCGACCGGGTTCACCGAGGACAAATGGGTGCAGGTGGCCGAAGTAGTGCCGGGCGACCGCCGCGTCGTGCACCATGCGACGGTAAGTGTAGTAAGTGCCGAATCGGTCCCGAAATCGCAGGCAAACCGCGAAAAGTCCGCCGGGGGCGGAGACAAATACCGCTACACAACAGGAAAGGTCCAACATCTACGCCCTGAAGTCCCAGTGGTGGACGACGGCTGCGCGGACCCCGGCGGCGGCGCCCTTCCCGGCGAAAAGCAGTATGTGAACCGCGTGCCCGCAATCTATCTTCCCGGACATATGCCGGAGGTGCGTCCGCCCGGCTACGCGCTCAAGATCCCGGCGGGCTCCTATCTCCAGTTCCAGATCCACTACAGCAACCGGCTGGGCCGTACCGTGACGGATCGCACCGCCATCGGCCTGGTCTTCGCACGGGAACCGGTGACCCACGAAGTGGCGCAGTACGAGATCTGGAATAACATGTTCCTGATTCCGCCCGGAGATGGTAACCATCGAGTAACTTCGTGCTTCACGCTGCCCAAGGACGTGATGGCCGTGGCCTACACCGCGCACATGCACTATCGCGGCAAAAGCATGAAGACGGAGGCGATCTTCCCCGATGGCCGTCGCCAGATGTTGTTCTCCGTGCCAAAGTACGATTTCCACTGGCAGGAGACCTACTTTCTCGAACGGCAGTTTGTGTTGCCCAAGGGAACGAAGCTCGTGACGACGGCCTATTTCGATAACTCCGCCAATAACCCCTTGAATCCGAACCCGGCCATGGCGATCCGCTGGGGTGAGCCGAGCGACGAGGAGATGATGGGCTTCTGGCTGGCGTTTTCCGACGCGAAGCCGGCCGCCGAACCGGTAGCGGGCGGGCGGTAACTTTCCAGGAGGAATTCGCCATGTGCCGCCACGCCGTTTCGCGCCGCCACTTTTTTCGGGACATGGTTCTCGGCCCGGCTGCCGGCGCTTCGCTTCTCTCGGTCGCCGCCCGGCGCGCCGCCTGGGCGCAGGCGGCTTCCTCCGGCGCCCCAACCGATCTCTTCGACATCCAGCCTGTCGCCAAAGGAGTCTACTTCGCCTTCGCCCGTCCGCAGGCCGTGGCCAATTGCAACGCGACCATCTTCGTGAACTCAGCCGACGTGTTAGTGGTGGATGCCCACTCCAAACCTTCGGCCGCATCGTCGTTGATCGCCCAGATCAATAGTCAGGTCACCACCAAGCCGGTGCGCTATCTCGTCGATTCCCACTTTCATTGGGACCACGCGCAAGGCAACGCCGGCTATCGCGACGCCTTCGGCAAAGACCTCAAGATCATATCCAGCGCCGCCACGAAGCATCTGGAGGCGAACTTACTTGAGGCCCGGCTGCGCGAGTCGCTCGATCCCCACGGCCATCCCTTCTCTTCTCAGCCGCACATCCCCGTCTTACTCGACGCCGCGCGGAAGCAGTTGAGCGCCTCCCGTTCCGAACCCGAAAAAGTTTTGCTCACCGAGCGCATCCGCCAGCTCGAAGCCTTCCAGCACGAGATGCGGAACTTCACCCCCGTCTTACCCACCGTCACCTTCGACAAAACATATGTAATCAAGGACAAGGCTCACGATCTGCACGTGGAGTTTCACGGCCGCGCCCACACCGCCGGCGACGTCGTCGTCTATTGCCCACAGAAGCGCGTCGTGGCCACCGGCGACATGGTGCTCGGCACGTTGCCGTTCCTCGGAGACAGTTTCCCCAAGGAATGGCCGAAAACCATCGACTCGGTCGCGAAACTCGATTTCAACCGCGTCTGCGGCGGCCACGGAACCGTCGGCCACGGCAAGCAGCGTATGCTCGACCAGCGCAACTACATTGAAGAACTCGCCGAACGCGTGGAAACCGGCAAAAAGGCTGGGCTGCCATTGCCAGAAATCCAGAAGAGCATCCCGGTCGCTTCCATCAAGGCCTTAGCCTCTGACGGCTATGGCACGCTGCTCACCGCCGGCCGCGACGCCGCCTCCATGCAGGCCGCCGTCAATGCGAATATCGAGCACGTCTACATCCGCCTCGACAAGAACTAACCCCCACCCCGCGCTTGGTCCGGACCCGATCGGATGTATGATTTACGGTAGCCGCGAGCCAGCGGCCCAGGAAAGGGGTTGTATGTCATTTAACTCGGTTTCAAGACGTCATTTCTTCTTCGGTTCCCTCCTTGCCGGCGCAGTCCCCGTTGGCGGCTTCGGCAGTGTGCCGTCCCTGCGGGCCCTGGGCTACAAGCCTTTCTACGACAAGCTGAACGTTGCCGCGATCGGCTGCGGTGGCCAGGGCGGCGTGGACCTGAACGATGCCGCGCGCACCGAAAACATCGTGGCGCTGTGCGACGTGGACGTCAAACGGGCCGAGGCGAATATCAAACGCTTCGAAAACGTCCCCCTCTACAAGGACTTCCGCGTCATGCTCGACAAAGAAGGCAAAGACATCGACGCCTGCACGATCGGTGTGCCCGATTTCATGCACGCCACCATCGCGCTCGCCTGCATGGAACGTGGCAAACACGTCTATTGCGAAAAGCCCCTCACCCGCACGCCGTGGGAGGCCCGCATCCTCGAACAGGCGGCCATCAAATACAAAGTCGCCACCCAGATGGGCAACCAAGGCTTCTCCGCCGAGGCCCACCGCGTCGCCGCCGAGATCGTCTGGTCGGGCGAGCTCGGCGACGTCACCGAGGCGCACGTCTCCACCAGCCCCGGCACGCACCCGACCGCGCTCCAGGAACTGCCCCCCGCCGAACCCGTCCCGGCCACGCTCGATTGGGAACACTGGCTCGGCTCGGCCCACGAGCGCCCCTTCAGCTCCGATTACGTCCCCTATAACTGGCGCGGCTTTTACGACTTCGGCACCGGGCAGATCGGCAACTGGGCCACCCACACCGCCGGCCCCGTCCATACTGCGCTGCAACTCGGCGCGCCATCCAGCATCGAGCGCATCAGCGAATACGAACACAGCGACATCACATTCCCCAACCGCGCAACTATTCGCCTGGCCTTCCCCGCCCGCGGGAGCATGGTGGCGGTGAAGGTCTACTATCACGACTCAGCGCGCCCGGACTCGCCCGACGCCTACCACGTACCCGGCATGGAGAACGAAACCATCCTGCCACCGATGTTCAACCTTGCCGACAAAGGCCGGCCGGGTGTCGGCCATGGACCAGGCGGCCCGGGTCCCCGCCGCCCCCGTCCGCAACGGCCTCCAGGGGAGCGCATCGGCGCCGGCGGCCCCGGCGTGCGCGTCTTTGGCGAACGCCCCGAAGCCCCGCAACCAGGCATCCTCAGTGGCAACGGCGCGGTCTTCATCGGCACCAAGGGCATCATGGCCACCTGCAATCGCGGCGAGGGCGTGTGGCTGCTGCCCGCCGCGCGCTGGGCTCAGTACGTCCTGCCCCCTCAACTCCTCACCCGCTCGCCCGGCCATATGCTCGACTGGGTACGCGCCTGCAAGGGCGGCGATCCGGGCTGCTCGAACTTCTCCATCACCGGCCCTTACGCCGAGTGGCTGGCCCTCGCCGCCATCGCGTTCCGCGTCTCCGGCAGACTCGATTGGGACAGCAGGAACCTGCGCTTCACCAATAGCCCCGAAGCCAACAACCTCGTTAAACCCGTGTTCCGCCAGGGATGGGAGATGAAGCTGTGAGTAACTTCACCCGGCGAGATCTCGCAAAGTTCGCGCTCGCGGCGCTGCCCGCCTCGCGCCTGCTCGCCAAACCCAACTCGGAGTTCGGCGGCGTGCAAATCGGCATCAACGCCCCTTACAGCTTCCACGGCATGCCCGCCGACGCCGAAAGCGTCCTGAAGGATCTGCTCGATCTCAACCTCAGCGCCGTCGAACTCCGCTCCCAGCCCGTGGAACAGTTCTTCGGCGCACCCGTCATGCCCCGCGGCCGCAAGCTCACTCCCGAACAGCAGGCCGCCCTGGCCGCACTCCGAAAGTGGCGTCTCAGCGCTCCCATGTCGCAGTTCCAGGACCTCCGCAATAAGTGGGAAGACGCCGGCGTACGCATCCAAATCGTCAAATACGACGGCGTCGACACCATGTCGGACGACGAAGCCGACTACACTTTCGCTCTCGCCAAGGCCCTCGGCGCACACGCCATCTCCTGCGAGATCCCGCTCAGCCGCACCAAATGGTACGGCCAGTTCGCCGCCAAACACAAAATGATGGTCGGCTATCACGGCCACACCAACATCACCAACCCGGAAGCCTTCGGCCGCCCCGAAAGCTGGGAGCAGGCCATGTCTTACTCCAAGTACAACGGAATCAACCTCGACATCGGCCACTTCACCGCCGCCAACAACACCTCGCCGATCCCGTTCCTGGAAAAGTATTCCAGCCGCGTCACCCATGTTCATCTGAAGGATCGCAAGTTCAACGACGGCCCCAATACCATCTGGGGCCAGGGCGACACGCCCATCAAGCAGGTGCTTCAAATGATGCAGTCGCGCCACTATCCGTTCCAGGGCACCATCGAGTTCGAATACAAGGTGCCGGAGGGCTCGACCGAAATGAAAGAGATCGCGCGCTGTGTTGAATACTGCCGCGCCGCTCTAACATGAGCGCCTTCACACCCCCTATGAAAACCGTCCTCTTGTCTCTTACTCTCGCCGTCACCTGCTTCGGCCAGAACTACACCGCCGAGCGAACTACCGACCACGGCATCGCCATCATCCGCCTCGACGACGCCTCCGCCGGAGTCGAAGTCAGGATCGCCCCCTCCATCGGCAATCGCGCCTACGAAATGAACGTGCACGGCAACAATATCCTCGACTTCCCCTACGCCGATGTCGCCGCCTTCCAGAAACACCCCACCCTCTGCGGCATCCCCTTCCTCGCGCCTTGGGCCAACCGCCTCAGCGAGCAGTCCTTCTGGGCCAACGGCAAAAAGTATCTCTTAAACATGGGACTCGGTAACATCCAAGGAGGCGCGATCCCCATCCACGGCTTCCTCTCCGCCTCCCCGCTCTGGAAAGTAACTGAGGTCAAGGCCGGCCCCCAGTCGGCCTATGTCACCAGCCGCTTCGAGTTCTGGAAAAACCCCGACATGATGGCGCAGTGGCCCTTCGCCCAGACCTACGAGATGACTTACATCCTCTCTAGTGGAACGCTCGAAGTCCGTCTTACGGTAACTAACTTGAGTAACCAGCCCATGCCTCTCGCCATCGGCTTCCATCCCTATTACAAAATCCCTGGCATTCCGCGGGATCAGTGGACCGCCCACATCCCCGCCCGCAAACACGTCGAAGCAATCGAAAATCTTCCCACCGGCGACTTCAAGCCGAACGATCTCCCGGCCGACTTTTCTCTGAAGGGCCACACCTTCGACGACGGCTTCTCTGACCTCGTCCGCGAGGCCGATGGCCGCGCCCACTGCTCCGTCGAATCGGCCGGCAAGAAGGTGGAGGCGGTGTGCGGGCCAAAGTATCCGGTCGCCGTCGTCTGGGCTCCTAACCACCGCGACGGCACGCCCATGAACTTCATCTGCTTCGAACCCATGGTCGGTCTCACCAACGCCATCAACCTCAACCACGACGGAAAATACCCGGAACTGCAGTCCGTCCCCGCCGGCGGCAAATGGTCGGAAAGCTTCTGGATTCACGCAAGCGGCATCTGAGGCCGCCCGGCCCCGCCAGCCCGTGCGCCGATTGGCTCAAATTCTTTGACGTTTCGCCCACTTCCGCGCAGGTCTCGCGGCCACCGCGAGCCATAAGTCCAAGCCTGTCAACGACCCTCCGTCGTGGCGCGCGAAGTGCAACGTTCATCTGGGAGGTGTACCCCATCATGCACGGACCGAAAACATCCAGCCTTGCCCTTGCGGTTCTGTTCGGTGGCGTGTCGGCGCTGCCCGCCGGCAGTCCGACCATTCCGGCGGACCATCTGTCGCTGTTCCACCCGCTGCCGGCGGTGATGGAAAGCGCGCAGAACCCGGAGACCCAGGCCAAGGTCAAGCTCGGCCGGATGCTCTACTACGATCCGCGCCTTTCCGCCGACCAGAAGATCTCCTGCAACTCCTGCCACGCGCTCGACAAATATGGCGCCGACGACACACCGGTCTCCACCGGGTTCCGCGGCCAGGCCGGGGCGCGCAATTCGCCTACCGTCTACAACGCCGCCGGCCAGATCGCCCAGTTCTGGGACGGGCGCGCCGCAACGGTTGAGGATCAGGCCAAGGGTCCGGTCATGAACCCGGTCGAAATGGCGATGAGTTCCCCGGACCGCGTCGTGGCCACGCTCAACTCCATGCCCGAATACGTCAAGTTGTTCCATGCCGCATTCCCCGCCGATCCCAACCCGGTGACCTTTGACAACATGGCCACCGCGATAGGCTCGTTCGAGCGCGGCCTCGTAACACCTTCGCGCTGGGATAAGTTCCTCGAAGGCGACAAAAACGCGCTCACGTCGGCCGAACAGGCTGGCTTCACTAAGTTCTACGAAGCCGGCTGCGCAAGCTGCCACAGCGGCACTTACCTCGGCGGCGCGCAGTACCAGCGGCTGGGCTTGGTCAAAGCATGGCCCCAGTCCCACGACGCCGGCCGGTTCGAGGTGACACACAAAGCGGCGGACCGCAACGTCTTCAAAGTCCCCACCCTGCGCAACGTCGCCCAAACCGGACCCTACTATCACGACGGCTCGGTCAAAACGCTCGAGGACGCGATCCGGAAAATGGGCGAGTACCAACTCGGCGCCAAGCTGACTGACACCGACGTCGCCTCGATCGAGACATTCCTCAAGTCGCTGACCGGCACCATCCCGGCTCGCTACATCAAACCGCCGAAGCTCCCGCCGAGTACCGCCTCGACGCCCAAACCCGTACTCGACTAAGCCACATACTGTTCACTTAACAACCTGTTCGTGCTATTCGGTTTGGGGCGAGAGGCCCCCAGAATGGCCCGCCCCGTCGCATCGTTACCTGCTGGCAGCCGCATCACGGACTGCATCAGCCTGGGGTTGTTGCGAAGTCCTTTCCGCGAGAGTAGGTAGCCGCGGTTCTGGAAGAGACTGGACGCGCCAGCGCCCGCGGACGCGATTCGCCGGCCTACGTGGTGGTCTGCTATATAGGTGCGAATAAATAATTCGGCATCATTTCAAGGATGAGCAATGATGGGCTATATACGCCCAACATTTGCGCAAGGGAGGAAGACGGCTATTTCGAGACTGCTGGAACTGCGGCGCCAGGCCCAGAAGGATAAAGAACCGCGAGTAGTCCTGCGCATTCAAGGGATTTTGATGAGTTTGACAGGACACACGACCGGGGAGATAGCCGACCACCTGAAGGTGCATCGCAGTACGGTCCCGCTGTGGATCGATCAATGGAACCGGCACGGCAAGGAAGGATTGCTGGAGGGACATCGCAGCGGGCGGCCGACTGGTCTAAGCCGGGAGGACCGGGAGAGACTGTGCGACATTTTAGATAGTGGGCCGGTCGCTTACGGTTTGGAAACCGGAATTTGGACCAGTCCGCTGGTACGCCAAGTCATCGAAGAGGAATTCGGGCAACAGTATCACGTCGGGCATATGCGCTAGTTGCTCCAGCAACTCGGCTACTCGGTGCAACGGCCAACGACGAGGTTGGTGCAGGCCGACGTGAAGCAGCAGCGCAAATGGGTGCGCTACACGTACCCGAATCTAAAAAAACACCAAAGCCGAAGGGACGGTGATTGTTTTCGAAGATGAGGCTTCGTTTCGGCAGACGCCAACCCTACATGCGACCTGGACCAAACGTGGAAGTCAACCTCGGATTCCCACGCGAGGAGAGCGCAATAGGCAAAAGATTTGGGTGTGGCTACTTTAGAACGACGGCCAAGTACTCATAAAGTCAATAAGTTAGGACCAATCGATCTGTCTTCGGCTGTCGCTTAGACCGGGGAGATCGGAATGACCGCTGTTTTTGAATCAATCCCGGCGCTTGGACTCTGCCAGTTTGGCTTGGTTGTTCCGCCTCAGCTGGAAATGGAGATGTTAGTGGCGGCGGGCGAAGTGCGACTTTTAAGGGGCCACTCTCGCGCCGGGAGCAGGGAGCCTTTCACTCTTTTGGGATGGTCGCAGAACGGTCCTCGCCGTAAAGGGTTCGCTTCGCCGCGCCCAACATCAGCGCGCCCTTGACAGCTCCGGGCCGTTCTGAAACAACCCTACCGTCAAGAGGGAAACGCTCCCCTTGAAAGGCTGGCCCCATCTCGCCGCCATCTCCGCCATAATGGCCCCTTTCCTCA
>VFSW01007652.1_pt1 | contig 15646 bp, 9 predicted proteins | sample 5358111 | NCBI WGS metagenome assembly VFSW01 (sample SAMN11554181, study PRJNA540505) | mine drainage metagenome | isolation source: sediment from site ElyBrook_90M | place: USA: Ely Copper Mine, Vershire, VT | collected 2017
AGATGTGAGATATGAGATGTGAGATATGAGATGTGAGATATGAGATGTGAGATATGAGATGTGAGATATGAGATGTGAGATATGAGATGTGAGATATGAGATGTGAGATATGAGATGTGAGATATAAGCGGAGAGCGTAGAGTATACCAGCCTTCCCCCGCGGTCGTGCCTTCAGGAGGCGGGTATTCTCATGACTTAAACTCTGAAAAAATCCCTGTTCCGTACGTTTTTTTAATAATGAAGCTGTATAAAATTGCTGTCCAGAAGGAGAACATGGCATATATCAGGGAGGGTTTTACCATATCCTCATTATTCAGGAGAGATCCTGCAATAAGAAAGGCCAGAGTTGTATTATGTACCGAAGCTTCAATAGAAATCGTGAAGGCATTTCTTGTACCCATCCGGGTAATTATACCAATGAAAAAACCCCATGCCGTGCATAAAACATTTAATAACAATGCATAAGGAAGAATATTTAGAACCTCCGCTCTTGTGATGCCGGTACCTCCCCTGTTCTGTCCTGAAAAGAACAGTATTATAAAAACAATAGCCAGTGCAATAATTAACAGGAATTTCAGGGGACGCTGGGCTTTCAGCGCAAACTCCGGTTTATATGTTCTGATTGAAACGCCAATAAGCGCCGGTATAATGGTTATTGCGAAGATCTGTATTATTGTTTCAAGATAGGATAAATGTATTATTGTGGACTGTCCATAGTAAAAAAGTAAGCCCAGATTCACTATGAATGGAATAGTAAACAGGGTCAGAATGCTGTTTATTGCTGTAAAGGAGATTGACAGGGCAACATTGCCTTTGAAGAAATATGTAATAAGACCTGATGTGGTACCTCCGGGGCAGGCGGCAAGTATAATCAATCCAACTTTTGCCGGAAGGGGCATATTGGAAAAGTAGGATACAATAAATGCAAGAACCGGAAGGATTATGATCTGGGAAGCCAGCCCGATTATTAAGGGCTTGGGAGAAAGAAAGAGATTCTTAAAATTTCCGGTGGTCAGTGACAGACCTACGCCCAGCATGATAAATGCAAGTACCATGCTTAGCAATATGTCCATAAAAGAGTACGCAGTGAGGTGCATAAGCAATAAATATAATCAAAGAAAGTTAAAATTACCGGGTCTTCTGAATAATCTGAATTTTATATTCCATCAAATGCCATAACCGGATCCGGAATTTTCCTTTCAGGATGGTTTTAACCTTTCCTGCCGACAGCAATCAGAGATTTCCCGGTTCTGAAAAATATAATTCCGTCGGTGATGGCAGGTGCGGTAAGACAGATATCATTTAGCGGAATTTCGCAAATCTCCCGGAAGGAAGCGCCCGCCTCCAGCACATAAACCATACCCTGCTCATCAACTATATAGATCTTACCGTCAGCGGCAACGGGGGATGCGATAAAACTTCTTGTTTTGCCGATCTTTGCATTATATATAACATTACCTGTCTCAGCATCATAGCATTGCAATGTTCCGTTCCAGTTAAAATTATAGAGCCTGTTGCGGTAATAAAGCAGGGAGTGAATATACGATCCTCCCCTCGGGATGCTCCATTTTATATAATCATTCACCGTACTCCCCGGTTTAATAGTAATATCTCCCGCCGCATCTGTTTTTACTGCCAGGATAGGTGAAGATGGTCCGTGCGCACTATTGAAATATATAAGACCATTTCCGTTTACCGGAGTTGGTATTGGCACATCACCTCCTCCGGACATTCTCCAGATCTCTTTACCGGTCTGAAATTCGTACCCCCCGCGATGTTTATAGCCATTCACGGCAATTATAGTCTTGTCTCCGTTTGTATATATGTTAGGTGTACACCAGCCGGGGTATTCATCTCTTTTTCTTTTCCATAATTCTCTGCCTGTTTTCAGATCATATGCTGCAAGAAATGAATTCTCCAGAACATCGCACTGGATTACAAGTACACCATGATAGATTACCGGGGAGCTTGCAAATTCCCATTCAGCTGCCGGGTAGTCAAAAGCAACGGATTTCAATAGCCCGAAATTCTTTTCCCACACCAGATTCCCTTCAAAATCATAACAATATAAACCTTCTGATCCAAAAAAAGCAACTACATAACTTCCATCCGTCGCAACTGAGCTATTGGCATGTGTTGATTTTGGATGGCGTCTGATCCGGGGTATTCCTTTATATGCGGTTCTTTCCCAAAAAGTTTTCCCGGAATTTTTATCAATACAGATCACTTTCCACTCATGTACCGAACTATCAGGCACCGGAAGTCCCTCACCATATATACCGGTTTTGATGCCATTATTGTCGGCACTACTCACAGCCGTTGTAATAAAAAGCTTATCTCCCCAGATCACCGGGCTCGAAAGACCCAGTCCCGGCACTGCGACTTTCCATTTTATATTTAAGGATTTTTCAATATCAAACGTCTCCGGAAGAGCTGCATTGTCAAGAACTCCCGATGACAGGTATCCGCGATATTGCGGCCACTGACGCTCAGGTTTTATCTGTGCTTTCAGTGGACCCGGGGCAATACAAAATAGTGTTGCCGTAATAATAATCAGTCGGTTAAATTTCATATCTGTCAGGGATCTTATGCAGGGGAAAAATAGTTAAAAAAGGTCAGTCTGACAATAATGCATTAAACTTTCCGGATAATCTCCCGTCCACTTTCCGGAAAGCAGTGATTTATTAACAATAATTTAACTTTTAGCATTCCTTTATTGTTCAAATAAATGACGATTTTTGGTAACATAAAACCCTAATTAAAAATTGACTATGAGCATTTCTAATCTGTTTGACTCACCTGAAAAACGTCAGAAAAAGGAGCATTTTAATCATCTTGTAAAGGTATCCATGGCAGATGGTATTATTAAACAATCCGAGCTGGGGATGCTGCACAGGATTGGAAGAAAGATGGGATTTACGGAGCCCGAAATTGAAGATCTGATTGTTTCAGGTAAAAAACCTGAATTTGAAATCCCGTACGAGTTATCAAAACGTTTTGAACAGCTGTATGATGTGGTAAAGATGATTTTATCCGATGGTGAAACAGATGACAAAGAGATGCATCTGGCAACAGGACTGGCAATGATCTACGGATTCAGCAAGGAAGAAACTCCTGCTTTACTGGATTTGCTGATAAAGGGTGTTAAAACCGGTGAGGACGAGGAAGAACTGTTCAAGGCTTATAATCGTTCAAGAATCTCCCGCTAGGGTTGCCCTGAATAGCTTTAATTTCACAAATTTATTAAAATGGCCGGTCAATTCCCCTCAGCCTTCTGGAGCATACCCGTAAATGAGATGCTTCAAAATCTCGGATCAGGAAAGGATGGAATAAGCGGAGCTGATGCGAAAAAAAGACTGGCTCTTTATGGTTCAAATCTCCTGAAGCCAAAAAAGAGATCAGGTGCAATGACATTACTTGCAGCTCAATTCAGGAGTCCGATCATCATTATACTTTTCATTGCCACAGGGTTGTCATATTTTCTGCATGACCGTGCAGATGCGTTTATAATTTTACTGATAGTGGTGGTAAGCGGATTGCTCGGCTTCTGGCAGGAGTACGGCGCATCAAACGCTGTAGAAAAACTGCTCTCCATAGTCCGGATAAAAGCAGCTGTGTTGCGTAACGGTTCTGCTGATGAGATACCTGTGGAATTTATTGTTCCGGGAGATATTATTCTGCTAAAAGCAGGCGATATAGTTCCCGGAGATGGTTTGATTGTGGAATCAACTGATCTGTTTGTGGATGAAGCCATGCTAACCGGAGAGACTTTTCCTGTCGAAAAAATGACTGCAGTCCTGGCTGCGGATACTCCGCTTGGCGAACGGACAAATTCTCTGTGGATGGGGACTCATGTGGTAAGCGGTTCTGCGCGGATGTTGACCATCCGCACAGGTCTTGAAACAGAATTCGGAAAGGTATCGGGCCGGCTGAATCTCAGACCACCCGAAACTGAATTTGAACGCGGGATCCGCAGATTCGGATATTTCCTGATGGAGGTAACCCTTGTGCTGGTGATCAGCATATTTGCAATCAACGTATACCTGAAACGTCCCATACTGGATTCATTCCTTTTTTCACTGGCTCTGGCTGTAGGACTGACACCGCAGTTATTACCTGCAATTATAAGTATTAACCTCTCCCATGGTGCAAAAAGGATGGCAGGGAAGAAGGTAATTGTAAAGCGTCTCTCCTCAATTGAAAACTTCGGCAGCATGAATATCATCTGCTCCGACAAGACAGGCACTCTGACTGAGGGAATAGTCCGGCTTCAATCTGCCCTGGATGTACATGGCAACGCAAGTGAAAAAGTCCTTTTCCAGGCATACATAAATGCCTTTTACGAAACAGGCTTTATGAATCCGATAGACGAGGCTATCCGGAAACATAAACAATTTGACCTGTCGGGTTGGGTAAAGAAGGATGAGATTCCCTATGATTTTATCCGCAAACGGTTAAGCATTGTAGTTACCAATGGTAATGAACATCTGATGGTGACCAAAGGAGCATTAATGAATGTTCTGGAAGTCTGCTCAAAAGTTGAAACAGGTGATGGAGTTGTTGCAGACATCTCAACTGTAAAGGATCTTATACAAAAGAACTTTGAAGAGTTCAGCAGCAAAGGATTAAGGACCCTTGGCGTGGCTTACAGGAATCTGGCTTCAGATCCAACCATTGAAAAAGAACATGAATCGGAAATGACCTTTTCCGGATATCTTATTCTTTTTGATCCGCAGAAACCAAATATCCTTGAGACTATTAACGGACTTAAAAACCTGGGAGTCGCACTTAAAATAATAACCGGCGACAACCATCTCGTAGCTTCCAGCGTCAGCCGGCAGATGGGACTGGAAAACTCAAAGATACTGACAGGGTCAGAACTCCGGAATTTAAGCGACTCCGCCCTTGTCAGGATAGCAGGCGGAGTGGATATCTTTGCGGAGATTGAACCAAATCAGAAAGAACGTATAATTATTGCTCTTAAAAAAGCCGGAAATGTTGTTGGCTATATGGGCGATGGAATTAACGATGCCTCAGCGCTTTATGCAGCTGATGTGGGGGTTTCGGTCGACACTGCAGTGGATGTAGCCAAGGATGCAGCAGATATTGTGCTATTGGAGAAAGGCCTTGATGTACTGGTACAGGGCGTTCACGAAGGAAGGACTACATTTGCAAATACCCTTAAATATGTATTTATGGCCACAAGCGCCAATTTTGGCAATATGTTCAGTATGGCCGGGGTATCACTGTTCCTGCCATTTCTGCCATTGCTGCCAAAGCAGATACTTCTGACAAACCTTATGACTGACTTCCCGGAGATGACAATCGCTACCGATAATGTCGACAACGAAATGGTAAGCTATCCACGGCGCTGGGATATTAAAATAATAAGAAAATTTATGATCACCTTTGGACTGGTAAGTTCACTGTTTGACTATCTGACATTTGGAATGCTTTTACTGGTTCTTCACGCAGGGCAGATCCAGTTTCGTACAGGATGGTTTATTGAATCAGTCGTTTCTGCATCCATAATAGTACTTGTTATACGAAGCAGGAAGCCATTTTTCAGAAGCCGGCCGGGAAGATACCTTTTAACTGCAACTCTTATTATCGGATCTGCAACATTTATCCTGCCTTATACTCCCCTTGCCGGAATATTCGGTTTCAGTCCCCTTCCCCTTACCTTCCTCCTGTCAATTTGTGGCATAGTTTTATTCTACATTTTAACTGCCGAATTTGTAAAAAGGATCTTCTACAGTAGAGTGAAATTCTGAAGATCCGTAAATCAGAAACAATTAAATATATTTGTATCAATCAGGACAGGTAGAATCTTTAATCGAAGGTTTTATTTAAAGTCCTGACTGTCACGGATTGCCCTGATTTTAAAATTAGATCATTATGGAAAACCCGGCTGTTGCAAATAAGCCTTCCGGACGGCTTTTGTCAGTGGATGCTCTGAGAGGATTCGACATGTTCTGGATCATAGGCGGTAGTACAATTTTCACCGGTCTTGCCAAAGCTGTAGGAGGTCCGTTCGATATGCTGGTTCCCCAGTTTGAACATGTACGATGGGAAGGGCTTCATTTCTTCGATCTCATATGGCCGCTTTTTATGTTCATTGTCGGCGTTTCGATTCCTTTATCTGTAAGCAGAAGGAAAGCTGAAGGCTCGACAAAACGGAGTCTTTATCTCCATGCGCTGCGTCGAGCCGTCATATTATTTATCCTTGGAATGATCCTTCAGGGCGGACTGCTTAACTGGGATCTTTCCAGGCTCCATCCCTGTTACAGTGTGCTGCACGGGATAGCTGCAGGCTACCTGATTGCGGTAATAATTGCTATAGAACTGAAGCCAAAATACCATGGTGCTGTCCTTGCCTTTTTTCTACTGGCATACTGGGCAGTACTAAAGCTGGTTCCGGTTCCCGGGGCCCCTGCCGGAGTACTGACTCCTGACGGCAATATAGCTACCTGGGTTGACCAGTTGATACTGGGAAGGTTTCACTACGGGGAGAATACATGGTTCCTGAGTTATATGGGATTTGCCTCCTCAGTGCTACTGGGAGTATTTGCCGGCCGGTTGCTGATGCTTCCCCTTTCAGAAAAGAGAAAAGCATTATTTCTTGCCATTGCCGGTATTGGATGTACTGTTCTCGGATTGCTCTGGAGCTTTCTCTTACCCATTATCAAGTTATTATGGACCAGCTCATTCGTGATGGTCGGAGGAGGATTCGGCTTCCTTATGCTTTCTTTGTTCTACTGGATCATTGAAGTAAAAGGTTATCGCAACTGGGCAGGATTCTTTGCAGTTATTGGCATGAACTCAATAGTCGTCTACGCAGGAGTTATGCTCATAAGCTTCAGTCAGATCGGAAATATCTTCGTTGGCAGCCTGCTACCACGGATAGGGCTATGGGATGATTTTGTCTCTGCTTCAGCTGCATTTACAATAGTATGGTTCATCCTTTACTGGATGTACCGCACCCACACCTTTGTGAAGCTGTGAATTTTCCCGGATGATCCATCAGGCAACTGAGATAAGCCGGAACCGGATGAATATAAACCAGGGATCAGAGTATTTATTCTGACAGTTGTTCCATCAGATTCCGTCTGTGGATTCTGAAAGCTTCAATGTTATTGTCATATCTGTCGAAAGAATAAATAACTTTATCTATGATCTCCCTGGCTTTTTCCGGATTCTTCCTTTCAAGCATACGGAAGAGCTCATAATCAACTATCCCGTCACGCATTGCATCGTATCTGATAGAGCTGAAAAGCCGGCCATCCTTTGGATAGATTATCCAGCTGTCACCTCCGGGCAGAATATTCCCTCCTTCATACTGTATTCCCGACTGCTCACCAAACGGATCTCCCAGGCTCCAGTAATTCAATCCCCAGTGAAGATATCCGGGAATGTTATATTTAAAGTTGACCCAGTGCATATATCTTGTCCTGAGTAATGGCAATTCTATAAAACGGTTGACATATTCAAACTTGGGATTTAAACATGTATAGAACCAGGCTTCTTTTCCGTCTTTATTCTGCTTATTGTAGAACTCATAATCCCTGTTCATATAATCAAGCTGGGGAACCCAAATATCGAGCATTCCTCCGAGATTTTTACTGTGACAGGCATCAATGAACCTGAAATCGGGAGCCAGCTTTCTTACGAACTTTGCAATCTCTGTATAGCTTTTAATGTTTTCCTCGATAGGCTCATCTGCTATGTGCTGCATGTAGATCTTATCCCATCCTTTTTGTTTTATATGGTCGCGCAGTTCGACTATGAAATCCCTGTAAAATTCCTGAGCCCGTGGATCGGAAATTGGCAGATTGTCAAATTTCTTCTGACCTGATTCTTTCGACGGAACCATCACGACAAACTGTGAGGTCCAGGTACTTTCACGTCCGCCAATATGACCACCTTCAATTCTGCCAATTACACCTTCATTGATAAAAATATCAACCATCTTATCAAATTTCGTAAAATCGGTATGCCATTTTCCTTCCGAATAGGAAAATTCCGACAAGGCCAGCGGTGAAATAATGGCAACATTCTGCCTGTATTCAGCCATCTTTTTTGCCAGGGTTCTTATAAACCCCCAGTGTTGTTCAGAGAACGGCTCGAATGCCCGGCCGCCATTCATCCATTTAAGTTGTGCCGTATCAATTGAAAACCAATTTGTTACCCATAAACTTGTTTTTCCTACAGTTACCGGGTAAACCTTTACCGAATAATCTTTCGATAACGAGAACTCCTTTTTTCCAATCTTACCCGTGATCGTGACTGTCCCCTGGTAAAGACCTTTTTCAGCATCTGCTGGTATAGGAATTGAAATCCACACGGGCTGGGTATTTTCGAACTTCACATCAATCGATTCCTGCTCGAGGATGGGATCAGGAAAGTAACCCGAGACCGGTTGAAGTCTGTCGCGTGAATAATCCCAGATTGTACGGCCGACCTTTACATAACCAACAAATCCGGTTTTGGCTGGCGGGAGCAATTTTTCTCCCATTCTTGCCTGTGAAACATTTACTTTCAGACCATTAATTGAATACAGGGATCTGACGACAAACTGAAGGGTTGCATTTTCTCCGCGTACCACTTCGCTGAGCGCCTCTGCATGAGGAAAGTAGGAGGCCTCAACAAGAACTTTCTCAAGCGGATCGACAAATTCGAATTTTATTATCTCATTTTTATCCGACGGGTTATTAAATCCGCTGCAACCGTGGATGCAGGTAAAGAACACCAGCAGGCTTAATGACATTAAACCCTTCACTGCAACTCCTGCAGATATTTTTTTCATATTGACTGAATAATTAAAATGTTATGTTATGTTATTTTATTTTATTTCAATCGATCCCAGGGGATACCACCCATCAGGATCCCTTCCCGGAATTGCCAGGCTAACCTTTGGTTCATGTGACTGGCAATCAACAATAGCTGTCTGCAGCTGATAGACACCTGCCGGCATATCCCGCGGAACAAATATTGCATCGTCGTACAGATTATCTCCCGGAAACCATGAATTAATGTCAGCATCAGTTACCAGGATTTCCGACCGCTTTTCATTCTTAAGCCGGAATGCAAGATTGAATTTTTTATAAATGGGAGCCACACCCTTATTTTCCCACCAGGATAAAAAGCTGATTTTTTCCCCCCGTGATGCATATTCAGGATATGAGAAACTTCTGAGTACAAAACGGTAACCCATCTTTTTCAGCCAGTTGTCGATAAGCGGCCTCCACTCTTCCGGAACTCCTGAAGATTTGGCATTGAAGGATGAAATGTGCCATTTTAAGGTCTCATTGATAATGTAGTTTACATCATCGACGGTATATCCCTGGCAATATTCACAGCTGCCAGGGGCACCTTTCCAGCTTTTGATTGTTCCGCATACTTCGAGGCTCACGGGTGCTTTTTTCCAGGCATCTTTCATTCCAAAATTGATTATGGCCTGTGGATAAAAATCATACATATGTGTCCAGCCCGGTTTCTTTTTGTCTGCGGCCCAGAATCCCAGATCACCTATACAGTCGACTCTCCAGCCTACTGCTTGTTGTGAAAGGCCGTATTCATTTGTCTTCCTGTCAGTGAGAAGCATTACAAGGGGTGTTTTTTTAAAATTATCGGTATAGGCTCTTAAAAGCAATTCCCTTGTTTTGTCCGAAAGGATCTCAGAACCTCTTCCTTCTCCCCAGAACCCGACAATTGAGAGATCGACGGATTCAAAATCCGGATGGCCGTCATAACGTTTTCCGAGTTCAGTTATAAGCTTGCAGAAATAACGGGTGTACCGTGGATCTTCCGCATCTGCCCTCCATCCTTCCCCCTCAGGCAGCCATTCATTTTTGTTCCCAATCATGGCACGGTACCATTGAGGCACATCGGTCTCATCATTTATTGTTTTTCCCGAACCATAAGGTGCTATTCGCAGCATCAATGCCTGATGCCTCTGATGAGCCGTGATAAGAGCCTTATCAATCATCTCCCAGTTATATTTCCCCATTTCAGGTTCAAGGAATTTCCAGTATACCCTGAAGTAGGCAATTGAAGACAAAGGCTGATCCTTAATTATAAGGTTGCCGTCAAACTTCTGGTATTCAATGGGTTTACCCTCAGTCCATCCTACTCCTTCATTCGTTTTGTCACCGTTGAAGCGCTGAAATGTGGTAAATCCCATCCCGGGATTTGTAAGCACTTCATCGGAATCCTTAAACCTGACGGTAAGAATCTTCCGGGCAGTAGCTTCACTGGCCGATTTCCGGTATTCATTTGCCGTTGCCAGAAATTTGACCGCCAGTGGTTTTGACAATCCCGGATTCTGGCTCAATTTTTCGGGATGCCATTGAACACCCATTAAGAATGATTTCCCCGACGGATTCTCCCTCTCTATGGCCTCAGCCACCCCGTTATCACTTAAGGCCGTTATTTTCATTCCCGGAGCCGGATTATCGACGGCCTGATGATGATAACTGTTTACAATACCTTTACCGATACCTGTAATCTTATACAATTCTGACTGGCGGGCTATACTGACGCTGTGTAAACAGTCATCTGAACCCGGTGGACATCTGTGCATCACGCCTGTACCGGCATCAGTCGGGATATCTGTGAGTAATGTACCTCCCAGGGCTACATTGAGGATCTGTTCTCCGCGGCAGATTCCAAAAACCGGCATCTCCAGAAATACTGCACGGCTGATAAGAGCCAGCTCCAGCGAATCGCGGTAATCGTTGATCTCCTCGCATTTTGATAATTCATTCTGCTTACCATACCGGGCAGGATTGACATCTTCCCCTCCCGTTAATAACAGGCCATGGCATGTGGATAGCATGAGCAAGGCTGAATCAACCGGCATTCCATACATATTAACGACAACAACATCCTGATCTGCTGCTTTTAGAAATGTTTCATAATAACCTGATGTTTTGCTCACGGCAATCCTGAACTGGCCCATGATGTCTGTGTTTGCACAGGTAAGAACAGCGATGCCAAGGATTAGATACAGAACTTTTTTGCTCATTTTCCTATATTTTAAAACCCGTTGCTCACCGGATATCTGCTCTCCGGTCAAAAAAATACCGGATAAAGAATTCATATCCGGTCTCAAATTAAGGAATTAATTTCGAAATGTTGTAAGAAAATCCTACGCTTTTCCTCTGAGAAGTTTCTGAAGCTCCGCCATTTCATCGCGGAACCTGGCTGCCTCTACAAAATCAAGCTCAGCGGCAGCCTTCTCCATGCTCTTTCTTGATTTCTCAACAGCTTTTTCGAGTGCTTCCCGGTTCATAAACTTTACAACCGGATCAGCAGCGATATCAAATTTCTCAGGTTCAATGTATGCTCTTGCTGCAGTTCCTTTTTTGCCTAATCCGCTGAGAACGGATCCGGTCTTTCTGATGATCTGGGCAGGTGTTATACCCATTAATTCATTATATTTAAGTTGTTTGCTTCTCCTCCTGTTGGTCTCATCAATAGTTTGCTGCATGCTTCCGGTGATGACATCAGCGTACATTATAACCTTTCCGTTAAGATTTCGTGCAGCTCTTCCTGCTGTTTGGGTAAGAGACCTTGATGATCGCAGAAATCCCTCCTTATCTGCATCAAGGATAGCTACAAGTGACACCTCCGGCAGGTCCAGTCCTTCCCTCAGAAGGTTGACGCCAACCAGTACATCAATTACGCCGGTACGAAGGCTTTCCATAATATCAATGCGGTCCAGGGTATCTATATCCGAATGTATATAGCTGCATCTTATATTAAACCGAGTGAGGTAGGTGGAGAGCTCCTCCGCCATTCTTTTGGTAATTGTTGTCACAAGGGTCCGTTCACCAGCTGCTGCCCGTCTGCGGATCTCAGCCATCAGGTCATCTATCTGGTTGAGGCTTGGTCTGACCTCGATCGGAGGATCGAGCAGTCCGGTAGGTCTTATCACCTGGTCAACAAAAACCCCTTCGCTTTTTTCCAGCTCGTAATCGGCCGGTGTTGCACTCACAAAAATAGTCTGACCGGTAAGCGATTCGAATTCCTCAATCCTCATTGGCCGGTTATCAAGGGCTGCCGGCAGCCGGAAGCCATATTCCACAAGAGTCTGTTTTCTTGAATGATCTCCGCCGAACATAGCTCTTATCTGTGGAACGCTGACATGGCTTTCATCGATGACCGTGATAAAATTATCCGGAAAATAGTCAAGCAGGCAGAATGGCCTGGTTCCGGGTTTCCTTCCATCAAAATATCTTGAATAGTTTTCGATCCCGCTGCAGTAACCAAGCTCCTTAATCATCTCGAGATCATATAAGACTCTCTGTTCCAGCCTTTTTGCCTCTTCCTTTTTACCTATCTCATTAAAATGTGTGATCTGTCTCATCATGTCATCCTGAATCTCGCTGACAGCCATATTAATCCTCTCCCTTGTCGTAACGAAAATATTTGCCGGATAGATTATGTATTCCGAAAGCTGATCCAGTCTGTGTCCGTCAACAGGATCGAAGGTATTTATGTTCTCGATCTGGTCGCCGAAGAATTCTATCCTTACGGCTATGTCCGCATAAGCAGGAAAAACATCCACCGTATCTCCCCTGACCCTGAAGGTTCCATGTTTGAATTCCAGTTCATTCCTCGAATAAAGGCTGTCTACCAGTTTCCTTAGGAACTGGTTCCTGCCGATAGTCTGACCATTTTTGACATGCACTGTGTTCGAATGAAAATCATCAGGATTTCCGATACCGTAAATGCATGAAACAGAAGAGACTACAATAACATCCCTACGGCCGGAAAGAAGAGAAGAGGTGGCGCTCAGCCTTAGCTTTTCAATCTCCTCATTTATTGAGAGATCCTTTTCAATATATGTATCGGATACCGGCAGATAGGCTTCAGGCTGGTAATAATCATAATATGATACGAAATATTCGACCCTGTTTTCAGGAAAGAACTGCTTAAATTCCCCATAAAGCTGTGCTGCAAGTGTCTTATTATGGCTCAGTACCAGTACCGGCCTGTTTACTCTCTCTATAACGTTAGCAATTGTAAAGGTTTTTCCTGATCCCGTCACACCAAGAAGAGTCTGAAAAGGAACACCTTTTTCAAGACCATCCACCAGCTGTTCAATTGCTTGCGGCTGATCACCTGTTGGCACAAAATCCGATATAAGTTTAAAGTCCATCGTAAAAAAAAAGCGCCTTCAACAAGGCGCCATCTATACTTTACTTCTATGTTATCTATCCAAGATAGCCTTTGAGAAGTCTGCTTCTGGAAGCATGTCTCAGCCTCCTGATAGCTTTTTCCTTTATCTGCCTGACTCTCTCGCGTGTCAGTCCGAATTTCTCGCCGATCTCCTCAAGGGTCATCTCCTGGCAACCTATTCCGAAGAAAAACCTGATTATATCACGCTCCCTTTCAGTCAGTGTTGCAAGGGCCCTGTAGATCTCCCTTGAAAGGGATTCGTCCATCAGAAGCTTATCGGCAACAGGAGAATCTGAATTTGTCAGAACATCCAGCAGACTGTTATCCTCACCCTCGATAAAAGGTGCATCCACCGATACGTGCCGGCCCGATACTTTCAAAGTATCCGTAACCTTCTCCTTCGGCAATTCAAGTACATCAGCCAGTTCCTCAGGTGATGGAGTGCGCTCATTCTCCTGTTCAAACTTCGAGAATGCTTTGTTTATCTTGTTAAGAGAACCAACCTGGTTAAGCGGTAATCTCACAATTCTTGATTGTTCTGCAAGAGCCTGAAGGATCGATTGTCTGATCCACCATACAGCGTAGGATATAAACTTGAATCCACGTGTCTCGTCAAATTTCTCTGCAGCCTTAATAAGGCCCAGATTTCCTTCATTGATTAAATCGGGGAGACTAAGTCCCTGGTTCTGATACTGTTTTGCCACAGATACTACAAACCGAAGGTTCGCCTTTGTAAGTTTTTCAAGAGCAGCTCTGTCGCCTTTCTTTATCCTTTGAGCCAATTCAACTTCTTCCTCTACCGATATCAACTCCTCTTTACCAATCTCCTGCAAATATTTGTCGAGTGATGCACTCTCCCTGTTAGTTATAGATTTGGTAATCTTTAATTGTCTCATTATGCCTCCGAAAAAATTTCCGCAAAGATATTGCTTTATTATGTAATAACAAAAATTATCTGCTAATGTTGTGGAGAGGGATTTATTTTTATAAATCTCCTGAAAAACAAATATTTATCTGATTAACCGGCTAATTCCCGAACTGATAGCTGAAGAGAGTGCCGTTTGTCTGAACTCCTCCGATCGATTTCAGGCTGCTTTCATTATTTGTAAACTGCCTCACTTCAGAGGCGTTCCTGACTTTTTTACCATTTACGCTCAGTATGATATAGCCTTTCTTAATTCCAAGTTCTTTTAGCTTTCCCTCGTTGAGTTCAGCCACCTTAACCCCGCTGTCAATATTCAGGTCTTTCTTTTCTGCTTCCCCAAGAGTTTCCAGTCTTGCTCCGAATATCAATCCGCTTTCCGGCTCCGTTTTGACAATATTCGTATTTCCTGCCACATTCTTCAGAACGATCGGAACAGTTTTTTCCTTACCGTTCCTCAGAAAGGTCACTGTAGCTTTATCGCCCGGCCGGTGCTTCCCTACCTGCTCCTGAAGCTCGGAAGTCGACCTGACAGTATTTCCATCGAACTTTATAATTACATCGTTCTCCCTGAGTCCTGCCTCCTCAGCCGACCCCTCTTTTATAATGCCGGTAACAAGAATACCCGTGACCTGGGCAAGATCCTGTTTTTCAGCATCTTCGGAATTAAGATCCCTGATATTCACACCAATTATTGCCCGCTGTACTTCCCCGTACACCTTGAGATCGTCAATAACTTTCTTAACTATTGTAACAGGAATGGCAAAAGAGTTCCCGGCGTAGGCGCCGCTTGGTGAAATTATTGCAGAGGTGATGCCGACCAATAATCCCTTTGTATTTACCAGTGCTCCCCCGCTGTTCCCCATATTCAGAGCTGCATCAGTCTGAATGAAGGATTCTATCCGGTAAGCTCCCTCCAGCAGATTCAGGTTTCTTCCCTTTGCACTGACTATACCGGCAGTGACGGTTGAGGTAAGATTGAATGGATTGCCAATAGCCAGTACCCACTCGCCAAGCTTAAGCTGATCGGAATCTCCATACCTGATGAACGGAAGATCATCAGCCTTGATTTTAAGAAGTGCGATATCGGTACTTGGATCCCTGCCGGTTACCCTGGCAGTGAAGGTTCTTTTATCATTGAGCGTGACATCTACAGATTCAGCACCTTCAATTACATGATTATTTGTAATTATATAACCGTCTGCTGAAATAATAACTCCCGATCCATATCCGCTTACCTCCCTGGGCTTTGAATAGTGGTCGCCATAAAAATACTCAAGGATAGGATTATCCGTCTTCGCTCCCATCATCGATCTGGTATGAACATGAACAACGGCATGTACGGTCTGCTCTGCGGCATATGTCAGATCTACAGGTCCCTCCTGTGTCTGCAACGATGTCAGAAATGTGCCCGCATTCCTGACTTCAACACCTGAACTGTCAGTCGAACCGGGTAAAGGAGGTTTTTCAATAATTTTTGTATAAGTAAAAAGAGCGATAAATGCTCCCAGAACAGCCATAAATAAACCTCCCAGAAAT
>VFSW01007653.1_pt1 | contig 15643 bp, 16 predicted proteins | sample 5358111 | NCBI WGS metagenome assembly VFSW01 (sample SAMN11554181, study PRJNA540505) | mine drainage metagenome | isolation source: sediment from site ElyBrook_90M | place: USA: Ely Copper Mine, Vershire, VT | collected 2017
CCAGCAGCGACAGCGCCGTCGCCAGACTCCATTTCGTGGCCAACACCTGCCCGATCTGATCGGCGGCTTCCTTACCGCCCTCAATCGCGTAGACGGTGCCGAGTGCGGCGACCGCGACCTCCCGTGCCGCCATGCCGGGGATCAGCGCCACCACGATCTGCCAGTTGAAGCCGAGCGGCGCAAACAGCGGCTCCAGCGCCTTGCCTGTCATCGCGGCCAGGCTGTAGTTGATGGCGGGACCTTCGGCCCCGGTGGGCGGTGTCGGAAACGACGCCAGGAACCAGATCAGCACCATCATCGAGAAGATCGTGGTGCCGGCCCGCTGCAGGAACATTTTCGCCCGCGTATAGATGCCGATGACGATACTGCGGGCGCGAGGCAGCTTGTAGTCGGGCAGTTCCAGCATGAACGGCGCCGGCTCGTAATCGCGCCACATGAAGAACTTGATCACGAACGAAACGCCCAATGCACTGGCGATGCCCGCCGCATAGAGGCCGAACATCACCAGACCTCGCAGATCGACCCAGCCCCAAACCTGTTCGGCCGGGATGAAGGCGGAAATGATCAGCGTGTAGACCGGAATGCGCGCCGAACAGGTCATCAGCGGCGCGATCAGGATGGTGGGCAGCCGGGCGCGGCGATTATAGCTGACGAGCGGCGCCATGATGCCGGGGAGGGCGCAGGCGAAGCTTGAGAGCAGCGGGATAAAGGCCCGGCCGTGCAGGCCGGCGCCGCCCATGATGCGGTCCATCAGGAACGCCGCCCGCGCCATGTAGCCGAAATCCTCCAGGAGCAGGATGAACAGAAAGATGATGATGATCTGCGGCAGGAACACGATGACGCTGCCGACGCCGGAGATCACGCCGTTCTGCAGAAAGCTTTGCAGCAAGCCCACGGGCAAGGTGTCGTGCACCAGCTGACCCAAAGCACTGAAGGCGGACGATAAAAGCTCCATCAGCGGCTGCGCCCAGGCGAACACCGCCTGGAACATGATGAACAGGACCAGCGCCAGGACAGCAAGCCCTGCCACCGGGTGCAGCACCACGGCGTCGATCCGCGCGGTCCAGGTGTCAGGTCTCGCCGGCAGGCCGATGGTCGCGGTGATGATGCGGTCGGCCTCGCGCTGCGTGGCGCGCAGCTCCGCGACCGAGAACGGCTGCCAGAGATTTTGGCGCAAGGGGGTCGGCGCTTGCCTGGCGAGCTCGTCGGTTTTCCGCAGCAGATCGGAGGTGCCGCCCTTGCGTACCGCGATCGACGTCACCACGGGTATCCCTAACATCCCGGACAGGCGCGCGACGTCGACGGTGACGCCGCGTCGCGTCGCAATGTCGAACATATTGAGCACCAGCATCAACGGCCGGCCGGTACGCTTGAGCTCGAGCAGCAGTCGAATGGTCAGCCGCAAATTGGTGGAATCGGCCACGCAGAGGACGAGATCGGGCACGGATTCGCCGGCGCTGCGCCCGAGCACGATGTCACGGGTGATTTCTTCATCGGGGCTGCGACCGCGCAAGGAATAGGTGCCGGGCAGATCGACCACCGACACCTGGCGCCCGAGCGGGGTGACGAAGAAGCCTTCCTTGCGCTCCACCGTAACGCCGGGATAGTTGGCGACCTTTTGGCGGCTGCCGGTCAGCGCATTGAACAGTGAGGTTTTGCCGCTATTGGGCGTGCCCACCAGGGCCAGATGCAATAACGGGGCTTCCATGGCGCTGTACCGTTTCGTCAGGCGACAATGACGGCCATCGCCTCGCGCCGACGCACCGCGATCGTGACGTTCTCGATGCGGACGGCGATCGGGTCGCGCCCGACAATACCTTCGTGGAGCACCTGGACCCTGGCGCCCTCCACGAAGCCGAGTTCGATCAGCCGGCTTTCGAGTTCGATCGCGGACAACGCGGAGTTGGCCTCATTGGCAGCGAGGCGAAGAATCACGCCGGAATAGCCGCGCTTGGCCAACCCCAGAGGTATCTGCCGGCGCGCATCGGTCTGTTTGATGGAGGTGGTGGTCATGGTTTGTATTTCCAACCGCGGGCGGACAGGTCAAGCGTGGCGACCTGAAACCCATCTAACTTAGAAGGATTTTAAATTGACACGGGCGCTCCTCGCGCACGTCATGGCATTTCTTAGTTCGAGAAAGCTTCCAGGTTGTTGCGCTGGATCAATGAAGGTCGCTCCGCGGGGTTCAGGGGTCAGTAACCGGCGACGGCCATGGCGACCACTGCGCTGAACACCATCCAGCCGAAATGCCGGCCTCGTGTCGCCCAAGCATTGCCAAGCGCGCCGAATGCGAACACGCCGGCCAGCGTCACGATGATCCAATGTCGCGCCGGCTCGGACGCCATCAGGGGCGCGGCGATCAGGAGCACGCCGCCGCCGATCCACGCCACGGTAGAGGCCTGCCAGACCAGCCTGAGCAAATTGCGTAGCCGCGGCGGTTCGATGGTGGCACGCGCGAACACCTTGGTTTCGCCGATTATGCCGTGGATGATGGCGGCCGTGATCGCGGCAACGCCTGCACATTGCACCAGGAGATCGCGCATCGTACCGCTCCATACAGCACTGTATGGTCAATACGTCGGGCGCTGGCGATTGTCAATACAGTGGTGTATGGTGGATTGTCGCAGGGAAAACATGCCGGACCAACTTTCCGCAAGGGACTGGCTCGATCAGGGCCTCAAGGCACTGGCCCAGAACGGATTCACCGCCTTGAGGGCTGAGCCGCTGGCGAAGGCTATGGGGGTGTCGCGCGGCAGTTTTTACTGGCACTTCGCCGATATCGGCGCGTTCCACAGCGCAATCCTCAAGCATTGGCGCGAGATCGCTGCCGAACAAATCATTGCCGATGTCGAGGCCGCCGCTGGCAACGACAATCCGTTGCAGCTCCTGCTGCGCCGCGTGTTCGGCGAGAGACTGGCGCTGGAGAACGCGGTCCGCACCTGGGCCATGGTCGACCCGGCGGCCAGAGCGGCGGTGCGGGCCATCGACCAGCGCCGGCTGAGCTATATTGAAGGCCTGCTCCGGGACTCCGGGCTTTTGCCGGACATGGCTCGCGCGCGGGCGCAAATTCTATACTGGGCGTTTCTCGGCTTTGCCACGTCGGACAGGCCCTTGCCGCGGGCTCAACAGCAGGCGGTGCTCGAGGAAATGCTCGGGATGGCGTTGCGATAGAGCGCGCCACCACCGGCGCGATGCGTCATCTTCGTGCCTTTTGTCCCCATGGTGAATCCTTAAGCCTGAGCGCCATGACACGGGCAAGCACCACCCGTCGGACACGACGACGCGCCTGGCCTCGATTTCTCTGCGGCTTTGCCCCCCAAACCGAGCCATTGTTGATGTATCCGGACTTCGCCGGCCGGCGAGCGCTTCGCGCGTTTCGATCGATAACCTTCCGTTCACCATGAGGACAAATCCCACGGTCTCGGTCCGCAAACCTTTCGCCTCTCAAGTTCGCTTATACCTTTACTGCTTAGTCATCCTTAGAGGAGAGGCTGCGGCCGACACAAAGTTCAGTATCCCTGCGTAACTGTAGATAGCGTCTATGAATATCGCCCGCATTGTCGTTCTGACCATTGCTCTCAGTGCCGGCGCCGTCGCCGCCTATCTTGCAAGTGGACCGGACAGCAAGCCGCCGCCGACGGCGCCGGTCGCGCAACTGCAGACCGTCGACGTGCTCGTGGCCAAATCCGATATCGGCCTTGGCCATACCCTTACCCAGAACGACATGCAGTGGCAGAGTTGGCCGGCGGCGACGGCAAGCAACACCTTCATTCGCCGCAACGAGCGCCCGGATGCGACCACCCAGATCGCCGGCTCGATCGCACGCTCGCCCTTTATCGCGGGCGAACCGATCCGGGAAGCTAAGCTGGTCAAGGCTGATGGATCGGGCTTCATGGCAGCGATCCTGCCCACCGGCACGCGCGCCGTCTCGACCGAGGTCTCACCGGAGACCGGCGCCGGCGGCTTCATTCTGCCCAACGACCGGGTCGACGTCATTCTTACAAGGCGCGAGAAGAACCCGAATCCGGATCGCGCCGCCACACCCGATATCGTCATCTCGGAAATCATCCTGGCGAATATTCGCGTTCTCGCGATCGACCAGGCGCCGAAGGAACGGGACGGCCAGAACACCGTCATCGGCAGGACAGTTACGCTCGAGTTGAAGCCCCAGCAAACATCGATCCTCGCCGCCGCGCGCCAGGCCGGCACGTTGTCGCTGGCGCTGCGCAGCATTGCCGACCTCAACCAGGTGGACATCGGATCCGAGGATCGGACCCGCCCGCGTGCCGGCATCAATGTGGTCCGCTACGGCGTCTCAAACCCGACCACTACCGTAAAGTGACCAGAAGGACGCACGATATGAAATGCAGGGGAAATCATCTGATGCGGGACTTTCTGATCCGCGCCCTGTCGTTTTCTGCCGCCGCCGCGATGACGCTCAATCCGGCCCTGACCCCGGCCGTGGCGAGCGACGACAATGCCGCGCCGCAGTTCACCGCGAGCGTACAAACGAAGGTCCGTTTTCTCGCACTCGGCATCGGCAAATCCGTGATTATCGATTTGCCGCACGACGTGAAGGATGTGCTGGTCGCCGATCCGAAGATTGCAAACGCCGTTATCCGCTCCCCGCAGCGCGCCTACATTATCGGCGCGGGCGTCGGTCAAACCAACGTAGTGTTCTTCGATTCCGATGGCCAGCAGATCGCGGCCTATGACATCGCCGTCAAGCGCGACCTCAACGGCGTGCGCGCCGCGCTAAGGCAAATGTTGCCCGCCGCCGGGATCCAGGCCGAAGGCGTCGGCGACGGCGTTATGTTGACCGGCTCGGTATCCAGTCCGATCGAGGCGCAGCAGGCAGGCGATGTCGTCGCGCGTCTGGTGGGCGGTGCCGACAAGGTCGTCAACTCCATCGTGGTGCGCAGCCGCGATCAGGTGATGTTGAAGGTCACTGTCGCGGAAGTGCGACGGGACATCATCAAACAGCTGGGCGTCGATCTCAGCGCCTCCATGAATTACGGCACCGCGGTGGTCAATTTCAACAACGCCAATCCGTTCACGCAGGTAGGGCAGCCACTCGTCGCCGGGAACAGCCTCAGTACGTCGGCCTTGAACAAGCTTGGTGTGCCCACGGTCTCTGCGACACTGCGCGCAATGGAGAGCGCTGGCGTAGTGCGCACGCTGGCCGAACCGAATCTGACGGCGATCTCCGGGGAGTCCGCGACATTCATCGTCGGCGGCGAATTTCCGTTCCCAACCGGCGTGACCTGCCAAACCACCCCGCAAGGGGCGGTCGGGCAGTGCGCACCATCGATCGCTTTCAAGAAGTTCGGCATCTCACTCAATTTCACACCGGTCGTGCTTACCGAGGGCCGGATCAGCCTGCGGGTGATGACGGAAGTGTCCGAAGTCTCCAACGACAATTCGATCAACATCACCGGCATTCAGGTTCCTTCGATCAGGACTCGCCGCGCGGAGACGACGCTGGAAATCCCGTCTGGCGGCTCGCTCGCGATGGCCGGCCTGATTCAGGAACAGACCAAGCAGGCCGTGAACGGATTGCCCGGTATCGACCAGGTGCCGGTTCTTGGACAGCTCTTCAGGAGCCAGGACTTCGTCAACAACCAGACCGAGTTGATGGTCATCGTGACGCCCTATGTGGTTCGGTCGGTTGCCCAGAAAGACCTGTCGCGCCCGGATGACGGGTTCGCACCCGCGTCGGACATCCAATCCACGCTGCTCGCCCAAATCAACCGGATCTACGGCATCCCCGGCCGCGTCGATCCGGTTGGAAGCTACCAGGGCCAATTTGGCTTCATCATCGACTGAGGCGGCGGGACGAGGACGAAAACGATGACAAACGGAACATCGGTCGATCGCTATCGAAAGCTGTGCCTGCTGGGCGCGTTGTTCGGCCTTTCGTTCACGCTCGGTGCGTGCACGGATACCACCAGGGATGTCGTCGTGACGGCCAGCGTTCCCGAGGACTACCGCCTGCGGCATCCGATCGCGATCCAGGAGGCCGACCGATCCGTCGTGATTTTCGTCGGTCACGCGCGCGGGGGCCTTTCAGCATCACAACGCGCCGACGTCATCGGCCTTGCCCGCGTTTGGGTGAGCGAAGGAACCGGTGCGATTGTCGCCGACGTGCCGATCGATACGCCGAACGCACGCGCTGCGGAGAGCGCGTTCCATGAGATCAAGGCGCTCCTTGCGGCTGGTGGCGTGCCTGCACGCGGAATTGCGCTGCGTCGCTACCATCCTGACGACCCGCGAACGCTGGCGACAATCCGGCTGAGCTATCCGAAAATCTCTGCCGTGGCCGGGCCGTGCGGCCTGTGGCCTGAGGACCTCGGCCCGTCAATCGAGGACCGAGGTTATTTCGAAAACAAGTCATACTACAATTTCGGCTGCGCCTATCAGCGCAATATGGCGGCGATGATCGACAATCCGTCGGATCTCGTGCAGCCGCGTCCGGAAACCCCCGCCTATACGATGCGGCGCACGGAAGGCTTCGAGAAGTATCGCAAGGGCACCACGACGGCGACCGACTACCCCGAATCCGACAAAGCCAAACTCAGCGATACAGGCAAATGATCAGCTACTTGAGTCAAGAATCCGAACAACCGCCGGACCCGCCGCCGACGGACGATTACATCGCTCCGGCCCCGCGCGTGTCGGTGCAGGCTTTCTGCGAAACGGCGGAGACCGCCGAAGCGATACAGTCCGCCGGGCTGGACCGACGCCTCGCCAAGGCCCATCTCACGATCAAGATGGGCGGCATGGAAGCTGCCATCGAAACCTACAGCAGCGTGCCTACCCCGAACGTAATCATCATCGAGACCAAAGGCAGCAACGATATCCTGGTTGGCCTTGATCAGCTCGCAACCGTCTGCGACGCCGGAACGCGCGTCGTCGTAATCGGCAATGAAAATGATGTCGCGCCCTACCGCGAACTGGTGCGTCGCGGCGTCAGCGATTACGTAATCGGACCGGTCGAAACCCTCGATGTAGTGCGCTCGATCTGCGGTTTGTTCTCGGCGTCGGAGGCGGTTGCGGTTGGTCGCATCATCGCCGTCGTCGGCGCAAAGGGCGGCGTCGGCGCGTCCACCGTCGCGCACAACGTGGCCTGGGCCATCGCGAGCGACCTGGCGCTGGATTCCGTCGTCATCGATCTCGACCTCGCTTTCGGTACCGCGTCGCTCGACTACAACAAGGATCCGTTGCAGGGAATCGCAAACGCGGTGTTCGCCGCCGAGCGGCCCGATACCGCGTTCATCGAACGCCTGCTGGCGAAGTGCAACGACCGTCTCAGCCTGCTGGCCGCGCCGGCGGCGCTCGACCGGGTCTACGACCTGGGCGCCGACGCCTTCGACGCGATCTTCGATACATTGCGCATGACGACGCCGTGCATTGTCCTCGACATCCCGCACCAATGGTCGGGATGGACCCGGCGCGCACTGGTCGGGGCCGACGATATCCTGATCGTTGCCGAGCCGGACCTCGCCAATCTGCGCAACGCCAAGAACATGCTGAATTTGCTGAAGGCGGCGCGTCCCAATGACCGGCCACCGCTCTACTGTCTCAATCAGGTCGGCATGTCCAAGCGCCCGGAAATCACGCCGCGCGAATTCGCCAAGGCCATTGAAGGCCCGCCGATCGCCTCCATTCCGCTCGACCCGAGAATGTTCGGCACAGCAGCCAACAACGGCCAGATGATTGCAGAAATCTCCGCCAATCATCGCATCAGCAAGATGTTCGTGCAGATCGCGCAACAGCTGACCGGCCGTGGCGACGCCAAAAAGCCGCGTGGTTCGCTGTTGTCGCCGATTATCAGGAAGTTGCGAGCCAGGGGGTAGCCCGGCCTACCGCAAGCTTCGTGAGCCGGAACAATGGCTGAGGGCGCGGGCTACGCTCAGTCGGGCCGCGCGACGCCGATCGCCGATATCTTGTCCGCATCCCTTCGCCCATTCGCCTTCCGCGACAACATGTGCCTCAGATAGGCGATATCCGCCGCCGCTTCCTCAGGCGGCCGGTTGGCCTTCAAGATGGCCTCGGCCTCGTCGATGTGGCCCCGCAGCCCGACCACCAATGCAAGATTCTGACGCACGCGCGGATCTGCATCCGCTTGAGCATACGCGCGGCGTAAGGTTTCCTCCGCCTGGGGCAGGTCCTTTGAGAGGACGTATGAAAGTCCGAGATTCGACAGCACCGAGGGGTCCTCGGGGGCGATTTTCAGCGCGCTCGCATAATATTGTCGAGCTTCCTCGCCGCGGCCGAGCTGATCGAGCACGGCTCCTTGAGCCGAAAGGATTCGCCAATCAGGATTGTCAGGGGTATGGGCGCGGCTGAGGACATCGAATGCCTGTTGGAAATTGCCGTTGTCCGCGAGCGCGCGCCCATAACCCGCGATGAGCGCTTTGTCGCTGGGGTGGGCCAGCGTGGCCTGTTCGAGCACGGCAACCGCCTGGGACCGTTGCCCTGCTGCCCGAAGCGCCTTTCCGTATTGTAACGCCGCGTCGGCGTTCTCGGGATTGGCACGAAAGCGGTCGCGATAGAATTCTAACCCGTGCGAGGGCTCGCCAATGCGGCTTTTCTCGGTTTTCTCACCCAGTGACCCCGTAATATCCGACATGCCGTCGGTCTGGCAGCTACAAAGCCCCAGGACTAAAATTGCCGACAATGCCGTGGACGCGAAAAATCTCGCATAGCGATGGTGCTGGAGCGATTGCCGGGGCATTTCCTTGACCTGTAATGACTGGTCAGAAATGCTTACAGGTTAACCCTAAATTCCGGTTAAGCCGGCGGTGTGCCCGATCCGGCATCCATCCCCGGATCAAGGGCATGCTTCGCTCGAAAACGCCTTAGTCGACGAACTGGGCGCCGAATTCGTGACCGATGCGCCATGCCAGCCGGCATTGGCGGGGCCGGCCTTCCGACAAGATGATGGTGAACTCGGCAGGCACGTCGAGATGTTCGGCGATAACCTTCACACCCCCGGCGGATACGTCCGTGACCGTGCAGTCGCGCGGCAACGAACCGGTTCCGAACTGTATCTTCGCGAAACTTCTGCAAACGCGGCGTTCGCTCTTACGTCGATTCACTAACATGTCGATCCTTCACCGCTCCAATGATGGCTTACCCGGCGCTCCTGTCGTTCTACAGAGGAATTATTGGAATCTGCCTAGCAGGACCGCTCGCAATGTATCCGTTCCTTTTGAATTCCTTTTACCGAGTTTCCCGGGCCCGCCCAAAACGGCTGTGAATGATCGTCGATGCCGGCGAAAAAGTCCCGCGGCGCACTCCCATTCGGCAACTATCGGGAATACGGAAATGGTTTTTTACCTTCAAACTTTAACGTTGGCTTACGCCATAGGCCCGGATTTCTGTTCCCGTCTTTTCGGACGATTGGCCGTTTTGCGGCTTTTCCCCGGATCAACCATGGCCCCGGCCCGGAACATGGCACGGCCCGCGGCTCCGGGTAGCCTGGAGCCAGGCCGCTATACGTTTCGATCGAATGTGCTACAGCGTCGCATGGCCAAGCCGGAGACCCGAGCATGACTTCCCTGCCCGAACGCCTTGAAGGCACCGTCGATCCCAAATTGCTGGAAATCCTGGTCTGCCCGGTGACCAAGGGTCCGCTTGAATTCGATTCAGCGCGGCAGGAGCTGATCTCGCGCGCGGCCAAGCTCGCCTATCCGATCCGCGACGGAATTCCGATCATGCTGCCCGAGGAAGCAAGGAAGCTGGAGTAGCCATGCGCATCCGCATGGTCATTGCCGCGCTCGCGGTCGTCGGCTTTTGCGGCGCTGGCGCCTCCGGCGAAGAAACCAAAATTCGCGTCGGCAATATCGACGCCGTGCTGACGATGCCGCCGGATGTCGAACACCCGCCCGTCGCACTCTTGATCGCTGGCTCCGGATCGACGGACCATGACGGCAATGGGCCGCAGGCCAAGCCTGCAACCTTGAAGAAGCTCTCCGAGCAGCTGGCCGCGCGCAAGATCGCAACGCTTCGCTATGACAAGCGCGGCGCCGGCGGCTGGAAGCCGGAATTCGGAAAACCGGAGGATTTTCGCTTCAAGGATTTTGTCGACGATGCGGCGGTGCTGGTGAATTACCTCCGCAGCAGCGGAAAATTCCCCCGCCTGGTCGTGGTCGGCCACAGCGAAGGCGGCCTGGTCGCGATCCTGACCGCGCGGCGCGTACCGGTGGACCGCCTGGTCTTGCTGGTCACTGCGGCGCGGCGGCAAGGCGATCTGGTAAAGGCTCAGCTTGAACGGAAACAAATTCCTCCCGATGTGCTGCAGCCCATCCTGAAGGCGATCGACAGCATCATGGCCGGACAGATCGTCGATCCGCCGCCGCCCGGCCTGGCGATCGCGCCGTCGATGCAACCCGGCCTGGCCTCGGCCTTTACCGAAGACCCGATTGATCCTCTGAAACTTGTCGAAAGGCCGACGCTGATCGTCGGCGGCGGCCGCGACCTGCAGATGGCCCGGCTGGATTTCCTGGCGCTTGCCGCAGCGGCTCCGCTGGCGAAGACACTTTGGCTTCCGGAAATGAATCACGTTCTGGTCGATGTCGGCGACGATGAAGACGATTTGGCCGCCTACAACCAGCCGGAACGAGCGCTCGACGCCGCCCTGATCGATTCGGTCGCGGCTTTCATCCTCGCCACTGATGCAAGGTGATTGTTGCCGCATTCGCAGAGGCGGCGCTGACCACGCCTACAGCGCCTCGCCTTTCAATAGCCGCGGGACCTCGCCCGCTAACCCCGCGGCCTGGCGGATGAACATGCTCTTCAGCGGCGGCGCGCGATCGACCAGCCCGAGCCCGATATCGCGGACCGTGCGAAGCAGCGTCGATTCATTCGAGAACAGGAAATTGAGCGAGTTGGTGGCAAGTCCCATCGCCATGGTGTCGAAGCGCCGCCAACGCTGATAGCGATCGAGCACGTCGGCCTGGCCGTGATCGATGCCGAGCCGCGCCGCGTCGACGACCACCTCGGCGAGCGCTGCGACATCCTTCAGGCCCATGTTAAGCCCCTGGCCCGCGATCGGATGAATCAGATGCGCCGCGTCGCCGACCAGTGCCAGCCGCTCGCCGATAAACGAGCGCGCGACGAAATAGCCGAGCGGAAACGCGCGCGGCCTGTCCAGCACCTTGACCTCGCCGAGATGAAGGCCAAAGCGCCGCTCGAGTTCGCCGTGAAACTCCGCTTCGCCGAGAGCCACGATGCGCGCCGCCTCGGCGCGTTTCTCGGTCCATACCAGTGACGAGCGCTTTCCGGTCAGCGGCAGGATCGCGAACGGACCGGAGGGCAGGAAATGTTCTTCGGCGCGGCCGTGGTGATCGCGCTCATGGCCGACCGTGACCACAATGCCGGACTGATTGTAATCCCAGCCATGGGTGGCGATCCCGGCGCGCTCGCGCAGCTTCGATCGCGCGCCATCGGCCGCCACCAGCAGGCTTGCCTCGATTACGCTGCCCTCCGCCAGCGTGACGTCGATGCCATCGCTGCGCGAGGCGAAATCCGCCACCGCATGGCTGCGAAGATCGAGGCCATCGGCCGCGGCGCGCTCGACCAGCGCATCGATCAGATAACGGTTCTCGACCATGTGCGCGAAAGGTTCGCCCGGCTCGACGTTCCCTGCGAAGGTCAGGAATACCGGGCGGGTCGCATCCTCCAGTTTGGAATCGGTGACCGCCATGTCCAATATCGGCTGCGATCTGTCTGCGACCTGGTCCCAGACGCCGATGGCATCGAACAGCCTGCGGCAAGCGGCGACGATGGCGGTCGCGCGCGGATCGCGGCTTGGCCTGGTCGCAAGCGCCGGATCGGCGACGATGATCGGAAGATCGGGGCCAAGGCCCTGGCGCAGCGCCAGTGCCAGCGCCAGCCCCGCAAACGCGCCGCCGCCGATGACAATGCTTCGTTGTGCGGACATATTGGACCCTGCTTTCGAAATGAAACTGTACTTGCTACCTGATTATAGCTGGGCGAAACAGATAGGCGAAACAAAGGTGCTTGGCCCCCAGGTCCCCATTCCGGTGCGAGATTTTCGGGTTCGTGCCGGCGAACGCCCCGGAATGACGCAAAAGTCAATGAAAGCGCTGCAATGTCCAAGGGACTGATCGACCTGATTTCCATTCTCGATCTCGAGCCGATCGAAGTGAACCTGTTCCGTGGCAACAGCCCGAAGACGAGCTGGCAGCGGGTGTTCGGCGGACAGGTGATCGGTCAGGCGATGGTAGCGGCATGCCGCACCGTCGAAGGCCGGCTGCCGCATTCGCTGCATTGCTATTTCATTCTGCCCGGCGATCCGCAGATTCCGATCATCTATGATGTCGAACGCCTGCGCGACGGCAAGAGCTATTCGACCCGCAGGGTGACCGCGATCCAGCACGGCAACGCGATTTTTTCGATCATGGTGTCGTTTCATGTCGATGAACCCACCGCGTTCGACCATCAGGACAAGATGCCGGAAGTGCCGCCGCCGGAAAAACTCACCGCCGAGGAAGTGGCAAAGCAGCCGATGTTCCGCGATATGCCGGAATTCATCCGCCGCTACTACGAGTCCGACCGGCCGATCGAACTGCGGCCGGTCGAACTCAATCGCTATTTCGGTCAGAAGATCGAGGACGGCCGCATCCATGTCTGGATCCGCACCGCGTCGAAATTGCCGGACGATCCGGCGCTGCATATGTGCGCGCTGGCCTATGCGTCGGATTTCTCGCTGCTCGATGCGGCAATGGCGCGCTATGGACGGACGCTGTTCGACAAGCGCATGATGCCGGCAAGCCTCGATCACGCGATGTGGTTTCACCGGCCGTTTCGCGCCGACGAATGGTTGCTTTACGCCCAGGACTCTCCGAGCGCGCAAGGCGGGCGTGGCCTGACCCGCGGCATGATCTTCAAGCAGGACGGCACGTTGGTCGCTTCGGTTGCGCAGGAAGGCTCGCTCCGCGAGCGCAAGTAACGGGGATCACACGTCGGCGTAAGGGGTTCTTTGGACCAAAATGAATTGCGATACCAACCAGCGAGCGTACCACCGCATCAGCCACGGAATCGGAATCAAAAATCCGCAGTCGAGGACAAATAGGAGGGGCCGCCAGGAGCCGGCGCCGCGCAGGGCGCGGGGGATCACCCCCCGGGACGGCAGGCCCCATCCAGCGGAGTTCGTCCCCGGCAATCGTTTTTCGGTTTTGCCTGTAATCTTTTTGTGCCATTTGCTTAAAAAGATGCCAGTGTTGCGGGAACGCTGCGCCGACCGGTATTCGAAAGAAATGAAGGCTGAACATGAAGCTCGTTGTCGCCATTATCAAACCCTTCAAGCTTGACGAAGTCCGCCAGGCGCTGACCGCCATCGGCGTCCACGGCATGACGGTGACCGAGGTCAAGGGTTACGGCCGCCAGAAGGGCCATACGGAGATCTATCGCGGCGCCGAATATGTGGTGAACTTTCTGCCGAAGCTGCGGATCGAAATCGCGGTTGCGTCGGATATCGCCGACAAGGCGGTGGAAGTCATTACTTCCAGCGCGCGCACCGGACAGATCGGCGACGGCAAGATATTCGTGACGCCGATCGATCATGCGTTGCGGATCCGGACCGGCGAAACCGACAGCGACGCGCTTTAGGAGCGTTTTCGAGCGAGGTGGATGCCGGTTTGCTTTAGTGTTGCCGGCGAAGCCTTTATAGTGAGCATGGGCTTGCTTACCTAAACACCGTTTGGCTGCCCACCTCATGGGCAGAATTATGTCGAGACCCTGTACGGCCCATATCTTGGGCTAGTCTGCCTATAATTTGGGCGTGACCGAATGACGCGGTTCCAGGCGGATCCGACAAACCCCGAAAAGGTCCGCGTTCATAGTCCGTTAGGGAATGCGGACGATCTGGCACGGCATTTGATTCTACCAGCCCGGCTGTGCCCGCGTTGTGAACTTCTCCTCGTGGTGACCCTCAGTCAAGAATGCTCGGTCGTGTCCGGATCGAGCCCAAGCGGGGACAAGACCCATGAAAATTGTTATGGCGATCATCAAGCCATTCAAGCTCGAAGAAGTCCGTGACGCCCTGACCGCCATCGGCGTTCACGGTCTGACGGTGACGGAAGTGAAGGGATATGGCCGGCAGAAGGGCCATACGGAAATCTATCGCGGCGCTGAATATGCGGTGAGCTTCCTGCCCAAGATCAAGATCGAGGTAGCGGTCGCCACCGATCAGGTTGACAAGACCATCGAGGCCATCACGTCGGCTGCAAAAACCGGACAAATCGGCGACGGCAAAATCTTCGTCATCAACCTCGAAAATGCCGTACGGATTCGGACCGGCGAGGCCGATGCCGCGGCACTTTGATCTCGCGCTCAACCTTTTCCAATCAGGAGTAAACCAAATGACGTTCAAGCGTCCCTATCGCGCGGGATTGGCGGCCCTCGCAGCCGGCCTGTTCGCCGCAACCGCTGCCTATGCCGAGCCAACCGTCAACAAAGGCGACAACGCCTGGATGTTGACGTCGACAGTGCTGGTGCTGTTGATGACGATCCCCGGACTTGCGCTGTTCTATGGCGGCCTCGTCCGCTCCAAGAACATGCTGTCCGTGCTGATGCAGGTTTTCTACACCGTATGCATCGTCACCATCCTGTGGGCGCTTTATGGCTACAGCCTCGCCTTCACCGGAGGGTCCGACTTCATCGGCGGCTTCTCGAAGGCCTTCCTGATGGGAGTGACCCCGGACTCCAAGGCCGCGACGTTCAGCGTCGACGCCAACATCTCGGAGCTGGTCTATGTCTGCTTCCAGATGACCTTTGCGGCCATTACGCCCGCGCTCATTGTCGGCGCCTTCGCCGAACGCATGAAGTTCTCGGCGGTGGCCCTGTTCATCCCGCTCTGGGCGACGCTGGTCTATTTCCCGATCGCGCACATGGTCTGGTACTGGGCCGGACCGGACGCGATCTCGGACGCGGTCAAGGCGATTGCGGCGGCTGGAAGTGACGCGGCGGCGAAGGCCGCAGCCGAAGCCAAGCTTGCCGAAGTCAATGCCGACGCCGGCTGGATCTTCAAGAAGGGCGCGATCGATTTCGCCGGCGGCACCGTGGTGCATATCAATGCCGGCATCGCGGGTCTCGTTGGCGCGCTGATCATCGGCAAGCGCGTCGGCTACGGCAAGGACCTGATGGCCCCGCATTCGCTGACCATGTCCATGATCGGCGCTTCGCTGCTCTGGGTGGGCTGGTTCGGATTTAACGCCGGATCGAATCTCGAGGCCTCCGGCGGCGCCGCGCTCGCCATGACCAACTCCTTCGTCGCGACGGCGGCGGCGGCGTTGTCCTGGATGTTCGCGGAGTGGATGATCAAGGGTCATCCTTCGGTGCTGGGCGCAATTTCGGGCGCGGTCGCGGGACTGGTGGCGGTTACGCCGGCGGCCGGCTACTCCGGCCCGATGGGAGCGATCGTGCTCGGCCTCGTCGTCGGCGTGGTCTGCCTGTTCTTCGTCACGGTGGTCAAGAATGCGCTCGGCTATGACGACTCGCTCGACGTGTTCGGCGTCCACTGCATCGGCGGAATCATCGGCGCCCTGGGCACCGGCATCCTGGTCAATCCGGCGCTCGGCGGCGCCGGCATCATGGACTACACCACCGGCAAGAT
>VFSW01007654.1_pt1 | contig 15643 bp, 16 predicted proteins | sample 5358111 | NCBI WGS metagenome assembly VFSW01 (sample SAMN11554181, study PRJNA540505) | mine drainage metagenome | isolation source: sediment from site ElyBrook_90M | place: USA: Ely Copper Mine, Vershire, VT | collected 2017
GCCTAACGGAGCGTGCTCCACGACCCGCCCAGCGCCGCGTTCGACCAAGAGATCGACGCTCACGACGCGAACCCTCCCGGGAGTCGATTCGCAATGCTGGCCACGTCTCCTGCTCCGAGCAGGAGCACGACGTCCACGTCGAACTCAACTCGCCATCTCTCGAGCACCTCGGGAATCTCCTCGAGAGACTCGCAGTAGCTGACCGAAAGGTCCGGTCGGTGTTCGACAATGGCACGCTGGACGATCTCACCCGTGATCCGCGCAGGATTCGCCTCGCCGGCGTCATAGATATCGGTAATCAGGACCACCCTCGCCCCGTCGAAGCACTGCGCGAAGTCGTTGACCAGATTGAGGGTTCGCGTCACTCGATGAGGCTGAAACACCACTCCGATGCGCTGGACGCCCGCGGCTCGTGTCGCTCGAAGTGTGGCGGTGATTTCTCCAGGAAGATGGGCGTACTCCTCAAAGACCGAAACTCCTCGCCAGATGCCGCGTGACTGAAAACGGCGCGGTGCACCAACGAATGAACCCAACCCCGCCTTCACCGCCGCCTCATTGACTCCGAGTTCCAGGGCGAGACTCGCCACCACCGCGGCGTTCGCGACGTTATGGGTGCCGATCACGCGCAGCTGGAGATCAAGTGAGACGCCATCTCGTTGGAGTTGGAACGACGAGCCGAGGCGGTCAACGTTGACCTTTGACACCACCCAATCCCCGTCTGGCGCAGTGCCGACCGTGAGCACTCGGCGACGAACGTTGGCAATGCTGCGCCTGGCCCCAGTGTCGTCCCACCACACCACCACCGGCCCGCTCGAGCGCTCCACGAGACCGGCGAAGGCATCTTCGAGGGACTCCAACGATCCGTAGTGGTCCAGGTGATCGGCCTCGACGTTCAAGAGGCCCAGGGCGAAGGGGTGCAACTTGGAAAACGTCCCATAACTCTCGTCAACCTCAAGGATAAGGTCCGAGTCTCCCCAGTGTCCGTTTGCCCCCAATCCAGTGACGTCGGCACCCAGGAGTCGAGAGCAGTCGCGCCCCGCGGCGTTCATCACGTGGGCCATCATGGACGTCGCTGTTGTCTTGCCGTGGGTTCCGGTCAAACCAATGATCCGCAACGTGTCCCCGAGCGAACTGAGGATCTCAGATCGGGTCATCAAGATCGCTCCGCGACCTAATGCACCGAGCACCTCGACGTTGTCAGCGGCAACGGCCGGAGACCAGGTAACCAACTGAGCGTCGGCTCCTTGGGTGACAGAGTGCCCGACAGAGACGTTGACTCCCGCATCGCGCAATTGGGCCAGCGTCTCAGAGTCAACGGCGTCGCTGCCACTCACCGATGCTCCCATTTCAACCAAGAGCCGCGCGAGCCCGCTCATGCCCGCTCCCCCGACGCCCACGATATGTACCCGGGTCCCAACCCAACTCTCGATCACCGCACGCCACCTACGTGTGCGACCACCTCGGCGATAGCCCTTGCTGCGTCACGTCTCGCGAACGTCGAACTGATCGACGACATCGACTCGAGCGTCCGTGGCTCCATGACCTCATCGAGAACATTGGCGAGGACCCCAGCGTTGAGCTCACGGTCCGCGATCATCCGAGCACCCCCCGCACTTGCGAGCACTTGGGCGTTTCGCGTCTGATGATCCCCCGGAGCGCCCGGTAACGGTATCAGTACCGCCGGGATGGCCAGTGCAGTCAGTTCGGCCATGGTGATAGCTCCCGAACGACACACTGCCGCATCGCATATCCCCCAGAGCTGCACCATGTCCGCGAATTCGATGATCCGATAGTCCAATCCGTGCGTATCGGGTCGAGAGCCCACGACCTGGGCAAAGTCCCTCCTACCCGCGACGTGGATGATCGTCACGTCAGTTCGCTCGGCCCAGAGCGCTGCGAGTTCACTGACCGTGCGGTTCACCTTGCCTGAACCAAGCGATCCGGTCATCACGACGATGACCTGGCGCTCAGGATCGATCGGAGGATCGAACCTCGCACGAGCTCGGACCCGCGTACTCGCACTTCGGTCAACGGCGACAATGGAGTCTCGTATCGGAGCCCCGCATAGCACGGTGCCGGGCTCCTCAGAAGGAAACGCAGTGCATCTGCGTTGCGCGAAGTGGGCCAGAACTCGCTGCGCGGCTCCGGGATACGCGTCGAGCTCGACCAGGACCAATGGCCGACGCCATACCAGCGCAGCCAAGGACGTGGCGAAGGACGCGTAACCCCCTACCGAGACAACGACTCTCGGTCTCCATCGCCCGACCAACACCATGGCCACGACGACCGCCGTGACGAGTCCGATCGCCGCCCCGACGTTCGCCCAAATAGCCCGCAGCCCCCACGACCGACGGATCCCCCGTCCAGGTAAAAGGGTCAATCGTATTGGTCCGGGGATCAAGATGGTCGCCTCTTGACCACGTCGACTCCCGACGTAGCGTACTTCTTTGGGGGCGATTCCCCGTTGCATGATCTGCTCGCCGATGGCCTGCATCGGAAAGACGTGTCCACCCGTACCTCCGCCAGTGATCACGATCGGACCGGGCACTAGAGACTCCGGGGAGTTTCACGGCGCACGTGCTGGTGCTGGACGCTGCGGCCCGAAGGGCGCGCCGACGGGCGCCCTTCGATGACGTCTCTGAAGTTCGTCAGGCGATGTTCGTGGATCGTGACGTCGCCCGATCGACTGGTGTCGTGCGCGATGTTGTAGAGCAGGCCGACCGCGGCCAACTCGGTGACCAACGCAGTCCCTCCATAGGAGAAGAACGGCAGCGGGATTCCCGTGACCGCCCACCACCCAACGACAGATGCGATGTTGATCACGGCTTCAACGCAGATCCACGTGGTGATGCCGATCACGATGTATCGATACACGCTGTTCGTGCACTGTTGTGCGATTCGAATCGCCGCGAAGAGGAACGCGACGAACAGTCCGATCACAGCGAGCGTGCCAATGAACCCCAACTCCTCACCGATGATCGTGAAAATGAAGTCCGTGTGGGGATTTGGCAACAGACCCCACTTTTCGCGACTGTGTCCAAGGCCGAGCCCCGCTAGGCCTCCGGTGCCCAGTCCAATCTTGGACTGCAGCAACTGGTAACCACTACCGAGCAGGTCGGAATTAGGATGTAGGAAGGAGAAGAATCGCTTCGCCGAATACGGCTTGTAGGCCATGTACCCTCCAAAGACGACCACTCCAAGAAGACTGATTCGCCCCAAGAGACGTTTGGACAGCCCAGCAACCGCAAGGATGGTGAGAGCGATGGCAGCCACCACGGAGGACGTTCCGATGTCGGGTTCGATGACGATGAGTCCGGCGCCGACCGAAATCGGAAGCGTCCAGATCGCCAGCTGACGCCAGTTGCCCAATTCGTTGTGGTGGTGTTGGATCAACCACGCCATGAACAAAACAGTAAAGAGTTTGAATATCTCAGATGGCTGCAGGTAGATCACGTGGAGGTTGATCCAACGCTTTCCGCCTGACGACGTCACCCCGATCGCCTTGACGGCCAGCAAGAGCAATAGACCGACGATTATCAGTAGCGGTGCGCTCTTTACCAGGCGGTCCAGGCGGACCCGGGTCATCACGTACAAGGCGAATGCTCCGAATCCCAAATAGATGAGATCGTGCACAATGATCGACCACGTAGAGCCTCCGTTCGCCGATGCCTGTCCCTCACTCGCGGACGCGACCGCGATGGTACCGAAGATGACCATCAGCGTCGTGATGAACAACAACACTCGTCCATTGGTGTTGCCACGGGGCGATGTTTGGAAGAAGCCTCGTGTCCGGCCTGATGTGGTCACGTTCACACCACCTTGGCAATCTTCAAGAAGTCACCGTAGAAGATCCCGAGTCCGAGGGCGGCGGTCAACCCACTGAGAATCCAGAATCTGATCATCACCGTCGTCTCGGGCCATCCACGCAGTTCAAAATGATGATGGAACGGCGCCATGCGAAATACCCGGCGACCAAAGAGTCGAAAACTGACCACCTGGAGGATCACCGATGCGGTCTCGGCGACGAAGAGTCCGCCGATCACGGGCAACAACAGATCGAGATTCATCAATAACGCCAGTGCGCCCAATCCCGTGCCGATTGCGAGAGATCCGGTGTCGCCCATGATGATTCGTGCCGGTGGCGCGTTCCACCACAGAAATCCCAGGCACGCACCTACCAGTCCCACCGCGACCAGTCCTAGGTCGAGCGCCGAATGCAGATGGTAGATCTGGTAGTGACGGCACTGCCAGTAACCGATGATGGCGAGAACACTGAAGTCAAAGGTCGCCGATCCTGCGGCGAGCCCGTCCAGGCCGTCAGTCAAGTTGACGGCATTGGACGTCGCGATGATCACGAAGACTGCGAGCACCATCCAGCCACCAGCGGCGAGATTCCAGCCAGGAAGAGAAAATCTCGTGAACGATAGTTGAGTCGACGTGTGAACCCAGTCAATGGAAAGAACGGCAAAGACCGCGGCGATCAACAACTGACCCACGATCTTGCCACGCTTGTTGAGTCCGAGGTTGCGGGCGTTGCGGATGCCGAGGTAGTCATCAACGAATCCGAGAAATCCTGAGGCGATGATCACCGATACCGCCAGAATCCCGCTCCTCGTGAAGACGATGGCGGTACCGACGTGACCCATCATGTATCCCAGCACGGCCGATAGGACGATGACCACACCACCCATGGTCGGGGTGCCCGCTTTGACCAGATGTGTCGAAGGTCCGTCTTCGCGGATCTGTTGTCCGAGGGACCTCTCACTCACGAAAAGGATGAACAATGGCGTCAGTACCAACGCACAGAGGAATCCAACGCTACCGGCTTCCATCAGACTCAACATTGGGCCATCACCTCAGTAATTCCTTTGCGACGACGCGATCGTCAAAGGGCAGCATTTGGTCACCGACAACCTGAGTTGTCTCGTGGCCTTTTCCAGCTAACACCACGACGTCACCTGGTTCGGCGATCTCGAGCGCCTTGGCGATGGCGCTTCTTCGATCGCTCAAACGATAGACGTGCGAATCCGCAGCGACACCGACCATGATGGCCTCAATAATGGCATCTGGCGGCTCCGAACGCGGATTATCCGAGGTCACGATGGTTATATCGGACAGCGAAGTTACAACACTCCCCATCTGGGGACGCTTGTCGCGGTCACGGTCTCCACCACAACCAAAGACGGTGATGAGTTGACCGTCGTCCATCAGCTCTCGCACGTCACTGAGGAGTCGACGAAGACCTTCGGGAGTGTGGGCGTAATCCACGACCACGGTGATCTGTCCCGTCGAAACGAGTTCGAAACGTCCAGGAATCGATGGGACTTCACTCATGGCTCTGGCGATATCGATTTCGCGCGCACCGAGCGATCGCATGATGGACATCGCCATCAACGAGTTCTCGACGTTGTAGCCACCAATCAGCGGTGAGTTCACAACCAGTTCGTGCCATACGAAGGTGGTGCCGCGCAACGACGTCTGTACCTGGGAGGCTTCACTTCGAGACACTGCGGTCACCGGCAGGTCGGTGAGGTCGGCGAGTCGAGCACCGTAGGGGTCGTCGGCCCAAACGACGGCCCGCTGCGCATGTTCAAGCGTAAACAGTTGGGCCTTGGTTTCAAAGTACCGCTCCATCGTCTGGTGATAATCGAGATGGTCGTGGCCGAGATTGGTGAACGCAACGACCTTGAAGGTCAACCCCTCGATTCTTCGCTGGTCAATTGCGTGGCTCGATACCTCCATCGCGACAAGAGAGCGGGTCACCTCTGGGTCGAACTGTCCCACCATGCGCTCGAGCGTGCGAAAGAGTTCCGGTGAGCTCGGAGTAGTTCGTTCATTGGTCAACGTGCCGATGTTCGCTCCGTTCCAACCGATGGCGCGCGCGAGGGAGGCCACGAGAGTGGTAACAGTTGTCTTGCCATTAGTTCCGGTCACGCCGACCAGTTGGGTCCGACGTTCGGGCTCGCCAACGACGACCGAACTCGAATGGGCGCACAAAGCGAACAACTGGCTAGACGGCACTTGGACAACCGGGACGCCTAGTCCTTCAAGAGGCTCGCTCGAAACGATGCAGACTGCACCACCGAGTTCTGCGTCTCGCGCATATCTCGAACCGTGACTGGTCTGGCCCGGCAAGGCGAAGAAGAGCGAACCCGGTCGGCAACTGTGCGAATCAGAATCCACGCGACCGATCTCGATACTCCCAATCGCTACATCGAGGGTGAGGTCTTCGAGGATATCTCCGAGCTGCATCAGGTCACGTCCGACGCAATACTCGCTCCGGGTCCAGTCAAGGGCTTGACGACGGTGCCGTTGGAAGGAATCCCGTAATGGTGCAGAGCGTAGGACATCACTGTTTGAAATATTGGCGCTGCGACGGCACCGCCATAGATCGAGGTCAACGGTCGCTCGACCACCACGACCATCGAAAGCACGGGTGCGTTGGCCGGTGCGTAGCCCACGAACAGAGCGTTGAACTGTCCGTTCAACAAGAGATCCTTACCCGGGTAAGGAATCGTCGCGGTTCCAGTCTTGCCCGCGACACTGTATCCAGGGATGATCGCACTGGTACCTGTTCCGGAAAGAACCACCTGCTCGAGCATTCGATTCATGGTCGCGTCGACGTTTGGCGAGATCGCCACTCGATGCGGACTTGGTGGCGTGGCTTGCACCGTACCGTTTGAATAGACGTAACCACGCACGAGTTTGGGTTCTACAAAGACCCCGCCATTGGCAATGGTGTTGTACGCGTCCAAAACCTGGATAGGCGGTACGGCATCGACTTGACCGATTGGCATGGCGACTTCGTCGCTCGCGTACCAATTGGCCGCGTTGACCAAGAGGCCCGACGTTTCACCAGGGAAATTGACACTGGTGCGTTGACCGAAGCCGAGGCGCTCCACCTGGGCGAGCAGCCCGCTCTCGCCTACCCGCTTACCAATGAGATACGTTCCGATGTTCGAAGACTGCGCAATGACCTGGGTGGCGGTGAGGTGCAAGAGCCCGTGAACTTCGGCGTCGTGAAACAGACGCCCCCCGACAACCACAGAATTGGGCACCGTAAAGACGGTGTTGGGCGTAATCAATCCCGCCTGTAGCGCAGCGGAGAAGGTGACCACCTTGAAGACCGATCCTGGCTCAAAGGCTTGAGTAAAGGCAAGATTATTGATGGTCTGCTCGATACCCGGAAACCCAACGGTCGTTCCCCAGGCCGGATCCTTGCCTAGAACCCCTGGATTCGACTTCGTGTTGACCAACGAGGCGTCCGCCAAAATCTCACCGGTCTTCACGTCCATGACGACGACGACTCCCGAGACTGCCTTGGTTGTGGCCAGTTGCCGGGCCAAAACCCGTTCGGCGACGTACTGCAGTGACGTGTCGATGGTGAGTTCGAGACCGACACCCGGCTTGGCCTTCTTAATCACGGTGGAGTACGAACTGGGCAGATTCACGCCTGACGCGGACACGAATGCGCGAGTGATCCCGGTTTGACCGGCGAGCATTGACTGGTACTCGTATTCCAGACCAGCTGAACCAGAACCTGATGCGTTCACGCCACCAATCAGCGAGGTGGCTATCGGTCCATTGGGATAGGTGCGGACCGACGAATCTTGGACCACTATTCCCGGGAAGACCATTGCAGCAAGTTTGTGTCCACTGGTCAGATCTAGCCGATTGTTCAAGACAACGTAGCCATTCTTCTCCGAGAGTAACTTCGTGAGTTTCGGCGTCGGAACCTGGACCAATTTTGACATTGCCTCGGCCTCACGCGCTGGATGCGAGATTTGAAAGTCGTCAGCGATCACCATGGAGGTCGGCCTCGATACCGCGAGTATCTGCCCATGACGATCGTAGATTCCCGCACGCAGTGCAGTGGTGGTGAGGTCTACACGGACCTGGGCGACCGAGAGGCGCGCGTAGTGCGCATGGTTGACCACTTGGAGGAAGAAGAGACGTACACCCAGCGCCGCAAAGGCGATTGCGAGAAGGCCCCGAACGAGGAGCACTCGTCGAGCGCCGGGCGACGTAGCTCTGCGTTGCTGACCCTGTGCTCGTGGCCGGCTGTGCGTCGAGGTGTAATGCGAACTCACCGAATCGTCCTTGATGTTGCCGTTGCAGTACCCAAAAACTTCGGTAGAGGCAGAGGCGCATCAAGTGACGTAGACGGGACTTGCGTCACCGAGATTGGATCGACCAAGTGCAGGGCGCCGGCCCGAGTGGCTATCTGGCTGGGCGCTGACTTGACTGTCAAGGAACCCACCTGAACAGCATAGGTGGACTGCTCGAGTAACAACTGGCTTTGCAAGGTGTGCAACTGAATCTGCCGGTTTGCCACAATCATGCTGCCTGCCAACGACATCGTGATAGCCAACATCACCACCATGGCCGCTCGTCGCGTCGTCGAGGCACCTCGCCATATTGAAAGGACGGCACGACGCCGAGGCGCGCCAGCACGGTGAGAAGGCTGTCGGGCTGTTGGATCGACTTTTGGTCGATGCCGCCTGGTGTCAATCGGTCGTGGAAAGGCAATGACACTCATTGGGCGAGCTTTCTTGCGATGCGCAGCCGCGCAGAACGAGAGCGGGGGTTCAGTTCAATTTCGGAAGTGCCAGCTAGTTGTGCACTTGCCTTGAATACTGAAACCGTAGGGACCGCACCGCAGACACAACCCAAATCCGCAGGACAGTGGCATCCGCCCGTCGAAGCCTCATGGAAGACGGACTTGACCACCCGATCCTCACCCGAGTGATACGAGATCACGGCAACGACGCCTTCAGGAGCGACCACCTCAATTGCAGCGTCCAGACCGTCGACCAACTGCTCTTGCTCGGCGTTGACCAAGATGCGCAACGCCTGAAAGACACGCGTGGCCACATGCCCGCGACGTCGAGCTGCCATCGGTACGGCACGCTCGACTGCCTGGGTCAACTCTCCCGTCGTCTGTGGTTGACGTTCGATGACCGACTTAGCAATCGATCCAGCGAATCGATTCTCTCCATTTTCGCGCAGAATTCGGGTCAATTCGTGACGGTCCATACGACTCAGCAACTGTGCTGCTGTTTGACCTGTAGTTGGATCCATCCGCATATCGAGCGGCGCTTCGGAGCGAAATGAGAAACCCCGGCCGGCTTCATCGAGTTGATGCGAGGAAACACCCAGGTCCATCAAAACCCCGACAATCGGCTGTCGGCCGATAAAGTGCCGTTGATCAGTGACAACGGTGGCGATCGCAGCGAACGTGCTATCGACGATCAGGACGCGGTCGCCAAAGGGCTCAAGAAAGTGCTTGGCGTACGTGCGTGCCTCCGGATCCCGGTCGATTCCCACTATGCGGATCTGGGGAGCGGAACGCAAAATTGCACCGGCGTGTCCGCCGCCACCCAGCGTGGCATCGATGACCACCCCGGCAGGCAAGGCCGCGAACAGCTCAACGATCTCACTGACGAGTACTGGAAGGTGATAACTGTCCTGGGCCATCTGCAGCCTTTCAATCGCCTCGAAGGGGAAGAGGGCGGAGGAGGTTCCTCCCCTCACCGAGGCGATTGCCAGGCTGCGCATGGTCCGCGACCGACATGTCTCATGCCCGCCTTTCACTAGTTACTGCCTTGTTTGAACAGCTCTCCCGCTGCGTTCACTTGTTCGTCATACGTCGTCGGATTCCAGAGTTCGACGTGATCAATGGCGCCTACGATCAAGACTTCGCCGGTCAATTTTCCGTACTCTCGAATGGCGGCGGGCAGGGCGAATCGACCTTGTTTGTCGAACTCAGCGTCTGAGGAGTTGGCGGCCCAGTAGCGCATCTGTTGACGGTCGAGTGGCCCACCTGTTCGACTTCGCTCGAGATGCTCTTCACTCTGGCGAGCGAACTCGCCCGGGGTCCAAAGAGCGATACACCCTTCCGTATTCGGACTGAGGTGTCCCCCTCGTTCAAACTCTGGGCGGAACCTCGCGGGCAGGATGAGTCGACCTTTGCTATCCAGCGTGTGCTGAAACTGGCCAACGAACCCGAGCATAAGCATCCTTCTGTGGATCCACCACTTCTCTCCACTTCATGGCACATTACACCATTAGACCCCACTTCGCGTCAATTTCACACCATTGGCATGCCAAAATCAGCCGTTACACGTGTCGGGCCCCAGTTCAGACCAACAATTGAGGAAAAGCCAATCTCAAAGAGCTAGTTCAAGATGGCGCACGACTTGAGGTTCAGAGGCGTGCTCGAGCAATCCAATGAGCTCTCGGGTGTCGCTCAGTTCGAGTGTCGACATCGTCTGATGGTCCAACGCCGATCGAAGTCCAACTGGAATGTGGGCCAAAGTACTCAGAAGCGAAAAAGTTGGACCCGCGTGAAGAACACTCGAGAGAAAGGCACCTTCTCGAACGCGCCATTGCGTAATGCCCACGGTCTTACGACCCTGGACGAAAACTTCGCCGGGCCCACTCCCGGCAAAACAAACCACCCGGTGCTCGGGATTTCCCTCAAGAGGGCCGGTGTGCACTGAGACTTGAGTGATTCCAGATTCTTGCAAGGTCTCCTGCCACCATGATCCGGCTCTGATCGAAGTTGCCCGAACGTCTTGGGACCATCGTGAGTCGTTGGCGGGGATCCACCAGTCGACCCAGAGGTCACCAGGTTGGAGGAGAACCATCCCACCTCCACCACGACGCCGGCGTAACGTCAAGTGCTCGACACCATCATGGTCGAGAACGACAGTCGATTGGTTCCCTCCCATGACCACGACTGGACGGGGAACTGCAATGACCAACATCGTTGTCTCGACCAGCAGTCGAAGCGAGGCGTAGTCGTAAAGTTCCGCCAACTCAGCAGTCACGATGCGCGAGGTAGATATGGCGCCCACAGCGGGTGGGGGTCCGCGACGTGGCGCCACCGCCACCATGGACCATCGGGTACCCGAGGCTCGAAATGCATCCGCCAGCCTATTTCCTCGAGTAGACGATCACCCTTTTGCATATTGTGGTGGCGACAGGCCGCAACAACATTGGTCCATTCATGGCGTCCTCCACGACTCCGGGGAACCACATGGTCAATCGTGTCGGCGTGCTCAAGACAGTAGGCGCATCGGTAACTGTCTCTGAGCAACAGAGATCTCCTAGTCAGGGGTGGCGTTCGGACCTTCGAAGGGATACGGACCATTTCATGAAGCCGGACAATGGCCGGGATCTCAATAACCACCGACGCTGATCGACAGACGTTTGGTTGTTCAGGCGTGGCGATGGGCTCAGCGCGCCCGGCGAGCATGAGCACCACCGCACGACGCTCACTCACCAACTGCAAGGGTTCAAAGGTCGCATTGAGAAGGAGTACTCGCGCCACGAGGAGAACTATCCCCTTCTGCGCTGGGACACTGCCCACTTGGCGGCGCCGACTGCTTCTTGGGGTGTTACGTGGACTCGACCAGCTCCATACATCGTATGGATTCGAAACTCCCAGTATCGGGCGTCCGGTAGTGGAAGAAAGGGCCATTGTTGCCACCATCGCTTCTTGCGCAGTGCCCCTCCGGCGAGCCACACGGGTCCAGCGCTCGAAGGATGCCCCTACACATAGCGACCGATACCCCCAATCCAAAAACGTCTCATCGATGTCCTCGCCACGCAACCATGGCCGCTCCGATTAATGGTCCGTCCTCTCCGAGTGCCGTAGGCAAGATCTCCAAGGACTTGGAGTAGGGCAACGCCGCCATTGAATGGGCCGCCTTATTGGCAACGGCGAAGAACTCCTCACCAAATCCCAATGCCACCGATCCACCGATGAAGCAGCAATTGATATCCAGCACGGAACACAGCGAACCGACGGCCCTACCAACGAGCTCACCAGTCCTCGATTTCGTGACGTCGTCAGCGTCGCGGGCACAACGTCCCGTGCGCGCTTCGATGGCCCATCCCGAAGCCTCAGCCTCGAGACATCCGAAGGCTCCACAGGAACATAGATTGCCGCCAGGCACCACGTTCAGATGACCGATGTGCCCGGCGTTTCCCGAGTCACCATCGAGCAGCCGCCCGTCGATCACGACGCCACCACCGACGCCGGTTGAAACCACCATCGAAATGAAAGAACTCTCGCCCACGGCTCCGCCGAAACCGCCCTCGGCCAGCGCTAGAGCTCGGGCATCGCCATCGACGTGCACATCCTCGCCGAGTAGGGCGCGCAACTTAGGTGTCAGAGGGAAATCCTTCCAAGCGCGGATGTTAAGTGGCGATACGGTCATTCCGCCACGAGCCATGGGTCCAGCGCAACCCACGCCCACCAAACTCACCCCACTGACGTCGCGAATCCGGACCGCGGTTGAACCGATGGCCTCGAACAGATCATCTGGATGTTGGTTTACCTGAATTCGCTCACGGTCGTGAACCACACCATTCGAAGTCACGACTGCGACATCGACCTTGGACGCACCGATGTCGATAGCCAGACACGGAGGCGCGCCAAGCGCGACTCCGATGGTGGTCATTCTCGAGTGCGACGCTGACGCGACAACCAGTCGCGGAGCGAACTGGTCCGAGGACCATAGTTCGCGTTTGAATCATCCCCCCGGGCCGGTCGCGTGATGTCCTGCCACGACGCCTTTCCCAAGAGCCGTGCATTTCGTTCAAAAACCACCGCCGAGACTAACATCATGGCCACACCGAGCAAACCCAAAACCACGTATTGCGAAAAGGTCAGGATGAGAATCAAGAGACCGGCGACGAATCCAGCGATACCCCAACGGACACGGCGCCCGCCATGGGAGTAAACATTCGTCTCGCGAACGTTCTTGACAAATCGCGGATCGTGCTTGGAGAGCGATTCTTCCAACTCGGCCAGGATCCGCTGCTCATGCTCTGAGAGTGGCATCGCGTCTCCTTTCCTGTAATCCTTAAGCCATTGTACTGATTCGCCAACCACGTTCGCACGTCACTTTTGCCTCAATAACGGGACCGAAGGACCACGTGACAGAAGGGTGACCATGTCCGAACGAACCTTGAATATCGCGATGATATGCACTGGCAACATCTGCCGCTCACCCATGGCCGAAGTCGCTCTGCGCGAGTTGATTGCTGAGGACTCTTTTCTAATTGGGCGCGTCTTCGTTTCCAGCGCTGGCACCGCCAACTGGCACGTCGGCTGCGATATGGACTCCCGGGCCCGCGCCGCCCTCGACAACGCTGGCATATCTCAAGCCGGCTCAACGGCGGCCTTCGCTGACAGCGTCTACTTAAATCGTCAGGACCTGGTCATCGCGATGACTCGTGAGCAGGTTCACGACGTGGAGCGCCGTCTAACAAATCCGAACACTCGAGTTCTACTACTGCGTAACCTTCTCCAACCCGGTTTGGACCTTGATCTGGAAGATCCTTACTACGGATCACAACTCGACTTCGAGCGCTGTCTCGACGTCCTCAGGGATGCAGCGAGGTGTTTGGTAGTGGAATTTCGTCGGCACTTGAGTGCAGGCTCGCGCGACGTTTGATTTCAAGGAGCATCAACGAGAGAACCGCAGCCAGTGATCGGACCGGCACCGCCCATCGCGAGCTCCGTCGAATTAGGTCCCGAATCGCCTAGATGATGATGGCCAGCACATCCCTGGGCAGTGTGCGCAAGGCAGCGGAAGTCCAACTTGTTCGCCGAATGGAATCGCGCAAGCGGGATAAGCGAAACACGATGAGGTCGACAGAGTCGATCAGATGCGGTCCAATGCGGCTAGCAACCTCTATGAAAAGTGAGCACCGAAGACCCAGTCGAGCTCGCTCGGGACCTGGGCCATCGAGTTGACGGCCCTCCGCCAAGACTCCTGATTCGTCGAGGTCAACACAGCGGTCCGCGCTTTTGACCAACGCACTGTGGATGACGGTGAGCAAATGCTTGGTGTCGCTGGGTCGTTTTCGAGTTCCCTATAGTTGGCCTCTGGGGAGGTTGTATGAGAACGCGATTGACGCAGATACTCGGAATCGAACATCCGGTGATGTTGGCGGGAATGGGCGGCGTGGCCTACGGCCGTCTTGCTGCAGCAGTGTCAGAGGCGGGAGGTTACGGATGCCTCGGAGCATCGACCATGACGAGCAATCAGTTGGCCAGTGAGATGTCGATCATCAGATCGCTGACGTCCAAGCCATTTGGTGTTGACCTGCTCACCGCATTTCCCGAGACGTTGGTACAGAACGTCGAACTGTTGATTGAAGGAGGGGCTAGCGCTTTCGTCGCCGGCCTCGGCGTCCCTCGCCATGTCATCGACCTGTGTCACAGTCATCACGTTCTGGTCATCTCAATGTGCGGCAAAGTCGAACACGCCAAGCGCGCTCTCGACGCAGGATGCGACATCGTGGTCGCACAGGGTACCGAAGCCGGTGGGCACACTGGAACCGTGGCCACCCTTCCATTGGTTCCGATGATCGTGGATGCAGTTGGAAGTTCCATACCGGTGATTGCTGCCGGTGGGATTTTCGACGGCCGCGGCCTCGCAGCGTCACTCATGCTAGGGGCCGACGGCGTGTGGATCGGTACCCGCTTCATCGCTACACCCGAAGCCCGCTCGGTCGTCGGCTTCAAGGAGAGCATCATCGACTCACCGGAGGACGGAACCGTTATCTCGCGTGCCTATACCGGTAAGACCATGCGAGTGATTCGCAACTCGAGGACCGACCTGTACGAAACCGATCCCAAGCTCCTCAAGAAATTCCCTGATCAACTCCAAGTCTCGCTCGCCGACGGCTCATTCCATCTCGGTGGCGATGAGAACACGGCTGGTGTCGTCGCGGCAACTGAGTGTTATCCAGCCGGGCAGGTCGTTGGAGCAATCAACTCCCTGGTGCCAGCGGGTGAGATAGTGCGAACGATGATGGCTGAGGCGCAGCGAGAGATTGCTCGTGTCGCAGAGCTGTCATCGAGTTCGTCCTAGGCGAGTCCAACCGGACAGCTCACTCCGGTTCCGCCCAATCCGCAGTATCCGTTGGGATTGGCCACGAGGTACTGCTGGTGATATTCCTCAGCTAAATAGAACGGCCCCGCCGGAGCGATTTCCGTGGTGATCGTTGCGTAACCTCGGCTCGCGAGCATGGCGGCATAGATGGCCGTGACCTCATGAGCTGTGGCCCGTTGAACATCATCGACGTAGTAGATGGCGCTGCGATATTGCGTGCCGATATCGGCGCCTTGACGGAATCCTTGCGTCGGGTTGTGATTCTCATAAAAGCAGGCGAGTACTTGCCGGTAACTCACCTTGGACGGGTCAAAGACGACTTTCACGCTTTCGGCGTGACCGGTTTTGCCGGTGCACACCTCCTCATACGAAGGATTAGGTGTGAATCCGCCTTGATAACCCACGCTGGTATTGATTACGCCGTCAAGCTCGAAGAACTTGCGCTCCGCTCCCCAAAAGCAGCCCATGGCCACATAGGCGACTTGCGCGTCTGGGGGAACGGCCTCCATCATTGACACGCCGTAAACCAGATGCGGGCGCTGCACGTTCACTACTTCGGATCGACCCTTGAGGGCATGGTCTGGTTCAATCATCACCGGAGACGAATTCATATCATGAGAATACGGGTTGGAGGGCCTAATCGATACGCGCCTATCCTCTGTCTATGGTGCACACTTCGCCAGCGGTTGAGGAGATCGTTTCCACGCTTCGTGGCGCAGCGAAGAGGG
>VFSW01007655.1_pt1 | contig 15641 bp, 13 predicted proteins | sample 5358111 | NCBI WGS metagenome assembly VFSW01 (sample SAMN11554181, study PRJNA540505) | mine drainage metagenome | isolation source: sediment from site ElyBrook_90M | place: USA: Ely Copper Mine, Vershire, VT | collected 2017
GCACGCCGCCAGCGTTGATTCTGAGCCAGGATCAAACTCTCGTTTGAAACCTGAGATTCCAACCCGAAGGACGGAGGTCCACGGGAGGAATCGGCTTCATCGCGCTCGAAAAGCCGATGAAGCTCTACATTGTGAGAATGATCAAACCTGATCTTTCCGTATTCTCACGACTGGCATGTTCATCCTGATTGTCAAAGATCCTGACGGCGATCCGCCTGAGCGGGCCGTTTTGGATCGAGAGTGCTCCGGGTTTTTACGCCCCTCGCACGTCCTCGAACTTGTTGCGCCCTGTTTTTGCGCGAACTTTTCAAGACTATCTAATCTTGAAGGGATGTGTCAAGCGAATCGCTTAACTTGCTTGATTCTCATCCCGCATCGCGCGACCCGGAATTCTCCGTTCACCGGAAGCATCCGAAGGCGCCAAACTTTGAAAGACCATGCCGCGAGCAGAACTCGCGGGGGCGGCTGACCGCCCATTGGGATTTCTCAAGGGCAAACGCCACCCTCGATTCCCGTTGCAATGGATTGTTCTGTTTGCTTACCGTGCGCCAAAAGCGCTACGAGCCTCGAACAAACCTGCTTCGCTCCTCTTCACAACCGGGGAACAAACACCCTTCAGCGAAGCCTTGCCACTGCTATCAATCTTGTCCACTTTACCACGCCTTGTTGCAATTCTGCAAATCGGCCGGGAAAGGCGACTTGTTGATACTACGTGACAGATCGAATTGCGGCAAGTTGAGGAAAACGCCCGAAATCTGTGGGAATCCTCAGGCGCCAAAATCAGGAGGGCCGGATCAGGCCCAGATCCGTCAGGCCGTTCACGAAGAACTGCATCGCCAGAGCGACCAGCAGAAGGCCCATGATGCGCACCAGGATGCGGATACCGGTCTCGCCCAGAAAGCGGCGGATGCGGTCAGCGCCGCTCAGCACCAGGTAGCTGACGAAGGCCGTGATCGTGATCGAACCCAAAATGGCCAGCATTTGCCAGTGGTCGGGTGCCTGGCCCACCAGAACCATGACGCTGGAAATGGCTCCTGGACCGGCCAGCATGGGGATACCGAGGGGCACAATGCCCGCGTCTTCCTTGGCCGCCGCCTCCTGGGTTTCGTCCTGTGACTCCTGGGTCGGAGACCGGCGCGCCTCCATCATGTCGATCCCGATCAGCAGCAGGATCAGGCCGCCGGCGATCTCAAACGCGGGCAGCTTGATGCCGAACAGGGAAAAGATGTACTGCCCGGCCAGGGCGAAGGAGACCAGAACGATGAAGCAGGTTAGAGCTGCCTTCCACGCCATGCGGCGGCGCCGCGCCGGGTCGACGCCGACGGTGATTGCGATGAAGGAGGGAATCGCAGCGAACGGATCGACGAGAAAGAAGATGGAGCTGAGCGCGAGGAGAGAGAACTTGACGTAAGTCGAGTTGAGGGCCGCCTCGGCGGCGGTTCTGGGCGAAACAAAGGCCGCAAGATGCTGAATTAATTCAGTCTGGACGTGCACGTTTTCAGGTTATCCCAGGTATTCGATGCGGGAAGGGCGGAGCGCGCTCCGCTGGGGGCAGGTGGCAGGGGAAATTTTGCGTCCCATGGGGGCGGAACTTACCGATACGAAAGGGTTGCCTGCCCCGATCGGGGGGCGAACTCACTGTTCTCGAAGGCGTTGCACGAATCGATCAGGGTTTGGAAGAGCTTTTGCTCTTTCCGGGGAATGCGCGCGGCCCGAGACGGCATTCAGCGGACGGGCACACGCGCTGGTTTTCGGGCTGCCTCACAGGGATTTGGTTTCCAGGCACGTTTGCAATTCGTCTGGATCTGGCGAGACGAGCAGCCGCGAAGACACACAACTGAAGTGGTCCATCAACGAAAGAGGAGAATTCATGCCCGTTATGATGACCCGAACGAAGGAGCTTTCTGCTAAGCGGCTCGCCGAGCCTTCGATTCTTCTGGCGAGCGATTCGGAACGACACGGAAACACCATGCATCGAGCCCTGGAACAGCATGGATTTTCGGTTGAATACGCAGGACCCTATGCGCAGGTGGATTCGCTGCTGAACGAGCGGCAGTTCGACGTGGTGCTGCTGGAAGTGACAGGAGAACATGCAGTGGAACCCGCCGTGGCTGCGGCTCTGCGCGTGAAGCGCGGGAATGCACGCCAGTTTGTCGGCTATCTCGCCGACGCCGCCCTCGACAACAGCGGGCTGGCTGGCGATGCCGTGCTTCCCCGCAATGCGGCGCGTCTGCCGGAAGTGCTGCGGCGGTGCATCGCCGACGGCTTGAACTAGCCCGCAGCATGCCACACCGGCTGGGGGCAGTTGCGCAGGTGCTGACCCCCGGATATTTTTCCTTCAGCAAAAATTCAGCAACCCCGAGTAGTCTTGTCTGCGCTGCGTTTGAAAGGGAGGCGCGGTTCATGAGGACATTGTTGGGAAGTGGGTTGATGTGTGCGGCTGTGTGCGGCGCAGCGCTGGCCGCAGTTCCGGCCTGGTGCCAGGGTGCGTCGACGGGACCATTCCACGTTGAGCACGAATGGAAGATTGGCGGCGACGGCTTCTGGGATTACCTGGCCGTCGACCCGCAATCGAAACTGCTGTACGTCACGCATGGCGACCACGTTGCGGTGATCGATACGCACGACGGCAAGCAGGTGGCGGACATCACCGGGCTGCACGGCACGCATGGCGTGGTGTTCTCCTCGGATGGCGTCCATGGGTACATCACCGACGGCGGGGCCAACCAGGTGGCGGAGTTCAACCGGAAGATGAACACGATCGAGAAGACGATTCCGGCAGGAACCGGTCCCGATGGAGCCGTCTTCGATCCGTACTCGAAAACCGTGTGGGCGTTCAACGGGCGCAGCCACGATGCGACTGTGATCGATACGACGACGAATACCGTGGTGGCGACCGTGGCGCTGCCGGGCAAGCCCGAATTTCCAGTGAGCGACGCGGCGGGTTTCGTCTACGACAACATCGAGGATAAGAGCGAGATCGTGAAGCTGGATGCAAAGGCGCATACCGTGGTGGCGACCTGGCCGCTGGCGCCGTGCGAAGAACCCTCGGGCCTGGCGATCGACCGGAAACATCGCCGATTGTTTGCGGTGTGCGACAACCAGAAGATGGCGGTGGTCGATATTGACAGCGGCAAGGTCGTGGCGACGCCGGCCATCGGCAACGGTCCGGATGCAGCGCGTTTCTCGAGTGAGGATCAGTACGCGTTCAGCTCGAACGGAGCCGGAACTCTGACGGTAATCCACGAGGACAGCCCGGATCATTACAGCGTGGTGCAGAATCTTGACACGAAACGCGGTGCACGAACGATGGCGATGGATCCTGACGGAAGTCACCTGTATCTGGTGACTGCTGAGTTCGGACCGAGGCCCACGCCGACCGCGGAAAATCCACACCCAAGACCCACCATCGTGCCGGGAAGTTTCGAAGTGATCGTCGCGGGCAAGTAGGAACGAGCAGGGTAGAGGGTTCAGGGTGTAAGGTTTAGCCGGCGATCGGCGAGCCTCGCAGAATGCGGGGCTCTCTGGCTTTGGGGCCGGAACTTCCGTTCGAAGCGAGCTTACTTTGGTTCACGACGCTAAGCTCGCAGTTCACCTGAAATCCGATGCAGAGCTGGGTCGGCAAACCTGCGCATAGCACGGGCTTTTTTCTTTCTTTGCATCTGCGCCTCAACGTCAGATAATTCGTCTCCTAGGCCAAAGACGATGAGCGCAGCGATTGAGTTCCGAAAAGTTGGGTTTGCGACGGGCGGGGGACAGCGGCTGCTCGAAGATATTTCTTTCACCGTCGAAGAGGGCACGACGACCGTCGTGCTGGGACGCAGCGGTTCGGGGAAAACCACGCTGCTGCGGACCGTGAACCGCATGCTCGATCCAACCTCGGGCGAGGTGCTCGTGCGGGGAAAGAATGTGCGCGAGCCGAATCCAATCGCGCTGCGCCGCGGCATCGGATACGTAATCCAGGAAACCGGGCTCTTTCCGCACATGAAAACCCTGCGCAATGTCGGCCTGGTCCTGGAAGTGGCCGGCGTGGACCGCAGAGAGCGAACTTTGCGCAGCCAGGATCTTCTGAACGCGGTCGGGTTGGAGGCGCGCACCTTTGGCGTACGCTATCCGCACCAGCTTTCCGGCGGGCAGCGGCAGCGGGTGGGGCTGGCGCGCGCGCTGGCCGCCGAGCCGGGCGTGCTGCTGATGGACGAGCCCTTCGGGGCGCTGGATCCGGTCACGCGAGCCGAAATGCAGGACATGCTCCGCGAACTGATGACGCGGATGCGCAAGACCGTGCTGTTGGTCACACACGATCTGGACGAGGCGCTGTATCTGGCGGACCAGATCGTCCTGCTGAACCAGGGCAGGGTCGCGGCGCACCTGGGACCGAGAGAGTTCCTGCAGTCGCGGAACCCGGAGGTGGAAGCCTATGTGCGGGCGTTCCATCGCGGAGAAATGAGCGCCGCCGCAGCGGAGAAGCGCGCGTGACCGATTTCCTGAGGCAGTACGGCGCGCAGATCCTGGAACTGACTATCGAGCACCTATGGCTGACCGGCGTGGCGATGCTGTTCGCCACGCTGATCGCGGTCCCCTTGGGCGTCTGGCTGACGCAGAGGCCCGGCTGGGCGAAGCCGGTCATCGGCGTGGCGAATATTCTGCAGACCATTCCATCCCTGGCCATGTTCGGCTTTTTGCTCCCGCTCCCGTGGCTGGGGGAGCGCGCGGCGCGGGTTGCGATCGTCGCGCTGACGGCGTACGCGCTGCTGCCGATTTTGCGCAATACCTATGCCGGCATCCGTGGGATCGACCCGTCGCTGCTGTCCGTGGCGCAGGCAATGGGGCTGACGAAAACGCAGCGCTTCTTCAAGGTGGAACTGCCCCTGGCGGCCTCTTTTATTCTGGCGGGATTGCGGACGGCCACCGTGATGTGCGTGGGAATCGCGACCATTGCGGCGGCGGTGGGCGCGGGCGGACTGGGCGAGCTGATCTTTCGCGGCGTGGCCTCGATCGACAACACGCTGATCCTGGCGGGAGCGATTCCGGCGGCCCTGCTCGCACTGGCGTGCGACGGAGCGCTGGGTCTGATGGAGCGGTGGTACCGGGTCCCGGGCCAGGGCTTACCCGCATGAGGCGGGGTGTTGCGGGTGCAGCGGCCATCGTGTGCGCGCTGCTGGCGGGGTGTTCGCCGCCGCGACCGGATCATCCGGTGATCGGTGCCAAGAATTTCACCGAGCAGGTGGTGCTGGGTGAGTTGCTGGCCCAGGAGATCGAGGCAAGGTCCGATCTCGATGTGGAGCGGCGCTTTTATCTCGCCGGCAGTTACATCTGCAATCAGGCCCTCACCTCGGGCCGCATCGACGCCTATGTCGAGTACACCGGGACGGCGCTGACGGCGATCCTGAAGCAGCCCGTCGATCGCGATCCGCAGCGCGTCCTGGCCACGGTGCGCAATCTGTATCAGTCGAAGTATCAAATTACGGTAGGGCCGCCCCTCGGGTTCGAAAACACGTTTGCCATGGTGATTCGCGGAGACGATGCGCAGCGGCTGCACCTGACGACACTGAGCCAGGCGGCGCAATACACGCCGCAGTGGCGGCTCGGCGTCGGCTACGAATTCGAGCAGCGGCCGGATGGCCTGCGCGGGCTGAGCGCTGCCTACGGGCTGCATTTCGGCGGGCCTCCGCGTGTGATGGACCTGGGACTGCTCTATCGGGCGCTGGAGGCGCATCAGGTGGACATGATTGCGGCGAACTCGACAGACGGGCCGATTCAAACCCTGGGACTCACGGTGCTCGACGATGACAAGCACTACTTCCCGCCGTATCAGGCGGTGCCGCTGGTGCGGGATGCTGCGCTCAGGGAGTGGCCGGCGATTCAGGATGCGATCGGTGTGCTGGCCGGAAAAGTCACAGCGAAGGATATGCGCGCCATGAACGAGGCGGTCGACGGGCAGCACCTCGATCCTGCGGATGTGGTGCGGGAATTTCGGAAGAGCAAGGGGCTTTGAATACCGCCGTGAGCGCACAAACATAAAGGCCGCCCGGGAGGGCGGCCTTTTAGCTGGTTCCGCGGGACTATTGGCCGGCGGTTGCGGTCACGTACTGGGAGGCATGATTGCCGTGCGCGACTGCGGCGACACACGTGGCCACGCCGCTGACGTCATACGGCGAGTTCTGAACCCCGCTTAGTTCGCCGGTATTGGGATCGAGGCGAGCCGCGGCAACCTGGTTGTTCTTCGACAGCGATGTGTAGACGAAGCGGCCGAAGGCCGGGTCGACCAGCACGCACGTAGGACCGGGCGCACCCGTATCGAATGCCGAAGAAGCGAGCGCCGAGGGCTGCCCGGTCGCCTGCGAAATCGTGTACCCGGTGATCGTCTTGTCGTTGAAATTGGTGACGTACATGTACTGGTCGCGCGGATCGATCACAATGCCCACCGGGAAGATTCCCGCCGAGAAGGGTCCGTTGACCAGCGGCTGCAGAGTGCCTCCGCCGAGGATGGTGTAAACGATGATCTGGTTCTGCACGCTGTCGGTGGTGTAAACGAACCGGCTGGTGAGATCGATGGCGATCCCGGTCGGGGTGGTTCCCGCGGGGAAGGGGCTGCCGGAGACCGGGGCCAGCACACCCGACGAGCTGACGGTGAAGCCGGAGATGGTTCCCTGGTTGGGGCAGGCCGCCGGGGTAGGTGGCGGCGTGGGCGTGGAGGGCGGTGCCGTCGTCACGACCACCGAATTCGTATTCGAGACGTAGGCGAAGCCGCCGTTGGCGGAGACGGCGACGCCGCCAGGGAAGCACTGCACTGTGGAATAGGGCTGGCCGCCGCTCGCAACCGGGCTGCCGAGCGTCCCGTCAGCTGCGATGGGATACACGGTCAGAATGCCCGGGCCCGGGTTCGTATCCGAAAAGCCGGGCCCGTAGTAGTCGAGAACGAACAGCAGGTTTCCGGCCGTGTTGATGGCCAGAGAAACGGGCTCGGAGCCCGGCGTCGTATAGGCATGGCCGAAGGAGAGTTTCCCGTCCGTGCCGATCGTGAACTGGGCAACGTTGTTGCTGCCGTGATTCGCGACGTACAGGTACTGCCCGTTCGGCGATGAGATTTCGGCCACCGGGTTGATTCCCTGGGAGGAGACGGGCGTTGCTGTCACCAGGCTGATTGCGCCCGATTCAGAGTCGACATGGTAGGTGGTGACCTGCCCGGTGCCGCTCGAGCCTGCGCTCGCGCTGTTGGAGGTGACAAAAAGGTAGTCGATGGTTTGGCTGGGGCTGCACGAGGTGATGCTGAAACCGAGCCCCACGGAGGCGGCAACGGCGAGCAAACCCTGACCGATTCGTGTCAACTTCATGCTTTTCCTTCGTCCCTGGCGGGAAGTAAATCCATTCCAGATTACGGCGTGCGAGCCGGAGAAACGAGCTGGGCGGAAAATCTCATGCCAGCTGCCTATAAACCATTTCTGTAGCCGCCGGCGTGGACAATCGCAGCCACGCAAGTGGGCTGTCCCGATGTGGGATACGGGGAATCTTTGTTCGTGATCAGCATTCCCGTCGAGGGATCCAGTTCAGCGCCGCCGATGGTCCCGCCGATGTAGTTGGCCGAGTAGAGAAAACGGTTGGTGAGAGGATCGGCCAGAACGCACAGCGGTCCGGAGGCGCCCGAATTGCTCGTGGTCAGCAGTGTAGGCGTCGCGGTGTTGAGCGAGAAGACGCTCAGGGATCCGTCCGTGTAGTTGCTCACGTAAAGGAATTTACTGGCGGCTTTCGGCGTGACCACCGTGCCGCTCATCGGCATGTTGCCCGTCCCGATCGTTGCCGCGAGCGCGGGCGTGCCATCCGGCTGAACCGAGTAGGTGTACATCTGGTTCAGTGCCGCGTCGGTGACGTAGATCGATGCGTTATTCGGATCGGCGATAACGCCCGTCGGTTCCGAGCCGGGGCCGGTGGTGAAGGGGCTGCCCGCGATCTCGGTGATCGACGAGGCATTGACCGAGAAGGCGGAAAGGGTGCCGTGAGCCGGGCAGGAAGCCGGCAGAATCGGCACGGTTCCGGTGACCGGAGGCGAAGTGGTCACCACAACAGCGTTGGTGTTGGTGACGTAGAGGAAACTCCCGTTGGGAGTGACCGCAAGGTTGGTGGGGAAGCACTGAACGGGCAGGTAGTTAGCCGCGCCGATCGCTTCCGGCGGCCCGATGCTGCCGAGCCCGCTCTTGGAGTCGATTGTGATCGGGAAAGCGACCACGGCGCCAGGACCCGGGTTGAGGTCGGTGTATGACGGATGACCGGGAGCCGCGGGTGCGTAGTAGTCAAGGACGTAGAGCATCGTCCCATCGGGGCTCAGGGTAAGGGCCACCGGTTCAGTACCGGGGGTGTTGACGGTCTGAAGGGGATACAGCTTACCGTCTGTGCCGATGGCGAACTCAACGACCGCGTTGTCGTCGTGATTGACGACGTACAGATTCTTCCCGTTGGATGAGGTCACTTCGGCGACCGGGTTGCGGCCGCCGGAGGGATACGGCGAGTCGGCGATCTGGAAAAGAACGCCGGACTCGGAGTCGACCTCATACACATTGATCTGCCCGGGATTGTTGAGATTGGTCGTGGCGTATAGAAAATCGATGGTATTGCTGGGCGCGCAGGAGAGAACGAGCGCCGACAACGCCGTCACGGAGACAGCGGCCACAAGCCGCGTGCCAATTTGCTTCAACTGCCTTGGAGAATAACCTGCTCGCATCAGTTTGTATTGGAGCTGTAGAGGCACCAGGTTGGAGTACCCACCGTCTTAAAAGTGGAACCCTTGGTCAGACTCGTGAGCGTCCCGGTACCGGGATCGATCTTGGAGGCTGTGATGTCGCTGGAGCTGGCGTTTGCCGTGTAGATGTATTGGTGAGACGGATCCTCGAAGATGCAAACCGGCGTTGAACCCACTCCGAAGACCGGCGTGCTGTGGCCGGTATCCAGATTGAACTGGCTCAACTGACCGCTGCCCGACGTGATGCTGAATCCGGCGATGACGCTGCTGGCCGCACCGAGCGTGGTCGACTGCGTGTTCGTGACATACAGCCACTTATTGGCGCTGTCGGTGGTGAGCGCCGTCATGCCCGAAGTCGTAGGCACATTGGGCGCGGCGCCGGTCGAAATCGCCGAAAGCAGGCCGTTGCCACCCTGAGTAAACGTGAAGATCTGATTGGTCCCGTTGTCGAGAACGTACAGCCAGGAGCCGTTCGCGCTGGTTCCGAGGACGCCGATATTCGTCGCCCCTGGGATCGGCTGCGAACCGCCCGGCACCTGGGTGAGCTGACCGGTGGTCGGGCTCGCACCGTAGGCGTAAATCACCTGCCCCGCGGTGGTGGCGTTCGCCGGATCGCTGTTTTCGGCGGTGTACAGATAGTTCGACATGAAGTGGAAGTCGATCGCGCCGCACCCGATGGGGAAGTACGTCAGCGGGGTTCCAAAGGCATTCTGCAACTGCTGGTTCTGTACCAGGAAGAGACGGCCCGTGGCGGAGTCGATGCTGAATACTGTGATATCCCCAGCCGGACGATAAACCCCCGCCGACGAGTCGTAGCAGGGGGTGGCAGTACTGACCGTGGTCGATGCGGGCGTGGTATTGGGATCGCTGCCGCCGGGCTGATATTCGTCAAGAACGTAGAGGTAGGTCCCGGTGGCTGACAGCGCGAGGCGCTGCGATCCCCGGCCCTGGCTGAAATAGTTCTGCTGGAAGGCAAGCTGCCCGTCGCCCCCGATGCTGAACAGCGCAACGCTGGCGCCGCTCCAGGTCATCGACCCACCGGCGTTGGACTTGGCCGTTCCCTGGTTCAGCACGTAAACGTACCGGCCCCCGTTCAGCAGAAGTGCGCGGATCGGGTTGCTGCCGCCGGAACTCAGCGGGCTGTGAGGCGTTATAGCCAGAAGCCCCGTCTGGTTCTGTTCGCGGTAGGAGGCCACCTGGTTGTACTGGGAACCGGTGACGATGATGTAGGCCTCAGTGTAGTAGTAGCAGGACTGGGTGCCGAACCCGATGAAAAGGGATGCCGCCGTAGCCAGGGCAATCCGGCCGAGTTTCCTAAACTTCATGCGCTTCCTTCACGCCGGGTGCCGAGGGAACTGGCCCGGACAAAGCTGTTTGGATGATCCCGGTCCATTGTAAATGGAACGGACGTGTTGCGCCGCATCGGCGGTAGTCGAGCCAGGCGCGGGGGACACGCTGGACTCGGTTATGGCGTTAGACGCACTGCAATTGCGTAGAGCACCAGGCCAAATTACCAGACGAAGTCACCAGACCCGGCAGGCGTCTTCGGGCATCATCGGCTGGCCCACGTGACACCCGAACGCCTTGCCGAATTCATCGAAGTTCCTGACCGTGCCGTTCGTTCGGAACATGCCGGGGGAGTGGGGATCGGTTTTCGCCGCGATCCGCGAAACCTGCTCGGTGCGATTCTCACACCATACCTGACCGAACGAGATGAAGTAGCGCTGCGCTTCAGTGTAGCCGTCGATCTTGTCGTCGATGCTCTTGTGCTCCTTCGCCAGTGTGTCCAGCAGCGCCTGCCACGCAATGCGGATGCCGCCGTTATCGGCGGTGTTTTCGCCCAGCGTCAGCTTGCCGTCCAGGTGTACCCCGGGGACAGGCTGGAAACCGCTGTACTCGTTGATTTCACAGTCGAGCCGCTTCTGGAACGCGGCCCGGTCCGCATCCGTCCACCACGGCCGCACGTTGCCCTTGCCGTCGTATTTGCTGCCCTGATCGTCGAACCCGTGCGTCATCTCGTGGCCGATCACCACCCCGATCCCCCCGAAGTTCACCGCCGGGTCCTTGCTGTAGTCATAGAAGGGCGGCTGAAGGATGCCGGCCGGGAAATTGATGTCGTTCATCGGCGGGTTGTAGTACGCGTTGACCGTGGGCGGAGTCATGCCCCACTCCGTTTCATCCACCGGCTTGCCGACTTTATTCAGCTCGTAGTCGAACTCGAACGCGGCCGAGTGGTCGAGATCCTCGACGAAATTCGTGCGCGTCACTTCGAATTTTGAGTAATCGCGCCACTTGTCGGGATACCCGATCTTCTGGCGGAAGTCGGCCAGCTTCTCTTCGGCCTGTTTTTTGGTATCCGCGCTCATCCACGGCAGCGCCTGAATGTCGGCGCCCAGGGCCTTTTTAAGCGCGGCCACCAGCTGCTCCATATTCTGTTTGGCCTCCGGCGGGAAGTTCTGCTTCACCCAGTCCTGGCCGACGGCTTCGCCCAGGGCGCGATCCGTGGCGGCGGTGCAGCGCTTCCAGCGCGCCGTTTGTTCGACCTGGCCCTGCAGCGTCTTCTGGAAGAAGTCGAAGCTGGCCTCCTCAAACGGCTGCGACAGCCACGATGCGACGCCGTTGAGCGCGTGGAACTTCAGATACGCCTTCAGCGCGTCCAGGCTCTCATCGGCGAGCACCTGGTTCTCTGCCTTGAAGAAATCCGGCTGGCCGACGTTCAGGTCGCTGACTTTCGGCGCGTCGATGCCCGCCACATAGGCGGACCAGTCGAAGTTGGGCGTCATCTGATCGAGTTCCGCGAAGGTCATGATGTGATAGCGCTTGTCCGGATCCCGCAGTTCGCGGCGCGGCGTCGAGCCTTTGGCCAGAGCCGTTTCAACTTCGAGAACGTGATCCGCGTCGGCCTTCGCCTGGTCTTCGGACTCGCCCGTCAGCTTCAGGACGGCCGCAATGTAGTCGTGATATTTGGCACGAATGCTCTGCATGTGCGGGTCGTCCTGCAGGTAGTAGTCGCGGTCGGGAAGTGTCAGGCCGCCCTGGTGGATGCCTTCAATCTGCTTGCTGGAGTCCTTCTGATCCTGCTCCACCCCGAAACGGAAGAAGATGCCGGTGGGCGTTTTCGAATCGAGATATGCGGCGACCGCGGCGATCTCCTTCTTGTCCCGGATGCCCTCGATGCGCGCGAACAGCGGCTGCAGCGGCTTGTCGCCCAGCTTATCGGCCAGATCGGTGTCCATGCAGGCCGCGAAGAAGTCGCCGTATTTGCGCTGCAGCGGGGTCGCCGGAGAATCGGCGGCCTTTTTCAGATCCACGTACAGCAGGTAGCGGTTGCGCTCGGAGAGTTCATTGAAGCGGCCCCAGCGCGACTGGTCGGCCGGAATCGGGTTCGCCTTGCGCCAGTTGCCGCAGACATATTGGTAGAAATCCACGCAGGGATCGGCACTCTTGTCGATTGCGCTCAGATCGAAGCTGTGCGGAGCTTTGGGCTCCGCGGGTGCCTGCGCCGTGTCGGAAGCAGGGAGCAATTGCTGAGCCGGAAGAGCAACGGGACTTACCAGCAGCAAAGCGATGGCGAAGCGCCGGAGAGAACGAGGTGAGTGCATGGGAACTCCTCGGGAAGGCGGTGAAGGAAACCGCAGTGGAATGTGCAAAAACTGTAACACGCTGGAAAGGGAGGGTACAGAAGGGAAGCCGGGGGTATCGCGGACAGCTACACGCCGGGGGTGACAGCACTCGCCATCGCCGGAATGTGACGGAGCGTGCGCTCCAGACGCATGACGCCTAGAAGATGTGGACGCGGATGTTCAGGTACTTCTTGGGATCCTTCCGGATCGCCGTCACCAGGTCGCTGGAGTCCGTCATCAGTGTGTCGATGTGGTCGTAGAGCTTGCGATCTTTCAGCAGCGCCCCGAGGGTCCCCTGGCCCTCGTCGATCTGAGTCAGCATCGCGTTGAGCTTGTCGATGGTGTCCGACAGCTTGGCGGCCGTCTTCGGATCTTTCGTCAGCATGCCGAGCGTGCCCTTGCCAGAATTGATCGACGCGGTGATCTGGTTCAGGTTGTGGGTCGTCTCCTTCAGATCGTTGTACAGCGTCTCATCCTTGAGGAGCTTGCCGGCGGTCCCCTTACCCTCATCCAGCTGGGTCGTGATGTCGTCCGCCTTGCCGACAATGTCGTTCAGGCGCGTATAGAGCGTGTCGTCCTTGAGAAGCTTGCCGATCGAGCCCTGGCCATTGTTGATCTGGTCCACGATCGACGAGAGTTCGTTGATGGTCCCCAGTGCCCGCTTGTACAGAGTCGGATCGTTGATCAGAAGGCCGATCGAACCGTTCTTCGAATTCAACGTGGTCGCAATCTGGTTCACCTGATCGAGGATGGTGTCGAGCCGCAGAATGGTGCCCTGGCTGGCCTGAATCACATCCTGCAGGTTCGGCGTCTCGGTAGTCTGCAGCTCGTCGTGGTTGTGTACCGGCGGCCCGTGCGCTCGCTTGCTGTCGATATCGACCAGCGTGTCGCCCAGAACGCCCTGCGTCTCGAGGCTGGACTTTGAGTCACTGTGAATCGCGTCGGCGTAGTGATGATTGATCTTCATCGTCACTTCGACCGGGGTCTGGCGGCGGTCCGGAGCGCTCACGATCTGGATCCCCGTCACATTGCCCACCGTCACTCCATCCAGAAGGACGGGAGCGCCGACCTTCAGCCCCGCTGAGTTTTCAAAGTACGAACGGAGCATCAGACGGCCGGACCAGAATCCTCCCGTGCTGCCCGACATGAGGAAAATGAGCGCGATCAGAGCGCACAGAGCGACGATCACCAGAACGCCCACTTTCAGTTGTGACCACCGCACTTCCTGTTGACCGGGCACGTAGTTCCTCGGAAGACAAAAGAGCGAGCAAGAGCAAGAACAGCCGTTGCGCAGAGGATATCAAACCGGGGCGCAAGGTACAGGGTAAAGTCCCCACGGCCAGCTCAGACGGTCTGATGTGCCGCAGGCGATATCCGTTGCAGAACCCTGGCAAATGCCAATTCCATCAGCGCCAGATGACCCCACGTTCAGATCCGCGCGTGCCCGCGATTCCCCCTGCTTCGGCCCTCAGTGTGCCGCGTAGTCCGTCGTGGCATGGGTGCGGGCGTTGGTTACTGTAAAACTCCCTCCGCGCGACACCGTCAGTTCGAGGCCGTAGCCCGAGTCGGCGCCGTGCAGGTTGGCAATGAACTTCCCCGGCTCGTTGCCCGGACCCGCTTCTTCCGAGTAATGGAGCTGCCAGAGCGCCTCGAGGCCGGGGATTTTGCGCAGTGTTTCGACCGTCGGCTTCGACCCGCCTTTGGTAGCGCCGTTATCCATAATGGCGATCCGCAGTGCGATGGCGTCGACCAGGGCGGGGCTGGAGCTCTGATACCAGCCATGGTGCGAGACCACCAGGATGTCGACGTGGCCGATGCGGTTGTCGGGGCAGAGGAAGTCCATTTCCTTGTCCCACGTCAGGTCGCCCAGGTCGAGGATGCGAACCTTGCCCCAGGTAAGCAGGGTCCCCACCGAGCGGGAGTTTTCAGTCTGGTCGGCCGGGCGATGCTCCGATTCTTTGCAGTAAGGGTTCGGCTGACCCGCGCCGGGAAGCGGCTTTTCCAGATACCTGCCGTCGGCGGTGAGGACCTCGGCGGTCAGGCCGGGGACAAGGAGCATCATCCCGGGCTGGGCCAGGATGTGCTTGTACTTTCCCGTGGCAAGAACCTTTTGATACGCGCTGTACGCGGCCGCGGTAGCTTTGTCGCCCGGCTCGCGCAGCGGGCCGTGGTCGATAAACGTGCCGACCGGGATGCGGTCCACGAGCTGCGGGACGCCCCCCGTGTGATCGACGTGATAATGCGTCAGCAGAACAAAATCAATGCGGGAGAGCCCGGCGTCGTGCGCGGCGGCGACGATGCGGTCGGCATCGCGGCCATTGTTATCGGGCCAGCCCGTGTCGATCAGGAGGGAGCGGTGGTCGGGCGTGACGAACAGCGTCGACTGGCCGCCTTCGACGTCGATGAAGTAGACGCGCAGTTCGCTGCCGGACTTCTGGGCGCGAAGGCCGGCACAGGTCAGGACGAAAACGCAGGAGAGGAGGGCAACGAGACGCGCAGACTTCATGGAAGCTCCGGGAAGAACAGATTTGTCGACGAGCCATGATAGACGTCGTCGTGCTCGGGATGATTAGCCGAAGTGGACGAAGCCAAAAACTGCGACGACGATGCCGGCTAGTCCGAAGGCCAGGCCGAGATACCAGTAGCCGCGCTGGCGGGTCAGGAGCGTGATGGAAGTGATGACGAGACCGATTTCGAGGAGGGCTTCGCCGAGGTCGAAGCGGTCGGCGCGGCGCTCGAACTCGTGAACTTTCTCCTGATCGTCGCGCGCTTTGTCCTGCGCCTCGACGAGGTCCGCATTCCATTTTTGCAGATGGTTTTTGTAGCCGTCGGTGATCCTATTCGCGGCATTCTGATCGCGGATTGGAAGCGTGGCGAGCAGATCGGAGATGAGTTGGGTGTCGTACTGCCGGATTTTATGGGCCTGGTAGAGATTCCAGTCGTCCGTGGCGCGATTCTGGTAGAGCACAGCGTGGGTGTGGGTGCGATGTCCCATCACCGTGACGATCGCAACTAGGACAGCGAGAACACTCATGCTGAAGCTGACCGGGCGGAGGCTGGGCTCTTTGGCTGCGTGTTCGTGTTGTTCCTGGAGTTCCTGCGCTTCCTGGGGTTCCATGAGAACAGGGTATAGGGTGCAGAGCAGGAAACAGGAACCGGGAACCCCGTTCCTTTCGAGAAGGAGATGACGTCGCCCTGGCGGTAACGCTTCCCGTTTTGGACGATGCCGGCCCGCGTACTCCGCCAGGAAAGCGTGCGTATCCACCGTCACGCCACCCCGAGCG
>VFSW01007656.1_pt1 | contig 15639 bp, 13 predicted proteins | sample 5358111 | NCBI WGS metagenome assembly VFSW01 (sample SAMN11554181, study PRJNA540505) | mine drainage metagenome | isolation source: sediment from site ElyBrook_90M | place: USA: Ely Copper Mine, Vershire, VT | collected 2017
CCACCTCCCCCCAACCCCCCCCCCCCCCCCCCGCGGCCCCCCCATTAAAAAACCCCCCCCGCGCGGGGCGGCGCGCCCCCCCCGGCCTCGAAGTTCGACTCGAGAACGCTTCGGCGGGCGCGGCTCAGGCCTTCAGGACGCCCGACATCTTCGCCGCATGCGTGGCGAGCGCGTCCATCAACGGCGGACTGAGCGCATCGTACGGCTCGAGGCCGACTTCCTTCAGGCGGGCCCGCACCGCTCCCATGATCGAAGGATCGGCACCACCCTCGATGATGGAGGATACGAAGGCGGCGAACTGCGGCGGCTGCCAGCCCTTGTCCGGCGACAGCTCCGTGTGGATGAAATCGAGCCCGTAGAACGCGTGCTTGGTGTTCTCGATGCGGCCGTACAAGTGCACGCCGCATACCTTGCAGGCATGGCGCTGAATCGTCGCCGCCGGATCCACCACGGCGAGCTTGTCGCCGTTCTCGGTCACCGTCACCTTGTCGCGCCCGACCACGGCGACCACGGAGAACAGCGCCCCCTTGGGCTTCCAGCACTTGGTGCAGCCGCAGGCGTGATTGTGCGCCGTCTGCGCCTTCACCGAGACCTTGACCGGCCGGTCCGTGCACTTGCAGACGAGCGTGCCGCCCGCGAAGTCCTTGGAGCCTTGACGGATGCCGTCAACCGACGGATGAATTGAAAATGTCATGAGTTTTCCTCTAAGGTAGTTTACTTCAAGCCGCTTTCACGGCGTTCGTCACAATCAACACTCTAGCTAGCGAACGACGCACTCCCCACATCGAATCCAAGAACTCTAGAAACGTATAACCGAACGGATCACCTTGCCCTCGTGCATCCTCTCGAAGGCATCGTTGATCTTCTCCAACGGCAACACCTCGCTGATCATCTCGTCGATCTTGATCTCGCCCCTGAGATACCGGTCGACATAGCCCGGCAGCTGCGACCGGCCCTTGACCCCGCCGAATGCGGAGCCGCGCCAGACCCGGCCCGTGACGAGTTGGAAGGGGCGGGTGCAGATTTCCTGGCCGGCGCCGGCCACGCCGATGATGATCGACTCGCCCCAGCCCTTGTGGCAACACTCGAGCGCCGAGCGCATCACGTGCACGTTGCCGATGCACTCGAACGAGTAGTCCACGCCGCCGTTCGTCAGGTCGATGACCACCTGTTGAATGGGCTTGTCATAGTCCTTCGGGTTGACATAATCCGTGGCGCCGAGCGCCTTGGCCATGGTCCATTTGGCCGGATTCAGATCGATGGCGATGATGCGCGCGGCTTTGGCCATGACGGCGCCCTGCACCACCGACAAGCCGATGCCGCCGAGACCGAAGACCGCCACCGTGGAGCCGGGAGTCACCTTGGCGGTGTTGAGCACCGCTCCGATGCCGGTGGTGATGCCGCAGCCGAGCAGGCACACCTTGTCGAGCGGCGCGGCCGGACTGATCTTCGCCACCGAGATTTCCGGCAGTACCGTGTGTTCGGAGAACGTGCTCGTGCCCATGTAATGCAGCACCGGCTTGCCCTTGATCGAGAAGCGCGACGTGCCGTCGGGCATGACGCCCCGGCCTTGGGTGGCGCGGATCTTTTGGCAGAGGTTGGTCTTGCCGGATCGGCAGAATTCGCACTCGCCGCACTCGGGCGTGTACAGGGGAATCACGTGGTCGCCCGGCTTGACGCTGGTCACCCCCGGTCCGATCTCCTCGACGATGCCGCCGCCTTCGTGGCCGAGAATCACGGGGAACAAGCCTTCCGGATCGGCCCCGGACAGCGTGAAGGCGTCGGTGTGACAGACCCCGGTCGCGACGATGCGCACCATCACCTCGCCGGCCTTGGGTCCGGCGAGATCCACCTGCTCGATGCTCAACGGCTTGCCGGATTCCCAAGCCACCGCCGCTCTGGTCTTCATGATCTTACAAGCTCCGCGTGAGTACCCTCGCGCCCCGGTGCTACTCGAGGTGGCGCAGACCGCCCTTCGTGGCGTACCCGGCCACGAGGCGACCCCGTTTCGCGCCAGCGCCATCTATTAAGCGGCACTGCGAAGCTTGCAGCTTGCGTGCCAGTTCGGAATGCGGTGCAGAATGCTGCTCGATCAGGGACTTGGACGATCGAGGCCGGCCGTTCGGGGGTGTCGCGCAAGCATCGGTGTTTCTGAATCGCCACAGATTGCTACAGAAATGTAGCAACTGCCGGACAGCCGCGGACAGCGGGCGGCCGCCTGCGGCTCAGCGCCGCCGATTCGACAGCTTGCGCCAGCCCGCGCGGGCCCGCGCGATGTTGTGGTGGGGCATATCCAGGAACATCTCCAGCGACGTGCCGCTCGAGAAGCAGTACCGCTTGCCGGTGTCCGGGTCCACCCAATTCAGCGAACAGTCGGCCTTGATCCTGGCGCCGGCGGCCACCCCCACCGGATCGAATCCGTCGAACTCGGCGCTCATGGGCCGCTTCGGCACCGCGGCCTTCCAGATGCCGCCGCTCGCAGCCCTCGGGGGCTCGCCGTCGTCCGCCGTGGCCGTGCGCGCGCCGAGGGCCGCGGCGCCGGTCAACGCCAGAAGCAGCACCGCCGTGCGCCGGACGCGGCCGGACGCCGTGAATGATCGTTGCATCGCCTCTCCTCCGGCATGGGCCATGAATGCCCGACTCGAGAGCCGTCGTGTATCCCATCGACTCACGCCTGTCGAGCGGTTTCATCCGCTGCATGGCGAAGGTATCATCGAAACGAATGAAATCGCCCACCCAACGCCGCTACGCGGCGGCGTGCTGCGCGCTGTTGTTCTGCACGCTCGGTGTCGCGGCCGACGACGATGACGCGGCGTCCCCCACCGGATCCGCCGGGCTGCCGTCACTGACGGCCGGGCAACAGAAGGCGGTCGGCATCCTGCTGGCGCATCCGGTTCCGGCCAAGGCGCCGGCTCGCCTCGCCGCGCTCGGGGTCGTGCTCGACGATGCCGCGTTCGCACACGATGCCGGGGAAGCCATGGCCGCGGCCGAGGCCGAACGAGCCGCGACCGCCGAGGTTCTGCGCCTGCGCGCGCTGTACCAGGACGGCGGCGACGCCTCGCTCAAGCTCCTGCAGGCGGCGCAGGTCGAGCAGGCGCGCAGCCACGCCGCGGCCCGCTCGGCCGCCGCGCAGTTGGGCCTGCGCTGGGGCCCGCTCGCGGCATTGCCGCCCGACGCGCGCGACCAGCTCCTGGCGCAGGCCGCGCGCGGCCGCGGCCTCCTGGTGCGCGCCGAGCTGCCGGGCCAGCACAGCTTCGGCGAGCTGCCCCGCAAGGCCATGCTCGACGTGGACGGCGTCCAGGTGCCCGGCCGGGTCCTGGGGCCGCTGCGGCAGATCGGCGAGTCGCAGGGCGCCGCCCTGCTGGTCTCGGTCGACAATCCGCCGGCGGGACTCGGTCCGGGCGCGATCCTGCCCGTGACCCTGCTCACCTCGGAGCGCGCCGGCCTGGCGCTGCCGCGCGAAGCGCTCCTGTTCGACGAGCACGGAGCCTACGTCTACAAGCAGCTGCGCAAGCGGGCCGGCGACCGGCAGACGCGCTTCGCGCCGGTGAAGGTCGAACTCGTGGTGCCGTACGGCGAGGGATGGCTGGTCGAGGGCGTGGGCGACGACGACGATATCGTGGTTCGAGGCGCCGGCGTCCTATGGTCGCTGCAGGGAGTCGGCAATCGCGCAGCCGACGATGACGACGACTAGGACGTCATCGCATGCTGGCCGCCATCGTTCGGGCGTCGCTCGCCAACCCGCGCATCCTCACCGCGCTGTCCTGCCTGATCGCGATACTGGGCGCCGCCGCCCTGCGCGAGGCGCGCTTCGACGTGTTCCCCGATTTCGCGCCGCCGCACGTGCTGGTGCAGATCGAAGCGCCGGGACTCGATGCCACCCAGGTCGAGGCGATGGTGACCCGGCCGCTCGAAGGACTGCTCGCCGGCACGGAGAACGTCAAGACGGTGCGTTCGACCTCCAGCCAGGGCCTGTCGGCGATCCAGGTGGTGTTCAACCGCGGCGGCGATCCATACCGGCAACGGCAGGTGGTCACCGAGCGCCTCGCCGAGGCTTCGAGCCTGTTGCCGGAGGGCGTGGGGCCGCCGCTGCTGTCGCCGCTCAGCTCGTCGATGGAGTACCTGGTGCACTTCGGATTCACCAGCGACCGGCTGTCGCCGATCGAGCTGCGCGATCTGGTGCAATGGATCGTCAAGCCGCAGATCCTCTCGGTGCCCGGCGTCGCCCAGGCGCAGATCTTCGGCGGCGAGGTGCGCGAACGGCAGATCGAGGTCGATCCGGTCAAACTCGCCGCCGCCGATCTGTCCCTCGAGGACGTTCTCGCCACCGCGAGGCGCGCGACCGCCTCGATCGGCGGCGGCTACGTCGAGACGCCCACCCAGCGCATCGTGATCCAGGCTCAGGCGCCGGGCGTCGCGCCGGGCGCACTCGCGGCGGCCGTGGTCGCCACGCGCGCCGGCCTGCCCGTGCACCTCGGCGACGTCGCGGCCATCCGTGACGGCGCCGAGCCGCGCTTCGGGGATGCGCTCATCGAGGGGCGGCCGGGCATCCTGATCGAAACCTCCACCCAGTTCGGCGCCAATACGCTCGAGGTCACCCGCGCGCTCGAACAGCGGCTGGACGCACTGGCACCGGCGCTCGCGCGCCAAGGCGTCATCTACCACCCGGCCCTGCTCCGGCCTGCGAGCTTCATCGAGAGCGCCATCGAGAAGCTGCGCAACTCCCTGCTCATCGGCGCGGTGCTGGTCGTCGGACTGCTGCTCGTCAGCCTGCGCGACTGGCGCGGCGCCCTGGTCTCCTTCAGCGCCATTCCGCTCACGCTGCTCACCACGGTCTGGATCCTGGACGTGCTCGGATTGAGCCTCAACACCATGACGCTCGGCGGCCTGGTGGTGGCGCTCGGGGTGGTCGTCGACGACGCGGTGATCGACGTGGAGAACATCCTCAGGCGGCGGCGCAACGCCGTGCGCGAGGTGGACGTGCGCGAATTGCTCATGAACGCCTCCCTCGAGGTGCGCCGTCCGGTGTTCTACGCGACCGCCGCGGTGGCGGTGGCGTTCCTGCCCATCCTGATGATGTCGGGGCTGCAGGGCTCGTTCTTCCGGCCGCTGTCGATCTCATTTCTGGTCGCGGTAGGCCTGTCGCTCCTCGTGGCGATGAGCGCGACGCCCGCGCTCTGCGCGATCAGCATGGCGCACCACCAGCCGCGCGACGAAGCCGGCTTCCTGCGGCGCCTGAAGCGCTGGCAGGGCCGGGCGATCCAGTGGCTCGCCGGGCGGCCGCGCGCGCTCGCCGGCATCTTGATCGTGAGCGGCATCGCCGGCGTGGTGCTGCTGCCGCTGCTCGGCGCACGGCTCCTGCCGGACTTCCGGGAGAACTACCTGATCGCGCACGCCTCGCTGCGCGCCGGCGTCTCGCTCAAGGAGACCACGCGCATCGGCGAGCAGATCAGCCGCGGCCTGATGGCGATACCCGGGGTCCGCAGCGTGGCCGAACAGATCGGACGGGCGGAGAACGGCCAGGACCCAGATGCGCCCAACAAGAGCGAATTCGAGGTGCAGATCGATCCGAGCAAGGGCCACAGCGCCGGCGAGATCGACGCCGCGATACGCGAGGTGTTCGACGACTATCCGAACCAGCTCGTCGAGATCTACTCGGTGCTCGCGGAGCGCATCGGTGAGACGCTGTCGGGGGAGTCGGCGCCCTTCACCATCAGCGTCATCGGCTCGGACCTCGACACCGACGACCGCGTCGGTGCGCGGATCGTCGACGTGCTGCAGCAGCTGCCGGGCAGCGGCAACGTGCGCCTGATCGTGCCGCCGCGCGAGGCCGAATTGCGCATCGAGCTGCTGCCGGACCGGCTGGCGACCTACGGGTTGCAGCCGTCCGACGCGCTGCAGATGGTCAATGCCGCGTTTCACGGCAGCATCGCTTCGCAGCTGAATCAGGCCGACCGTTCGGTGCCGGTGGTGGTGCGTGTCGCCGGCGTCGGCGCCGATCCGCAGTCCGTCGGCGCACTGCTGCTGCGCGGACGGGACGGCGCCCTCACACCGCTCTCGAAGGTCGCCAAGGTCGAGACCGTGCTGGCGCGCAGCCTGGTCGATCATCAGGACGGCCTGCGCCGGCAGATCGTCGTTGCGACGCCGCGGGTATCCGACCAGGCGGGCTATGCGCGCGCGGCGCGTCGGTCGATCGCCGCGAAGGTCGAACTGCCGCCCGGCGTGTACCTGCAATACGGTGGTGCGGCCGAGACGCAGTCGGCGGCGGCCCACGAGCTGCTGCTGCATTCGGCCGCCGCCTTCGTCCTGATCGTGCTGCTCATGGCGATCGCCTTCGGCTCGTCGCGGCACGTCGTGCTGGTCCTGGTCGCGCTGCCGAGCACACTGATCGGCGGCGTGGCGGCGGTGGTGCTGACCGGCGGCACGCTCACGCTCGGCTCCATGGTGGGTTTCGTCGCATTGTTCGGCATGGCCGCACGCAACACCATCCTGCTGGTCTCGCACTTCGACCATCTGGTCGAGAACGAAGGCCAGACCTGGAGCCTCGAGACGGCGCTGCGCGGCGCGGAGGAGCGGCTGACGCCGGTGCTGCTCACTTCGCTGCTGACCGGACTCGCACTGCTGCCGGTCGCGCTGCAGCTGCATCAGCCGGGACACGAGATCGAGGGGCCGATGGCGGTCGTGATCCTGGGCGGCCTGGTCTCCTCCACCCTGGTGAGCTTGCTGCTGATTCCGCCCATGGCCGCGCGCTGGCTGCGGCCGCAGCGTCGTTAGCCGTTCGCGCCACGGGCGGCCGCGGCTTGACTTGTGACCCCGGGAGCGTGTGGGATAGGCGCTCCCGGCGGCCGGGTTCTCGGGCCAGCGACCGGCAGGCGTCGCGGGTCCGGGGTCCGCGCGGAGGAGTTGCTCGAGCCTTCCCTACATCACTTCACTTCACGAGAATCAATCAAAATGAAGACCATCACAGCATTCATGCTCGGATTGTTCACGCTGGCCTCCGGCGCAAGCCTCGCGGCGGCACCGCGGCTGCACACCATCAAGACGGTCACCATCGATGCGCCGGCCTCGAAGGTATGGGACGCCGTGAAGAACTTCGACGGTTTGAATACCTGGCACCCGGCGGTCGCGAAGGACGAACTCGTCGCGGGTGCGAACAACAAGCCCGGCGCGGTGCGGTTGCTGACGCTCAAGGACGGCGGCACCATCAAGGAGAAGCTGCTGTCGTTCGATTCCAAGGCGCGCAGCTTTCATTACTCGATACTCGAGGGCGTGCTGCCGGTTTCCGACTACAGCTCGACGCTCGTGGTCAAATCCAAGGGCAAGGGCCGTTCCACGGTCTCCTGGTCCGGCAGCTTCAAGCGCAAGAACACCGGCGCCCACCCGGCTGACAACGAGAACGACAAGACCGCGCTCGACACCGTCAACGGCGTCTACCAGTCCGGCCTCGATAATCTGAAGAAGATGTTCGAAGCGAAATGACCGATGCGGCGGCGGACCCGCCGGGTCCGCCGCGCCCCCGGCCCCCCCCCCCCCCCCCCCGCCGCCGGACGCCCGCCGAGCACCGCGGCGGCGTCAGCGCCCGGCGGCCGCGCGCAGCGCCGTGATCGACACGGTGGGGCTGAGGGCCTCGACGTCGGTCAGGCAGTGCAGGATGGCGGCTTTGCCCGACGCCCTGGCTCGTTCGAATGCCGGCACGAAGTCCGCCGTGCGTTCGACGCGCTCGCCGTGGCCGCCGAAGGCGCGCGCATAGGCGGCAAAGTCCGGATTGCGCAACCCGGTGCCGATCACCCGGCCGGGATAATGGCGCTCCTGGTGCATGCGAATCGTCCCGTATGCGCCGTTGTCGATGATCACCACGATGAGCGGCAGCTCGTATTGAACCGCGGTCGCGAACTCCTGACCGTTCATGAGAAAGCAGCCGTCGCCGGCGAAGGCGATGGTCAGGCGCGTGGGGTCGAGGCGTAGGGCGCCTACCGCCGCCGGAACGCCGTAGCCCATCGACCCGCTGGTCGGGGCGACCAGGCGGCCGGTTTCGCGGAATTGGAAGAATCGGTTGATCCAGGCGGCATAGTTGCCCGCGCCGGTGGTGATGGTCACCGCGGCCGGCAGTCGCGCGCGCAGCGCGATGAGCGCCTCGCCGAGATTGAAGGGACTGGGCACCTCGGTGGGCACGTCGCACCAGGCGAGATAGCGGCGGCGCAATTGCGCGAGATGGTCGCCGCGCGCCGGCACCCGCGGCCGGGATTGCTCCGCCGCGCGCAGGAAGGCGGCCGGCGATGCGTGCAGCGCCAGGTCCGCCTGATAGACCCGGCCGAGCTCCTCCGCGCCCGGATGCACGTGCACCAGCCGCTGCCGCGGCCGGGGAACCTCGAGCAGCGTATACCCCTGGCTCGCCGCCTCCGAAAAGCGGGTGCCGAGCAGCAGCAGCAGATCGCTGTCCCGAATGGCCTCGAGCAGCCTCGGATTGGCGCCGATACCGACGTCGCCCACGTAATTCGGATGACTGCCCGGGAGGATGGACTGACGGCGGAAGGTGACGCAGACCGGCAGATCGCGCCGCCGGCAGAACTCGCCCAGCAGCGAGGCGCTGTCCGCGGGCCAGCGGCTGCCGCCGGCGATCACCAGCGGCCGCTCGGCCTGCGCCAGCAAATCCTCGAGCGCTTCGAGATCGGCGCTCGACGGGCGGCTGTCGGGGATGTGCACCGGCGGCGCGTCGGCGCACACCGCCATGGAGGTCAGCACATCCTCCGGGAAGGCGAGCACCACCGGCCCGGGGCGCCCGCCCGCGGCGACGTGGAAGGCTCGCGCCAGCATCTCCGGGATGCGCGCCGCATCGTCGACCTCCGCGACCCACTTGGCCATGGTGCCGAACACGGCCCGATAATCGAGTTCCTGAAAGGCCTCGCGGCCGCGCATGTCGCGTCCCACCTGCCCCACCAGCAGCACCATCGGGGTGGAATCCTGCGACGCGATGTGCACCCCCGGGCTCGCGTTGGTGGCGCCCGGACCGCGGGTCACGAAGCAGACGCCCGGCCTGCCGGTGAGCTTGCCGTGCGCTTCGGCCATCATGGCCGCCCCGCCCTCCTGACGGCAGATCGTCAGTTCGATGGGCGCGTCATGCAGCGCATCGAGCGCGGCCAAAAAGCTCTCGCCGGGCACGCAGAACAGGTGCGTGACGCCTTGCGCGACCAGCTGATCGACGAGAATGCGGCCGCCGCTGCGCCTCGCCGCCTGCGCGGATGCGGTGCCCGTCAACATGCCCCTCGCCCGTATCGATTCTCGTTCCTCGGCGCCCACGCTCCCCCCGTCGCTTCGATGGCCATCGGCGCGAGCATGATACCAGCCGCCGGCGTCTGATCCCGTCGCGGCTGCGCCGGCTCCCGCCGAACTAGGTCCCCGCACGGATATCGCTGGGTATATGCCACGAGCGGCGTAGGTACACCGGCTGATTATGCGCGGCTCGGAATCGGCGGATCCTTCGTGGCAGTTTCGCCACCAACGGACCTATCAGGAGATTTGCGATGTATTCACGAACAGACCGACTCGTTCCCGTGATTCTGGGGGTCGTCATGGCCGCCGCAGGCACGGCCGGCGCCCTGGCGCAGAACACGCAGGGTGGGCCCGGCGGCCAGACCGGCCAGACCCGCTCCGGAGACCAGACTCGACAACAGGACCAAGACCGACTCATGGACCGCACCGTGGACCGCACGCAGGACCGCGACATGACGCGGGATCGGACCCATGACCGCACCCATGATCGCACCCAGGACCTGTTGCGCGCACGCGACCGCGACCGCATCTACGGCAGCGATCTGATGACCGCCGAGGAGCGCACGGCCTATCAGGACCGGCTGCACACCACGGCGAACGAGCAGCAGCGGATCCAATACCGGCTCGAGCATCAGCAGCAGATGCAGACGCGCGCCCAGCAGCGCGGCGAGAAGCTGCCGAAAGCCCTCACGCGCTCGCAGGTCACGGCGCAGGAACGCGCCCGCCAGCAGGAGCGCCAGCAGATCTACGGCTACTCGATGATGAGCCAGCAGGAGCTCGATCAGTACCGCGAACGCCTGCACAACGCCGGCAGCGAGCAGGAGCGCGCGCGGATCCGTTCCGAGCATCGCCAGCAGATGCAGGAACGTGAGCAGGCCTCGAAAGCCGCTCCGACGACTCCTTAAGAGCGCCGCATCGTGAGCTCACCGATTCACGACGAATCGCGCGCGCGCCGGGCAAGGACGCCCGGCTCCGCGATCGCGCTGTTGGCCGGCACGCTCGCCGCCCACGGGGCGCTCGCCGACTCCTCCTTCCGTGCTGCCGTCGGCTACGACTACTCGAGCGGCAGCTACGGCGGCCCACAGACCATCGACGAGACCTACGTGCCGGTGACCGGCGCGTACCGCGTCGATCAATTCGAGCTGCGCGTCACCGTTCCGTACGTGAGCGTGTCGGGACCGGCGACCATCATCGACGCCACGGGCGAATTCGCACCCGGACCCGGCGGCACGCACTCCGGTCTCGGCGACGTGATCGCCGCGGGCACCGTGTACGACGTGCTTCGATCCGACGAGGCGCGCTTCTATGTCGACCTGAGCGCGCGCATCAAATTCGGCACCGCGGACGCCGCGCAAGGCCTGGGCACGGGCGAGAACGACTACGCGGCGCAGATCGACGCGCTCAAGGAATTCGATCGGTTCGGTCTGTTCGCCACCGCCGGCTACATCGTGCGAGGCAGTCCGACGCTGCTGCACCTGCGCAACGTCGCCTACGGCGGCGTCGGCGCGGACGTGCTGCTCAGCGACGGCATGCGCGCCGGAGCGAGCTTCGATTATCGGCCCTCGGCGATCCCCGGCGACGCCCCGATCGAGCAGGCATCGATCTTCCTGATCGTGAGCGGCAAGCATCGCATGACCATCCGGCCCTACCTGACGGCCGGATTCACCAATAGCACGCCTTCCTGGGGCGCGGGCGTGTCGATCGGCTGGAAGAGCGCCCCGCGCGATTGGATCGAGCCCAGAGAGCCTTGAAGAGCTCTAGAGATTTCTAGAGAACCATAACGAAATAAAGGCGGAGACCACCATGAACCCCAGCATCGGCGCGGCGCGCTGCAGGGGGCGCTGCGCCGGCGGCTGGCGCGCGTTCGCCCGTTTCACGCGATCACGGCCGCGAACGTCCTGACCTCCGTCGCCTTCGTCGGCCTGCATGCGGTCCATCACCCGCCGGCATGGGCGCTCGCCACGTTCCTGCCGTCGCTGGCGCTCGGCTGGCTTCGCGACCGGCACGACAGCGTCTGGCCCTGCGTGCTCCTGCACGCGGCGTTCAATCTGGAATTCTTCACCGGCGCAGCGCTGTGGATCCGCTGACCGGAATGCGCGGCGCCAGCCAATAGTAGACCGGCGCGGTCACCGCCAGCCCGACCAGCCAGGATAGATCGGCGCCGCCGAGCGCCTTCGCCACCGGCCCCGTGTACATCTCCGTCGCCACGAACGGGATCTGCACGAGGATGCCGAGCAGATAACAGGCCACCGCCGGGCCATTGACCCGCCCGTAGATCCCCCCGTCCGGCCGCAGGAACGACTCGACGTCGTATTCGCCGTGCTGCACGAGGTAGTAATCCACGAGATTGATCGCCGTCCACGGGACCAGCACGTACAGCAGGAGCAGAATGAACGCCGTGTAGCTCGCGAGGAAGGAGGCCCTCGCCATGAGCGCCATCGCGAGCGAGGCGGCGCAGAGCGCCATGGCCGCCACGGTGCGCGCCCGCGCCTTCGGCGACCAGGCCGGCAGCAGCGTTTGGCCGAAGGTCAAGGTCGACAACGCGCCGCAATAGAGGTTCATGGCATTGGTCGCCGCCATGCCCACCGAGAACACCACGATCACGAGCGGCGCGAGCGCGCCGGTGAGCGCCACCAGCGAGGTCATCACGCTCGCATCCGGCGCGTACAGGCCGACCACGGCCCCGAGGAGCATCGGCAGCGTGGAGCCGAGCGCGCAGCCCCAGTAGCTCGCCCAGAAGGCGCTGCGCGCGCCGGTGTCCGCCGGCATGTAGCGCGAGTAATCCGAGACGTAGGGCGCATAGGAGATCTGCCACAGGGCGGCGATGGACACCGATCCGAGCACTCCCGGGAGGCTGAAGCCGTTGCGATCGAGGAAGTCCGCCGGCAGGCCATGCACGAACAGGATCCACGCGGCCGCCGCCGCGAGCACCCCGCCCGATACGAAGGACATCGTGCGCGTGTAGGCGTGGATCAGGTCGTAGCCGAAGATCGCCCCGAGGACGCTCAGGATTCCGACCGCCAGGATGCCGGTGGTCTCGCGGACCGGCGGGGCGATGAGATGCAGGGCCTCCCCCCCGACCACCAGGTTGGAGGCGAAAAAGCCCAGATACATCACGATGACCACGCCCACCACCAGCAGCGAGCCCAGGGAGCCGAACTGCCCGCGCGTCTGCACCATCTGCGGAACCCCGAGAGTCGCGCCCTGGGCCGAATGCAGCGCCATGAAGACCGCACCGGCCAGGTTCCCGAGGACCAGGCTCGCCGCGGCCCAGGCGAAGGACAGGTGGAACACGCTCGCCGCCAGGGCGCCGGTGACGATGGTCAGCAGCATGATGTTCGAGCCGAACCACACCGTGAACAGATCCCGCGCACGGCCGTGCCGGTCGAGCGCCCCGATGCGCTGGATGGTCTGGTCTTCGAGCCGTATCGGCTGTTCTCGCTCGCTCATCCCCGTTGCCTTCGCCATCGACGCGTGCGGCGTCCGCCGGACGTGTCTCACGCGGCGCGAATCCTGTAAAGCGGCGCCTCCCCGAACGCCCCGCCGCGGGGTTTTTCGGCCGGCGCGGGCACGCCCCTTGCATCAATAAATCGGAGGCAGAGGATACTATTTCGTTTATTTATCTTACGCGCCGCCCGGGAGATGATCGGCGCTCCCCGAGTGCGGAGCCGCCATGATTCGAACCGGAAGCCAGTACATCGACTCGCTGCGCGACGGCCGCGCCGTCTTCATCGACGGCGAGCGTGTTCGCGACGTCACGCGCCATCCGATGCTCAAACCCCTGATCGACATCCGTGCGCGGATCTACGACATGCAGCACGCGCAGGCGACCCGGGACGCGCTCGCCTACGAGGAGAACGGCCAATGGCACGCCGTCGCGAACAAGCTGCCGCGCACCCAGGACGACTGGTGGGCCAAGCGGCGCGCCACCGACACCGTGCTCGAGGCGATCGGCGGGATCGTGACCCGGGTCGGTGACGAGACCGTGGGCGAGATGTGGTCGCTGTTCGACGGCCAGGACGTGCTGAACGAGGCGGACCCGAGGTTCTCGGCCAACATCCGCAACCACATCGACCGGGTGATCGCGGGCGACCCGTTCCACGTGTCCGCCAATACCGACCCGAAGGGGGATCGATCCAAGCCCCCGCAGGCGCAGGATCCGGACATGCTGCTGCACGTCGTGCGCGAGACCGACGCGGGCATCGTGGTGCGCGGAGCGAAGTACGAGACCGCCGCCGCGTACGCCAACCAGGCGTTCACCAAGCCGACCATCGCGAATTGGGGCGATTCCGCGATGTCGGACTACGCGGTCGGCTTCATCTGCGATCTGGGCTCGCCCAACCTGAAATTCATCTGCCGCACCGGCTTCGCCGGGCGCGCGCCGGCCGAGGATTACCCGCTCGCGAACCGCTTCGACGAAGTGGATGCCCTGGTCGTGTTCGACGACGTGCTGATTCCCTGGGAGAACGTGCTCTTCTATCGGCACACCAGGGCGGCCAGCTTCATCCGCGCCACGCTGCACCGATATTCCGCCTTCGCCTTCGTGCAGAGGAACCTCAAGCTCGCCGACATGCTCATCGGGGCCGCGCTGTTCAACGCGCGCCAGACCGGACTCGACAAGCAGCAGGCGGTGCAGGAGAAGCTCGCCGAGCTCGCCGTGTACCGGGAGGGCATCAACGCCCACCTGACCGCGTCCGTCGCGCTCGCCGAGCGCAGCCCCGCCGGGCTGTTGATGCCGAACCAGTCGCTGCTCTATTGCGGCCGCGTGCTCGCCTGTTCGCAGCTGCACCAGATGATGCACATCGCCCGGGAGCTGTGCGGCGGGCAGATCTGCGTCACGCCGGATCGGGCGGCCTTCGATGCGCCCGAGACCAAACCCTGGCTCGACAAGTTCTATGCCGTCAACGACGGCTGGCTGGCCGAGGACCGGCGCAAGCTCCTCGCCTTCGCCCGCGACCTGCTGAACTCCGACTACGCCGGGCATCGCCTGACGTTCCAGCTGTTCGCGCAGGCGCCGCCCTTCGCCCATCTCGCCGCGGTCTACCGCAACTTCGATTGGGACGGCCCGCTGGAATTCGTGCGCAAGGCGGCCGCGCTGTCCGCGCGCGTGCCCGGGGGCGCCCCGGGCCGAAGTTCCGGCGACCCGGCCATCGCCCAATGGACCGCCGCGCGCGGCGGCGGCGCGTGATGCCGGAATCGGCCTTGCGGCAGCGCTTCCTCCAGGGCATGAGCCGCGCGGCCGCGACGGTCAGCGTGGTCACCACCGACGGACCGGCCGGCCGGCAGGGGGCCACCGTGTCGGCGATGGTGCCGGTGTCGGCCGACACGCCTCAGCCGACCCTGCTGGTCTGCGTTCATCACCTGACCCGCCTGGCGCACGCCTCGCTCGAAAACGGCGTGTTCTGCGTCAACGTGCTGCGCGAGGACCAGACCTGGCTGTCGGAACGTTTCGCCGGCCGTCACGGCGGGCATGGCGAGGCGAAATTCGACGGCCTCGCCTGGGCGAGGCTCGCCACCGGCGCGCCGCGGGCCGTCGACCCGCTGGTCGCCTTCGATTGCCGGGTCGCCGCGGCGGATCGGGTCGGCTCGCATTACGTGATCTTCGGGGCGGTACAGGATATCTTTTTGACGGACTCGGGCGCGGCGCTGCTGTACGCGAACCGGGATTACGCGGTGCACCTGCCGCACCGGCACCGGCCCGACGCCGGCACGGCGGACGAGGGCGCACGCTTCGCGCCCTGAAGGCCGCTCGAGGAGGGACCACTTGCACCAGCGCATCCGGCGATTCAACACCCGCGACACCTATCCCGAGCAGCGGCTCGACAACGACCTGTGCCAGGCGGTGGTGGCGCGCGGCACGATGGTGTTCGTGCGCGGCCAGGTCGGCCAGGAGCTCGACACGGCCGCGAACGTCGGCGTCGGCGATCCCGCCGCCCAGGCGGAGCAGGCCATGAAGAACGTCGAACAGCTGCTGCGCGAGGCCGGCGCCGGGCTCGAGTGCATCTGCAAGATCACCGTCTACCTCACCGATCCGCGCTTTCGCGAGGCGGTGTATCGGACCATCGGCCGGTGGCTGAAGGGCGTGTATCCGGTGTCGACCGGCATCGTGGTCAGCGCCCTCGCCCGACCCGAGTGGCTGGTCGAAATCGACGTGATCGCCGTGATCGCGGATCGGCAATGACCTACTCGATCGTGGCGCGCAGCGCGGACGGGACGCAGTTCGGCGTGGCGATCGCCTCGTCCTCGCCCGCCGTCGCGGCGCGCTGCGCGCACGTCAGCGCCGGCGCCGGGGCGGCGGGGGGCCCCCCCCGGCCCCGGCACCCCGGGGGGCCCCCGGGGGGGGGGGGGGGGGGCCGCCGGGCGGGGGGG